>Ga0308160_10000184_pt1 | contig 157839 bp, 144 predicted proteins | sample PhyFR1_FD_201036 | JGI IMG/M metagenome (GOLD analysis project Ga0308160, IMG submission 201036) | Phyllosphere microbial communities from UC Gill Tract Community Farm, Albany, California, United States - DLSLF.R1 | ecosystem: Host-associated > Plants > Phyllosphere > Unclassified | place... | reverse complement strand
CACTCGCCGCCAGGTTGCCCCGCGCTGCCGTTCGACTTGCATGTGTAAAGCATGCCGCCAGCGTTCAATCTGAGCCAGGATCAAACTCTTCAGTTCAATCTCTGTTTGTTGACTCTTTCGAGTCACCGGCATTGCTACCGGGTCGCTCACTCAAAATACTGACCGTCACTCATTGCTGAGCAACGTTATACTTTTTGTGAACATTTGATAATTTAAGCATTCAGCAGCTGCTTACGCAGCTGCTGGCACTTTCATCAAACGCCCACACTTATCGACTGTTGATTGTTAAAGATCGGTATTCGGTACTGCCTTGCTGCGTTCCGCGAATCGTTTTGTTCGTCAGCAGCAGAGAAGTGAGATTATGCAGTGTTTCGCGCTTGTCGTCAACTTCTTTATTGCGTCGTGCCTTTCGGACACGTCTCGATGAAACTGCCGCAACTGCTTGAATCGGCGTCGTTTTCAACGAGGGAAAACATCATAACAAAGCCGGGAAAACCCTGCAAGGCCCGCCCGGCCACCGTGGAGCCGGAGCCGCGTACAATGCACCCTTTGCCGCTCCAAGCCAGATTCAAAAGCCATGACCATCCTGCTCTCCACCCTGAACGCCCGCTATACCCACGCTTCGCTGGGCCTGCGCTACCTGCTGGCCAACATGGGGGCGCTGCGGGAGCAGACCGTGCTGATGGAATTCGTCATCGGCGCGAAGACGACCGAGGTCGTGGAACGCCTGCTGGCGAAGAAACCGCGCATCGTCGGCTTTGGCGTCTATATATGGAACGTCGAAGAGACGACCAGGGTCGTCGCCATGCTCAAGCGCGTCGCGCCCGAGGTGACGGTGGTGCTGGGCGGTCCCGAGGTCTCCTACGAGACGGACAAACAGGAAATCGTCCGCCTGGCCGACTACACGGTCACCGGCTGGGGCGACGTGTCCTTCCCCAAGCTGTGCGGCGAGATCCTGCACGGTCCGAAGCCGCTGATGAAGGTCCACGCCGGCGTCCAGCCGCCGATGGCCGACATCGCCCTGCCCTACGCTCTATATAGTGAAGAGGACATCGCCCACCGCACGATTTACGTGGAAGCCTCGCGCGGCTGCCCGTTCAAGTGCGAGTTCTGCCTGTCTTCGCTGGACAAGACTGCCTGGCCCTTCAACCTCGATGCCTTCCTGGCCGAGATGGAAGCCTTGTACCAGCGCGGCGCGCGCCTGTTCAAGTTCGTCGACCGGACCTTCAACCTGAACGTCAAGACCAGCCAGCGCATCATGCAGTTCTTCCTCGATAAGCTGGCGGCCGCACCAAACGACCCGGTGTACGCCCACTTCGAACTGGTCCCGGACCACCTGCCGGAAGCGCTGAAAGCCACGATCGCGCAGTTCCCGCCGGGCGCCCTGCAGTTCGAAATCGGCATCCAGAGCTTCAACCCGGAGGTGCAGACCCTGGTCAGCCGGCGCCAGGACAATGCCAAGGCGGCGGACAACATCCGCTGGCTGCACGCGCATTCGCACGCCCACCTGCACGTCGACCTGATCGCCGGCCTGCCGGGCGAAGACGTCGCCAGCTTCGCGCGCGGCTTCGACCACCTGGTGTCGCTCGGCCCGCACGAGATCCAGTTCGGCATCCTGAAGCGCCTGCGCGGCACGCCGATCATCCGCCACACCGAACCCTTCGGCATGGTGTTCGATCCGTATCCGCCTTATACCGTGTTGGCCACCGACCGCATCGACTTCGCCACCATGCAGCGCCTGGTGCGCTTTGCCCGCTACTGGGACCTGGTCGCCAATTCCGGCCGCTTCGCCCACACCGTCAATACGCTGCTGGGTGAGGCGCCGTTCGCCAACTTCATGGCGTTCTCGGACTGGATGTACACCCGCACCGACGCCACCCACCGCATCGCCCTCGACCGTCTGGCCAAACTGGTGCAGGAATGGCTGCAGTTGCGTGGGATGAGCGAAGAGGCGGCGAAGGCGCTGCTGGCCAGCGACTACGCCGGTAACGTCGACAAGGCATCCAGCAAGCCGAAAGGCGAACAGAAACAGGCCGCGCCGGAGCGCCAGGTCCGCCACCTGGCCGCGTAAACGCGCGCCTGCGCCGGTACGCTAACGCCGCGCGTGTGGCAGCTAGTACGAATCTCTTTTACACTGCCGTAATGCGGATTGAAAATGCGCCAACATTAACTATCGAACATCCGGAAGCCGGTACGGAGCAATCCGTGGTGGCGCGCGGCGTATGGCAGGTGCATGCGCTGTCCAAGCGCGGCGCGCTCAAGAGCATCAACAAGACCCTGGCCGGGCTGGCGGACAAGCCCTCGCTGGCCTGGGACCTGTCGGAAGTGGCCAGCCTGGACCACATCGGCGCGCAGATGTTCTGGAGCGCCTGGGGCAAGAAGCGCCCCGGCAAGCTGACCCTCGATCCGAAACAGGAAGAGCTGTTCGCGCGTATCGAGCAAGCCAGCCAGATCGACCTGCCGCGCGTGCGTACCAGTCCCTTCAACTGGATCATCAAGCTGGGCGCGGGCGTGCTGTCCTTCTTCGAGCACATGAAGGCGGTCGTGGTCCTGATCGGCCAGGTGGTGCAGGACATCGGCCGCTTCATCCGCCATCCGATGTCGGGACCGTGGCGGGAAATCTCGGCCAACATCTATCACTCCGGCTTCCAGGCGCTGGGCATCACGGCCCTGGTGGGCTTCCTGATCGGGATCGTGCTCTCCTATCTGTCGGCGCAGCAGCTGCGCATGTTCGGCGGCGACATCTACCTGGTCAACATCCTCGGCATGGCCATCATCCGCGAACTCGGTCCGCTGCTAGCGGCAATCCTGGTGGCCGGCCGCTCCGGTTCCTCGATCACCGCGCAGCTGGGGGTGATGCGGGTGACCGAGGAACTCGATGCGATGCTGGTGATGGGCATCTCGCACGGCTACCGCCTGATCATGCCGAAGGTGCTCGCGCTGGCGATCGCGATGCCGCTGCTGGTGGTCTGGACCGACAGCATGGCCCTGCTGGGCGGGATGCTGGCGGCGAAGTTCGAACTGAACCTGTCGCTGCGCTACTTCATCCAGAAGCTGCCGTCGGCGGTGCCCTTCGTGAACTACATGATCGGCCTGGGCAAGGGCATCGTGTTCGGCATGCTGATCGCCATGACCGCCTGCCATTTCGGCCTGCGCATCAAGCCGAACACCGAGAGCCTGGGCCGGCTCACCACTACCTCGGTGGTCACCGCGATCACCGTCGTCATCATGGCCAACGCCGTGTTTGCGATCGTCTTTTCCAGCGTGGGGTTCGACTGATGCAAGAACAGAAACCGCAAACGCTGAACCTCAAGCCGGACGAAAAGGTCGGACCGCCGGTGGTCCAGATCCGCAATCTCTGGACCCGCTTCGGCCGCACCGTGGTGCACCAGGACCTGAGTCTGGACATCTACGCCGGCGAGATCCTGTCCATCGTCGGCGGGTCCGGCACCGGCAAGACCGTGCTGCTGCGCCAGATGCTGGGCCTGGAACGGCCGTCGAGCGGATCGGTGACGGTGTTCGGCGAGGACGTCAGCAGCGCCAGCCCGGAGCAGTTGCAGCGCATGCGCAACCACTGGGGCATGCTCTTCCAGCAGGGCGCCCTGTACTCGGCGCTGACGGTGTTCGACAACATCGCCCTGCCGCTGCGCGAACTGCGCGCGCTGCCCGAAGACGTGATCCGCGACGCCGTGCTGCTGAAGATGAACATGGTGGGCCTGGGGCCGGGCGACGCCAACAAGATGCCGTCCGACCTGTCGGGCGGGATGATCAAGCGCGCCGCGCTGGCGCGCGCCCTCGCGCTCGAACCCCAGCTATTGTTCCTGGACGAGCCCACCGCCGGCCTGGATCCGGACCTGTCGGACACCTTCGTCGAGTTGATCCAGACCCTGCACAACGAGCTCAAACTCACGGTGGTGATGGTCACGCACGACCTCGACACGCTGTTCGCGCTGTCGTCGCGCATCGCGGTGCTGGCCGAGAAGCACGTGCTGGCGGTCGGCCCCGCGTGCGACGTGCTGCGTGTGGAGCACCCCTTCATCAAACATTTTTTCCTCGGCCCGCGCGGCCAGCGTGCGCTGGAAGTGCTGGAAGAACGCTACGCAGGAAAGGAATCGGAACACTGACATGGAAAACAGATCGTATGCCCTGATGACGGGCTTCTTCACGGTCGCGCTGCTGGTGGCGGCCATCCTGGTCGGCCTGTGGCTCAATCGCGACCGCACCGAAATGCATCCCTACGAGATCGTCACCACCCAGACCATTCCCGGCCTGAATCCGCAAGCCACGGTGCGCTACCGCGGCCTCGAGGTCGGGCGCGTCGACGACATCGTGTTCGACCCGCGCGTCACCGGCCAGATCATGATCAAGCTGTCGATCGCCGAAGGTGCGCCGGTCACCACCACCACCTTCGCCTCGCTCGGCTACCAGGGCGTGACCGGCATCGCCTTCATCCAGCTGGACGACGACCGCACCGGTTCGCCGCTGCTGGCGAGCAGCAAGGAGCGCGTGGCGCGCATTCCGCTGCGCCCCGGCCTGCTGGACCAGCTGGAAAAGCGCGGCCTGTCCATCCTCGAAAAGACCGAGCAGATCACCAACAGCCTGAACAAGATCGTCAGCGAGGAGAACGCCAACAAGATCACGGGCGCGGTCGACAACATCAGCAAGGCGGCGCAGGCCTTCGGCGAGATCCCGCAACAGCTGCAGCCGACCCTGGCGCGGATGCCAGCCCTGACCGACAAGCTCGATCGCACCATGACTTCGGTGAACGAACTGTCGAACAGCGCCACCAGCGCGGCGCGTAATTACGACCGCCTGGCCACCAGCCTGCAGGCGCCGGGCGGACCGATCGACCGCGCCGCCGGTGCCGTCGCCTCGCTGGAAGGCGTGACCACCCAGCTCGAGATGCGCACGCTGCCGCACTTCGTCGAGATGACCGACGAGGCGCGGGTGTCGCTGCGCGCCGTGCGCCGCACCGTGGACAAGCTCGGCGACCGTCCGCAAAGCATCCTGTTCGGCGGACCCAAGCCCCAACCCGGCCCCGGCGAGCCCGGCTTCGTCGCGCCGACCAAATGAACCATGAGGAAACCGTGATCTTGACACCGCACCGCCTCATCGCCGTCCTCGCAGCCGGCACCCTGCTGCTGGCAGGTTGCGCTTCGCAGAAGGGCGAGCCGACCACCCAGTTCGACTTCGGCCCGGCCACACCGATGGCCAGCGCGCCGGCCGCGCCGATGGCACTCGGCGCGATCGTCGTCAGCGACGCCACCGGCTCGGGGGCGCTGGACAACGAACGCATGCTGTACCGCCTGAGCTATGCCGACGCCCTGCAGGCACGCGCCTATGCCAACAGCCGCTGGACCGCGACCCCGCTGCAGATGCTGACCCAGCGCCTCAGGACCCGCATCGCGCAGGCGGGCGCCAAGGTGCTGACCGAAAACGACATCTCGACCGGCACGCCGATCATGCGCATCGATGTCGACGAATTCAGCCACAACTTCAGCGGCGTGGCCCAGAGCGAAGGCCTGGTCACGCTGCGCGCCTCGGTATTCCAGGGCCACGTGCTGGTCGACCAGCGCAGCTTCACCCGCAGCACCCCGGCCGGCAGCGCGAATGCGGCCGGCGGCGCGCGTGCACTGGCAGCCAGTACCGACGCCATCGCCGCCGACATCGTGGCCTGGCTCGGCAGCCTGAACCTGAAGCGCCAATGACCGTATCGGAAGACGAGGCGAGACCGCGCGCATCGCCGGTGTCGCGTGCCGCCCTGCTGGCCTACCTGCTGCTGATCGTGTATGCGAGCTGGTTCCCGTTCTCGGGCTGGCGCAGCAGCGGGCTGTCGCCCTTCGCCTTCCTGAACCTGCAGCCGCAGCGCTACTGGACCGGCTTCGACGTGATGGTCAACATCGTCGGCTACATGCCGCTCGGCGTGCTGATGGTGCTGGCCCTGCATCCGCTGGTGCGTGGCGTGTGGGCGGTGCTGGTGGCCGCCGTGGGCGGCCTGCTGGTGTCTGGCACCATGGAAGTGGTGCAGAACTACCTGCCCAGCCGCGTGCCCTCGAACCTCGACCTGCTGACGAATGCCGGCGGCTGCCTGGCCGGCGCCATCCTCGGCCTGTTCTTCGCTCCGCTGCTGCTCGACCAGAGCCGCCTGCAGCGCCTGCGCCAGCGCTGGTTCGCGGCCCACGCCAGCCAGGGCCTGGTGCTGGTGGCACTGTGGCCGCTGGCCCAGGTCTACCCGCAGGGCTACCTGTTCGGCAATGGCCAGATCCTGCCGCTGCTGTCGGAATGGCTGTCCGAATGGCTCGATACCGACATCGACCTGGTCACGCTGATCCGCGGCGGCGCCGGCATGACGGTCGAGCAGTACTGGCTGTCGGAGATCGTGATCACGGCCTGCGGCATGACCGGCGCCGCCCTGACCCTGCTGTGCCTGGCCCGCCGCGCTGCGCCGCGCCTGGGACTGATGCTGGCCCTGGTCTTTACAGGCGTGCTGGTGAAGACCCTGGCCAGCTCGCTGTTCTTCTCGCCCGATAACGCCCTCACCTGGATCACGCCCGGCGCCCAGGGCGGCTTCCTGATCGGCCTGATGATGCTGGCCGGCCTGGCTTTCGCGCCCCAGGTCGCGCAGCGCCGGCTGGCGGTGGTGACCCTGGTGCTGTCCCTGATCGTCGTGAACACGATCCCGGCCAACCCGTATTTCGTCGCCACGCTGCAGGCCTGGCAGCAGGGTAAATTCCTGAACTTCAACGGCGCGGCCCAGTTCCTGGGCATGGCCTGGCCGTTTTTGGCACTCTGGTTCCTGCTGCTGCCCTCGCACCGCCTGAACCGCCAGTGATAAGCGCGTATCATTAGCGAAAACCTTATCCATCGAGAGCGACATGAGCGACATGAGCGACGACAAACCCTTTTACGAACACCACGTGTTCTTCTGCATGAACGTGCGCGAAGGCGAAGGCTGCCGCCCCAGCTGCGGCAAGCACGGCGCTGAAACCGCCCAGAAGCACGCCAAGAAACGCATCAAGGAACTCGGCCTGAACGGCCAGGGCAAGGTGCGCATCAACCAGTCCGGCTGCCTGGACCGCTGCGAGGAGGGCCCGGTGGTCGTGGTCTACCCGCAGGGCACCTGGTACACCTACGTGGACACCTCGGACATCGACGAGATCATCGACCGCCACCTGCTCAAGGGCGAAGTGGTCGAGCGCCTGAAAATCTGATTCGCTTTCGTACCTGATGAACAAGCATTCGCAAAAGTTTTACCTGACCGGCCACGCCGGCAAGATGGAGTGCCAGCTGGACGAGCCGGAGGGAGCACCGCGCGGCATCGCCCTGGTCGCCCACCCGCATCCGCTGTACGGCGGCACCATGGAAAACAAGGTCGCGCAGACCCTGGCGCGCGCCTTCGTCGGCCTGGGCTACGTGACGGCCCGCTTCAATTTCCGCGGCGTCGGCGAGTCCGAGGGCACGTATGACGACGGCCGCGGCGAGGTCGACGACATGCAGGTCATGTACGAGCACATGACCTCCGAGTATCCAGGGCTGCCGGTCGCACTGACCGGCTTCTCGTTCGGCACCTTCGTCCAGGCCCAGCTGCAGCAGCGCCTGGAAGCCCAGGGCCGCCCGGCCGAGCGCCTGGTGCTGGTCGGCACCGCGGCCGGCAAATGGCCGATGCCGCCGGTCCCCGCGGACACCATCCTGATCCACGGCGAGCTTGACGATACGATCCTGCTTTCGCAGGTATTCGACTGGGCGCGCCCGCTCGACATCCCCGTCACCGTGATCCCGGGCGCCGACCATTTCTTCCATCGCAAGCTCGTGCACATTAAAAATCTTGTCGCGCAAATGTGGCGGCGTGACATTTGAGGCGATCACTGGCCTATAATGGTCCGTCTTTGTTTTAGGCAATGCTTACAGGCATTGCCTATGCGTCATCGTCCCTTCTGATTTCCTCTTGCTTCCATGAAAAAGTTAATCGCGGCTCTCGCCGCCAGTGCCCTCCTGATGTCGGCCGCCAACGCGCAGCAAGTGCCGGCCCCGCAAATCGCCGCCCGTTCCTGGACTCTGCTGGATGCCACCAGCGGCCAGATCATCGCTTCGCAAGATGCGGACATGCGCATCGAGCCGGCTTCGCTCACCAAGGTCATGACCGCCTACGTGGTTTTCGGCGCCCTGCGTGACAAGAAGATCGCGCTGGACCAGAAGGTCAACGTCTCGGTCCGCGCCTGGAAGGTCGACGGCAGCAGCTCGAAGATGTTCATCGACCCGGCCACTCCGGTCTCGATCAACGACCTGCTGTACGGCCTGATGGTCCAGTCGGGCAACGACGCGGCCGTCGCGCTGGCCGAAGCGGTCGCCGGCGATGAAGGCACCTTCGTCCACCTGATGAACGAACAGGCCCAGCGCATGGGCATGAAAAACACCCGCTTCGCCAACCCGCACGGCCTGCCCAGCCCGGACAACTTCTCGACCGCGCGCGACCTGTCGATCCTGGCCACGCACGTGATCAAGGACTTCCCCGAGTTCTACAAGATCGACTCGGTCAAGGAATTCACCTATAACAAGATCAAGCAGCAGAACCGCAACCGCCTGCTGTGGCTGGACCCGACCGTGGACGGCATGAAGACCGGCCACACCGAAGCCTCGGGCTACAGCATGATCGCCTCGGCCCGCCGTCCGAACGGCCCGGCCGGCGAGCGCCGCCTGATCTCGGTGCTGTCCGGCGCCAACTCGGACGGTACCCGTACCGCCGAAAGCCAGAAGCTGCTGAACTGGGGCTTCCAGAACTTCGACACCGTCCGCCTGTACGCCAAGGGCCAGGCGATCGCCACCCCGGAAGTATGGAAGGGTTCGAAGTCGACCGTGAAGATCGGCTTCCCGAACGACGTGCTGGTGACCGTGCCGAAAGGCGTGGCGCAGAAGATGAAGCCGGTCCTCGAGCGCAAGGACCCGCTGGTCGCGCCGCTGGCCCTGAACGGCCGCGTCGGCACCCTGAAGATGATGGTCGACGGGAAGCCGCTGCTGGCGCTGCCGGTGGTGTCGCTGGAAGAAGTGTCGGAAGCTTCGATCTTCGGCCGCGCATGGGACTCGATGCGCTTGATGATGAAGTAATACGTAGGGTGGGCACACCGTGCCCACCATGCGTCGGCAATCAGCAATAATTGGTGGGCACAGGGGTGCCCACCCTACGTTTACAAGGACGACTAACCATGACCCACGCCCTCCCCCGCGACCTGCACTGCCCCCGCATCGCCACCCGCGCGAACGGACTCGAACTGTCCCGCATCGTCGCCGGCATGTGGCGCATGGTCGACTGGAGCATGACGGTCGAGCAGCGCGTCGCCCTGATCGAGCAGTGCGTCGCGCTAGGCGTGACCTCCTTCGACCATGCCGACATCTACGGCAATTACGGCGTCGAAGGCCTGTTCGGCGAAGCCCTGCGCGCCCAGCCCTCGCTGCGCGACCGGATCCAGCTGGTCAGCAAGTGCGGCATCAAGCTGCTGTCGAACAAGCGTCCCGAGCACAAGATCCAGCACTACGACACCACGGCCGCGCACATCGTCGCCTCCGCCGAGGAGTCGCTGCGCCAGCTGCACACCGACCGCCTCGACCTGCTGCTGATCCACCGCCCGGATCCGCTGATGGACTTCGACGAGATCGCCGAAGCCTTCACGCGCCTCAAGCAGGCCGGCAAGGTACTGCACGTGGGCGTGTCGAATTTCAGCCGCCACCAGTTCGAGGTGCTGAACCGCCGCGTCGAACTGGCCACCAACCAGGTCGAGTTCTCGCCGCTGCACGTGGCGCCGATGTTCGACGAGACCTTCGACGGCCTGCAGGACCTGGGCGTCGCGCCGATGATCTGGTCGCCGCTGGCCGGCGGCCGCCTGTTCACCTCAAACGACGCCAACGCCGAGAACCTGCGCCTGGTGGTCAAGGAAATCGCCGACCGCCTGCACCAGCCTTTCGCCAGCGTGATCTTCGCCTGGATCATGCAGCTGCCGTCGAACCCGATCCCGCTGACCGGCAGCGGCCGCATCGAGGCGATCGCGGTGGCGGTGGCCGGCACCACCTTCAAGCTGTCGCGCACCGACTGGTTCGCGATCCTGCGCGCGGCACGCGGCCACGAAGTCGCATGACGATCCCCATCGTCGAGGGCCGCGCCCTCAATGCGCAGCAGAAGAAGGACCTGCTGAACCGCCTGGCGCGGGTCGAAGGCCAGCTGCGCGGCGTCCAGAAGCTGATCGCGCTGGCCGACGCGCCTTCCGATTGCGACGCCGTGGCCCAGCAGATGGCGGCGGCGCGCAAGGCGCTCGACCGCTCCTTCGTGCAGCTGCTCACGACCAGCATCGTCAACCAGACCGGGAATGCGGCCGATCTGGACGAGGCCAAAAAAAGCGCCGCTCATCTGGCGGCGCTGCTCGATAAATTCGCGTAGGGTGGGCTCCCCGAGCCCACGCAGCGAACCTCAATCCTCATACACTTTCGGCGGCGCCACCCCGCGCCAGCCACCCTGCCACGCAATATTCAGCAGCAGGGTCGCGCTGATATACAGCACGAAGAACAGCGCAAAGAAACGCGTCTGCAACAGCGCCAACAGCACCAAACCGACGACCAGCGCGACCAGCATCCCCTTCGACTTCGGCTGCTTCGAGCTCGGGAAGCGGATCGTCGATACCATCAGCGCCCCCACCGCCACCATCAGCAGCATCACCAGGAAAGCGCGGCCCATCTCGGTGGCAAGCACCGGATCGGGCCAGGCCACGACCACCGAGGCCACGCAAGCCGCGCCGGCGGTGATCGGCATGCCGACGAAGTAGCGCGGGTCGGTCCGGCCCACCATCACATTGAAGCGCGCCAGGCGCAGCGCGCCGCAGGCCACGAACACGAAGCAGGCCAGGCCGCCCATGCGCACCAGGGTCGGGTGGTCGGCGCCCATCTGCGCGAAGCCGTAGCAGTACAGCAGCAGGCCCGGCGCGCAGCCGAAGTTCATCACGTCGGCGATCGAATCGAGCTGCACGCCGAAGTCCGATTGGGTGTTGGTGGCGCGGGCAACGAAGCCGTCGAGGGCGTCGAAGATACCCGCCAGCACCAGCAGGATGGCGGCCAGACGGTAGTCGTCAGGGTTGCCCACCGGGGCGTTATCGACCGAGATGACGATGCTGCCAAAGCCGCAGGCGATCGACAACAGGGTCACGAAACTGGGCAGGGCGAACTTGGCGCGCGCGAGGCGCTGCTGGCGTTTAGGCTTCAAATTAACAGCTCGATAAAAGGAAAGAATGGCTTATTTTACATGGACTTACGTGCGAAACCGATTTATCGCAGCGCGTCGTCATGAATCGCGGAATTAGCCTAGAATGGGAGCTCTTTGACCCCGGTATTGACGGAAGTTGGGAGTATGACATGATGAGTAAAACGCATCCTGCAAAGAACCTGATCGCTGCCTGCATCGCCGCCATCGCGCTGGCAGCCTGCGGCGGTTCGGACAGCGACAGCACGAGCGGCAACAGCGGCTCGAGCGGCGCCACGTCGACCGGGTTCTCGGGGCAGGACGCCTCGGCACCGGTCCTGACCAACAGCGTCGCCACCGATGGTTTCAATTGGATCAACTACCGGCGCACCCAGGCCGGCGTTGGCGCGCTGACGCGCAACAACCTGCTCGACCGTTCGTCGCAGGCGCACTCGGACTACCAGCGCCTGAACAACACGGTCACCCACGACGAGCAGGCGAATAAACCCGGCTTCACCGGCGCCACGGTGGAAGACCGCGTGCAGGCCGCCGGCTATAAGCTGGTGCGCAACTACGCCTCGGGCGAGATCATCGCCGCGACCACCAACAACACCGGCTTCTACATGGCCGAGCAACTGGTCACCGCGATCTACCACCGCTTCGTGATGTTCGAGCCGCTGTTCAAGGACATGGGCGCCGGCGCGGCCAGCACCTCGGCCAACTACGTGTACTTCACGACGAATCTCGGCGCAACCAACGGCTACAGCCCCGGCCTGCCCAGCCATAACATCGTGTCCTGGCCCTTCGATGGCCAGACCGGCGTCGAGACCACCTTTGCAAGCAATTACGAGGAACCGGATCCGGTCCCGGACATCAACGAAGTCGGCTATCCGATCAGCGTGCATGCCAACCTGACCGAGACCATCGCCGTGCAGGGCTTCACGGTACGTCCACGCGGTGGCGCCGACCTCAGGACACGCTTGCTGGTCAAAGGCCAGGACGCCAACACGACCATGGCCTCGGTGGCCGCCATCGTGCCGCTGGCGCCGCTGGCCGCACGCACGACCTACGACGTGAGCTTCAGCGGCACCGTGGGCGGTGCAGCGGTCAGCAAGACCTGGTCGTTCACGACGAAATGAGCGCCATCAACCGCGCGGACGGGATCGCCCGCCTGATGGGCGACGCCGACCTGTTCGCGCGCGTGCTGGCGCGCTTTCGCAAGGACTATCGGCATGCCGCCGCCCGCATCCGCGAGGCGCTGGCGGCCGGCGATACCGAACTGGCGCAGCGCCTGGCGCATACGCTCAAGGGCGCGTCCGGGATGATCGAGGCGGTGCCGCTGCGCGAGGCGGCGCAGGCGCTGGAGCAGGCTTTGCGCCGCGGTGAGGCGCATCTTGCGCCGCGTGTCGCGCGCCTGGAGCATGCGCTCGACCGTGTACTGCGTGAGCTGGGCGGGACCGAGGACGTGGCGCCGCTGCTGGAACAGGCGGCGTTGGCAGAGGGCCGTGGCGATGCGCATGCAAACCTCAGCGCACGCTTGCGCACCCTGCTCGAAGACGGCAACGGCGACGCAGTCGACCTGGTGCGGGAATACGCGGCAGGCTTGACGAGGGAATTGGGAGAAGAACGCTACCGCCGGATCGCGGCAGCGGTCGAGATCTTCGACTTCGAAGGCGTGCTGGCCACGCTCGGCGCGTGATCAGCGCGTGAATTCGGCTTCTTCGTCGAAGGCGTCGGAACAGGATTTGCCGCAGAACCGGCGCACGCTGTCCAAGGGTTTGTCGCAGTACCAGCACGCGCCCTTCGGCGGCAGGCTGAGACGCGTGGGCACCGGCCGGGTGCCGGCATCGATCGCCGCAGCGACGAGCGGCTCGACGGCCAGGCTCTTTTCCGGAAGACTTTCCTGTATCGTTTCCAAGGTCACCCCCTTACCGGCAGCACTTCAGTAACGCAAAGATTACTTTAGTGGAACACCGTGTGCATGAGAAAGCGCAAGCGCGGCTTGTCCATTGCATGCTGATGCGCACCGAAGTCGACTTTCAGTGTGCGCCGATTGCGCTAGCTCCGCAATGGCGTGCTCACGACAGTCTTGGTGACGCAACAGGTACGGTACTCTCCGACGTCATCGAAGCGAACGGTGCCGGACTTCTAGCTGCAAGAAATGATAGCAGTATTGTCAACAGCGGCTTGGGGCCTTTCAATCGTGCGCGCCCCACGTCTCTGATTTGCGACGGGCTGGTTCAGCGTGCCGGTTCCACGGTCACGACCAGCGCGCCGGGAACGGTATCGAGGCGGGTCGGCACGAACTGCGTGCCGGCGTAGCGCAGGTCTTCCATGCGGAAGCTGTAGATGGCGACGTCGCGCACCAGCTGGTTCATGAGGACGTCCGCCGCGCGGCCGAGATCCCTGGCGCGGGCGCTGTCCATGCCCTGGATGTCGAAGCGGTCGACGTGGGCATCGGCCATGAACACGCCGCTGCGCGCGGCGTCCACGTACAGGTGGCCGGACAGGGTCATGGTGCCGGCCCAGGACTGGCGTAGGAAAGGCGGCGACACCGACACGTCCATCGTCAGCGCCACGCGGTCGCTGTCCGCCAGGATCGCCAGTTGCGGGCGGGTGAGCTGGACGTCGAACAGTTCGAGCAGGCGATTACGCAGCGGGAAGCGGCGCTCCAGGCCGGCCTGCAGCTTGGCCTGCGAAATCTCGACGCGGCGCGGTCCGGACAGGCTCGCGCAGGAAGCCAGCAACGCGCCGGCGGCCAGCGCTGCCGCCGTCAATCCGAAACGCCGCCTCGTGATTCCCTTGTCCATGCCCGCCTCGCCTTTGCACTGTTCAGATGGGCGAAGCGTAGCACATCCTCTTATAAACCCATTCCACCGGAGGCTTCGATGCGCTGCCCGGTGATCCAGCCGCTGCCCTCGGCCAGCAGGCTGGCGGCGGCGCCGCCGATGTCGTCCGGCAGGCCGGCGCGGCCCAGTGCCGTCTGCGCCGCAACCCAGGCGTTCAGGCTGGCGTCATCACGCACCCGGCCGCCGCCGAAATCGGTGGCAATCGCGCCGGGCGCCAGCGTGTTCACGGCGATGCGGCGTGCGGCCAGCTCGCGCGCCAGATAGCGGGTCAGGACCTCGACGCCCCCCTTGGCCGCCGCATACGCCCCGGCGCCCGCCACCGTGAAGCGGGTCAGGCCGCTGGAGATGTTCAGGATGCGCCCGCCATCGTTCAGGCGCGGCACCAGGGCCTGGGTCAGGAACAGCGCCGATTTCAGGTGGATCGCGATCATGCCGTCGAACTGCGCTTCGGTCAGCTCCATCAGCGGCACTTGCAGGCCGCTGCCGGCATTGTTGACGAGGATGTCGAAGCGTTCGCGGCCCCAAGCGGCCAAAGTCATATCGACCTGCTGCGCGAAGCCGGCGAAGGCCGTGGTGTCGGCCACGTCCAGTTGGAACGCGGCGGCACGGCGGCCCAGCGCCTCGATCGCGGCCACGGCTTCCTGTGCCGCGGCCTCGTTCTGCTGGTAAGTCAGGATGATGTCGGCGCCGTCGCGCGCCAGGTGCAAGGCCATGCTGCGCCCCAGGCCGCGGCTGCCACCGGTGACGATCGCAATACGGTTCGTGGTGTTGGTGTTCATGTCAGGCCCCTTTCGTTAGAGGAGTCCAGTGTATTCTTCGTCCTGGCTGTAATAAACCTGCCAAAACCGAATTGACTTTGCAGGATTTACGAAGAATTATGGGAGCATGAACGAACTCGATACCATCCAGGTGTTCCTGAAAGTGGCCGAACTCGAAAGCTTCAGCGGCGCCGCCCGCCAGCTTGGCCTGCCGAATGCGACCGTGTCCGCGGCCGTGCGCCAGCTCGAACAGCAGCTCGGCACGCGCCTGCTGCAGCGAACCACGCGCCGGGTGCAGATGACGCAGGAGGGCGAAGCCTTCCATGCGCGCAGCCGCGAGGTGCTGGATGAAGTCGAGGCCCTACGCGGCATGTTCCGCGGCGGGCAGGATGTTTTACGTGGCCGTCTGCGGGTCGACATGTCGGTGGCCCTGGCCAGCGAACTGGTGCTGCCGCGCCTCGGCGAATTCATGGCCATGCACCCGCAGCTGGCGATCGACCTCGGCACCGCCGACCGCCGCGTCGACCTGATCCGCGAAGGCTACGATTGCGTGCTGCGTGCCGGTGTACTGACCGATTCGTCTCTGGTCGCGCGGCCGCTGGGCAGCTACCGCGTGGCCAACTGCGCCAGCCCGGCCTACCTCGAACAATACGGCACGCCGCAGCGGCTCGAAGACCTGGCCCACCATCGCCTGATCCACTACGACGCCCAGCTCGGCGGCAGCGCCGCGGCCTGGGAGTGGTTCGACGGCGAACACACGCATTACGCGCCGGTCGGCAGCATGCTGACGGTGAACGGCACCGCGTCCTATAAAGCCGCCTGCCTGGCTGGCCTGGGCATCATCCAGGTGCCGCGCGCCGGCCTGCGCGAACTGATCGAGGCCGGCAAGCTGGTCGAGGTGATGGAGGACTACCGGCCGGCGCCGATGCCGGTGGCCTTCGTGTATCCGACCCGCAGGCACGTGCCGGCGCGGGCGGTGGCGTTCATGGACTGGGTGGCGGGGCTGTTGAAGCCCTACCTCCAATAACGCCCTCCCCGCGGACGCGGGGATCAGGTTATTTTCCGATACAGAAGCGGCTGAAGATCACCCCCAGCAAATCATCCGGCGTGAACTGCCCGGTAATGCTGGACAGCTGGTCCTGCGCCAACCGCAGCTCCTCCGCGAACAGATCCAGCGACTGATCGTCCTGCGCCGCGTGCGCCGCCGCCATATCGAGGTGCTCGCGCGCCGCGCGCAGCGCGATCAGGTGACGCTCGCGCGCCAGATACAGCGACTCGCCGGTCTGCTGCCAACCGGCGATGCGCAGCAGTTCCGCGCGCAGCAGCTCGATGCCGATCTTTTCGTGCGCCGACAGGTAGATGTGGGTCGCATCCGCGCTCACATCGAGCGAAGGCTTGTGGCCCGACAGGTCGATCTTGTTCCAGATGCGCACGACCGGCACGCCCGGCGGGAAGGCGGCGACGATCTCTTCGTCGGCCTTGGCCGGGCCCAGATTCGCGTCGAGCAGGTGCAGGATCACGTCGGCCTTGCCGACTTCGCCCCAGGTGCGCTCGATGCCGATGCGCTCGACCACGTCGACGCCCTCGTCCAGCGCGCGGATGCCGGCGGTGTCGATGATGTTCAGCGGGATGCCCTCGACCTGGATGGTCTCGCTGACCTTGTCGCGCGTGGTGCCGGCGATCGGCGTGACGATGGCGACGTCCGAGCCGGCCAGCGCGTTCAGCAGCGAAGATTTACCGACGTTCGGCTGGCCGACCAGCACCACGTTCAGGCCTTCACGCAGCAGCGCGCCCTGCGCCGCCTGGCTGAACACCTTGTTCAAGGCGTCGACGATGCCGGCCAGCTGACCGCGCGCGTTGGATTTTTCGAGGAAGTCGATTTCCTCTTCCGGGAAGTCCAGGGTGGCCTCGACCAGCATGCGCAGGTTGATCGTCTTGTCGACCAGTTCGTGCACGACCTTCGAGAAGGCGCCCGACAGCGATTGCGAAGCCGACTTCGCGGCCGCTTCGGTGGAAGCGTCGATCAGGTCGGCCACGGCCTCGGCCTGGGCCAGGTCCAGCTTGTCGTTCAAAAAAGCGCGGCGGGTGAACTCGCCCGGCTCGGCCAGGCGCAGGCCAAAGTCCGCCCCGGCTTCCAGCACGCGCGCCAGCAGCATGCGCAGCACCACCGGGCCGCCGTGGCCCTGCAGTTCCAGCACGTCCTCGCCGGTATAGGAATGCGGGCCCTTGAAGTACAGGGCCAGGCCTTCGTCGATGACGCTGCCGGCGGCGTCCTTGAACGGGATGTAGGTGGCGTGCCGCAGTGCCAGCGTCGTGCCGGGGAACAGGGCGTCGATCAGCGGCGCCAGCGATTTGCCGGACGCGCGCACGACGCCGATGCCGCCGCGGCCGGGGGCGGTGGCGATGGCGGCGATGGGGGAGGTGTCTAGTTTCATAAAGGTAGATTTTACCAACGTCGTCCACGCGCAGGCGGGGATCCAAGTTTTTGCGGTCTGCCGCGAGCTTGGGTCCCCGCCTGCGCGGGGACGACGTATAAATCGCGGGGACGACGTATAAAAAAAGCCCGTGCAAGCACGGGCTCTCTTCAGCTCAGCGAAAAAACTTACTTCGCCGGCGCATACTTCTTGGTGATCACATACTGCTGCGCCATCGAGATCAGGTTGTTCACCACCCAGTACAGCACCAGGCCGGACGGGAAGAACACGAAGATGACCGAGAATGCCAGCGGCATGAACATCATCATCTTGGCCTGCATCGGATCGGCCGGCTGCGGGTTCAGCCGAGTGGTCACGAACATCGAGATCGCGTACAGGATCGGCAGGATGAAGTACGGGTCAGGTGCGGTCAGGTCGTGAATCCACAGGATCCACGGCGCGCCGCGCATCTCGACCGCGGCCTGCAGGGTCCAGTACAGCGCCAGGAACACCGGCATCTGGATCAGGATCGGCAGGCAGCCGCCCAGCGGGTTGATCTTCTCGGATTTGTACAGCTCCATGGTGGCCTGCTGCATCTTGACCGGGTCGGCCTTGTAGCGCTCGCGGATCGCCTGCATCTTCGGCGTCACGGTCTTCATCTTGGCCATGCTGCGGTAGCCGGCTGCGGACAGCGGGAAGAACAGCAGCTTGATCAGGATGGTGAAGGCAACGATGGTCCAGCCCCAGTTGCCGATGAAGCCGTGCAGCCAGTCCATGGTCGCGAAAATCGGCTTGGCGATGATGGCCGCCCAGGCGTAGTCGCGCACCAGGTCCAGGCCCGGCGTCACTTTTTCCAGCAGCTGCTGCACCTGCGGACCCGAATACAGACGGGTCTCGTTCGACACGGTCGCACCCGGCGCCACGGTCCCCAGCGGCATCACGGTGCCGATGGCGAACAGGTTGTTACCCAGGCTCTTGACGTAGTTCTCGCGCTGCAGCTTCTCCGGCGGGACGAAGGCCGAGACGAAGAAGTGCTGCGAGATCGCGATCCAGCCGTCGGTGGCCTGCTTGGTGTACTCGGCCGAACCCTTGGCGATCTTCTCGAAGGTCAGCTTCTCGTAGTGGTTCTGCGAGGTCCACAGGGTCGGGCCAGTGTAGCTGCTGTTGAAATAGTTGTCGCCTTCCGGCTTGTTGCCGTCGTGCTGCAGCTGCAGGTACAGGCTCGGTGCGACCGGCGCGGTACCGATATTGGTCACGTCGTGACGCACGCCGATCACGTAGTCGCCCTGGCGGAAGGTGAAGGTCTTGGTCAGGCGCACGCCGCCCTGCTCCGCTTCGAGCACGAGCTGGGTCTGGTTACCGTTGGTCACCAGCGGCTTCGCCACGAACGGGGTGTTGTGGTTCGGCAGGGTGCCGGTCGCGGCCGGGGTCAGGCCGGTCTGCGCCAGGTAGAGGCGGCCCTTGGCCGAGTCGACGTGGAACAGCAGCTGGTTCTTGGTGTTGTCGACCTTGTCGCGGTACTTCAGCAGTTCCAGGCGCTTGATCACGCCGCCGGCGGTGTCGATGTCGGCCTTGTAGACGTCGGTCGTGATGGTGATGACCTGGGTCTGGATCGGCGCCGGCGCGGCGGCGGCACCGTCGGCGGGTGCCCCGCCCGGGACCGAGCCCGGGGTGGCGCTTGGTGCCGGCAGATCGTTCACCTTCGGCTGTGCGGCCGGCGCAGTGGCGACCTTGCTAGGTGCCTGCGGCGAGAACATCGACTGCTTGCCGTTGGCCACCATCCAGTCGTTCCAGAGGACGACCAGCGAGACGGCGAACACGATCCACAGGATGGTACGTTTATTGATTTCCATTGGGTCTAATTCAGGAATGGTTGCAACCGCAAGCGGTTGTTGGGGGTGGCACAGGGTCGTTGCCGCCGGCGTTCCAGGGATGGCAGCGGCACACGCGGCGCACGGCCAGCCAGCCACCGCGCGCGGCGCCATGCACCCGCACTGCTTCGATCGCGTAATTGGAACAGCTCGGAAAGAAACGGCAGCTCGGCCCGAACATCGGGGAAACCAGCAACTGGTAACCGCGCAACAGCCAGACGAGCAGCCGTTTCATGATGGCTGCTGTCCAGGATGATCCGGTGCACCAGGGGCCGCCGGCGCGGGCGCCGGCCTGCGCGGCCGCGGCGCCTGCGACGCGAACAGGCGCGCCAGCTCGGCATGCAGCAGCGTCTTCAGGGCACTATTCGTGGCTGGACCGCTCTTGGCATTGACCGGCCGCGCCAGGCGCACGATGCAGTCGATGCCGGGAAGCGGCGTGGTGCGGAACAGTTCGCGCGTGATGCGCTTGATGGTGTTGCGCGTCACCGCACGCGGTGCGAAACGTTTGGCCGCAACGACGCCCAGCCGCGCATGCGGCAGCTCGTTCGGTCGGGTGTAGAGCACGAAGTGCGCGGTTTTTTGTGCCGGGCGCAAACGAAAAACGGATGAAAACTCATCCGTTTTTACGATACGCCGAACGCGCGCGAAGTCGTGCGAACCTTCGCCTGTCATTGCTTGAGCGCGGTCGACAGGGGCCTGTCCGGGCTTAGACAGCCAGACGCTTGCGGCCCTTGGCGCGGCGTGCGTTCAGGACCTGACGGCCACCACGGGTAGCCATACGTGCGCGGAAGCCGTGCGTGCGCTTACGACGGACGACGGAAGGTTGGTAAGTACGTTTCATGGTGGTCTCGCTTAAAGCAAATAGAATGCAAAATCGGAGCCGGCAACTCAGGTGCCGGCATTACGCCAATGACATTTCGCAGTTGTTAAGCCAGCGTCACGCCTCAGCAAAGCTTGTTCGCCCATGTGCTGAGTGCCTGAGTTGGCAATGCGTGTGGGCGGGGAACCCTGAATTAGACAGCATTTTCGGTCGAGCTGTCAAGAAAGCTGTTGCACTGCAGCGCCAGTCTGGACCGCAGGCCGCGTGGTTGCTCATGTGCATCACGCTGTTGAGATTCGGTGGAAAAAACCCGCTTCGCCTGTGGATAACTTCCGAGAAGACAGTTAAAATAGAGTGTTACGCTTTAACTTGGTCGATGTATGGAAAACTTTTGGCAAGCCTGTTCCTCGCAACTGGAACTCGAGCTGACGCCGCAGCAATATACCGCGTGGATTAAACCACTGGTCGCCCTCGACTATGAGGACGGCAAGCTGCGCATCGCGGCGCCTAACCGCTTCAAGCTCGACTGGGTCAAGTCGCAATTCGCAAATCGCATCACCGCCCTCGCCTCCGAATTCTGGGAGCGCCCGGTGGAGGTGCAGTTCGTGCTCGACCCGAGGAATCTGCCGAAGAAGCCGGACGCGGTCAGCAATCGCCAGCCGACCACTTCGACCGCCGAAATGGCGTCGGGCGTGCTCGGCATCAATGCCGCCGCCGACAACACCGTGCCGGCCACGCCGGTGGTCACGCCGGACAACGTCATCGCCAATAACCCGCGCCGCGAACAAAGCCGCGTCAATCCGGAACTCACCTTCGAGAACTTCGTGACCGGTAAGGCCAACCAGCTGGCGCGCGCCGCCGCGATCCAGGTGGCGAACAACCCGGGTGTCTCCTACAACCCGCTGTTCTTCTACGGCGGCGTCGGCCTCGGTAAGACCCACTTGATCCACGCGATCGGCAACCAGGTCATGAAGGACCAGCCGGGCGCGCGCATCCGCTACATCCACGCCGAGCAGTACGTGCGCGACGTCGTGACGGCGTATCAGCGCAAGGGCTTCGACGATTTCAAGCATTACTACCACTCGCTGGACATGCTGCTGATCGACGATATTCAGTTCTTCGGCGGCAAGAGCCGTACGCAGGAAGAGTTCTTCTATGCCTTCGAAGCACTGATCGCCGCCAAGAAGCAGATCATCATCACCTCGGACACCTATCCGAAAGAGATCACCGGCATGGACGACCGCCTGATCTCGCGCTTCGACTCCGGCCTGACGGTGGCGATCGAGCCGCCGGAGCTGGAAATGCGCGTGGCGATCCTGATGAAGAAGGCGGAATCGGAAGGCGTGGTGCTGAACGACGACGTCGCCTTCTTCGTCGCCAAGCATTTGCGCTCCAACGTGCGCGAGCTGGAAGGCGCACTGCGCAAGATCCTGGCCTACTCCCGCTTCCACGGCAAGGAGATCACCATCGACGTGGTCAAGGAAGCGCTGAAGGACTTGCTGTCGGTGCAGAACCGCCAGATCTCGGTGGAAAACATCCAGAAGACGGTCGCCGATTTCTTCAACATCAAGGTCGCGGACATGTACTCGAAGCGCCGCCCGGCCAACATCGCGCGGCCGCGCCAGATCGCGATGTATCTGGCGAAAGAGCTGACGCAGAAGAGCCTGCCAGAAATCGGCGAGCTGTTCGGCGGCCGCGACCACACCACCGTGCTGCACGCGGTGCGCAAGATCGCGCAGGACCGCCAGAAGAATGCCGAGTGCAATCACGAGCTACACGTGCTGGAACAAACGCTGAAAGGCTAAGAGCACCTGATAAAACCTCCATGGCGGCGTTACATTGTCTCGCCGTACTAGCGTACTGTCTTCGACAATGCGCCTTGCCCTGAAGCTTTTATCAGGCGCTCTGAGGTTGGTTTAGTGATTTCTGGCAAAATATTGCAGAGACAACATTTTTACCTGATAAAAAACTGAGGGATATTTATGCAACTGGTCAAATCCACCCGAGACACGCTTCTCCGGCCACTGCAGATCGTGAGTGGTATTGTCGAGCGTCGGCACACCATGCCGATTCTGGCCAATATCCTCATCCGCAAGAATGGCGAGAGCGTTTCTTTCCTGTCGACCGACACCGAGGTGCAGATCACGACCCTGGCCAATATCGGCTCGGGTCCTGAAGAAACCGGCACCACGGTCGCAGCGCGCAAGCTGCTCGACATCCTGCGCGCCCTGCCGGAATCGGGCGACGTCACCATGACGCTGCTGAACAAGCGCCTGACCGTCCAGAGCGGCAAGTCGCGCTTCGCCCTGCAGACCCTGGCGGCCGAAGAGTTTCCGACCGTCTCGGTGGCCGACAGCTACAACGCCTCGGTCACCCTGCCGCAGAAGACGCTGAAGCACCTGTTCAACATGGTGCACTTCGCGATGGCCCAGCAGGACATCCGTTACTACTTGAACGGCCTGCTGTTGGTGCTGGACGGTAACAACGTGATCGCGGTCGCCACCGACGGCCACCGCCTCGCCTTTGCCCAGGTGGAAGCCGAGCAGACCTTCGAGCGCCAGGAAGTCATCATCCCGCGCAAGACCATTCTCGAACTGCAGCGCCTGCTGGAAGAAAGCGACGAAACTGTCCGCCTGGACATCGCCGCCTCGCAGGTGAAACTGACCTTCGCCGACATCGAACTGGTGTCGAAGCTGGTTGAGGGCAAGTTCCCGGACTACACCCGCGTGATTCCGAAGGGTTACAAGAACGACTTCACGATCAGCCGCGAAGAACTGCTGCGTTCGCTGCAGCGCGCTGCGATCATGACCAGCGATAAGTTCAAGGGCGTGCGCTGCCTGATCGCGCCGGGCTCGATGAAGATCAGCTCGACCAACGCCGACCAGGAAGAAGCGGTCGAAGAACTCGAAATCGACTATGGCGGCGATGCGATCGACATCGGTTTCAACGTCACCTACCTGCTGGACGTGCTGAACAACCTGAAGTGCGACCAGGTGAACATCTCGCTGGGCGATTCGAATTCGTCGGCGCTGATTTCGATTCCGGAAAATGGCGACTTTAAATACGTCGTCATGCCGATGCGTATTTAAAAAACGCGCAATCGCCCATATATGGTCTTGTTGGGCGAAACCGCGGACCCCGGGTCCGCGGTCTGATTTACACGTTATTTGAGAAAGCAGTCATGTCCGAGAACACTCAAGCAGTTTTGGAATCCACTCCGCCTAAGTCGGAAGAGTACGGCGCCTCGTCGATTCAGATCCTCGAAGGTTTGGAAGCCGTGCGAAAGCGTCCGGGCATGTACATCGGCGACACGTCGGACGGCACCGGCCTGCACCACCTGGTGTTCGAGGTGCTGGACAACTCGATCGACGAAGCCCTGGCCGGCTACTGCTCCGAGATCCACGTCACGATCCACTCCGACAACTCGATCTCGATCACCGACAACGGCCGCGGCATCCCGACCGGCATCAAGATGGACGACAAGCACGAGCCGAAGCGCTCGGCCACCGAGATCGCCCTGACCGAACTGCACGCCGGCGGCAAATTCAACCAGAACGCCTATAAAGTGTCGGGCGGCCTGCACGGCGTGGGCGTGTCCTGCGTGAACGCACTGTCGAAACTGCTGCGCGTGACCGTGCGCCAGAACGGCAAGGTGCACCAGCTCGAATTCTCGCGCGGCGTGCCGATGGACCGCATCATCGAAGTGGTCGACGGCGTCGAAGTCTCGCCGATGAAGATCCTCGGCGACACCGACAAGCGCGGCACCGAAGTGCATTTCTGGGCCGACGAAGAAATCTTCACGCACGTCGAATTCCATTACGAGATCCTGAGCAAGCGTATCCGCGAACTCTCCTTCCTGAACAACGGCGTCAACATCAAGCTGAGCGACCAGCGCAGCGGCAAGGAAGAGATCTTCGCCTTCGAAGGCGGCACTCGCGGCTTCGTGGAGTACATCAACAAGGCCAAGGCCGTGCTGCACCCGACCGTGTTCCAGGCCACCGGCGACCGTCTGTCGGAAAACGGCACCAACATCTCGGTGGACGTCTCCATGCAATGGAACGATTCCTATAACGAGCAGGTGCTGTGCTTCACCAACAACATCCCGCAGCGCGACGGCGGCACCCACCTGACCGGCCTGCGTGCGGCGATGACGCGCGTGATCAACAAGTACATCGACGAGAACGAACTGGCGAAAAAGGCCAAGGTCGAAATCTCGGGCGACGACATGCGCGAGGGTCTGACCTGCGTGCTGTCCGTCAAAGTGCCGGAGCCGAAGTTCTCGTCGCAGACCAAGGACAAACTCGTGTCGTCGGAAGTGCGCGGCCCGGTCGAAGAGATCGTGGCAAAGACGCTGACCGACTTCCTGAACGAAAAGCCGAACGACGCCAAGATCATCTGCGGCAAGATCGTCGAAGCTGCGCGTGCGCGCGAAGCGGCGCGTAAAGCGCGCGACCTGACCCGCCGTAAAGGCGTGATGGACGGGCTGGGCTTATCGTCCAAATTGGCCGACTGCCAGGAACGCGACCCGGCGCTGGCCGAGCTGTACATCGTCGAGGGTGACTCGGCAGGCGGTTCGGCAAAACAGGGCCGCGACCGCAAGTTCCAGGCCATCCTGCCGCTGCGCGGCAAGGTGCTGAACGTGGAAAAGGCGCGCTTCGAGAAAATGCTGTCGTCGGAGCAGATCACGACCCTGATCGCGACCCTCGGCACCTCGATCGGCCCGGACGAGTTCAACGTCGACAAGCTGCGCTACCACCGCATCATCATCATGACCGACGCGGACGTCGACGGTGCCCACATCCGCACCCTGCTGCTGACGCTGTTCTACCGCCAGATGCCGCAGCTGGTCGAGCGTGGCCACATCTACATCGCCCAGCCGCCGCTGTACAAGGTCAAGGCCGGCCGCGACGAGCGCTACCTGAAGGACGACGTCGAGGAAGCGAGCTACATGATGCGCGTGGCCCTGAACGGCGCCGCCCTGCTGCCGAAGGATGGCGCCGAGCCGATCGTCGACGGCGACCTGGGCGACCTGGTCGAGAAGTACAACCGCGCCAACGCCATCATGATGCGCCTGACGCGCGTGATCGACCGCGCCGCGCTGTCCGCCATCATGACCGGCGTGACGCTGGACCTGACGAGCCAGGAAGCCGCCGAGAAATCGGCCCAAGCGCTGGCCGACGCCATCAACGAGCCGAGCGTGAAGGTCGGCGTGCGTTCCGACGAACTGTCGGAGAAGCACGCGCTGCGCATCGAGCGCATCCACCATGGCAACGTGCAGGTGACCTCGATCGACGCCGACTTCGTGGCCGGCGCCGATTACGCGACCCTGGCCAACTCGGCCGCCACCTTCCAGGGCCTGATGGGCGCTGGCGCCATCATCCGCCGCGGTGAAGGCGAGAAGATGAAGGAATGCGCAGTGCGCGACTTCCAGCAGGCCATGGAATGGCTGCGCGACGAAGCCGAGCGTGGCGTGTCCAAGCAGCGTTATAAAGGTCTGGGCGAGATGAATCCGGAGCAGCTGTGGGAAACCACGATGGATCCGACCGTGCGCCGCCTGCTGAAGGTGCAGATCGAGGATGCGATTGCTGCGGACCAGATCTTCACGACGCTGATGGGCGATGAGGTGGAACCGCGTCGTAACTTTATCGAGTCGAATGCGCTGCAGGCGGGGAATATCGACGTTTGATGCCTGCGTGATCGCTGTTTGTTAAAAGCCAGCCTTTCGAGGCTGGCTTTTTTATTTCCTGCGCTAGCCCTTCCTTTTGGGCGTCCCGCCTTTCGGCATGGGCGCTTCCGCCGCTTCGATTCTTGCCTCGAACTGGTTCAAGAGTTGCATGATCGTCGAATTGGCGGCGTACTTCAGCTTTAACTGGGCCAGTTCCTTGTCTGTGCCGCCGCATGATTTGCGCATCTCGCGGCTCAGTTCATGCATGCGGTCCAGCTCACCGCGCATGTGGTCGCAGCCCTCGCGGCGATCGACAAAACGCTGTACGTCGCGCGGCAGGTAGTCCTGGGCCAGCGCGGGAAACACGGGCATCATCAAAGCCAAGCAGATGAGTAATGCTTTCACTATGTATGCTCCGTTGATTGGGCGAAGCATTTATTAAAGTGCGAGATCATCGTGGCAATGTTGAATTTGGTCAGATAGCTCGTAAAACGCTGAACTGGCTAAACGCCGCGGCAGGCAAGGAAACCGCAAGCTTCCAGATAATGCTCATCGGTCGAGCCCCATGACTTTCCTGATAGGTAACGGGCCCACAAGCGAGATAAGGGCTATCCTGGTTGACCCGAACGAACAACTGGAACTGCCAACCGTTCGGTTGTTCGCCTACGCTTCGAATATATTGCTGCCCAATAACCGTCGTTGGCGCTGCACTGTTTTGCGACTGCCAATGGAAGAGTGCATGACTTAGGGCGTAATCGTGGTAGGCAATGGTCTCGTGGAATCCGCTTCGCTTATCAAGCGTAACGAACATGAGTTCGATCTTGCGATCCTTGAGCCTCAGCACACCGGTATTGAAGAAGGGGCGGCGCTCTGCGCTCAAAAAGCCTACTGCGGTCAGGATTTCATTCAGACGATAGTGGCCATGCAGACAGAGCGTCGACCATTCCAGCCCTGGCACCAATAACGGCTGCGGCAAGGAATTTGCTTCAAGCGCAAGCGCAAGTTCGCTGAGCTCGGCAACACTATTGGGATTGCCCTGCAAGCGTTCTGCAAAAGACTTACCGCTTCCCACACGTGATGCCGTGCCATCAATCTGATAAGCCAGCATTTGCAGCCGCAGCGCTTCGCTCGTGCCAAGATCAAGCTCGCTCAACGGCATCGTTCCAATTTTCACCATCATGGCAAGCTGCGCAGGGTCGTTGGTGTGCAGCAATGCTGCGAACCGGCGACCGAAATATTCTTCTTCCGGGCCTGAATCGCTGACGGCCAACCCTGCGTCTCGACGCAGTGCCGTCCAACCACTATTTCCAGTAGTGCGATAAATGTCACCGATGTCCAGCGCTTGATCATGAAGAAAACCAGCCAGAGTAAGGTTCTGTGCTCCCTTCAGGCTGGTATATGCCTGTAGTTCAGCCGTCATGCGGCGCCAGTTCTGTTGAATCAGCCTGCGCAAATTGCCCAGGATCTGCTCGCGGCTGCGGGGTTGAAGCTGAATATAACAAGCCGCTGGTAGCTGGCTGAAACCGTTTTCGACGCCATCGATGAGTTGCCTTCGGTTCAATCCTGTGATTTGTCCCAATAGATGATCGAAACGAAAATCTGCTGAATGTTGTCCGACGAAATCGAGGACTAGGCAGCTTTCCTTGCCAGCTGACAGACGCAAGCCACGGCCAATTTGTTGTTGGAACAACACAGGGCTTTGCGTAGGACGCAATAACAGCAGAGTGTCCACAACAGGAATATCCACACCTTCGTTGAACAGATCGACCGTCACGAGAACGCAAATATCCCCTTTGGCCAGCGCCGACGGCGCAGATTCCCTTTCAGCCTGAGTGGATTGTCCAGTCAAGCACAAGGCTGGCAAACCTGCCTTATTGAATTGCGCAGTCATGAACTGCGCGTGGGCGACACTAACGCAAAAAGCAATCGCTTTGCTATGCCTCGGCGACGCGCACAGGCGGCGCCATTCGTTGATGATCAGTAGAGCGCGAGCGTGATTGCCTGTTAGAACCTTGTCCAAATACGCGCCCTCTCCTGCCTGTCGCCATGGGACATCACGCAGATTCGTATGGTCATCGCACGCAAAATATTCAAATGGCGCGAGCAATTGCAGGTCGAGCGCCTGCCACAACCTGAGCTCAACCGCCGGACTGCCATCTGGACGAGCATCGAAGTAGGGAGAAATCGGTCGGCCATCGCTACGCTCGGGCGTCGCTGTAAGCCCTAGCATGATGGACGGTTTAATCCGCTTGGCAACGGTATCAAAGCTCAGGGCCGCGATGCGGTGACACTCGTCGAACACGACTGTATGCCAGTAGCTCTCGCCAAAGCGCGTCAGTAAATCATTGCTGTGCAGGCTTTCAATTGTCGTGAACAGATGATCCGGATTCTCGAGACGGCTATTACCGCTCAGTATTTGACCAAACCCGGCGTCACGCAGGACTTCACGATAGGTTCGCAATGCCTGCTTCAAAATCTCGATACGGTGGGCTATGAACAAAAGCCGTGGCCGGCCGCCGAGCTGTGTGCAGAGCTGCCGATAGTCGAATGCTGCCACGACCGTTTTACCTGTACCGGTCGCAGCAACGACAAGATTGCGTACCCGATTGTGCTCTCGCTCGGCCCGCAATTGCTCCAGCATCTCAAGTTGGTAGTTCTTAGGCGCGATATCGAAAAAGCTAATAACGTTTTCGGCCTGAGAGACATATCCACCGCCTTTTTCCTTCGCAATTGCTTGCCGCAAAGCGGCACGATGTTCGGATTGCTCAGGATCGTAAGGTGTAAATTCACTGTCATGCCAGAGGGTTTCGAAATGTGCCTGGGCTTGTTGGAACATAGTGCCTTGGCCACGTTCCGCGAATTTCACAGTCCATTCCAACCCGCCCGCCAGAGCCGCGTGCGTTAGGTTGGCACTGCCAACGTAAGCAGTACCGAACCCGCTATCGCGCTCAAAGATCCACGCTTTGGCGTGAAGGCGCGTACGGCGCCCGTCCAGCGAAATACGCACTTCGCAGTTCGGTAATCGCGCCAACTCTTCCACTGCCTGGGCTTCGGTCGCACCAATATAGGTGGTTGTGAGAATGCGTAATCTGACGCGTGCCTGACCGGTTCCATCCAGTGCAGTAATGCTCTGCAAGATATCGCGGATCTTGCGTACACCAGAGACAGTAATAAAGCTCATCAGGATGTTAATCCGATCGCTACTGGCAAGTTCGTGACGCAGTTCGCTCAATAGTGCTGGCGACGTCTTCGCAGCGGTGAATAAACCATGGAGCCGTAATGCCAGTGTCAGGGGCGCTAGGGGCAGCACGTTGCCGATGCACCGCGGTCAAGCTCTTTGCTGGCGCAGCGATCAGCCGAATGTCTGCACCATGATCCTGGCCTGGATATTGACTTGCCAAACGCTGCCGCAGATCGACAAGAACAGCATTCACGAATGCAAGCTGGACCTGAAGCCGGGACGCTTTATTGTCCTGCTCTGCATCACCGCTGGCGTGAGGAGCGATATCTTGTAAAACCCTGGCAAGCTGCTCGGCAAGTGCCTCGGCCAACTGGCGTGGCCCGCTTCCAGTGTCGAGATCCTTGAGTGTGTAGTGATCGCTATGAAGAGCCCGACTTAATTCTGTTATTACATCGTCAGTCAGGAGCTTGTCATACAGGCCATCTGGCAGCGCTTGCGTCATCGAATATCGGACCAGCAAAAAGATCAGTATAGCCTGAGAATAATCCTTTCTATCGCGATAACAAGCGCTGTCGTAAGACCGCATAATGAAACTGGAACAGTTACGCGCCATTTGCCGTCCGTGGCGCAGCTGCCAGGGACTTGTACAACCGCCGCACAAATTAGCCGCAGATAGCACAGGACAAAAAACCCACGCTTTCTTTGTTTTCTATCAACAGCTACTTACTGCTGTGCTAGTCTATTCTCATGTTTTCGACAGCCAGCACCGGGCGTTTTCACGGCCCTCTTTTCCAGAGCGACCAAGGGCGCATGCGTACAGCCCTACTGGTTGCCGTCGTACTCCACGCCCTCTTGCTTAGTGTGACTTTCGGCGGCCAGACCTTTGGCCTGCCCGGTTTCAAGCTGCCATGGAAAGAAAGACGACTTGGCGCCGACGAGCTGCGGGTCATGCTCGCGCCCTTGCCGGCGCCGCCGGCCAAGGAAGCGAATCCCGTACTCGCTCTGGAAAACCTTGCGACGATGGGCAGCACGGTGTCATCGACGTCGATTTCGCCGATCGCCACCCCATTGCCCATGCCGAAACCGGCAGCGTCCTCGGCGCCTGCATCCGCCGTCGAGCCGGTGATGAGCGTGAGCAAACAAGCGATCGCAGCGCTGCCGATTGCCCCTGTAGCGCAACTTGCCCCGCCCCATCTCAGTGACACGCCAAGCCCCAGCACAAGCCGCGAGCTCGCCCAGCCGACGCTTGAGCAAGCAACCCAGGACCGCGTGGCACTCGATCAGGCAGGTGTCGAACGGGAAAAGCAGCTCGCAGAAAACCTGAAGCGAACCGAGTTAATGGCTGCCGCGCAACGTGAAGCGGCACGCCAGGAACAACTGCGCGCCGAAGCTGCACGAGCCGAGCAGGCCGCGAAGGAGGAAGCTGCCCGACGCGAGGCTGTCCGACTGGAGCAGGAGAAGGCCGAAGCCGTGCGGCAGGAGGCTGCGCGCAACGAGGCCATCCAGCGGGAACAGGCAAAGCAGGTGCAACTGGAACTGCAGCGCCAGGAACGCGTTCGCCAGGAAGCCGTGCGGCAAGAACAAGCCAGGCAGGCGCAGCTGGAAGCACAACGCCAGGAAACCCTGCGCCAAGAACAGGCCAGGCAGGCCGAAAAGGCACGCCAGGCTGCAGAAAAGCAGGAACAGGAACGCGCCGATGCCGCACGCCGGGAAGCGGCCAAGCAGGAGCAGGCGAAGAGCGACCCAGCCGTGCTGGAAAAGGCCAGGTATGAAGCCGAACGCGAAGAACGTCTCAAAGCCATCGGCAGGCAACTGGATCTGGAAGCGGCCCAGCGCAATGCAGCGTCCCGCACGCCCCTGCCCTCGGCGAGCGCCCTGCGCCGCGGTTGGCTGTTCGGCCGTGCCGATTCAAATGGGGATCTGGTGCTTTACGCCGAGGCGATGAGCCGGAAGATTGAAAAGAACATGACCATCGAGATGGTCCGCGATGTCATCAAGCAGACGCATAATCGACCGACGGTGACGGTTGCCGTGCGGGCAGATGGAACTGTCGAAAAAGTCAGCTTCGTCACCTCGAGCGGCGTTCCCGCCATCGACGAAGCGATCCGAAAAATCATCGCCAGCCAGGCACCGTATGGCGCCTTTCCACCGTCCCTGGCGCGCCAGTACGACGTGATCGAAATCCGCCGTACCTGGGTATTCGACATCGCGATCCGGCTGGAGTAAAACCCGAGCGGATTATCGATAGGCTCGCATCTTGGCGGCTGCCCGGCTTTGCATGCCGCCCTGGATTCCCAGAGAGGAGCGAGGCCTGGCAGGCCGCGTAAAACTTGCCAGTTTTCGGCCCAGCGGTGTTTCAACCCAGCGATAAAACGCGGCGCCTGCAGCCAGGCTGGCAAACCATGCCACCAACATTCCGAGCGCCTGCGCATGCGGCTGCTCCGACACGAAGCGGGTAAATGCCGCATTCACGACCAGGCACACCGGGAAGTGCACGAGGAAGACCGAAAATGACATCGCCGCCATGCGATTCACCAGCGCCCATCCCTGGCTGCGAACATCGGCAAGCTTAATACGCCCAAACAGGAACAGCACACAGGCCACCGCCAGCGCCAGCGCAATCCGGCTGCGGAAATCCAGCGCCAGCGCAATCGAGGTCGGCACCACGATCATCGCCAGCAGCACCCCGGCCTCGCCCGGCCGGCGCGCCGGATCGCTGGCCCACCAGGCCAGCATGCCAAGGCCATAGCTGCCGATGAAATATGGCGCCCAGACGTCCCAGTCGGCATCGCGATTGAAATAGAACAGGGAGATGCTCACGCACAGGGCGATTGCTGCCGGCACCAGCCAAGGCTGGCGTCGCGTTCCCGCGAAACGGCCCGCGCTCCACAGCAGCAGGGTCACCAGCGCATACAACTGGAAATCGATCGCGACATACCAGGCGCCCGCCGACAGCGCCTCATAACCGAGCACGTCATGCAGCAGGAGCACATGGGCGCTCAGCTGCGACAGGGTCGGCGGTGCGGAAATCGAATCATGGGTCATCCACTGACTGGCCAATGCGGAGGCAGCGATCGCCAGCAGCATCGCCATGATGAAAGGCGGCGCCAGCTTGATGTAGCGGCGCCAGATCGCCCCGAACGGACTGGCGATGCCGGGATGGGCTTGCGGAGAGAGGGATTTCGCGGCAAGGAAGCCGCCGACCACCAGGAATACCTGCACGGCGATGCGGCCGTATTCGTCGAGCCAGTCGATCAACGCCGGCATCAGCGGCCGCGCCTGGTCCGCCATCGGACCGTAGAACGCCAAATGATGCAGGACGATCAGCTGCGCAGCGCCCGCCTTGAGCAGATTAATCAGGCCAAATTGTGTGGGTCCCGTCCTTACCGTCATCAGCAATATCCTCAACAATGCGTTGCCCGACTCTCATCGAGCAACGCATGCCGTCGATATTGCCGAACCGGCGCATGATAACTGAGCAATTCCCCTTATGGCCGCTCGTTACATTCAGTAACTTCCGTCAATACACGTTCATTGCCTGCGATTTTCGGCGTTTTCGTCGCTTCTCTCATGAGCAGGTGCCGTAGGCGTAATAGCCGGCAGAGGTACGCCGCACGTCCGTGTAAGCCGTGGTCAGGTAATAGCCGAAAAACGCTCTTCTCAGCAGATGCCACCAGCAATACTCCTACCCGTCTTGAGATCGAACCCGAAGTAGCAGGTATATCCATCTCCGGGATCGAAAGTACACCAGACATTTCCCTTGCTGCGGCTACGGGCACCCTTTTCGCCACTGCATGTCTGCTTATTGTCCGGTGGCATGGCATTGAAAACGTCTTTTGCCGGTTGCCCTTCAATGATGAAAGAGAGCTTGCGATCATCGCGAGTAGGTGCCTGCTGATCGCCCAGTTGGCCAGAATAAATCGTGTATTCACCTTTGAATGGTCGGTATGGCGCCGGCCAATGCGCTTGCTCAGCGGCATATGCCAAAGACAACACTACCGTGGTGCCAAAGATCACCGCAATCTTCTTCATGATGTGCCTGCCCGTATCGCGACGTGAAAATGATTGTCGTGGTTCACCATCGGCAAAACACCAGGAATGCTTAGGTCGTTAAAGTACACCGTCATGACTGCCGGATGAGCTCGAAAAAGACCGATGAGCCGGGCCGTTGCCTCCTTATCGTAACCTGCCTGGAAATAGTTGACCGGAACATGAGCACCATCTTTTCGCAGGGGACGGATGTCTACCTGAAGGCCATTTTTATGAGAGCCGTGGGGTTTGAACCTGCCTCCACCAGACAGGCTGATGTTTCCAATGCCAAATTTTCGGTAGTCGATGGTTTGCCACTGTCGCTCGATAGAAAAGAGGGTCGTCAGCATGTCAGGATGCGCATATTGGCCGCCACCCTGATCTGGCGTGCCGTAGACGTAATAACCAGCATCCTCCGGCGCTTGCGGCAACATGAAATAGCCGCGTGAATCTTTTGGTTGAACTTCTAACATGGCCGGCCTCTCGTTCAGGCGATGCGGTTAGTGGCCAGATCCCAGCCACCGGTTGTATTGCCGCCGGCGCCACCGCCGATTTTCTGTTGGGTGTACCTCCATTTGACCTTCGAAAACTTGAGCGAGACGGAATCTTGAAGAACGCTGCCGTCATGAACCGCTTGATGAATGCCACCGATTAATACGTTTTCCAGTTCAACTTCGTAATACTTGACTGGCTTACCATCGCTGTCGGCGCGCATCAGCTCAAGCTTGGCTTTCGGGATCGTCTTCCCCGACGAGCAAAGTTGCATCAAAAGTGGTGAGGACAGGTCAGCAAGCTTGGTGACTGAGATACTGCGGTGCTCGCAGCGTTCCGCAGTATGACCTCCTGCGGTCGAGGCGGTGGCTGATTTAGGCTGCAAAACACCCCACTCTGCCGATGTGAGCTCAATCCAGCCTTGATGAGCAGAATCCTGTGATTCGCCTTTGATGCCGTCTATTTGCAGATACGCGTCGATTGCCATGAGCTTGTCTCCAGAACAGGGAAAAGCTGAAGTATTTCCTCGAAGCCCTCTAGCAAGCTCTGCGGTTCATCAACGCTAGGTCCGTTTCAGCGAAAACCCCATCCCCCGCTTACTCAAAAACTGCACCAACAAAGCCGCCCCCGCCGCCACCAGGAACGCCACCCCAATCGACTGCCCGCGCAACAACAAGGACAACACCACGCAGAAAGTCGCAAACGCGTAATATCCGCGCGCCATCCCAAGCAGGATATTCACCGCATACGCCCGTCCCGAGGCGTAATGCGAAAAGCCGACCAGAATCGTGCCCATCACCGGGAACATCGCAAAGAAGCCGCTCAGGCGCGGGCCGATGCCGGCCGCGGCATACGTCACCGTAAAGCTCAGCAGTGCGCCGGCCAGCATGCGCAGTGGCAGGTCGTTGGCCTGGCGCGCATTACGCGTGCCGGCGTCCGGCAGGCGCGGGAACAGCCGCGGCGCCAGTGCCAGCACGGCGAGCACGAGGGCGAAGCCCGGCAGCAGCGGCAGCTCGATCAGCTGCAGGCCCGCCACCGCCAGCGCATACGCCCCCAAGGAAGCGCACAGGGAACCGAGCACGCCAAAGCGTCCCGACGCCCAGGCATAGGCCAGGCAGAACACCAGCACCGCGATCACGGCGATGAGCGTGTGCGCAGCAGCCGTCGCCACGAACGCAGAACCCTGCTCGAGCGCCATCGTCAGCAGGATCGGGCCGGCGACGATGGGCAGCGCCGAAAACCAGCCCGCCGCATTCGGCCCCCAGCGCCGGCCGATCAGGGTCACGAGATAAATCAGGGAGGGGACAAGGCACAGCTTCAGCAGGAGGACGGTGGTCAAGGCGGGACTCGGGCGCATTCATGTATAGTTGCTAATTATCCCACGCCGCGCGCCATGAGCTACCGACTCGCCATCTTCGATTTCGACGGCACCCTGGCCGATTCCTTCCCCTTCTTCCTCAGCGTCTTCAACACGATCGCCGACCGCCATGGTTTCAGGCGCATCGACATCGCGAACGCCGCCCACCTGCGCCACTACGGCACGCGGCAGATGATGGACTACGTCGGCATGCCGGCCTGGAAGCTGCCGGCGGTGTCAAAGACCTTCATGGCGATGATGAAGGAGAACGCGGCCTCGATCGCGCTGTTCGAGGGCATCGCCGATGCGCTGCGCTTTCTGCACGCGCAAGGCGTGCGGATCGCGGTGGTGTCCTCGAATTCGGAGCACAACGTACGCACGGTGCTGGGGCCGGAACTGGCGGCGCTGGTGCTGCAGTTCGACTGCGGCATGTCGGTGTTCGGCAAGGCCAGCCGCATCCGCGCCGTGCTGAAGCGCTGCGGCCTGGCGCCGCGCGAGGCGATCTACATCGGCGACCAGGGTACCGACGCGGACGCATCGCGCAAGGCGGGCGTGGACTTCGGCGCGGTGCACTGGGGCTTTGCCACCATCGAGGCGCTGCGCCGGCATGCCTGCGCCCACGAATTTCTCACCCCTGCAGAGCTGCGCCGGATCGCTGGCTGACCCGCCGATTTCCGCATGCGTGGGCACAGGGTGCCCGCCCTACCGTCCCTCGCGGTGCCGCCTTGAAAGAAATTACTTCGCATGCTAAACTTTCGCACTCAAATAGTACATACGCAAACTAAACCATGCGCCTCTCGGACCAGACCCTGAGCAGCCTTACCGCCGCCCTCACCCATGCCTCGCGCGCCTACCGCGCCGCCGCCGACAAGGTCGCGGGCGATTACGGCCTGTCGCAGGCGACTGGGCTGCCGGTGCTGGTCATCAGCCGCTTCGGCGAGAATGGCGTGCGTCCTGGCGTGCTGGCCGAGGCGCTCAGCCTCGAAGCCTCGTCGCTGGTGCGCGTGGTCGACCACCTGATCGAATCCGGTCTGGTCGAGCGTTATGAAGACCCGAACGACCGCCGCGCGAAGATCCTGCGCCTGACCGATGAAGGCCACAAGACCGCCGAGCGCATGGACCAGGCGCTGCGTCCGTTCCGCCGCAAGCTGTTCGGCGCCTTCGACCCGGCCGACGTCGAGGCCTGCCTGCGCGTGCTGTCCGGCCTGCCGGACGTGATCGCCAACCTCGCCCTCGAGCAGGCCGCGGAGCGCAAGAGCGCATGAAGCTGGCCAGCAGGTCGGAGATCCTGTTCTCCCTGAAGTCTTTCGCGGCAGCGATGCTCGCGGTGTACATCTCGATGCGCATCGGACTGCCGCGCCCTTTCTGGGCGATGATGACTGCCTATATCGTCGCCGCGCCCTTCGCCGGACCAACCCGGTCCAAGGGCCTGTACCGCGCCGGCGGCACGCTGCTGGGCGGGATCGCCACCATCGTGCTGGTGCCCAACCTGGCCAACTCGCCGGAGCTGCTGTCGCTGGCGCTGGCGCTGTGGATCGCCGGCTGCCTGTATTTTTCGCTGCTCGACCGCACCCCGCGCTCCTACATGCTGATGCTGGCCGGGTACACCGCCGGCCTGATCGCCTTCCCGGCAGTCGGCGATCCGGGCACGATCTTCGACATCGCCCTCGCGCGCGTGGAAGAGATCACGCTCGGCATGACCTGCGCCACCGTGATCCACACGCTGGTGCTGCCGCAGGCCTTCGGCCCGGTGCTGCTGGCGCGCCTCGACCACGCGGTGCGCGATGCCCAGCACTGGATCCGCGATGCGCTCAACCCGGCCGGCGACAAGCGCAGCGCGGGCGACCGCCGCAAGCTGGCCGGCGACATCACCGAACTGCGCGTGATGAGCACCCACCTGCCCTTCGACACCTCGCACGTACGCTGGACCGGCAAGGCCGTGAACGCGCTGCAGGAGCGCCTGGCGCAGTTCGTGCCCATCGTCTCCGGCATCGAAGACCGCCTGACCGCGCTGCGCGAGATGGGCGCCACCGACACCTCCGCGCGCTGGAGCGCGCTGCTGAACGACGTGACCGCACTGGTCGACACGCCCAAGGAAACCGCGCTGGACGCCCCCGCCGCGGCGCTGCACGCGCGCATCGATGCGCTGGCGCCGGTGGCGGACCGCGCACTCGGCTGGAGCGAGCTGATCGAAGTGAACCTGGCGGCACGTCTGCGCCGGCTGGTCGACCTGTGCGTCGAAACCCGCACCCTGCGCCAGCACATCGACGCCGGCGTCCACGGCCGGCTGCCGGAAGCGGTGCGCCATCTGCCAGGCGTGCCGGCCAGCGCGCTGCACCAGGACCGCGGCGTGGCCCTGCTGTCGGCTTTCGCGACGGTGGTGGCGACGCTCGCCTGCTGCGCGTTCTGGATCCTGACCGGCTGGCCCTCGGGCGCGGCGGCGCCGATGATGGCGGCGGTGCTGTGCTGCTTCTTCTCGACCCAGGACGACCCGCTGCCCTTCATCAAGGGCTTTACCTACTACTCGATTTATTCGATCCCGGTGTCGGCGCTGTACCTGCTCGGCATCCTGCCGGCCCTGCACAGCTTCGAGATGTTCGTGCTGGTGCTGTTCCCGCTGTTCCTGGTGCTGGGCGTGCTGGTCGCGCGGCCGTCGACCTTCGGACGCGCCATGCCCTTCCTGTTCGGCATATGTGGCACGCTGGCCCTGATCGATACCCACAACGTCGACATGGTGTCCTTCCTGAACGGCACCTTCGCCCAGGTGGTCGGCTACGTCGCGGCGGCTATCAGCACCAGCATGTTCCGCCGCCTCGGCGCCGGCTGGACCGCGCGCCGTCTGCTGAAGGCCGGCTGGCGCGAACTGGCGCGCCTGGGCAGCGGCGAACGCGTGACCTCGCTGCCGGAATTCTCGGCGCGCATGGTCGACCGCGTCGGCCTGCTGACGCCGCGTCTGGCGATGGCTGGCGGCGCCCAGGACCTGCAGGCAGCCGATGCGCTGCGCGATCTGCGCGTCGGCCTGAACATGACACTGCTGCAGGGTGTGCGCAAGCAGCTGGGCCGCGGCGAGGCCGCGCTGAACCCGCTGATGACGCAGCTGTCGCGACACTTCGCGCAGCGCCCGCGCCTCGACCTGGACGGCGAGACGCGCCTGCTCGGCACCCTCGACAACGCCCTGCGCGCGATTTGCGCGGGCACCCGCGACAGCGCGCAGAACGAAGCGCTGGCGGCACTCACCGGCATGCGCCGCGACCTGTTCCCGCAAGCCGCCCCTTATGAAAAGGAGATCCGATGATCGGCGAAGTCAGCATCTACGGCCTCTACGTTCCTCCGCTCCTGCTGCTCACGCTGGCGGCGCTGGTGGTATCGAGGCTCTTCAACCTGGTCCTGGCACGGACCGGTTTTTACCGCCTGGTGTGGCACCCGGCGCTGTTCGATTTTTCCCTGTTCGTCATCGTGCTGGGCGCGCTGACCTACTTCACACGCAACTGGTCCTGATATGGCTATGAAAAATTCGCTTCCCGCTTCTTTGTCGACGATCGGCCGGATGGGTGTCACCTTGGCGTTCGCCGCCGCCGCGGTGTACGCGGGCTGGCAGCTGTGGCGCCACTACGAGGTCGAGCCCTGGACCCGCGACGGCCGCGTGAAGGCCTATGTGGTGCAGGTGGCGCCGGACGTCACCGGCCAGGTCACCAAGGTCTATGTGCACGACAACCAGCACGTGGCCGCCGGCGCGCCGCTGTTCGAGATCGACCGGGCTCGTTTCGAACTTGCCCTTCGCCAAAGCGAAGCGCAAGTCATCGCTGCCAGGGCCGCGCTGGACCAGGCGCAGCGCGAGAGCAAGCGTAACGCCCAGCTCGACGACCTGGTCTCGCAGGAGACCCGCGAGCAGGGCCAGACGCGCACCGACCAGGCACGCGCCGCGCTGGCCCAGGCCGAAGTCAACCGCGACACGGCCAAGCTGAACCTCGAGCGCACCCACGTGGTGTCGGCGGTGGACGGCATCGTCACCAACCTCGACCTGCGCGAGGGCGCCTACGCGACCGCCGCGCGTCCGGTGATGGCGGTGGTGGACAGCGGCTCGTTCTACGTCGAAGGCTATTTCGAAGAGACCAAGCTGCCCGGCATCCAGGTCGGCGACAAGGTCGAAGTCACGCTGATGGGCACGCGCCAGCCGCTGGCCGGCCACGTCGAAAGCTTCGCCGAGGGCATCGCCGACCGCGACCGCTCCACCTCCCCCAATATGCTGCCGAACGTGAACCCGACCTTCAACTGGGTCCGCCTGGCGCAGCGCATCCCGGTGCGCATCGCCCTCGATTCGCTGCCGCGCAGCGTGCGCCTGGTGGCGGGACAGACCGCCACCGTGAAGGTGCTGCCGGTGACCGCCCAGCCCGCGCCCGCCGCACCTGCTGCTGCGCCGACCACGGCACCTGCTGCCGCACCCGCTGCGCCTGCAGCCAAGGCCGTCGCCGCCGCCCCTAACACGAACCAACGATCATGAAGCTTGCGTATCAAACCCTGACGCTGACGGTGCTGGCAGCCGCGCTGGCCGCCTGCACCACCGTCGGCCCCAACTACCACGTGCCGAAAGAAGCCGTGGTCAAGCGCGACGCCGCCAATGCCCCCTTCATGGGCGCAAGCGAGCAGCCCTATAAGGCCGAGCCGCTGCCGGCCGACTGGTGGCGCCTGTACCAGGACCCGGTGCTCGACAAACTCATCGCGAAGGCCTTCGACGCCAACGCCGACCTGCGCGTGGCCGCCGCCAACCTGGAACGCGCGCACGCCGTGCTGGAAGAAGTCGAAGAGAAGAAGCGCCCCGAGGTCGAGATGAGCGCCGCGCCGATGTACGGCCGCATCGCCGGCGCCTCGATCGGCCTGCCCGAGCAGCTGCCGCGCACCGGCATCTACGACGGCGACATCAAGGTGGCCTACCAGCTCGACATGTTCGGCCGCATCCGCCGCGCCATCGAAGCGGCCGAAGCCGACCGCGAAGCCGCGCAGGCCGCCAGCGACCTGGCCCACGTGATGGTCGCCGCCGACACCACCCGCGCCTATGCGGAAGCCTGCTCGGCCGGCTACCAGCTGAAGGTGGCGCAGCAGTCGGTGGACCTGCAGCAGCAGTTCGTCAAGCTGACCGCCGAGCGCGTGCAGCGCGGCCGCGGCATCGCCATCGACAACAGCCGCGCCCAGGCCCAGTTCGACCAGCTGCGCGCCAACCTGCCGCCGCTGATCGCGCGCCAGCGCACCGCGCTGTACAAGCTGGCGGTGCTGACCGGCGAGGTGCCGAGCGCCTTCCCGGCCGAGGTGGCCAAGTGCACGACGCCGCCGCGCGTGGCAAGCAGCATCCCGGTCGGCGACGGTGCCGCCCTGCTGCGCCGCCGCCCCGACGTGCGCCAGGCCGAGCGCCTGCTGGCCGGCGCCACCGCCCGCATCGGCGTCGCCACCGCCGAGCTGTACCCGAACATCACGCTGGGCGCTTCCTTCGGCGGCGTCGGTTTCATGGACCAGTTTGGCGAAGCGAACACCTGGAAGTTCGCGCTCGGCCCGCTGATCTCGTGGAACCTGCCGGCGACCAGCTCGGCGCGCGTGCACATCGCCCAGGCCAAGGCCGGGACCGAAGGCGCGCTGGCGCGTTTCGATGCGGTGGTGCTGAATGCGCTGCGCGAAACGGAATCGGCGCTGACCGTGTATGCGCGTGAACTCGACCGCAACGCGATGCTGCGCGCGGCGCGCGACCAGAGCGCGCTGGCGGCCCGCCAGACCGGCAAGCTGTACCAGTTCGGCCGCACCGACTTCCTGGCGGCGCTGGACGCCGACCGTACGCTGGCCAGCGCCGAGAGCCTGCTGGCGGCGTCGGACGCGCAACTGGCGGCGGACCAGGTGCAGCTGTTCCTGGCGCTGGGTGGCGGGTGGGAGAATGCCCGTGCCAAGCATGAGGAAGGCAAGGGTGAGCATGGTGCGGTTGCGCACCAGGCGGCCAAGCACCACTGACGCATAAACGTCGTTCCCGCGCAGGCGGGAACCCAAGTTGGTCGCGAACTAGCGACGCCTACTCTAGCTCATCGTGCAAACTTGGGTCCCCGCCTTCGCGGGGACGACGGATGAAGGTGCGGGGACGACGGGTGAAGGGCGCCGGGATGACTGCTACAGCAGCTTATCGAGCGTAATCGGCAAATCCCGCACCCGCTTACCAGTCGCGTGATACACGGCATTCGCAATCGCCGCCCCCACACCGGTAATGCCGATCTCGCCGATGCCCTTCGCTCCCAGCGGATTCACATGCGGATCGTCCTCGTCGACGATCTGCACGTCGATGCCCTGGATGTCGGCATTCACCGGCACGTGGTATTCGGCCAGGTTGCCGTTCACCGCGCGGCCGTTGCGCTTGTCGATCACCGTTTCCTCGAACAGCGCCAGGCCGATGCCCCAGACGATGCCGCCCATCAGCTGGCTGTAGCCGGTCTTCTCGTTCATCAGCTTGCCGACCCCGTAGACGCCGACCACGCGCGGCACGCGGATCTCGCCCAGGTCGTCGTCGACGGTCACCTCCACGAACACCGCGCCGAAGGCGTGCATCGAGTACTTCTTCTTTTCATCGCCCGGTTCGGCCTTGGCCGTCACCTCGACCGGCGCGCCGTGGCGGGCGACGATCGCCGCCATCGATTCGCGGCGCGCGGGCTCGTCCAGCCGATACAGCTCGCCGTGCTCGAAACCGATCTGGTCGGCGGTCACACCGAACAGCGGCGACGCCTGGTCGGCCAGCGCGATGCCGGCAAGTTTCAGGCGCAGTGCGTGGCCGGCCGCCTGCACCGCCGGGCCGACGCTGGCCACCGTGGTCGAGCCGCCTGACACCGGCGACTCCGGCATCTGCGAATTCCCGAGTTCGAAGCGCACCTGCTCGACCGGCAGGCAGATCGAATCCGCCGCGATCTGCGTCATCACGGTATAGGTGCCGGTGCCGAGGTCCTGGGTGGCGGAGCGGAACAGCGCGCTGCCGTCGGGGTGCAGCGTGGCCGAGCATTCGCCGGCCGAGCGGTTGGTCGGGTAGGTGGCGGTGGCCATGCCCCAGCCGACCAGCTTGTTCCCCTGCTTCATGGAACGCGGCTGCGGCTTGCGGTCCTTCCAGCCGAAGCGCTCGGCGCCGATCTCGTAGCACTGGCGCAGCGATTTGCTCGACCACGGCAGATCCTTGCCCGGATCCTTCTCGGTGTAGTTCTTCAGGCGCAGCGCCAGCGGGTCCATGTTCAGCTGCACCGCCAGCTCGTCGATCGCCGATTCGAGCGCGAAGGAACCGGTCGCTTCGCCGGGCGCGCGCATGAAGGTCGGCGTGCCGAGGTTCATCTTCGCCAACCGGTGCGTGGTCTGCTGGTTCGGGCTCTCGTACATCATGCGCGAGACGATGCCGCAGGGTTCGATCCAGTCCTCGATCATCGAGGTGTAGGCGATGGTGTCGTGGCTGGACGCCAGGATGCGGCCATCGTCGAGCGCGCCGAAGCGGTAGCGCTGCTCGGTGTTCGGACGCTGGCCGACCGGACCGAACATCTGGTTGCGGTCCAGCGACAGCTTGACCGGACGGCCCAGCATCTTCGCCGCCATCGCCGTCAGCGGGCCGTGCGACCAGATCGAGCCCTTCGAGCCGAAGCCGCCGCCGGTGTAGGGGCAGATCGCGGTCACGTTCTCGGGCGGGATGCCGAAGATGCTGGCGACGATGCGCTGCACGCCCTTCATATACTGGGTCGATTCGTGGATGGTCAGCTTGTCGCCGTCCCATTCTGCGATCGTGCTGTGCGTCTCGAGCGGATTGTGATTCTCGATCGGCGTGGTGTAGGTGGCGTCGATGCGCACGGTGGAAGCCAGCAGGCCATCGGCCAGGTCGCCGCGTCTGGTGTCCGTGTCTTCGGTCAGCACCTTCTCGGGCGGATGCAGGTCCTGCTTGGCCTGCTCGAAGTCGAGCACCGCGTCCTTGCGCTCGTACTCGATGCGCAGCCGGGCCGCGGCTTCGCGCGCGTGCTCGTAGGTGTCCGCGACCACCACCGCGATCGGCTGGTTGTTGTAGTAGATGTCGTCTTCCTGCAGCAGCGTGAGCCGGCGGCCGATCGGCGGCTGGATCTTGCCGTCCCTGGTTTCCTTCGGCAGGCGCATGGCGTTCTGCGGGGTCATCACCAGCAGCAGGCCAGGCACTTCGCGAGCCGCGCTGTCGTCGATGCGCAGCACGCGGCCGCTCGGGATGGTGCTGGTCACGAGTACCGCCTGCGCCAGGTTCTCGATGTGGTGCTCGGCCGTGTAGTGGGCCGCGCCGCTGACCTTGGCCCAGGCGTCGGTACGGTTGATGGGTGCGCCGATGCCGTTCATACCTGGCCTCCGGATTTGCGAATTACCGTCTGCAGCGCCCGCACGACCGCGCGCTGCGCCAGTTCGACCTTGAAGGCATTGCCCGGGTAAGGCTGGGCGCCGTTCACCGCCGCCGCGCCCGCGCGCGCCAGCAGATCCGCGCTCAGGGTCTGGCCGCGCAACACGCTTTCAGCCTCCGGCGCGCGCCACGGCTTGTGGGCCACGCCGCCCAGGGCGATGCGCACGTCGCGCACATTGCCGCCATCGATATCGAGCGCCACCGCCACCGACACCAGCGCGAACGCATAGCTGGCGCGGTCGCGCACTTTCAGATAATGCGATTGCCGTGCGAAGGGCATGGCCGGCAGCTCGACCGCGGTGATCAGCTCACCGGGCTGGATCACGGTGTCGCGTTCCGGATGGTCTTCCGGCAGCCGGTGGAAATCGATGAGCGGCACTTTGCGCTCGCCGCCGGGGCCCTGCAGATGCACGACCGCGTCGAACGCGGCCAAGGCCACCGCCATGTCCGACGGGTGCGTCGCGATGCAGTGCGGGCTGGCACCGAGGATGGCGTGGATGCGCTGGTGGCCCTCCAAGGCATCGCAGCCCGAGCCCGGTTCGCGCTTGTTACAGTGGGTGAAAGCGGGATCGGTGAAGTAATAGCAGCGCGTGCGCTGCAGCAGGTTGCCGCCGACGGTGGCCATGTTGCGCAGCTGGGTGGTGGCGCCGTTCAACAGGGCTTCGGACAGCGCGCGGTAGCGCTGGCGCACCAGCGGATCGGTACCGACCGCCGTGTTGGTCGCCATCGCGCCGATGCGCAGGCCGCCGTCCGGCAGTTCCTCGATGCCGGCCAGCGACAGGCGGCTGACGTCGACCAGGCGCACCGGCTTTTCGATGCCGCTCTTGTACAGGTCCAGCAGATTGGTGCCGCCGCCGATGAATTTCGCGCCGGGCTCGCCGCCCAGGGCGATCGCATGGTTCACGTCGCGCGCGCGTTCGTAGGAGATCGATTGCATGCAGGGTTCCTTGTTCTTGTCGTTCAGGCCTGGCGCAGCACGACGCTGTGGATCGCCTTGACGATGTTCGGATAGGCGCCGCAGCGGCACAGGTTGCCGCTCATGCGCTCGCGGATTTCATCCTCGCTCAAGGATGCCGGCTCCAGCTGCTCGCCCTCGGTGACGGCACTGGCCTGGCGCTGCTTGATCTCGTCGAGCAGCGCGACCGCCGAACACACCTGGCCCGGGGTGCAGTAACCGCACTGGAAGCCGTCGCAATCCATGAAGGCCTGCTGCATCGGGTGCGGCTGGTCCTGCTGGCCGAGGCCCTCCACGGTCGTGATCTCGCGGCCGTCGTGCATCACGGCCAGGGTCAGGCAGGAATTGATGCGCTGGCCGTCCACCAGCACGGTGCAGGCGCCGCACTGGCCGCGGTCGCAGCCCTTCTTGGTGCCGGTCAGGTGCAGGGTTTCGCGCAAGGCATCGAGCAGGGTGACGCGCGGCTCGATATCGAGTTGGTGCTCGGTGCCGTTGATGCGCAGCGTCAGCGGCTGCGGCGGCACATAGGGTGAAGAGACGGCATGGGCGCCCTGCTCCATGAGCCTCTGTTCGTCTTGTGGCATGGTTTCGCTCGCTTTCCATCGTTGCTGTTTTCCGTCGACGAATGATGGCCGAAATCGCAAAACCACGGAGCGCGCAAGGAGTTTATTCCGCTAAGAAATCAATCACTTAGGAAATTTTTGAAGTGGCAAATGCCAGGCGCCGTTGCGGCGTCGCTTTGAAGAGTCTTATACTCTGGAAATGACCATGCGCTCTCCTTTGCTCCTGTTTCCGCTGCTGCTGGCCGGCTGCGTCAACGAAACCGCCAGCTATGCGATCAACGGCAGCGATCACGCCCTGACCGTGATCGTTACGCAGGACTATTTCTGGAGCAAACAGGCCGGGCTGCGCCTGATCGCCTCCCGGCTGCCGGATTGCCAGCGCCAGTTCGATCTCGGCACGACCCCGATGGCGGACCTGAACATCGAGCTGTTCTCGACCGGCGACGACAGTTTCCTGCTGCGCTCCGGCGACGAGATGTGGCAGGTCGACACCCAGACCTGCACCAAGCTGCCCTCGCCTTCCGAAAACGTGCAGGCCCAGCCGATCGGCGTGTTCCACCTCGACGGTTCGAAGAAGCTGGTGTTCGAACGGGCGGAAGGCGCGGTCGCTACGCAATAATCAGGGGCGTAGCCAGCCACGTGCAATCGGCACTGCCAGCACGCGGCGATACAGCGCGCCCAGCGAGACCGTCAGCAGCGCGCACAGGCTGTCCAGCAGACGCGCACGGAACAGCAGGGTGACGCCCAGCGCCACGACCAGCGCGCCCAGCATGTCCATGGGCCAATGCACCCCAAGGAAGACGCGCGACCAGGCGACGACGAAGGCCAGCGGCAGCAGCGAGCGGCCGAAGTGCTTTGCCGCCGGCACGGTGGATGTCGCCAGGACCAGTGCCACCGTGAACATGATGGTGCCGTGGTCGCTCGGGAAGGAACTGTCGGGCGCGTGATGCATGAAGCTGTGACCGACGCCGGCGACGAAGGGACGCGCGTGGTACCACAGCAGGCCGATCACGGCATTGATGGCCAGCGCCACGCCGGTCGCCGCCAGCGCCTTCACGGCCGCCTCGCGCTCGGCGCCGGCACCGCGCATCCACAGGCCGAGCAGGCCGACCGGCACCAGCAGGATCAGCCATTCGGCACAGAACAGGGCCAGTTCCAGGCGCCAGCCATGCAGGCCGGCGTCGGAATTGATCATGGCAAACCACAGCAGATTGATGTTTTCGAGCATGATAAAGTGGCAAGCTTATGACAAAGCTCGACTTTATCAGCTCAGCCGTGGGAACTTACACGCGCACGCGCAAGCTAAGGCAGGCTTAAGTTTTAACCCATCTCACTGTCCAAGTGCGCCATCTGCGCTGCGTTATAGCGCTCGCCCGCAGCCGCGTTCGGCGGCACGATGGCATCCAGGCGCGCCAGGTCTTCTGGTTTCAACTGGACGTCGGCGGCGCCGAGCGCTTCCTGCAGGCGGTCGCGGCGGCGGGCGCCGACCAGCGGCACGATATCTCCCCCCTGCGCCGCCACCCAGGCGATCGCCAGCTGGGCCACGCTCACGCCTTTTTCCTGCGCCAATGCACGCAGGCGTTCGACCAGCGCCAGATTGGCATCCAGGTTCTCGCCCTGGAAGCGCGGGCTGGCCAGGCTGCGGAAATCCTTGTCGCTTTGCCGGTCCTTCGACCAGTGGCCGCTGATCAGGCCGCGCGACAGCACGCCATAGGCCGTGATGCCGATGCCGAGCTCGCGTGCCGCCGGCAAGATCGCCTTTTCGATGCCGCGCGAAATCATCGAGTACTCGATCTGCAAATCGCTGATCGGGTGCACGCTGCTGGCGCGGCGCAGGGTATCGGCGCCGACCTCGGACAGGCCGATATGGCGCACATAGCCGGCCTTGACCAGGTCGGCGATGGCGCCCACCGTGTCTTCGATCGGCACCGCCGGGTCCAGGCGCGCGGGGCGGTAGATGTCGATGTAGTCGGTACCCAGGCGCTTGAGGCTGTAGGCGACGAAATTGCGCACCGCCTGCGGCCGGCAATCGTAGCCGCTCCAGGATCCGTCCGGGCCGCGCAGGGCGCCGAACTTGACGCTGATCTGCACGCTCTCGCGCGGACGGCTGCCCAGGGCTTCCTGGATCAGCATTTCGTTGTGGCCCATGCCGTAGAAGTCCCCGCTGTCGAGCAGGGTGATGCCGGCATCCAGGGCCGCGTGGATGGTGGCGATGGACTCGCGACGGTCGGCCGGCCCGTACAGGTCCGACATGCCCATGCAGCCCAGTCCGATGCGCGAGGTGCGCGGGCCGGTGCGGCCCAGTTGCGGTCTTTCCATGATGTCTTTCAGCGTTGTCCGGTCAGCTGGCGCAGCCGCGTGATCTCGGTACTGCGGCCGAGACGGTCGAGGGCGCTCTCGAGCAGGGTGCGGTCGCCATCGCGCAGCATAGTCCATTGCGTGAAATACTCGTGCACGGTACGCCAGGGTGGGAACTTGGGCGGCATGCTGCGCCAGGCGCTGCCGGTATGCAGGAAATACAGGACCGCGCAAAAAACGTCGTACAGGTCGTGCTTGCGCGGTCGGGTCTTGCGGCGCGCCGCTTCCAGCATTTCACGGACGGTATCGAACTGCTCGCGTGTTACATCGCTTGGAAAGGTTGGCCTGTTCATGTCGTTCGCCTCAAAGTGAATTGGAGACGCGTGATCCGGAACGGTTCCCGACCAGGACATTGATGGCTTCGAGGTTCCGACCAGTTTGGCCGGGTAGCGAGCTCCGTAAATACAGTGTAGCAGTGGATTCCGAACACTGCCCGGTTTTTACACACTCGCGAAAAAATAAAGGGCGGCACCTGGCCGCCCGAGGGAAGGTCGAAGCTTGCGCTCAGTCGCGCGCCAGCGACAGGAACTCGGTGCGCAGTCCCAGGTTCGGCTGCAGTTCGCCCAGCATGGCGGAGGTGATGGTCTCTTCGCCCGGCGTGCGGATGCCGCGGCTTTCCATGCACATGTGACGGCACTTGATAACCACTCCAACGGCCTTCGGTTCCAGTACTTCCATCAGCGTATTTGCGATTTGTACCGTGAGGCGCTCCTGCACCTGCAGGCGCTTGGCGAACACATCGACCAGGCGGGTCAGCTTCGACAGGCCGACGATCTTGCCATTCGGCAGATAGCCAACGGTGGCCTTGCCGAAGAACGGCGCCAGGTGGTGTTCGCAATGGCTGTAGACCGGGATGCCGCGCACCACGATCAGTTCGTTGTATTCCTCGGCGCCATCCTCGAAAGCCTTGAGGATCTCGACCGGGTCCTGCTCGTAGCCGGAAGTCCAGTGCTTCCAGGCCTTGGCGACGCGCGCCGGGGTCTCGTGCAGGCCGGGACGGTTGGGATCTTCGCCGAGGCTGGCCAGCAGGCGGCGCCAGTCGTTTTCGGTGAAGACTTCTTTGTCAGACATGGTTAACCCTAAAATTAAAGACTGCCGTGAGTATATAGAAAATGCCGATGATCCACAGGTTGCGGGCTATTTCTTTGAGCAAAATGGAGGCAGCCGTGGTATCGATGCGCTAGCGTGGTCGACGAACTTTTCAAGCGAGGAGAACGCCATGCTCGGCAGCACTGTTCTGGAAGTCGCCATCGGCCTGACCTTTTGCTACGGCACGGTGGCCCTGATCGTCACGACCCTGCAGGAGGCGCTGGCTTCCCTGTTCCGCCTGCGCGCCAACACCCTGCTCGCCGGGGTGAAGAGCATGCTCAACGACCCGCGCTTCGACGGCCTGGCGCGCGCCGTGTATGCCCATCCGCTGGTCAATCCACACACCGACGGCAATGCCGCGGACGAGCGCGCGCTGGCTTCGCGCCCATCCTACATCGAACCGGCGCATTTTGCGATTGCCCTGGTGGACAGCCTGTGGAAGGTGCCGGGCGACTTCGTGCAGCTGCGCAGCGCCATCGAGGCGATCCCCGATCCGCAGCTGCGGGCGGCAATGCTGAGCATGCTCAGCCGCGCGCAGAACCTGCAGCAGTTCCAGGACATGCTGGCCGGCTGGTTCGACAATGCGATGGCGCGCATGTCCGGCGCCTATAAACGCAGCCAGCTGCTGATCTCGCTGCTGCTGTCGCTGCTGCTGGCGATCATGTTCAATATCGACAGCATCCACCTGTTCCGCACCCTGTGGCAGCAACCGGCCCTGGCCGCTCACCTGAAGGACGTGCCGGGCGCGCTCGACCCGGCGGTGATCGACGCCCTGATGGCCCTGCCCATCGGCTGGAGCACCTTCCCGCCGGTACTGAACGCCGACTTCGCGCTGCAGGTGGCAGGCTGGCTGATCACCGCCACCACCGCGCTGTTCGGCGCGCCCTTCTGGTTCGACCTGATGCAGCGGGTGGTGCGCATGCGCGCCACCGGCACCAAGCCGGAAGAGGTGCCGCTGGCGGTGCGGATCGAGGGAAAAGTGGCGGCGACGCCGGTGCCTTTGCCCTGATTACCTTCCTGGCGGGCGGTGCGCGTCGACCAGGACGCTCGACACCGAGATGTGCGGCACGCGCTCGGGCCACTCGTCATCCGGGCCGAACCAGCGTGCTTCGAGGATTTCGGCAGGGTCGGTGCGGATCTCGCCGTCCAGGTAATCCGCCGTGAAGGCGATCATCAGCGAATGCGGGAAGGGCCAGGACTGGCTGCCGAAGTATTGCAGGTTGTGCACGCGCAGGCCGACTTCCTCGAACACTTCGCGGTGCACCGCTTCCTCGATCGATTCGCCGGCTTCCAGGAAACCGGCGAGCGGCACGAAGCGCTTTACGGCGCCCAGCGTATGCATCGCCAGCAGCACCGAATCCCCCTTGCGGATCAAGACCATCATCGCCGGCGAGATGCGCGGATAGGCCATGTGGCCGCAGTTCGTGCATTTGAAACAGCGTTCGCCCGCCATGCGCGCGGTGCCGCTGCCGCAGGCGCCGCAGAAGCGGTGGGTGCGCGCCCATTCCGCCACCTGGGCCGCGCGGCCGGCCACGCCCATCAGCGCTTCGTCGAATTCCCCGAACAGCGAGCGCAGGCCGCGCCAGGCATAGCCTGCCGGCACCCGCGCCTCGTCGTCGATCCAGCCGGCCTGGCAATAGCGTCCATCCAGCGAACCGACCGGCTGCAGCGCCTGCGGGTCGAGTGCCAGGCTGCTTAGCGCCGCGTGGTCGGGCAGGGCCAGATCGGCTTCGCGCAGCAGCAGGCGGTTGCCGTGGAAGATGAAGGACAGCGCGTCGACGGCTTGCTGCGGGTCTTGCGGGGGCGCCATCAAGGGCGTGAACGAGGCGGGTGTCTGGAGCATGGCGGTATCCGGTAACGAGTTCCTCGATGATACCGCGACACGCACAGCTTCGATGAGCGCACCCTGATATCCCTCGCCCGCCGGCGCAGAACTAATCGCAACTCAGCATGCTCCAAGCCTTCGCTGGACCGTTCATCCCACCGGAAGGAGGAGACCATGATGACCGATGCTCCCGTCGTGCTTGGCATAAACCGGACGCAGGATGCCAGCGTCTGCCTGATGCAGGGGTCGCGGCTCGTGTGGGCAATCCAGAAGGAACGCCTCAGCCGCCGCAAACACCACTGGGGCAAGCCTGGGGACCTGCGCGACTTCTATCTCCCGCACCTGCCCTGGCCCGAGCGCCCGATCGACGTGGTCGTCGAATGCTTCTCGTCCGACGAGGAAATCGCGCGCCTGCCGCTGTACGAGGAAGAACTGGTATCAAGCCTGCGCCTCGCCCCCGGCTGCCGGCGCGCCCGCATCTCGCACCACCTGGCGCATGTCCACAGCGTGTTCCCGCCCTCTCCCTTCCGCGAGGCCGCGGTGATGATCGTCGACGGCCAGGGCAGCCCCGTGTCCGAGCTGACGGAATACTGGGCCGGCGCCGCCTACGTGCCCGGCGACTGGCGCGAAGTCGCCTCCTTTTACCGCGCCGACCGCGAACGCGTGCTCTGCCTCGGCAAGCAGCTGTGGGACCGCGACGATGCGCACCTGGTCGGCCTGGGCATGTTCTACTTCCTGCTGACCCAGGCCATGTTCCCGGGCGAAGGCAACGAGGGCAAGGTGATGGGACTGGCCCCGCATGGCGATCCGCGCGCCCTGGGCCTGCCGCCGCTAACGGTCGAGGCCGGTCAAGTCGGCATCCCGGCAGCCTGGCGCGACCTGCTGCGCGAGCGCGAACGCTTCCAGTATGGCCAGCCCGGCGTCGCGTTCCAGGACTGCGCCAACCTGGCCGCGGCCGGCCAGCGCGCCTTCGAAGATGCGTTGCTGGAAGTGGCGCGCTGGCTGCACGTCCAGACCCGGCTCGACAACCTGTGCTTTGCCGGCGGCACCGCCCTCAACTGTTCGGCCAACGAACGCCTGCTGCGCGAAACACCGTTCCGCCAGATCTTCATCCCGCCGGCGCCGAGCGATGCCGGCACGGCCCTCGGCTGCGCGCTGTACGGTCTGACCGAACTGGCCGGCGAAAGCTGCGCCTACCGCTGGACCCACGACTACCTGGGGCCGGTGCCGGGACGGGAGCAGATCGAAGCGGCCCTGCTCGACCGCGACGACCTGCACGTCGAGCTGCTGCCCGACATGCACATGCTGCGCGGCCGCATGCTCGGCCTGCTGCGTTCGAACCGGGTGCTCGGCCTCTACCAGGGCGGCAGCGAATTCGGCCCGCGCGCGCTCGGCCACCGCAGCATCCTGGCCGATCCGCGCCAGGCCATGATGCGCGACTGGATCAACGCCCGCGTCAAGCAGCGCGAATGGTTCCGCCCACTGGCGCCGGTGGTGCTCGAGGAGCACGCCGCCGACTGGTTCGACCTGCCCGGCCCCTCGCCCTTCATGCAATTCGCCGCGCCGGTGCGGCCGCAGATGGCGGCGCGGGTACCGGCCATCACCCACGTCGACGGCACCGCACGCCTGCAGACAGTCAGCAGCGACGACGACCCGCTGCTGCGCCGCCTGCTGCAGGGCTTTGAAGCGGCCACTGGCGTGCCGGTGCTGCTGAACACCTCGTTCAACGGCAAGGACGAACCGATCGTCGAAACGCCGCAGGAAGCGCTGGCCTCGTTCCGGCGCATGCCCCTGCACGCGCTGGCCATGCCGCCCTTCCTCATCACCAAGCGCACCGAGCCGGAGCTGCCCGCATGATCCGTGGCTACCCGCGGGACGCCAGCGTACTGCCCGGCGCCACGCTCACCCTGCACGTGGCGACCGACAGCCCGCGCTTTCGCGTTGCCTTCTACCGCTGGGGTGACGGCCCGGTACTGGTCTGCCGTACCGGCTGGTTGCCCGGCCGCCAGGCCGAAGATGGTGCCGCGGACTGCGACTGGGACTGGCCGGCCTACGGCATCGAGATTCCGCCAGATTGGCCGTCCGCGGTCTACATCGCCGAGTTCGAGGAAGAAGGACGCAAGCGCGTGTTCGACCTGGCGCGCGACCATGGGGCGGCGCTGTTCGTGGTGCGGGCGCAGCGGGCGAAGGCTAGCGAACTACGGGACGGTTTGCTCTACAAGCTGCCGCTGGCCACCTACCACGCCTACAACGTCAGCGGCGGCGCCTGCTTCTACCACCAGCCGCCGCGCTCGGCCAATCCGCCTGGCGCGCGGGTCTCGTTGCGCCGGCCCGGCGGCGGCATCGGCGGACCGGTGTGGGGAGCGGCCGACCATTACGATGCCAGCTCGCCGCGCCAGTCTTTCGCGCACTGGGATGCGCGCTTCATCCGCTGGCTGCTGCGCAACGGCTATGCGCCGGATTTCTGCACCGATCTCGACATCCACGCCGATCCCGGCATCCTGCAGGGCTACCGCCTGCTGCTGTCGGTCGGACACGACGAATACTGGAGCGAGGCCACGCGCGACGCGGTCGAAGACTTCGTCGCCGACGGCGGCAACGTCGCCTTCTTCGCCGCCAACCTGTGCTGGTGGCGCATCCACCTGGTCGACGGCGGCGCAGCCATGGTCTGCCACCAGGGTGGGCCGCGCGGCGCCTTCGACCACTGGTGGCCGCCCAGCGGCGCGGCGCGTCCCGAAGACATGCTGTGCGGAGTCAGCTACCGCCATGGCGGCGGCTGGTGGGACGGACCGCGCGACAGCGCCGGCTTCATCGTCCAGCAACCCGAGCACTGGATCTTCGCCGGCACCGGCTTGCGGCGCGGCGACGCCTTCGGGCAACACAGCTGGCCGCCGCTGGTCGGCTACGAATGCGACGGCGCGCCGCTGGACGCCTTCGACGCCAGCTATGGCGCCGTGCTGTCGACCATGGCCGACGAGGGCGGCACGCCGTCGAGCTACCAATTGCTGGCGGCCGCGCCGCTCGGCCCGCACTGGCAGGAACTGCCGCCGCGCGAACGGCACGGGCCGGGCGAAGGCGTGCATGCAGCCACGCTCGGCATCTACCGGCGCAACGGCAGCGTGTTCTCGGCCGGTACCACCGACTGGACCCAGGTGCTCGGCTGCGGCCGCGACCGCCGGGTCGAGCGGATCACACGTAACGTACTCGACCGGCTGGGATCTCGGTAGGAGGCATTATTCATGCAACGCCGTCCACTACTACGACGCCTTGACCCGTCGTCGATCGTTGTTTTCCGCGCACTCCAGCTGGGCGACATGCTGTGCGCCGTGCCGGCCCTGCGCGCGCTGCGCTCGGCCGCACCGCGCGCCCACATCGCCCTGGTCGGCCTGCCCTGGGCGCAGCAGTTCGCCGACCGTTTCAGCGGCTACATCGACGAATTCATCCCCTTCCCCGGCCACCCGCTGCTGCCCGAGCAGCCGGTGCAGCACGAAGCCTTGGCGCGCTTCTATACGAGCCTGTGCGCGCGCGAGTTCGGGCTGGCGCTGCAGATGCACGGCAGCGGCGACGTCACCAACGACATCGTCAGCGGCTTCGGTGCGAAAGCGCTGGCGGGTTATTGCCGCGGCGAAGCGCTGATTCGCGACCGTACCGTGCTGCTGCCCTATCCGGAGACGGGCGCCGAGCCCGAGCGCCTGCTGCGCCTGGTCGAGGAACTCGGTGCCCAACCGGCCGGACTGCACCTGGAATTTCCGCTTTCGCCCGGAGACGAAGAAGAACTCGACGCCAGCGGCCTGGCGAAAAACCTGCAGGACAAGTCCTATTTCTGCATCCACCCGGGCGCACGCCAGCGCGACAAATGCTGGCCGCCGCGCCAGTTTGCCGAGGTCGGGGATCGGCTGGCGGCGGAATTCGGCCTGACCCCGGTGCTGACCGGCTCGGCCAGCGAAGCCGATTTGACGGCCGAGGTGGCGGCCCACATGCACCACAAGCCGGTCAACGCCGCCGCCCCGATCTCGATCGGCGCCATGGCGGTGCTGATGCGCAAGGCCAAGCTCCTGCTCTGCAACGACACCGGCGTGTCCCACATCGCCGCCGGCCTGAAGCTCAAGAGCGTGGTGGTGTTCAGCAAGGCCGACATCGCCCGCTGGGCGCCGCTCGACCGCCATAGCCATCGCTGCATCTGGGACCCGGACGCGCAGCGCGCCGCGGTGGTGCTGCAGCATGCGCGCGCCCTGCTGTCCGGCACAGCGCCGAGCCGGCAGCGCAGTGTCGGCATGTGGCCTTACTGGTAAGTGCGTGGCTGCAGCAGCAGCGACCAGGCCAAGTGCTGGACCTGCTCCAGGCTGACGTCCGCCACGAAGCTGTCGTCATGCGGGCAGCGTGTGCCGACGTTGTCCTGGCCGCAGACCGGGCAGCGGGTGCGCAGCGACAGTGCCGCGCGCAGGCCGGACTGGCGCAGCGGCATGCCTTCGACCAGGTTCGTGAGCCAGAAGATGCCGACGCTGGGTACGGCCAGCGCCAGCGCCAGGTGCAGCGGGCCGGTGTCGTTCGACAAGACCAGCGTCGCGCGCGCCAGCAGGCCGCACAAACCGCCCAGGCTGAGGGATCCGGCGAGAGCGATGGCCGGATGGCGCATCTGCCCGATCACGGCGTCGACCAGCCCCGCCTCGCCGGTGGAACCGTTGACGGCGACCTGCATCCCCTGCTCCACCAGCCAGTCGCCGAGCGCCGCAAAACGCTGCACCGGCCAGCACCGGCGCGGATCGGTGGCGCCGGGCTGCAGCACGACCAGGCGCTCGTCCGGGAGCGGCGGCAGGGCATGCGCGGCATCGAGACAATCGGCGCCGGTCAGCACCAGCTCGGGCGACGGCAAGGGCCCCGGCCAGGCGTCCACCAGCCCGGCGATTTCCAGTAGCGCCAGGCGACGGTTGTTCGGCTCGCAATACGGTACCCAGCGGTCCAGCGCGGGCGCGTTGCCGGCGCGCGCGCCCGCACTCAGGCGCGCACCCAGGCGCAGCAGGAAAGGATTCGAGTAATGCCCGGCGCCGAACATCTGCAGCGCGATATCGAAGCGCTCCTCGCGCATGGCCTCGATGAAGCGCCCGACCGCCTCGTCGTCGAAGTCCGCGTCCGGCGGGGCGCCCACGCCTGGGATCGCCGGCAGCACGGCCACGCGGTCCACCGGCCCGGGCCGGCCGCGCAGGAAATCGGCATGCCAGGCTTTGCCCAGCAGGACGATCTCGGCCTCCGGGTAGCGGTGCTTGAGCGCATGCAAGGCCGGCAGCGCGAACACGAAGTCACCGACCGCGTTGGGCCGCAGCACGGCGATCTTGCGCACCTCCTCCATGGGTTCACGCATCGGCTCACTCGATGGGGAGCACATAAGGTGCATCGATGGCCCGTGCCGTGACCGTGGTCGGCAGCTCCATGTGGTAAGCCCCCGAGGGCAGGATGGCGCAGCCGCCGTAGCGCGCCATCACGCGCTGCTGGGCCAGCACGTCCTCGCCGCAATGCTGGGCCGGCAATTCGGTCCAGAAATCGTAGCCGCCGGCGGCGCGCAGGCAGGCGGTGTCGAACAGCACGCAGCCGCCGACCCAGGCCACCTTGTAGGTGCGCGTGGCATCCGGCCCGGCGCCGAGCCGCGACTGCACGTGATACAGGTTGGCGGCGCTGTGCAGGTGATGCCGGGCCCAGGCCCTGCCGCCGGGACGCACGGTTTCCGGCGTCACCGGGCCGTCCCAGAATTCGATGCGTTCCTGCGCCGGCCTTTCCTGCCCCAGGAAACTGAGACCGTGCAGGGCGCTGCCGACGAAACCGCAGCCTTCGGCTTCGATCACGGCATACAGGCGCCCCACCAGGCTGGGCTCGAGGATGACGTCGTCGTCGAGGAACAGGCAATAGTGGGCCTGCACCCGCTCGAGCAGAAAGGCGCGCTGCTGGGCCATGCCGCGCGGCGGCAAGTTGCGCCAGGTCTCGACCTGGCGTCCGGTTGCGCGCAGGTAGCGCAGTACCGCCTGCACTTCGCCATGGGCAAAGGCGCCGGCGCCGTCGGACTGGTCGGCGATGACGATGCGCAGCGCCGGCCAGGTCTGGGCACCCAGTGCCGCCAGCGTCACCGCCAGCGCCGCCGGCCGGTTGCGGGTGGGCACCAGGACGTCGATGACTTCATGCCTGTTCCCGCTCACGGCGCCGCCTCCCCTTGATTGCTCCCATGCGCGATCCCGTGCGCCTGCGCCTGCCCGTACAGGTAGGGATTCAGGCTGGGATCGTTGTACATCTTGAACTGGCGGTAGATCTTGAAGAAGGCGCGTCCCTCCCGCGCATCCTGCAGCAGGGCGTCAAGGCAGGACATCAGGTCCTGGCGCTGGGCCGTCAGGCGCTCCAGCTTGCAGGCGCAGGCATGCATGTGCTCGGCACCGGCCTCGTGGCGCTGGGCCTGCGCGCGCATGTGGTGGATCTTGAGCGCCAGGATCGACAGGCGGTCGATCATCGCGCCCGCGGTTTCGCTGGACAGGCGCGCGCCGGGCTGGCGGCTGACGCGGGCGAGTTCGCCCAGCAGGCGTTCGTCGAGGGCTTCGACGGCGTCGTTGCGCTTCTGGTTGTAGCGGTCGATCAGGCGCTTGCTGGCGGCGATTTCGCTGGGCGGCACGTCGAGCCGGCGCGCGCGGTCTTCCTCGCGCCACAGCAGGCCGTTGTAGCGGTGGTTGGCGGCGATCCAGGTCCAGGTGCCGGCGCGGGCTTCGTCGAAGACCGGCCAGTCCGGATTGCGCAGGGCCTGGTCGTGGAAGGCCGTGACCGCCCTCGCGTCGATTGTGCTGTGCATGAACACTCCCCCGCCGTATGGTGACAGCGTTTGGAGTGCTCGGCCGTGCCGGAGTTCGATCGCTTGCAGCCGGCCTTGGCGCGGCGCAAAAAAAAGGGCGGCGCCTCACGGCAACCGCCCCCGACAAAGGAAAACGTAATCCCGATTACTTCAGCATGCGGGCGCGGCTGGCCACGTAGGCGATCAGCGCAGCCAGGCCGCCGACGTAGGCGATGGCGATCTGCATGCCGTAGCCCTGGGCGATGGCGCCGATCACCGGCGGACCCATCAGGCTGCCGCTGTAGGCCATGCTGGCCACGCCGGCCAGTGCTGCCGGGCCCTGGCCGCCGGCGGCGCTGAACACGAACGGGAACACCAGAGACAGGCCGAGACCGGCGATGGCGAAGCCGAACAGCGCAAAGTAGGCATCCGGCGACAGCACCGCGAAGAACAGGCCGGCGGCGCCCAGCATCGAACCGCTGGTGACCAGGGGACGCGCGCCGTAGCGTGCCTTCAGCTTGTCGCCGACCAGGCGCGACAGCAGCATCATGACCGAGAAGCAGGACAGGGCCAGCGGCGCCAGGCCGTCCGACGCACCGAAGTGCTCTTTCAGGAACACGCCGCTCCAGTCGGCGATGCTGCCTTCGGCCATCGAACCCAGGAAGCCCAGCGAGCCCAGCACCAGCAGCTGGCCGCGCGGCAGGGTGAATTTCTTCTTCTCGACCACCGCGCCTTCGCCGGCCACATCGGCGTCCAGCATGGTGTAGGCGTAGTACAGGACGAAGGCCAGCGGACCGGCCAGCATCAGGAAGTGGGTGACCGGCACGATGTGCAGGCTGGCCATCAGGCTGCCCAGGGTCGCACCCGCCAGGCCGCCGGCGCAGCCGAGACCATGCAGCTTCGACAGTTCCGACTTGCCGGTCGCCTTTTCACGGGCGGTCGCGGCCGAGTTGATGGCGACGTCGAAGGTGCTGGCGGTGATGCCCAGGCTCAGCACGGCCATCATCAGCAGCGGCACGGTCGGGGCGGCGCCGATGGCGATCAGCACGCCCAGCAGGGCCATGCCCGAGAACAGCAGGGTCTTGCGCGCGCCCAGCGAGGCCATCATGCGCGAGGAGATCGGGTAGGACAGGACGGCGCCCAGGCCGCCCATCAGCAGCACCATCGACAGCTGCGAGTGCGACACGTGCACGCGCTCGGCCATGGCCGGGATGCGGCCGGCCCACGAACCCATGATCACGCCGAATACGGTGAACAGGACGGGCAATGCATATTGCTGGGCCTGCGCGAGCGACAGGGTGCGCGCAATGGCTCGGGCAGTGCTGGTGGTGCGGGAACGATTTTGCATTTGGTGTGTTGTGTTCTTGGGTTCAAAGCAAAACGCCAACCAGAAGTAGTTGGCGTCGGGAAACTGATGGAATCGAATTCTACGCGCATCGCATCGACTTTGCTTTGCCACCCGGAAAAAAATTTCTTTCAGTTTGTAAGCATCCATCGAAGCGTTGCGCGATATAGACACAATGATCCGATTGATAAGGGAATTTTTTCCTGAAAAGGAAAAATAAGGCCGATTTAGAAGCGGATAGGGCTAAAAAGAGGCGTGATACCAGCCATACGCAAATCTCATAACACCTCAAAATGCTGTCGGAACAGCTGGATTTATGACTGGAAATCAAAAATCCGACGGCGCGTCGTATGCCGTGCAACGAAATTGGACAAGGCTATGCGGCAGCCTGCCGGGCAGCATGGCAGCCCGGCAGATTTTGTAACTGAATGCAACGCAGAAGGATGTACCGGCGTCACGAATGTGTCGCCGGCAGCGGTAGAAGGATCAGCGGCGGGCTGCGGCCTGGCGCAACAGACAGTCGACGCTGTCGAAGTCGGCCGGCTTGGTGAGATGGGCATCGAACCCGGCATCAGTCGAACGCTGCCGGTCCTGCTCCGCGCCCCAGCCGGTCAGCGCGACCAGCATGGCGTCTTCGACCCCGGCAATCCTGCGCATCGCCAGCGCGACGTCAAAGCCGCTCAGGTCGGGCAGGCCGATGTCGAGGAACACGACATGCGGCAGGAAGCTGCCGGCCTGCGCCAGCGCACCGGCTCCGTCGTGCGCCAGCGCCACCTCGTGGCCGCACATCTCGAGCAGGGCGCCCAGCGTCTCGGCCGCATCGACGTTGTCGTCGACCACCAGCACCCGCAGCGCGTCCGATGCCGACGGCGCGGCGGCCGCCGCTTCGTCTTCCTGCACCGCGTCCGGCTCGGCGTCGGTCTCGGGCTGCCGTAGCGGCAGGCGCACCGTGAAGCGGCTGCCCTGCCCCGGACCGCGGCTTTCCGCCACCACGGCACCGCCATGCAGCTCGACCAGGCGCTTGACCAGGTTCAGGCCGACGCCGAGGCCGCCCTGCCCCAGACCCTCGTGGACCTGGGTGTACATGTCGAAGATCGTGGGCAGCTTGGCCGGATCGATGCCGATGCCGTTGTCGCTTACGGCCAGGACGGCATCCTGCTGCTCGAACCTGAGCTCGACGGCAATCTGTCCGCCGCGCGGCGTGTACTTGGCCGCGTTGTTCAGCAGGTTGCTCAGCACCTGGGCGATACGGTGGCGGTCGATGCACAGCGCGACGTCGGCATCCGGCAGTTGCACCGCCAGGCGGTGCTCGCCGCTGCGGACCAGCGGCATGCTCATCTCGACCGCGTCGTGGACGACCTTGCTCAGCATCACCTGCGAGCGCTTCAGCGCGACCTTGCCTTCGGACAGGCGCGCCATGTCGAGCAGGTCGTCGACCAGGTGCACCATGTGGTCGACCTGGCGCTGCATCATGTCCTGCACCTCATCGGCATTCCGGGCGCCGGGGCGCACCCGCATCAGTTCGAGACCGGTGCGGATCGGGGCCAGCGGATTGCGCAACTCATGCGCCAGCGTGAACAGGAACTCGCTCTGCATGCGGTTCTTTTCCGTCAAGGCCTGCTGCAGCATGGTGCGCTCGTGGACGTCGACCACGGTGCCGACGTAGCCGTTCGGCTGGCCGTGCTGGTCGACCCGCGGCGTGCCGGTGTCGATGACCCAGCGGTAGGCGCCGTCGTGGCGGCGCGCGCGGTAGTCGAGCACGAAGGGCTGGCCTTGCCGGGAGGCGGCCTGGAAGATGTCGCGGGCCCGCTCCAGGTCGTCCGGGTGGATGTTCTCCATCCAGCCATGGCCGAGGTCCTGCTCCGGCGTGCGGCCCGTGTAGTCGTACCACTGCTGGCTCAGATAGGTGCAGCTGCCGTTGCCATCGGTGGTCCACAGCATGACGGGCGCAAGGTCGACCAGCGAGTGGAAATAGGATTCGCGCATTTCCGCTTCCTGCTGGCGCCCCTGGCGCTCGCGCGCCTGCGCGACCTGGCGCTGTACCCGCGCCAGCAGTTCGTTGGCGGCGAAGGGCTTGACCAGGTAATCGTCGGCGCCCGCCTGCAGGCCTTCGATCTTGGCTTCCTCGCCGGCGCGGGCCGACAGCAGGATCACGGCAAGATGGCGCAGCGATTCGGTGGCGCGGATGCGGGCGATCAGGCCGAAGCCGTCCAGCTTCGGCATCATCACGTCGCTCAGCAGCAGGTCGGGCGGATCGCGCAGCAGCTGCTCGAAGGCGGCCTCGCCGTCGCTGCAGACGCTGACCTCGGCGTGCGGCTCGAGCAGCGATTTCAGATAGGCGCGCATGTCGTTGTTATCGTCAGCGATCAGGATGCGCGGCGGCTGCACAGCCGGCTGCAACTGGCCGCCCGCTACTGTCCGGCCCGGTGCGGGCACCGTATCCTCGTCCGGCAGCCAGCGCAGCGCCTCCTCGACGAAGGCCGCGCCCATGCGCTGGCCGTCGTCGTCCGGCACCACGGCATCCGGCGCCACGATCCGGTCCTCGGGCAGGTGGGCCTGGCCGAAGGGGATGTCGACGTCGAAACGGGTGCCCTCGCCCTGCACGCTGTGCACGGCAATCGTGCCGCCATGCAGGCGCACCAGTTCCTGGATCAGCGCCAGGCCGATGCCGGTGCCCTCGTAGGTGCGGCCGGGCGTGCCCTCGATGCGGTGGAAACGTTCGAACAGGCGCGGCAGTTCCTCTGCCGGGATGCCGCTGCCGGTGTCGATCACCGACAGGCGCGCCATGCCGCCATGCCGCGCCAGCCGGACCGTGACGCCGCCATGCAGCGTGAACTTGAAGGCGTTCGACAGCAGGTTGAAGACGATCTTTTCCCACATGTCGCGGTCGGCGTAGACCGGCTCGCCCAGGTCCTGCAGCTCGACCGTGTAGGCCAGGCCGCCCTTTTCCATGGCCGATTCGAACACGCTGGCCAGATCGGCAGTCAGGCGCGCCAGGTCGAGCGGCATGTAGCTGGCGCGCACGCGGCCGGCCTCGATGCGCGAAAAATCCAGCAGCGAATTCACCAGCTTCAGCAGGCGCAAGGCGTTGCGGTGGGTCAGGTCGACGCGCCGGCGCTGCGCCGGGCTCAGGGGCTCGGCCTGGTCGGCCAGGGCATCGTCGAGGGGGCCCAGGATCAGGGTCAGCGGCGTGCGGAATTCGTGCGAGACGTTCGAAAAGAAGGCGGTCTTGGCGCGGTCGATCTGGGCCAGCTCTTCGGCCCGGCGCTGCTCCTTTTCGTAGGCGACCACGTTGCCGACCGCGGTGTTGACGGCCGCGGCCAGGCGCTCGTAGAAATTCAGGTAGGCCGCATCGAGCGCGCGCGCGGCGCTCACGCCCGCCACCACGAAGCCGAACAGCTCCTGCTGGCCCGGCACGGTGATCGGCAGCACCAGCGCCGAATCCGGCGCGGCCTCGTACGGACCGCAGGGCGTGTTGCCGAAGCGCGCGCGCAGGCCGTCGACCTGCTGCGGCTCGCGCGCCTGCGCGGTGCGTGCGAAGGGCCACAAGCTGTCGTCGAGTTCAGCCACCGCCGGCGCCAGGTGCGTGTGCGCGTCCAGGCCGGCCCCGCCGCGCAGCAGCAGGCGGTTGGCGGCGGCGTCCAGCTGGTACACCGCCACGAACGGCAGGTCGAGCGCGAACTGCTGGTATTGGGCGGCGACGTCGTGCGCGATGTCGCCGATCGTGCGGGCGTCGCCGATGGCGGCGCTCAGGTCGCGCAGGATCTGCGTACGGCGCGCGTTCAGCACCGTTTCGGTCGCTTCCGTGATCGGGTGGAAGACGCCGCCGATCTCGCCAGACTCGTCGCGGATCGGCGAGAACGAGAAGGTCATGAAGATTTCTTCGAGGTAGCCATGGCGCTCGACGAACATGCGCTGGTCGCGGATGTAGGCGCCCTCTCCCTTGTGGGCACGGTCGAAGGCGTCGCCGACCACCGGCAGCGCGGCGGCCCAGATTTCCTTGAATGGCGCCCCCATCGAGCGCGGATGCAGGTCGCCGCAGATCGGACGGTAGGCATCGTTGTAGATCTGGATGTCGTCCGGCCCCCAGGCGATCAGGATCGGAAAGGTCGAGGACAGGCACAGGCTGACCGAAGTGCGCAGGCTCTGCGGCCACTGCCGGGGCGGCCCGAGCGGCGTTGCCGACCAGTCCATGCTGCGGATCAGGGCGCCCATCTCGCCGCCGCCGGCCAGCCAGCTCAAATCATCGTTTTTGACGGAATCATCGTCTGCCGCGGACGATGCAGGGGAAGGTGGCATGGAGGCAGACTTGAAATGATGAATGTCATGATATTGTACTTTAGCAAAGCCCGGAGCATGTTGCAGGCATGTAGCAGCTTATCGTGCGGAGCGCCCGCGAGCCCTCCGGCTAAGATGCTGGCTGGCTCGGCAAAAAGGATGGGCATGCAGAAGTTCTTATTTGCGACAGGGATCGAAAGCAGCTACCCGGTGATCGCCGGGCCGGACGGCAAGCCCATGCGCATCGACGAAATGGAGAAAACCGGCCATTACGATCGCTGGAAGGACGATCTCGCCCTCGTGCGCACGCTCGGCATCGACGCCCTGCGCTACGGTCCCCCCCTGGTACCGCACCCACCTCGGCCCCGGCCGCTACGATTGGGCATTCACCGACCAGGTCTTCGCCGAGATCCGCCGGCTCGGCATCCTCCCCATCGTCGACCTCTGCCATTTCGGCCTGCCGGACTGGCTCGGCAATTTCCAGAATCCCGAATTCCCCCATCATTTTGCCGAGTACGCGCGGGCCTTCGCGGAGCGCTTTCCCTGGGTCACGCTGTACACGCCGGTCAACGAAATGTACGTCACCGCCAAGCTGTCGGCCATCAAGGGCATGTGGAACGAGCGCCTGGCCTCGGACCAGGCCTTCGTTACCGCCGTCAAGCACCTGGCGAAGGCGAACATCCTGGCCACCCAGGCGATCCTGCAGGTGCAGCCGCAAGCCCATTTCATCCAGAGCGAATCTTCGGAGTATTACCACCCGGCCGGACCGGACGCGATGGAATGGGCCCGGCACCTCAACGAACTGCGCTTCCTGGCCCTCGACTTCACTTATGGCTACGATGTTTGCGGCCGGACCTACGAGTTCCTGATGGACAACGGGATGACGCGCGAGGAGTACCACTTCTTCCTCGATAACAGTGTCCGTACCCACTGCATCATGGGCAACGATTATTACGCGGTGAACGAGCACACCGCCTATGCCGACGGCCGGGTCGACGTCTGCGAAATGTTCGGCTATTACGTGATCACCAAGCAGTACTACGAGCGCTACCGCCTGCCGGTGATGCACACCGAGACCAACAACCGCGACGAAGGCAGCCAGGAAAAGAACGCCCGCGTCTGGCTGGAAAAGCAATGGTCGAACCTGATGCGCCTGAAAGCCGACGGCGTGCCCATCCTCGGCTTCACCTGGTACAGCCTGATCGACCAGGTCGACTGGGACAGTTCGCTGACCAAGGATCTCGGCAAGGTCAACCGCCTGGGCCTGTGCGACCTGGAGCGCCGCATCCAGCCGGTCGGCGAAGCCTACCGCGACCTGATCCGCACCTGGCGCGGCCAGGTCGACGGCGGCTTCCTCTGCCTGTAAGGTAAGGTAGGGTGGGCACCCCGTGCCCACGCCGGCCGGTTTTATGCGTTGAGAAAATCCAGCATCAGCGCATTAAGCTGCTGAGCATGCGTCGCAGCAAAGCCATGCGGCGCCCCCTTCACCACCTCAAGCCGGCTGCCCTGAATCATCTGATGCGAGCGCTGGCCGGAAACTTCCAGCGGCACGATCTGGTCAGCATCCCCGTGCGCGACCAGGGTCGGCACATCGAACTTTTCCAGGTCGGCGCGGAAGTCGGTCATGCCGAAAGCGACGATGCATTGCTGGGTCGCCAGCGGCGAAGCCGCCCAGGCCTGCCACTTGCTGAAACCGAGCAGATCCTGGCCCTGCCCTGGCTGCAGGTTGTAGAAGTTCGGGAAGAAACTTTCGAGGAAGGCGATGCGGTCCTTCCTCACGCCGTCCAGCATGCCGTCGAACACCGATTTGTCCACGCCCTCGGGATTGTCGTCCGTCTTCAGCAGGAAAGGCGGGACCGCGCCCAACAGCATGGCCTTCGAGATCCGCTCGGTGCCGTAGCGGCCGATGTAGCGCGCGACTTCGCCGCCGCCCATCGAAAAGCCGGCAATGGCGGCGTCACGCAGGTCGAGCTGGGTCATCAGATCGTTGAGGTCGGCGGCGAAGGTGTCGTAATCGTAGCCGCCGGTCGGACGACCCGATTGCCCGAAGCCGCGGCGGTCGTAGGCGATGACGCGGTAGCCGGCCTCGGCCAGGGCGGTGATCTGCGACTCCCACATACGGTGGCTGAGCGGCCAGCCGTGGATCAGTACCACGGGCTTGCCTTGCCCTTGTTCGTAGTAGTACAGCTCGGTCGGATTGGCACCGGACGTCTGGATGGTAGGCATGCGTACTCCTTTCGTTAACAGACCTGTTTGGACGGAGACGGCAGTGTAAGGTTTTCCATCTGGACGATACGCACGCTTGCCCGGCAGTTCGGTAAAGAAAAAGCCCGCAGGCTGTTGCAGCCTGCGGGCTTGGGATTGTCGACTTCCGGACAGCTTAGAACGGGATGTCGTCATCCATATCCGAGAAGTTCGGTGCCGGTTTCGGCTGCGGACGTGCGGCCGGTGCCGGCGGCGCCTGGCGCGGTGCCGGACGGCTCGGCGGGGCATCGTAACCGCCGCCGCCACCGTAGCTGTCGTCACCACCACCGTAGCTGTCGCCGCCGCCCATACCCTGGCGGCCGCCCAGCATCTGCATGTTCTCGGCGATGATGTCGGTCGCGTAGCGCTCGATGCCGTCCTTGTCGGTGTACTTGCGGGTCTGCAGGCGGCCTTCGACGTAAACCGACGAGCCTTTCTTGAGGTACTGGCCGACGATTTCGGCAAGACGGCCGAAGAAGGAGATGCGGTGCCATTCGGTCAGCTCTTTCTGCTCACCGGTGTTGCGGTCCTTCGATTTGTACGAGGTCGCCACGGCGATGTTGGCGATGGCGTCGCCGCTCGGCATGTAGCGGATTTCCGGATCGCGGCCGAGGTTGCCGACGATGATGACCTTGTTAACTGATGCCATGGTAAAGCTCCTTCAGATGTTGTGAGCCCTGACTCTGCGCGTTGACTAAGCGCCAGGGAACGATAGGTACTGCGACCAGTATTATGCCTCGTCGGCTAGCTTCGGAGGCAATTTTTTAGAGGCCGCAGAGCCTGCCCGGGTGCTGCATTCTCCAGCACCGGTTCAGACAGCGAAGATGGGGTCGAAGTGCCTGATTTGGAAGAGATTTCCATCAATATTTGTTGGCCAATCCTGGCGTAGCGCCCCTGCCCCGTTCAAAAATTTTTGCGCTCTCTGGTGAGTCTGCCATTGAATTCGCCGGACTCCCGACCACATACCCAAAACACGCCTGGTGCGTTCCCATGCCAGGTAGATAACGCAGCCACACCAAATTCACAGCGCGTATACCACTGTGAATAAAAACAGGTAAACTAGTGAGTTCTCCTCGTCCGGCCCACCACTCTTCGAAAGCCAGCAAAAACCTGATGGAAGAAATCCGAATCCGCGGCGCCCGCACGCACAACCTCAAGAACATCAATCTCGACCTGCCGCGCAACAAGCTGATCGTGATCACCGGCCTGTCGGGCTCCGGCAAGTCCTCGCTCGCCTTCGACACCCTGTATGCCGAGGGCCAGCGCCGCTACGTCGAATCGCTGTCGGCCTATGCGCGCCAGTTCCTGCAGCTGATGGAAAAGCCGGACGTCGACCTGATCGAGGGCCTGTCGCCGGCCATCTCGATCGAGCAGAAAGCGACCTCGCACAACCCGCGTTCGACCGTCGGCACCGTCACCGAGATCCACGACTACCTGCGCCTGCTGTACGCGCGCGTCGGCACGCCCTACTGCCCGGACCACTCGCACGAGCCGCTGACCGCGCAGACCGTCTCGCAGATGGTCGACGCCGTGCTGGCGATGCCGGAAGGGACCAAGCTGATGATCCTGGCGCCGGTCGTCGCCAACCGCAAGGGCGAGCACGGCGACCTGTTCGCCTCGATGCAGGCCCAGGGTTTCGTGCGCTTCCGCGTCCAGAGCGGCACCGGCGATGCGAAGATCTATGACGTCGACGACCTGCCGAAGCTGAAGAAGACGGAAAAGCACACGATCGACGTGGTGATCGACCGTATCAAGGTCACGCCCGAGATCAAGCAGCGCCTGGCCGAGTCCTTCGAAACCGCGCTGCGCCTGGCCGACGGCCGCGCCGTGGCCTACGAGATGGACACCGCGAAGGAACACATCTTCTCGAACAAGTTCGCCTGCAATGTCTGCGGCTATTCGCTGCAGGAGCTGGAGCCGCGCCTGTTCTCCTTCAATAACCCGATGGGCGCCTGCCAGGAATGCGATGGCCTGGGCCACATCGAGTTCTTCGATCCGAAGCGCATCGTCGCCTTCCCGAACCTGTCGCTGGCGTCCGGCGCCGTGAAGGGCTGGGACCGCCGCAACCAGTTCTACTTCCAGATGCTGAGCAGCCTGGCGGACCACTACGAATTCGACCTCGACAAGCCTTTCGAGCAGTTGCCGAAGACGGCCCAGGACGTGGTCCTGTTCGGCTCCGGCAAGAACACCGTGCCTTTCGCCTACGTGAACGAGCGTGGCCGCACCGTGATCCGCGAGCACACCTTCGAAGGCGTGGTCAACAACTTGCAGCGCCGCTACCGCGAGACCGACTCGATGGCGGTGAAGGAGGAGCTGGCCAAGTTCATCAACGAGAAGGAATGCCCGACCTGCGGCGGCGCGCGCCTGCGTACCGAAGCGCGCTACGTCAAGATCGGCAACGGCGAGCAGCAGCGCGCGATCTATGAAGTGGCGAAAACTCCGCTGCGCGAGTGCCTGAGCTATTTCGACAGCCTGCAACTGAGCGGCGCCAAGAAGGACATCGCCGAGCGCGTGATCAAGGAGATCGTGGCGCGCCTGAAATTCCTGAACGACGTCGGCCTCGATTACCTGTCGCTGGACCGCAGCGCCGATACGCTGTCGGGCGGCGAAGCCCAGCGTATCCGCCTGGCTTCGCAGATCGGTTCCGGCCTGACCGGCGTGATGTACGTGCTGGACGAGCCTTCGATCGGCCTGCACCAGCGCGACAACGACCGCCTGATCGCGACCCTGAAGCACCTGCGCGACATCGGCAACTCGGTGCTGGTGGTCGAGCACGACGAGGATGCGATCCGCACCGCCGACTACATCGTCGACATGGGTCCGGGCGCCGGCGTGCATGGCGGCGCCGTGATCGCCGAAGGCTCGATCAAGGACATCATGAAGAACAAGGAGTCCTTGACCGCGGCTTACCTGAGCGGCCGCAAGAAGATCGAGGTGCCGAAGAAGCGCACCCAGGCCGACCCGGAGCGCATGCTGCACATCAGCGGCGCGACCGGCAACAACCTGAAGAACGTGACCCTGGAACTGCCGGTCGGCCTGATGACCTGCGTGACCGGCGTGTCCGGCTCCGGTAAATCGACGCTGATCAACGACACCCTGTTCCCGGCCCTGTCGCGCCACCTGTACGGTTCGCAGACCGAGCCGGCGCCGCACGCCGCGATCCACGGCCTGGAACACTTCGACAAGGTGATCTCGGTCGACCAGGCGCCGATCGGCCGCACCCCGCGCTCGAACCCGGCCACGTATACCGGCGTGTTCACCCCGATCCGCGACCTGTTCGCGACGGTGCCGACCGCGAAGGAACGTGGTTACTCGGCCGGCCGCTTCTCGTTCAACGTCAAGGGCGGCCGCTGCGAAGCCTGCCAGGGCGACGGCGTGATCAAGGTCGAGATGCACTTCCTGCCGGACGTGTACGTGCCCTGCGACGTCTGCCACGGCAAGCGCTACAACCGCGAGACGCTGGAAGTCGAGTACAAGGGCAAGAACATCACCGAAGTGCTGGACATGACGGTCGAGGATGCGCACGAGTTCTTCAAGGCGGTGCCGGTCATCGCCCGCAAACTCCATACGCTGCTGGACGTGGGCCTCGGCTACATCAAGCTGGGCCAGAGCGCGACCACGCTTTCGGGCGGCGAGGCGCAACGCGTGAAGCTGTCGCTGGAGCTGTCCAAGCGCGACACCGGACGCACGCTGTACATCCTCGACGAGCCGACCACCGGTCTGCACTTCGCCGATATCGACCTGCTGCTGAAGGTGATCCACCGCCTGCGCGACCAGGGCAACACCCTGGCCATCATCGAGCACAACCTGGACGTGATCAAGACCGCGGACTGGATCGTCGACCTGGGTCCGGAAGGCGGCGCGGGCGGCGGCACCATCGTCGCGACGGGCACGCCGGAACAGGTGGCTGCCAACAAGGCCAGCGTGACCGGCAAGTATCTGAAGCCGCTGCTGAAGCAGTAAACCTTCGCAGCGACAGTCGAAAGGGCGCCCGTGGTGGCGCCCTTTTTTACGTTTTCGCCAGCGCGTAGCCTTCGTCCAGCCAGCCCGTGACGCCACCAATCATCAGCTTGACCGGCCGTCCCAGCCTGGCCAGACGCAGCGCGCCGCGGTGCGCGCCGTTGCAGTGCGGCCCGGCGCAGTAGACCACGAACAGGGTGTCCATCGGGTAGTCCTTCAGCTTGGCCTCGACGATCTTCCCCTGCGGCAGATTCAGCGCGCCCGGCACGTGGCCCTGCGCATACAAAGCCGGACCGCGCACGTCGAGCAGCACGAAATCCTGCTGTCCGTCCGCCATCGCCGCGTGCACGTCGGCGCAGTCGGTCTCGTATTCGAAGGCCGTGCCGAAGTGGCGCGCCGCCCTGTCGCTGGGTGCCGCGGGTATGCTGGATACTGCTGAAGCCATCGTGCTCTCCTCTGTAAAGAATGAGCTTGCAGTGTGCCGCCCGACGGCAAATCCCGGCAGTGGCCGCGGCGACAGAAGCTGGTAACATCCGGCCATGCCCCACCATGTCGCCATCCTCGCCTACGACCGGCTGTGCACCTTCGAATTCGGCTGCGCGGTCGAGCTGTTCGCGCTGGAGCGGCCCGAACTGCAGGTGGCCTGGTACAGCTACGCGGTGTGCGCCGTCGAACCCGGCCCCTTGCGCGCCGCCGGCGGCCTGGCGCTGCAGGTGCCGCACGGCCTCGAGGCGCTCGACCAGGCCGACACCATCGTCATTCCCGGCTGGCGCGATGCGGACGAGACGCCGCCTGCGCCGCTGCTGGACGCCCTGCGCCGCGCCCACGCACGCGGCGCACGCCTGTGTTCGATCTGTTCCGGCGCCTTCGTGCTGGCGCATGCCGGCCTGCTCGACGGCAGACAGGCGACCACGCACTGGCGCTACTTCGACCAGCTGTCCGCCGCCTTCCCCGCCGTCGGCATCGCGCCGCAGGCGCTGTACGTCGAGGATGGGAACATCGTCACCTCCGCCGGTTCGGCGGCTGGCCTGGACATGCTGCTGCACCTGGTGCGCAGCGACTTCGGCGCGGACATCGCCAACCGCGTGGCGCAGCGCCTGGTGATCCCGGCCCACCGCGACGGCGGCCAGGCCCAGCTTGTGACGCGGCCGCTGCCGGCATCGGAGGCCGACACGATTGCGCAGACCATGGACTGGATGCGTGAAAACCTGCGCGTCGCGCACACGCTGGCCTCGATGGCGCAGCAGGCCAGGATGGGCGTGCGCACTTTCCAGCGCCGCTTCAAGGAACGCACCGGTGCCAGCCCGCTGGACTGGCTGGTGCGCGAACGCGTGCTGCTGGCGGCGCAGTTGCTGGAGAGCCGGCCGGCGCTCGGCATCGAGGCCGTCGCCGACCTGGCGGGACTTGGCTCGCCCGAATCGCTGCGGCGCCATTTCCGCGGCCAGGGCCTGGCTTCGCCGGCGCGCTACCGTAGGCAGTACCGTCTGGCGGCTACTCCGCCGAATAAAACGGCTGGTTGATCTTCACCGGCCGCACATCCATCCGGATTCGATAAATCGAATACGCATCCTCGCGGTTGGTCGCGTACTCGCGCGTATCCGGCACTTTCGTAAAAGTGAACTCGAAGCCGCGTTCCGGCGTACGGCTACCCGGGCCTTCGAAGGCGAGGCCGACGGCGCGCTGCTGGTCGCTGTCCACCAGCTTCTCGAGCAGGTTCACCACCGAGGTGTTGCCGAGGATGTCGGTGGTGAAGATGGCCTCGCGGTGCTCGCGGTCGATGTTCTTCAGCGGTTCCTTGTCCGGCCCCGGCGAATAGGCGCGGTTGACCAGGTTGAAACGGTCGCCGCTGTCCAGGTAGCTGATGCGCGCATCCGACACATTGAAGGCCTGCTGCGCCTTGTTGGTGGTGGCGCCGGCCAGGTCGAGCACCAGCGCGCCGCGATAGCCGATGATGGTCACGTCGCGCGACGGGCCCACCACGGCGGCGGTGTTCTCGTCGATGCCCAGGCCCAGCGTATAGCCCTTGGCCAGCATCACCGGCAGCATGCGCGCGAAGCGGCCGCGGATCAGGAAGTGCTGGTCGATGAAGACGTCGTCGCCGACGAAGCCGAGGCCAGGCGCCACATCCTTGCCGTCATTGACGCCGTTCTTCAGCATCGGCAGCACCTCGGCCGGCGGATCGTAGAACATGGTTTTGCTCATGATCGCGGCGCCGGCGCTGGTACCGGCGATCACGCCGCCGCGCCGATACAGCGTCCACAGCGCGTCCAGTACCGCGGTGTTGCTGCCGTCCGCATGCCGGAGCGCGCCGGTGATGCGGGCCTGGTCGCCGCCGGTGAAGAAGGCGCCGCCGGCGCTGCGCACCTTGTCCGCCAGCGCGGCATCGTCGGCCGCCTTGCGCGCGTCGGTGCCGGCCAGGCGCGGCGCGATCGGCACCACGAAGGCTTGTGCGCCGTGGCGGTTCAGGGCCGCCACCGTGAGCTGCCCTTCGCGCTCGGGCGTGCCGGCGGCGGTCGGGAACACGGCGATGCGCGCGCCCTTGCCGCCGGCCAGCGCGACGATCCTGTCGTAGACCTCGGCGTTGTTGGCACGCAGGCCGCCGCCGATGATGACCAGCGAACCCTTGGGACTATCCGGCGCGGCGGCCGGCGCCGCAGACGCCACAGCTGCGGCCGCAAGCCCCGCCAGCGCCAGCGCGAAGCACAGTCTCTTCAACATACGCACCCCATCACTTGAACGAGTAGTTCGCGCTCAGGAAGGCGCTGCGGCCGCGCGGATCGGTATAGCTCGGATCGTAGCCGGACAGGAAGAACCAGGACTGGTTCGAGAACGGCGGATCCTTGTCCAGCAGGTTCAGCACGCCGGCGCGCAGTTTCAGGTTCTTGCCGATCGCCCAGCTGCCGGTCAGGTCCCACAGCGAATAATGCTTCACGTGGTTGGGCGGCAGCAGCGTGTCGCTGGCCGGGTCGTAGGTCGTGTTCTGGTCGGTGTAGCTGGACGAGTACTGGTTCGCCAGCGTCAGGCTGTAGGGGCCGCTGTCCCATTCGAAGTTGATGCGGTGGCGCCACTTCTGGATCACCTGGTCGTTCAGGAACACGCCGAGGTTGGTGCGGTAGGGTTCCTGCGGGCCGAACTGGCGGTCGTACTTCAGCACCAGGGTGCCGGACAGGTTGACGCCAACGCGGCCCCAGGCTCCGCGCTCGCTGTACCACTCGCCGCCCAGGTCCAGGCCCGAGGTCTTCAGGCGGCCCTGGTTTTCCTTCATCAGCAGGATGCTCGAGATGTAGCCGTCTTCGTCGCGCTGGATGTAGGTGCCGTTGTAGGTGGCGGGGTTGTTGATGATGACCTGTTCGCCCAGGGTGCTGATCACGTCCTTCTTCTCGATGTTCCAGTAGTCGATCGAGAAGTTGGTGCGCTTGCCCAGGTCGATCACGGTGCCCAGCGTGAACTGGCGCGATTTCTCGGGTTTCAGGTTCGGGTTCGAGCGGCGTTCGACGTCCCACTGGTCGGTACAGGCGTCGATGCTGCCGTCCTGGGCAACGCACTGCGGGTCGGTCAGGATGCCGGCGGTGGTGCCGAAGATGGTCGGGCGCTTCAGGTCCGACAGCGAAGGCGCGCGGAAGCCGGTGCCGGCCGAGGCGCGCAGCAGCACGGCGGGTGCCGGCTGCCAGCGGATGCCGACCTTCGGATTGGTGGTGTTGCCGACTTCGCTGTAGTGGTCGTAGCGCAGCGCGAACTGCATCTCGAGCTCTTTGGTGAACGGCGCCACCAGCTCGGTGAACACCGATGCGACCTTGCGGCTGTTGTCCGCAGCCTCGCTCTCGAGCAGCTCGCCGGCCGGGATCGTGCTGTCGCGGTCGCCGGCGATATTGTTCGACAGGAGCAGATCCGAGGGCGTGAACTTCTGGCGCTCGCGGCGCAGTTCGCCGCCCACGGCGATCGCCAGGTCGCCGCCCGCCAGCGCGGTCAGGGCGCGCGACATCTTGCCATCCAACGAAGTGCTCACGCCCTTGGCCTTGCGCGCCTCGTCGTTGATCTTGATGCCGTTGATGAGATCGATCGCGGCCGGGGACGAAGGCGCGAACGGGTTGACGGTGCCGTTGCGCACGGCGGCGTCGAACTTGTCGAACAGGACGTAGCCGTTCACGTACTTGTCGACCGCGCGGTTCTCGGCGCGCGCCACGGCCACGTCGTAGTCCCAGCCGGCCAGGGTGCCGCTGGCGCCGAGCACCAGGCGCTGGCCGGTACTGGTCACTTCGTTGCTGCGGTTGCCGGCTTCAGCCATGCGGTAGCGGATCCCGCTGAAGGTGTCGGGCAGGCCGGCGCCGGTCAAGGCGTTGCGGTAGGCCGTCGGCAGGATGCTGACCGGCAGGTTGCGGATACGGACCGGATTCGGCGACAGCACATATTTGGTCTTCGCCTGGGTCTGCACCAGTTCCGCGAACAGCTGGTTTTCCGGGTTCAGCTGGAAGGTCGCGCGGCCGATGAAGCCGATCTTGCGCGAATCCGGATAGATCTCGGTGTCTTCCATGAAGTCGTAGCTGCAGCCGTACCTGCCGCCCGGGCCCAGCGGGGCGTACACGGTGGCGGGCGGGTTGCAGCCCGGCGCGCTCGGGTTGACCCGGCTGACGGTGCTGCCGGCCGGCAGCAGGCCGGCCGCGATCAGGGCGTTGCGCTGCGCGCCGGAGATGTCGATATTCGCCGGGAAGGTATTGCTCGACATCTGGGCCGGCAGCAGGGTCGCCAGCGGGTGGTTCTGGATGAAGTCGCGCTGGCCCGAACGCAGGGCGTCGAGCTGCTGCACGTCCAGCACGCCGAACACGTTGAAGCGGTCGGTATTCAGGTCGCCGGCGCCGGCGCTGATGCTGGCGGTCTTCTTGCCGGCGCCGCCGTGCTGGGTGCCGGCGAGCGAGCCGGCCAGGTCGATGCCGGTGTAATCCTTGCGCGTGATGAAGTTGATCACGCCGCCGATCGCGTCGGTGCCGTAGATCGCCGAGGCGCCGTCCTTCAGCACCTCGACGCGCTGGATCGCGCCGGCCGGAATGTTGTTCAGGTCGACGCCGGTGTTGTCGCCGGGCGAGGCGAAGTTGGCCAGGCGGCGGCCGTTCAGCAGCACCAGCGTGGACGAGGCGCCGATGCCGCGCATGTTGGCGGCGTTCAGGCCGCGCTGGCCCGAGGTGCCGTCGGTGATGCTGGGACCGTCCGTGATCGGCGCGGTGTTGGCGCTGATGTTCCTGACCAGTTCCGCGGCGGTGGTGGCGCCCATCTTCTCGATGTCTTCGCGGGTGATCATCTGCACCGGCAAGGCCGTCTCGCTGTCGATGCGCTTGATCGACGAGCCGGTGATCTCGACGCGGTGCACCTTCTGTCCGTCTTCCTGCGCCTGCGCCTGCTGCGCCATCAGACCCAATGCCGCGGCGATGCTCGACGCCAGAATATGTTTTCTCATGCTCTGCTCCTTTTGGGGTGGTGGTCGCCGTAGAGGTAGGCGGCAATCGCTTCGGTATGGCGGGCCGCCTTGGCCACATTGGCTTTATTGGAAGTCATCAGCGACACGGCCAGCGCTTCGATCAGCGCCAGCGCGGCGCTCGAACTGCTGGGCAGTACCGGATGCGCGCTGTGCGCGTACAGCACGTGGTGTCCCAGCTCGGCGAGCGGGGACGCGGGCGAATCGGTGATGGAGACGACGGTCGCGCCGCTGTCGCGCGCGAAGCGGGTCAGCGGCACGACGGCCAGCGTATAGCGCGGCAGCGAAATCACGACCAGCACGTCGCGGCTGCCGATGTTCGCCAGGTGGCTGGCCGCGACTTCGGTGCCGCCGCTCGCGGCCACTTCGACCACGTGACGGCAGAAGGGCTGCAGGTGCATGGCGAGCGCGCCGGCCAGGAACGAGGACAGGCCGAAGCCCATCACGTAGACGGTACGGGCCTTGGTGAACACCGCGCCGATGCGGTCGAGCTGGGCGCCATCGAGAGCCCGGCTGGTGGAGGTGATGGCGGCTTCGGCGTAATGCAGGCTTTCGAGCGCGGGCGTGCTGGCCGGCGAGCCGGCCGCCGCCTTGCGGGCGATGGTGCTGCGCAGCTTCTCGACCGGCTGCAGTACCGACTGCAGGGTCTCGGCCACCGCGCCGCGCATCGCCGCGTAGTTCTTGAAGCCGAGGTCGCGCGCAAAACGGCTGATGGTCGCCGTCGACACCTCGCAGGCCTCGGCCAGTTCTTCGATCCCGAGCGCGGTGACGCGCATCTGGTTGCGCAGCAGGTAGTCGGCGATGGTGCGGTTCGATGCCGAGCCTTCCGCCAGCACCCGCAACAGGTTCTGGCCGAGCGAAGACTCGGCGAAACCGATGTCGGGCGAAGCGCTGGACGGGGCGGCGGGCGTCATGGTGACCTGATGTCAACGAATAAACATTTCCAAATGTAATCCACTTGTGTTTTCAAACTCAACAAGTTTTTGAAAAAAATCTTTCACGGATTTACCTTGTGTAAAAATTCATACATAATCGGCCGGGCACGCCGGAACCGGCCAGGAGACCTGCCCATGCACGCCTACAAACACGCGATCGCGACCGAAGCCGGGGTCGCCGGCTATGAACTGCGCTCCTTCCATTACGGCAGCCCGGGCAGCGGCAGGAAGGCTTATATTCAGGCTGCATTGCATGCGGACGAGGTGCCGGCCATGCTGGTGGCGCACTGTCTCAGGCGCGAACTCGACCGGCTCCATCAGGAAGGCCGCATCCTCGGCGAAATCATCCTGGTCCCGGCCGCCAATCCGATCGGCCTGTCGCAGGTCATGCAGGGGATCCCCTTCGGGCGTTTCGATTTCGGCAGCGGCGTGAATTTCAACCGCGCCTTCCTGCACGTGGCCGATGCGCTCAAGGTTTCGCTCGCCGGCCGCCTGGGTGCGGATGCGGCGGCGAACGTCGCCGCGATCCGCGCCGCAGCGCGCGCCGTCATCGCCGGCTGGGAAGCGCCGGATCCGACCACCCTGCTGAAGAAGACCTTGCTGGGCATGGCGATCGACGCCGACATCGTGCTCGACCTGCACAGCGATAACGAAGCCATGCTGCACCTGTACGCCGGCACCGCGCTGGCGCAGAAAGCGGCGCCGCTGGCCGCGCTGCTCGGCGCGCACGCCCTGCTGCTGTCCGATGCCTCGGGCGGCGATCCCTTCGACGAAGCCTGCAGCCGCCTGTGGTGGGACCTGGGCGCGCACTTCGGCCCGCGCTTTCCGATCCCGCCAGCCTGCGCCGCCATCACCGTGGAGCTGCGCGGCGAGATGGACGTGCGCTACGATCTGGCCGAACAGGATGCGCGCGCGCTGCTGCAGTACCTGGCGCGCGAGGGCCTGCTCGACATCCCGCTGGATGCGCTGCCCACGCCGCTGTGCGAAGCGACACCGCTGAGCGGCGTCGAGCGCCTGGACGCGCCGCAGTCGGGCGTGCTGGTGTTCCGCAAGGCGCTCGGCGAACAGGTCGCGGCCGGCGAGGCGGTGGCCGACATCGTCAACCCGGTGAGCGGCAAGACCGCCACCGTGCACGCCAGCCGCGAGGGACAGCTGTTCGCCAGCACCGCGCACCGCTTCCTGCTGCGCGGCGCGCACATCTGCAAGATCGCGGGCGCGACGCCCTTCCGTTCCGGTTCCCTGCTGAGTCAATAACGATAAGGAAGCAAAGCGCATGCGCCTGCGAATGCCCAATACCTTCGTGCTGCTGTTCGCGATCCTCGCATTGATCGCGCTGGCGACCTGGTTCGTCCCCGGCGGGAAGTACGAAACCCACCTCGTCAACGGCAAGCAGCTGGTCGACCCGAACACCTTCCATTACGTGGCCAGCAGCCCGCAGGGACTGGTGGCCTTGATGAAGGCGCCGATCAAAGGTTTTGTAGAAGCGGCGCAGATCATCGGCTTCGTGCTGATCGTCGGCGGCGCCTTCGCGGTGGTGCAGAAGACCGAAGCGATCGACACCGCGATCCGCTCGATCGCCCGCGCGCACGCACATTCGAAGCTGGTGCGCGCCACCATCATCCCGGTCTTCGTGACCCTGTTCTCGCTGGGCGGCGCCACCTTCGGCATGAACGAGGAGGTGATTCCGTTCATCCTCATCTTCGTGCCGCTGGCGCTGGCGCTCGGCTACGACACCATCACCGGCGTGTCCATCCCCTTCCTCGGCTCGCAGGTCGGCTTCGGCGCGGCCTTCCTGAACCCCTTCAACGTCGGCATCGCCCAGGGCATCGCCGGCGTGCCGGTGTTCTCGGGGATGGGGTATCGCCTGATCGTGTGGGCCGCCGCGACCTTCGTGACGATCGCCTTCCTGATGTGGTACGCGGCGCGCGTAAAACGCAATCCGGCGCTGTCCCCGACCTATGTGCTGGACCAGTCCCGGCGCCAGGAACATCCGGTGGTGCTGGCCGACGAACGGATGACCGGCCGTCATGCGGCGGTGCTGGCGATCTTCGCGCTCACGCTGGGCGCGATGGTGATCGGGGTGGTCAAGTACGACTGGTTCATCGACGAGATCGCGGCGCTGTTCCTGGCGATGGCGATCGTGGTCGGCATGGTCGGCCGCCTGGGCCCGGACAGCTGGGTCGCCTCCTTCATGCAGGGCGTGAAGGACCTGGCGCCGACCGCGCTGGTGATCGCGATCGCGCGCGCCACGATGGTGATCGCGCGCGACGCCCACATCATCGACACCATGCTGCACGCGCTGATGCCGCTGGTAGCTTCGAGCCACCCGGTGTTCGCGGCGCAGAAGATGTACCTGATCCAGTCGGTGATCAACTTCTTCATCCACTCGGGCAGCGGCCAGGCCGCGCTGACGATGCCGATCATGGCGCCGCTGGCCGACCTGGTGGGCGTCACGCGCCAGACCGCGATCCTCGCCTTCCAGCTCGGCGAACTCTCCACGCCGATGATCCCGACCTCGGGCATCACGGTGGGCGTGCTGGCGCTGGCGCGCGTGCCCTGGCTGACCTGGGCCAAGTGGATGATTCCGCTGCAGCTGATCTACCTGGTGCTGGCCCTGCTGCTGCTGGTGCCGCCCTGCCTGATGGGGTGGAGCTGAGGAAGCGCCGGCTCATTCCCTGGCCGGCGTGTCGGCAGCCTGCTCCTTGCGGTGGACCTTGACCCAGACGCAGGTTGCCGTGCAGACGAAACCGGCACCGGCGATGTCGCTGGCGTTGTAGGACCAGCGGTCGAGGTTGCCCTGGTAGGTGATCTGGCACAGGCCCTGCGGCGGCAGTCGCACCGAGGACAGGAAGCAGGCATTCGCCTTGTCGGAATCCGGGATCTTCTTCCAGGCGCCGTTGGTCGCCTCTTTGAGGGACATGTGCTTGACGTTGGTGCTCTCGATGTCGAGATTGTCGATCTGCTGCAGCATCTCCTTCTTGTCGCTTTCCGACTGCCTCTTGTTGCGCGCCGCCTCGTTGGCGATGTGGCCTTCCACGCAGTTCAGTGCCGCCTGGACGTCGCCGATCGTCTTGATGGCGCTTATCTTGGCGAGGCAGTCTTCCTGTGCCGCCGCGCCGGTCGCCCATCCTGCCACGATGCAGGCCAGCACACGGGGCTTCACATGGGGCTTCATGGACCACCTCCATCTTATCGGTCGCTCACCGGAACAGGCAGCTGGCATCTCTCTGGCTGACGTCGGGATTCTTGCAATTGTCGGCACGCGCCGGCGCTTTGGCTTTCTGCTGGGGCTTGCGCGGCACCGGGGCGGGCGGCCTGGCACTCGGCGCAGGCTGCTCGGTGTGTGTTACCGGGGCTGCGTTGTCCGTAGCCTTGATATCCGGTAGCGCCGGCGATGACTGGACCGGCGCTGCCGGCACTGCGGTCGGTGCCGGTGGGGCCGCTGCCGGCGCAGCTGGCGCCGGCAGTGCGGCGCTTGCCGTGTCTTTCCGCGCCGGCGGGGTTTTTTCGATGCCGATCACAAAGGCCAGGACTGCGGCCAGCAGCGCCCCGCCCACGGCATAGACCAGCAGCCACCTGGCGTAGGCCGTCCTGGCCTTTGCCGGCGCTGCGGGCTTGATCGCCGCCGGCGCCGGTGACGGGCGGCGTTGCGCTTGCGGCTCGGATGCCAGCTTGCCGACCGGGACCGTTTCGGCGGACTGGACCTTCGCGGCCAGTTCCGGCTCGTCCAGTTTCGGTTCGAGCCTGGGCTCGAGCTTCGGTTCGAGCTTCGGCTCCAGCTTCGGCGCTGGCGCCGGCTTACGTACCGGATGCTTCGCTGGCGGTGGCTGCTCAGCCAGCCGGGACTCGGGTTCGGCTTTGGGCGGCGATGGCGTCGGCATCAAGGGTGGGCTGGATGGTGCGGCCGGCTCCCGTGGCGGGACCGCCGGCATCGTGGCGTGCTGCAGGTTTTGTCCCGCTTCGACCGCTGGCTGGCTTTCGCGGGTCCGGGCGGTGCGCGGCTTTCTTTTTTCGGTCGGATTGGGTGCGGGCTGAACCGTCGGCGCGCTGGCTTTCGCCGGGCTCTCTTTCGACTTCTCCCGCTCGCCCAGGCTGGGTTCAATCCTGGGCGGCGACGCGTTCGCCAGGCTGGGCATCTCGAACGGCTTCTTCTCTTCGACCCGATGGGCTGCCGGCTGGAACAGCTGGCCGCTGAGCGCGCGCATGTACAGCACCGGCGTGCCCCATTCGATGGGATGGCCATTGCCCTGCATGCGCAGCCTTGCTTCGGTCAGGGCCGCATCGACTGCGCCGGTTTCGATCAGGTCGCGATAGAAATAGCGGGTGAAGATCAGCGCGGCATCGTCCGTGATCGAAGCCTGCATCGCCACCACGGCAGGCACGCCCTGCTTCAGGAATCCCTGCGCCAGGCCGGAGAAAGGCGCATCTTCGGAGATCGCGCCGGAGCAGGCGTTCAGGACGATCAGCCGCGGCAGCGCCCCGCTGGGAAAGGCGGCGCGCAAATGGGTCGCTTCCATTTCATGGCCCCTGCCCGATTCCTGCTCGAGCACCAGCGCGCCCGGCATGCCATGGCCGACGAAGTGAAATATGTGGGTGCTGAAATGGCGCAGCGAGTCGCGCAGGTTGTCGAAGGTGCAGTTGCCCGGCACGCGCCGCAGTTCCAGGCGGCCGGCCGTGATCGAGGGCTCGAGCGCCTGGCACAGGATCTCCCACTCGCGCGCGATATCGAGCCGCGGGTGATCCGTCGGCGAAGACAGGGCCACCAGTACCCGCAAGGGCCCTTCGACGCTGATCGGCGGAATCGGTTGCGCGACCGGCAGGTAGCGGATCAGGGGCGTGTTCTCCCTGACGGCGAGAAACTCGCCGCATTCGGTATCGAACAGGAACTCCCAGGGACGCGCGTGCAGTTCGCTGTCTTCCGGCAGCCGCAGGCGGATGCGCAATCCTTTGCCGGCGCGGGCCGCCGTGTCCAGCGAGGCGCGGAACAGGTGCTCGATGTCGCCGGAAAATACGGCGTCGAACAGCTTGCCGCCGAAGTCCTGGATCGTACCGCCTTTGCCCGCGCGGGCGCGGCGTTGCCGCAGTCCACCGTAGATGTCGTCGAGCAGCGCGCTTTCTTCTGCGGCATCGAAGGGCCAGTGCACGCTCATGAAGGGGCAATCGCCTTGCGGCGACTCCAGGACGCGCGCGCACAGCTGGCCGCCCTGCGGGCTGATGATTTCCAGATCGAAGTTCTGATAAATCATTGCAATCCCAGTGTGATCCGCAAATACACACTTAGACAGCGACCCGCAGCGAACGTGCGCTACCGCTGGCAATCCTTATGCCGGTTTCCAGGCGACCTTGACCCGCAGACTCCCTTCCGTGCTCGCCCGCGCAATCACCGCCCCGGCGCCAGCCTCGAATTTCAGGCTGAACTCGACTTCGACCTGGGCCGGCGCAGCGGCCAGCTCCCTGCATGCGGCAAGGGCCGCATCGGCAACCGGACGAATGACGGAGAGTGTGTCCTCCAGCGACTTGCCGGCTGTCTCGGCGACGCGAGCAAGGCTGGCGCCACGGACCGGGCTCCCCATCGGGGCGGCCTCCTCGGACTCAACGACAACTGTGCCGCCGGGTACATTGAACTCAATAAGCTTGTTCATGGAAATTCCTCTCTCCAAATGCAAAAGGGACAGGCATTTGCCTGTCCCTTCCTGCTCATATGCTGCTTATGTGCGCATGGGCCTGGTTTGTTTATGCCCCCAGGCGCTGCTCCAGCTGCTGCTTGGTCTCGACCAGTTCCTGCGGCAGGCGGTAAGCCAGCTTGTCGAACAGTTCGCTGTGCAGTTTCAGCTCTTCGCGCCAGGCGTCCTTGTCGATCGAGGTGATCTGCTGGAACTGCGCTTCGGTGAAGTCGATGCCGGTCCAGTTCAGGTCCTGGTAGGACGGCGAGGTGCCGAACATGTGCTCGACGCCGCCTTGCTGGCCTTCGGTGCGGTCGAGGATCCATTTCAGGACGCGCATGTTGTCGCCATAACCCGGCCACACGAAGTTGCCGGCGTCATCGGTACGGAACCAGTTGACGCAGAAGATCTTCGGCTGCGCACTGATTTTCTTGCCCAGGTCCAGCCAGTGCTGGAAGTAGTCGCTCATGTTGTAGCCGATGAAGGGCAGCATCGCGTACGGGTCGCGGCGCACCACGCCCATCTGGCCGGCGGCCGCGGCGGTGGTTTCCGAGCCCATGGTGGCGGCCATGTAGACGCCTTCGGTCCAGTTGCGCGCTTCGGTGACGAGCGGCACCGTGGTCGAGCGGCGGCCGCCGAAGATGAAGGCCGAGATCGGCACGCCGGCCGGATCGTCCCAGGCCGGATCGATGACCGGGTTCTGGGTCGCGGCGACGGTGAAGCGCGCGTTCGGGTGCGCGGCCTTGGTGCCCGAGGCCGGGGTCCAGTCCTTGCCTTGCCAGTCGATCAGGTGGCTTGGGGCTTCCTTGGTCATGCCTTCCCACCAGACGTCGCCGTCGTCGGTCAGCGCGACGTTGGTGAAGATGACGTTCTCGCGCAGCGAGGCCATGCAGTTGGGGTTGGTCTTGTCGTTGGTGCCAGGGGCCACGCCGAAGTAGCCGGCTTCCGGGTTGATTGCGACCAGCTTGCCGTCCGCGCCCGGCTTGATCCAGGCGATGTCGTCGCCGATGGTGGTGACCTTCCAGCCTTCGAAGCCGCCCGGCGGAATCAGCATCGCGAAGTTGGTCTTGCCGCAGGCCGAGGGGAAGGCGGCGGCCACGTATTTCTTGTCGCCCTGCGGCGATTCGACGCCCAGGATCAGCATGTGCTCGGCCAGCCAGCCGGTGCCGCCCAGCTGCGCTTCCTGGTAGCCCATGTTGGAGGCGATGCGCAGCGCGAAGCATTTCTTGCCCAGCAGCGCGTTGCCGCCATAGCCGGAGCCGAAGGACCAGATCTCGCGGGTTTCCGGGTAGTGGACGATGTACTTGGTGGCGTTGCACGGCCAGCGCACGTCCTGCTGGCCCGGCTGCAGCGGCATGCCGACGCTGTGCACGCAGGGCACGAAGGCGCCGGCTTCGCCCAGCACGTCATACACGGCGCGGCCCATGCGGGTCATGATGCGCATGTTGACGGCCACGTAAGGCGAGTCGGACAGCTCGACGCCGATGTGGGCGATCGGCGAACCCAGCGGGCCCATCGAGAACGGCACCACGTACATGGTGCGGCCGGCCATGCAGCCGTCGAACAGGCCGTTCAGGGTCTGGCGCATTTCGTTCGGATCGGTCCAGTTGTTGGTCGGACCGGCCTGCTCCTTGGTGGCGGAGCAGATGAAGGTACGGTCTTCCACGCGCGCCACGTCGCTCGGGTCCGAGCAGGCCAGGTAGGAGTTCGGCCGCTTTTCCGGATTCAGGCGCTTCATCGTGCCGGCTTCGACCATCAAAGCGCACAGGCGGTCATACTCTTCCTGGGAGCCGTCGCACCAGTAGATGGCGTCGGGCTTGGTCAGGGCCGCGATCTCGGCCACCCAATTGATGAGTTTGTTGTGCTTGATGTAAGCTGGAACGTTCAAAGCGGCGACGCCGCCCATCACGGGCTGATTCATGAATACCTCCAATGCCAATTAAGAATTCGTGGGGCCTCGACAAGCCGGCTTCGCGTCGCAGGGCCGCGGCTGGCAACGGTTCATCGAGGGTCCGTCTTGGTCATTTCCGCCTGGCAGATCGTCATCGTCAGAAGTCCCGGAACCGGGCCCGCGCTCTGGAATCCATTTGGCAATGGTTCGGCGCCGGGTAACGTGATGCGGCGGTCGTGTCGGCTGGCCTCGACTCATGTCTCAAAAGATGCTATTCAGACATCGCGGGCCTTTATCTCTGGACGATTCTACACCCGCATAAATGCGTTTCAAATGCTTTCACAACAAAAATGTAGGAAATTTGGTTGAGTAATGTAGTAGGACATTTATGATCTTTTGATTACTCGTTATTTCATTACTTACCCGTACGAAATTTACAAAAAAGCTTATGAAAATAGCCATCCTCGACGATTACCAGGACGCGGTGCGTCAGCTGGAATGCTTCCGATTGTTGGACGGCCATGAGGTCAAAGTGTTCACCAGCTCGAGCCGTGGACTCGGCCAGCTGGCGATCCGCCTGGCGCCTTTCGACGCGCTGGTGCTGATCCGCGAGCGCACCGCCTTCCCGCGCGCCCTCTTGGCCAAACTGCCTAACCTGAAACTCATTTCGCAGACCGGCAAGGTATCGGGTCACGTCGACGTTGCAGCCGCCACCGAACGCGGGATCGCGATTGCGGAAGGCGTCGGCTCGCCAGTCGCGCCCGCCGAGCTGACCTGGGCGCTGATCATGGCGGCGAGCCGCAGGATCGTTCCCTACGCCAACAACCTCAAGCAGGGTCTGTGGCAGACCGCCTCGATCAATCCGGAATTGAATCTGCTGGGACGGACGCTCAAGGGGCGGACGCTCGCAATCTGGGGCTATGGCAAGATCGGCCGCATGGTGGCCGGCTACGGCAAGGCTTTCGGGATGCAGATCCTGGTGTGGGGCAGCGAGAACAGCCGCGCGGCAGCGGTGGCCGACGGCTTCCAGGCGGCGTCCTCGCGCGAGGCTTTCTTCGAAGCGGCCGACGTGCTGAGCCTGCACCTGCGGCTGAACGAGGCGACACGCGGCATCGTCACCGCGGATGACCTGGCGCGGATGCGGCGCGACGCGCTGTTCGTGAATACCAGCCGGGCCGAGCTGGTGGCGGAGAATGCGCTGGAAGAAGCCCTGCACCGCGGCCGGCCGGGCCAGGCGGCGCTGGATGTGTTCACCAGCGAGCCGCTGCCGCCCGATGCGCCGCTATTGAAGATCCCGACCGTGCTGGCGACGCCGCACCTGGGCTATGTGGAGAAGGACAGTTACGAGCTGTATTTCCGGACCGCGTTCGAGAACGTGGTCCATTTTGCGAACGGCAAGCCGAGCAATATCCTGAATCCCGATGCGTTGACATCGTAGGGTGGGCACCCCGTGCCCACGGCATTCAACGAAGCTCGGGCTCGCCCGTGAAATTCGGCTTACGCATCGGCATCTCATGCCGGCGCGTCCACAAGCCGGCCCAGCCCGGCGGCCAGTCGATGGCCGGGCCTGCATAGGCCGGCAGGCCGGCGCGCACCGGCACCACCGGCACTGGAGGCATCTCGACCAGGCCGCCGCCTTTCGGTTGCGGCGCCATGTCGAAGCTGTACATGTAGCCCGGCAGCAAAGCATCGCACACGCCGGCGAACCAGGCCGTGTGGTCTTCGTCGCGGCCGAGCGCGCGCGCCAGGCCTTCGGGGTCGAATTTGGCCAGCGCGTGGACCAGCTCGTCCGTGGTGGCGCCGGGCGCATCGCCCCAGCCCATCACCGGATTGCCGTTATAGTCGGCGCCCGAGCCATACCAGCCTTCGCGCCACGGCCGCTGCATCCAGTCGCGCTGGCCGGCGAACAGGTGCCAGCGCCAGTGCAGGCCGGACGGCTTGGGCCAGGAGTGCAGGTAGAGTTTTTCGTAGCCGGCCTTGTGCAGCTCGCGCACCATCGCCATCAGGCGCGCATGCGGCATGCGGTCCGGCGGCGAACGGCGGAACAGGATGGCCTCGCCATCGGCGTGCTGTACTTCGTCGGTGGAAAGGTTGAGGTCGAGCGTGCGCGATTCGTTGCCGAAGCGCGCGGAGATCCAGCCGGTCAGCAGATTGACGTGGACAATCACGCCATAGCCGCGATGGCGGTGGAAGATGACAGTGCCTGGAGCGACGGGTTTCATGTGATCAGTGTACTCATCCGATCCGGAAGATTCTAGCGCAGTCACACACGGATACACCACGGTTTGCGGCTATCATTACCCACCTTATTTTTCTGCGTTTCCAAACCATCATCATGACTTTGCGGATCATCGCCACCGGCGGCACCTTCGACAAACACTACAACGAACTCAACGGTGTTCTGGGCTTTGCGGACAGCCACTTGCCTGAGGTTATCAAGCGTTCGCGCATCACCATCCCGGCCGCGCTCGAGGTCGTTTCCCTGCTCGATTCGCTCGACATGCAGGATGCCGACCGCCAGAAAGTCCTGGCCGCCTGCCAGGCCGCCACCGAGAAGGCCATCGTGATCGTGCACGGCACCGATACCATGCGCGAAACCGCCGAGGTGCTGGGCGCGGCAGCGGGCACCAGCGACAAGACCATCGTCTTCACCGGCGCCATGATTCCTTACGAGATCGCCAACTCGGACGCGCTGTTCAATTTCGGCTTCGCCTGCGGCGTGGCCCAGACCCTGCCGCCGGGCGTGTACGTGGCCATGAACGGCACGATCTTTACCTGGGATAACGTGACCAAGAACCGCGCCGCCGGCGTGTTCCAGGCGCGCTGAGCCGGTAACGTTGCTGGCCGGCTAGCGCGCGCTGCTTATTTTCGTCAATTTTTACAATGCTCCTTCCATGAATGCAGGAGGAGCAAGCAATGAACGAGCAGCGCCCGACCTTGACCACCCGCCAGGGCCATCCCGTCCGCGACAACCAGTCCCTGCGCTCGGTTGGCGAGCGCGGTCCGGCCACACTGGAAAATTACCAGTTCATCGAGAAGATCACCCACTTCGACCGCGAGCGCATCCCCGAGCGCGTGGTGCACGCGCGCGGTACCGGTGCCCACGGCTACTTCGAAGCCTACGGCAAGATCGGTGACGAGCCGGCCAGCAAATACACCCGTGCCCGCGTGCTGAACGAAGTCGGCGTGCAGACGCCGGTGTTCGTGCGCTTCTCGACCGTGATCGGCGCCAAGGAATCCCCGGAAACGGCACGCGACCCGCGCGGCTTCGCCGTCAAGCTGAAGACCCTGGACGGCAACTGGGATCTGGTCGGCAACAATCTGAAAGTCTTCTTCATCCGCGACGCGATCAAGTTCCCGGACATGATCCACGCGTTCAAGCCGGACCCGGTCACCAACCAGCAGGAGCCGTGGCGCTTCTACGATTTCATCTGCAGCCATCCGGAAGCGCTGCACATGGTTACCTGGGTCAAGAGCCCATGGGGCATCCCGGCCAATTACCGCGAAATGGAAGGCTCGGGCGTCAACACCTATAAACTGGTGAACGACCAGGGCATCGCCCACCTGGTGAAATTCCATTGGCAGCCCAAGCAGGGCGTGCGCAACCTGACCAGCCAGCAGGCCGCCGAGATCCAGGGCCAGGACACCAGCCACGCCACCCGCGACCTGTACGAGGCGATCGAGCGCGGCGATTTCCCGGAGTGGGAATTCTGCGTGCAGATCATGGCCGACGGCGAGCATCCCGAACTCGATTTCGACCCGCTGGACGACACCAAGCGCTGGCCGGAAGACCAGTTCCCGCTGCTGCCGGTGGGCCGCATGGTGCTCAACAAGAACCCGGACAATGTGTTCGCCGAAACCGAGCAGTCGGCTTTCGGCACCGGCGTGCTGGTCGACGGCATCGATTTTTCGGACGACAAGATGCTGCAAGGACGCACCCTGTCCTACTCCGATACCCAGCGCTACCGCGTCGGCCCCAACTACCTGCAACTGCCGATCAACGCGCCGCAGGAAGGGGCACGCGCCCGCACCAACCAGCGCGACGGCCAGATGACCTTCTACGTCGACGACGGCGGCGAGGACAAGCACCTCAACTACGAGCCGAGCCTGATGGGCGGCCTGCAGGAAGCGCCGCAGCCGCAGAAGGACTACCACCAGTACGTGCAGGGCCACCTGGGCCGCTACCAGACCACCTCGACGGCCGCCGACTACAAGCAGGCCGGCGACCGTTACCGTACTTTCCAAGACTGGGAGCGCGACGACCTGGTGAACAACGTCGGTGGCGACCTCAAGAAATGCCCGGAAGTCATCCAGCTGCGCATGGTCTGGCACCTGTGGCACTGCGACGAAGACTACGGCCGCCGCGTGGCCGAAGTGGCCGGCATCGACCTTGAGAAGGCCAAGGCTTTGCAGCCGCTACCGGGCAAGCCGGCACCGCATGCGAACCGCCAGGGTTCGACTTACACGAGCGGACAGGCCGAGCAAGGCGGCGCCGAGCAGAAGGAGCCGGCGACCACGGAGGAAGTGGCGGCAAAATAAGCTGTCGTGTAAATAAAACGGCCCGGACGCGATGTCCGGGCCGTTTTGTTATCACGTCGTCCCCGCGAAGGCGGGGACCCAAGTTTGCATGCGCTATGTCAGCGCATATAACTTGGGTTCCCGCCTGCGCGGGAAGTCATTTCCGGCAATGCCGGGAATGACACAATGCGTGGTTACGCCTTGGCTTCCCCACCCAGCGCCTCAACCAGATCCGTCAGCATCTTCGCCAACTCGCCAGTCATCAGCATGATGTCGTTATCGAAACGCTCGTCGTCGCTGTAGGTGATGGTTTCGTTTTCCTTGATCACGTCCAGCGGCTTGATGCCCTTGACTGCCAGCGACTCGGTCAGCACGAAGGACACGCGGCTGTTCCAGGTCATGGCCAGGCGGGTGCACTGCTTGCCGGCGGCGATGTGGCGGCGGATGTCTTCCGGGTCCAGCGAGTGCTTCACGTAGCGCACCGCGGCCTTGCTTTCGCCGGTGGCGCGCAGCTCGGTGTCCTGGTCGATCGTGAAGTTGTACGGTGCCTCGTCCGATTCCAGCCAGCCGGTCATCACGGCCACCGGCGAGCTTTGCACGCGCAGCGATTCCAGCGGCATCTTGTCGACGGCCTTCAGCAGCAGCTTGATGACGTCGTCCGCCTTGGACGGGCTGGCGGCGTCGATCACCAGCCAGCCGTTGACCGGGTCGATCCAGGTCCAGACGTTGCTGCGGATCGAGAAGGCGCGCGGCAGCAGCTCGTCGGCCACGCGTTCCTTCAGTTCCTTCATGGCCTTCTTGCCCGGCGGGAAGCCCTGCTGCTCTTCCAGCTCGGCGGCACGGGCCTTGGCGACCTGGTTGATGACCGAGCCCGGCAGCAGTTTCTTTTCCGTGCCCAGCATCATCAGCATTTGCTTGTTCACTTCGTGGACCAGCTTGCCGTTGCCGCGCGGCGAATCCCAGCCCTGACGCAGCAGTTCATTGCTGCTGGCCGGCGTGAACGCCTGCGACTGCAGCGCCTCTTCCATTTGTTCGGCGGTAAAAGCCCATGGGGCGGGCAGACGGTAAATCTGAAGATTCTTGAACCACATAGTTACTTTCAGTTATCTCTTTCTTCCAGGGGAACGACATTCTACACGCTGCCAGGCAGCAATTTTCACCTGGCACAGTAGGCTTTTTTAATGTGTTGCGCGTTCGTCAAACAAGCTGAGCTGCTCAACCTGTTCGGTTTCGCCCAGGCGCACGCCCACGCCCAGCAGGCGTACCGGACGGCTGGCGCGCAGCCAGCCAGTTTCCATCAGATGGGTGTAAATGGCCAGGTTGGGCGCGTAGCCCACGCACTCGACCGTGGTCTGCTGGAAGTCGTTGAATTTCAGTTTGACGAACAATTTATTGATGAATTTTTCGGCATTGCTGCGCTTGATACGGCCCTGCAAGTGTTCCATCAGCTCCGGCAGCAGGGCCAGGCAGGCGGGCAGGTCCGGCACATCGGGCGTATAGGTTTCCTCGGTACTGATCGATTTTCGTTCGCGTACCGGGTTGACCTCGCGATAGTCGATGCCGCGGCACAGGTCGTACAAGCGGGCACCGAAGGAGCCGAAATGCTCCTGCAGCTTCGCCATGCTCCAGCTGCGCAGATCGGCGCAGGTATCGACGCCCAGGCCGTTCATCTTGGCCGCCGTGACCTTGCCGACGCCGTGCAGCTTTTTCACCGGCAGCGCCGCCACGAAGGCGTCGACCTCGTCCGGCCGCACCAGGAACAGCCCGTCCGGCTTGTTCCAGTCGCTGGCGATCTTGGCCACGAACTTGTTCGGCGCCACCCCGGCCGACGCCGTGATGCCGACGGTTTCAAAAATGCGGCGCCGGATCTCCTGCGCGATCAGGGTCGCGCTGCCCTTGCAATGCGGCGAATCGGTGACGTCCAGGTAGGCCTCGTCCAGCGACAGCGGCTCGACCAGCTCCGTGTAGTCGCGGTAGATGTCCATGATCTGGCGCGAGGCGATGCGGTACTTCTCCATGTTGGTCGGGATCAGGATCAGCTCCGGGCACAGTTTCAGCGCCTGGGCGGTGGCCATCGCCGAATGGATGCCGAAGCGGCGCGCCTCGTAGTTGCAGGTCGCGACCACGCCGCGCTGGTCGGCCCGCCCTCCCACCGCCAGTGGCCGGCCGCGCAGGGACGGGTCATCCCGCATCTCGACGGAAGCGTAGAAACAGTCGCAGTCGCAGTGGATGATCTTGCGGAGGGGATTATTCATACTGTAATTGCATACAGTATAAAGGCTAACAAAAAGGGCGCGCAACCTGCGTTGCACGCCCTTCTCATATTCACTACAGCCCGCTTACCAGGTGAACTTCAGGGTGTACTTGCCGACGCCGCCCGCATGGTAGCGCACGCGGATGTAACGCGGCTGGGTCGTGGTCGCGGTGTTGGCCGTCGACACCGCATCGCTCACGCCGGCGCCATTGGTGCTCAGCGCCAGTTGCGTACCGCCGGCGTTATAGGCGTACAGGTCATAGTCGAGCGCGCTCGAACCCTGGGTCAGCGTTGCGGTCAGGGTCTTGCCGGCCGGGACCTGAACAACATAGTAGTCGGTGTCGGTCGTGCTCGACAGGCTGCCGTTGACCACGGTGCCGGACACGCCGACCGCGTTGGCGCTCGAGATGTAGTTGTTCGACTCCACCTCGTTCTGGGTCGGCGCAGCCACCGTGACGGTGGCCGACACCGCGTTCACCGCTGCCGCCGCGTCGACGATACCGGCGCCGCAGCCCGAGCACGCGGCCGGGAAGGCGCGCGCGGTGGCTTTCAGCTTGGCTTCGACTTCGTCCGGCGTCAGGTTCGGGTTCTTGGCCAGCATCAGGGCCGCCACGCCGGCCACGTGCGGGGTCGCCATCGAGGTGCCCATCATGTAGCCGTAGTTGTCGCCGGCCGGGGTGCTGGTACCGGCATTCCAGGTCGACAGGATGCCGGCGCCGCTGTCGCCGCCCGGCGCCGCCACGTCGACGTTGGCGCCGTAGTTCGAATACGAAGCCTTGCCGCCGCTGCGGCCCACTGCCGCCACCGCGATCACGCCGGCGCAGTTGGCCGGGTTCGAATTGGCCGCGTTGATGTTCGAGTTGCCGGCCGCGACCACGACCACGGCGCCGCGCGAACGGGCGCTGTTGATCGCGTTCTGGGTCGTGGTGTCGCAGGTGCCGCTGCCGCCCAGCGACAGGTTCAGCACGCGCGCCTTGTTCGGGTTGGCCGGGGCGCCGGTGACGGTGCCGCCGGAAGCCCAGACCATGGCATCGGCGATGTCCGAGGTGTAGCCGCCGCACTTGCCCAGCACGCGCACCGGCACGATCTTCGCGCCGTAGGCAACGCCGGCCACGCCGACGCCGTTATTGGTTTTCGCGGCGATGGTGCCGGCGACGTGGGTGCCGTGCCAGCTCGAGGCTTCGTCCTGCGCCGGCATGCCGCCGCCGCACTGGCCGGCCGTGGTGTTGTCGCCGACGTCGCTGGCATCGCTGTCGCGGCCGTTGCCGTCGCCGGCGATGGCGGCGCTGGTGATGAAGTCATAGCCCGGCAGGATCTGGCCCGCCAGGTCGGCGTGCGGACGGTAGCCGGTGTCGATCACGGCCACGTTGATGCCGGCACCGGTCGACTTGTCCCAGGCCGCCGGCAGGTTCAGGCCGCCCTTGGCGTCGAAGTAGTGCCACTGCTGGCTGTACATCGGGTCGTTCGGGGTGAACAGCGGCACCATGATGCGGTCCGGCTCGGCGTATTCGACGTCGGGGTCGCGTGCCTTCAGCTCGGCGGCGAGGGCGCGGGCTTCATCCAGCGACATGCTGCGGCTCAGTTGCAGCACGTTGGCGCCGGTGGCGGTGGCGCGCAGCGCGCGCATGGTCGCGCCGAGCTGCTGGCCGGCGCGTGCCAGCAGGGCTTCGCGCGCGGCCGACATGGCGCGCGCGGGTACGGCGCCCTTGGAATTGTCGACCGCGTCCTTGTACTTGACGATCAGGCGGTCGGTTTGGGTAATGACCTTGGTTGGTGCCGCATCCGACGGGGCAGCGTGGGCAGCCAGCGAGCCGAAGGCAACGAGGGCTGCGGCGCAGATTTTCAACACGGGGAACATCTTGTGGTGCGTCATGCTTGCTTCCTCTTACGATTGAACCGAACAGAGGAGCCTAACGAAAAGCGACCCACTTGGGGCCGCTTTGGGGGTTTTCACCACAGAAGAATTTTTGATAAGTAATTGATTGATAAAGGAAATACGTGCTTTAAAGCATTTCCTTTGCGAACAATTACCAGCTCAGTTTCAGGGTGTACTTGCCGCTGGTCGAACCGGTGCCGCCGCTGTAGTACACCACGCGCACGTAACGGGCCGCGGTGCTGCTGCCGGTATTGGCCGAGCTTGCCGTATCCGCCGAACCTGCACCGTTCTCGCTCTTCGCCAGCTGGGTACCGGCGCTGTTGTAGATGTACAGGTCATAGTCGGACGACGAATTCGGCGTCATGGTCGCGCTCAGGGTCTTGCCGGCCGGGACCTGGACCACGAAGTAATCCGTGTCGGTGCTGCTGGACATGGTGCCGTTGACCGTGGTGCCGGTGGTCGAGACAGCGTTCGCGGTGCTGATCGTGTTGTTCGACTCGGTTTCCGAGATGGTCGGGCCGGTGCTGGTGCCGCCACCCGCCGCCGCATCGATGGCCGCCGAGGCGTCGACGATACCGGCGCCGCAGCCCGAGCACGAAGCCGGGAAGGCACGCGCGCTCGACTTCAGTGCGGCTTCGACCTGGTCCGGGGTCAGGTTCGGATTCTTCGACAGCATCAGCGCGACCACGCCGGCCACGTGCGGCGTGGCCATCGAGGTGCCCATGTAGCCGGCGTAGCTGTCGGCGCCCGGTCCCTTGGTGCCGGCGTTCAGGGTCGACATGATTGCCGCGCCGCTGTCGCCGCCCGGTGCCGCCACGTCCACCAGGGTGCCGTAGTTCGAGTACGAGGCACGGCCGCCCGACTTGTTGGTGGCTGCCACCGCGATCACGCCCGAGCAGTTGGCCGGGCTGCTGTTGCTGACGTTTTGCGACTCGTTACCGGCCGCGACCACGACCACGGTGCCGCGCGAGCGGGCGCCGTTGATGGCGGTCTGGGTGGTGGTGTCGCAGGCGCCGCCGCCGCCCAGCGACATGTTGATCACTTGTGCGCGGGCTGCGATGTTGGTCACGCCCGAGACGGTGCCGCCGGATGCCCAGACGATGCCGTCGGCGATGTCGGAGGTGTAGCCGCCGCACTGGCCCAGCACGCGCACCGGCACCACCTTGGCATTGTAGGCAACGCCGGCCACGCCAATGCCGTTGTTGGTCAGCGCGGCGATGGTGCCTGCCACGTGGGTGCCGTGCCAGCTCGAGTTGCTGGCCGCCGAGCCGGTACCGCACTGGCCGGCGGCGGTCCAGTCGCCCGGATCGCTGGCGTCGCTGTCGCGGCCGTTGCCGTCGTTCGAAATCGTGGTATCGGCGATGAAGTCATAGCCGGCCAGGATCTGGCCCTGCAGGTCGACGTGCGGACGGTAGCCGGTGTCGATCACGGCCACGCGGATGCCGGTACCGGTTGCCTTGTCCCAGGCCGCCGGCAGGCGCATGCCGCCGGTGACATCGGTGTAGTCCCACTGCTGGCTGAACATCGGATCGTTCGGCGTGAACATCGGCTTCATGATGCGGTCCGGCTCGGCGTACTCGACCGTAGCGTCGCTTGCCATCAGGTCGGCAGCCACCTTCGCGGCATCGGCCACCGACACCTTGCGGTTCAGTTGCAGGACGCGGGCGCCGGTACCGATGGTGTGCAGTTCCTTCATCGTCAGGCCGAGCTTGCGGCCGACCTGGTCGACCGTGGCCTTGCGCGAGGCGGCCATCGGCGACGAGGCGGCGGCGCGGGTCAGGCCCCGCGCCGTGCTCTTGGCATCCGGTGCGGCTTCGTCCTTGTACTTGACGATCAGGCGGTCGGTCTGGTCGCTGATGCCCGCACCCTGCGCGGCGGATGCGTTTGCCACCCCGACCGGCGTACCGGCGTGGACGACACTGGCGCCGAGGCCGATGACGGCTGCTGCGCACAATTTCAAGACTGCCGGGTACATCGATTTCTGAGACTTCATGTTTCTTCCTTCATAGAAAAAACCACTAAAGTTTGATTTTCCGCAAGCACATCAAGACGACTCAGTGCCTGAGATCTAGTTTTGTCGGCGCCGTTTCTGCACACCGATTTCCCGTCTGAAAGCGGGACACGGAAGAGTAGCGCGAAGGAAGAAGTTGCGTAAAAATTTCACAATTGAATTCGTCATATTTACAACGAAAAACGACACTCCTTAGAAAAAACCTACTTTATTTGGCAAAAAATCAGCTCAGCAAAATAAGATCTTGCTAAAAACCTGACAAAAATCACAAAAAAACCATTCTCGGTCAATCACGATATTTAACACATCGTTTTGACTTATATCAGATATAAGTGACGAAATTTCATAAACATGCATATGCCGACTAAATGAAAAAGGCCGCGATCGCTCGCGGCCTTTTATGCTCGTAGAGAACGAAACTAAAGCTTAGAAATTGCCCTTGAACTGAACACCCCAGGTACGCGGCTCGTTGGTGAAGCCGGTCAGGTTGTTGAAGTCGATCGCACCGGTGATGCGGCGCTGGTCGAGGATGTTGCGGCCGAAGGCTGCCACCTCATACTTGCCGCCCGCCCAGTTGTAGCCCACGCGCAGGCCGCCTTCGGTCAGCGGCTTACCGCTGAACTCGGCTGCTTCGTACAGGAAGAAGTTGATCTTCGTGCGGTAGGACCAGTCGGTGTAGACGAAGAATTCGCCGTCCGCCACCGGGATGCCGTAGCGCGCGGTCGCATTGAAGGTCCACTTCGGCGCCTGCGGCAGCGGGTTGCCGTTGATCGAGACGAAGCCGGCCGCGTTGATCGGGTCGGTGATGGTGCACTGGGCGCACTTGGCCACCGACAGGCTCGGGTCGCGGATCTCGGTGAAGTTGTAGCTGGCGCCGCCGGTCACGCGCAGCGACGGGCTGACGATGCCTTCGAAGTCGAGCTCGGCGCCCTGGGCCTTGGTCTTGGCGGCGTTGATCAGCTTGGTAATGTTGGAATTACCGCCGACCACGGTCAGCTGCTGGTTCTTGACTTCGAAGTCGTACAGCGAGAAGTTCAGGCGCGCGCGGCGCTCGAACAGGTCGGCCTTGATGCCGGCTTCGACCGAGGTGACGGTCTCGGCATCGGCCACGGTGACCGGCACCGATGCCGAGGCGGCAGCGATACTCGGGGCGCGGAAGCCGGTGGCCACGCGCGCGTACAGGTTGACGTCGCGGTTCAGCTTGTAGGTACCCGACAGATCCCAGTTGACCTTGCTCTTGCTTTCGCTGATGCCGGCCGGGCCGATCAGGGTCACGTTGGTGTGCTCCAGCGTGGCGAAGTCCTTCTTGTCGTCGGTGTAGCGCAGGCCGCCACGCAGGGTGAAGGCGTCGTTGACGGCGTAGGTCACGGAACCGAAGGCGGCCCAGGCCTTGTTCTTCTGGTTCGAGATGACGCGCGAGGTCTGCGCCTGGGTCACGCTGTCGAAGTTGTCGCTGCCGCCGGTGGCGTCTTCGTCGAAGTAGTACAGGCCGGCCTGCCAGTTCAGCGGGCCGGCGTTCTTCGACTCGACACGGAATTCCTGCGAATACTGGGTCAGGTCGGTCAGGCGGCTGGCGGTCTGCACCTGGAACGGCACCACGCCCGGGCCGCCGATGATGCCACCGTCGATGTCGCCGCGGCTGTTGTAGTGGTCGACGCCTTCGTAGCCGGTGATCGAGTACAGCTTGACCGCGCCGAGGTCCCAGGACAGGCGGACGTTGGCGCCGTTGGTCTTGAGGTCCTGGAAGTTCTGGGCGTTGGTGACGATGCTGTTCAGATCGTAGCCGTCGACGATGTCGGCGCTGCCCTTCTTGATCAGGTTGGCACGGAACAGGCGCGCGCTGCCGGAGGTGGTGCGCTGGTGCACGTTGAACAGGGCGCTGAAGGTGGCGTCCGGGGTGTACAGGAACTGCACGCGCTCGGCGTGTTCGTTGTAGCCGTCCAGTTCGCCGGTCTTGTTGGTCTTGGCCAGGTCGCTGTAGTTGTTGACGAAGTCGTCGCGGTGCTGGCGCAGGGTCGAGACACGCATCGCCCACTTATCCGACAGCGGCACGTTGACGGCGCCTTCCAGGTTGACGGTGTTGTGGGTGCCCCAGGAGGCGTTGTAGTAACCCTCGACCTTCTTGAGGTTCGGCTTTTCGGATTCGAACTTGACCACGCCGGCCGGGGTATTGCGGCCGAACAGCGTGCCCTGCGGGCCGCGCAGCACTTCGACGCCGGCGACGTCGAAGATCGGGAAGCCTTTCAGGATCGGGTTTTCCTGCACGATCTCGTCGACGATCAGCGACACCGGCTGCGAGGCGAACAGCGAGAAGTCGGTGTTGCCGTAGCCGCGGATGTAGAAGCGCGGGAAGGTGCGGCCGTTCGAGGATTCGATGTTCAGGCTCGGCACTTTACCGGCCAGCACGCGGATGTCTTCGCCACCCGAGACGATGACGTCGAGTTTTTCACCTTTGACGGCGCTGACCGAAACCGGCACCTCCTTGATATTTTCGGTGCGGCGCTGCGCCGTCACGGTAACGGTCTGCAGTTCGTTGGTCGATGTAGCTTGGGCCAGTGCCGGGGCGGCCGACATGGCGGACAGCGCCAGCATCGCGCCGTGGGCGGCGATGACGCGCTTGTGCATCTTGGACATCTTGGTCATTACGGTTTCCTAGGAAGGTGAAAAAAAACATCAGCGTGTCTCCGCTATTCCCCCTTCCCTCCTGAACAGTGCGCATCGTTATCGATGTCTTCATCTTGCCAGGCTGGTAAGGCCGCAATTGTCGAGCATGTGTATAAACTTATGCAAGAAATAAGCGAGGCCATGGGCGGCCGTACAACATTTTTTTTCGTTAAAGCCTTGCGTGCTCCGGAATGGATAGGCTATGATGCGGGCCTCTTCGGACGTGATGACAAACGTCGGAAGACATCGCAGCAGCGGTTTGCGGGCGCTTAGCTCAGTTGGTAGAGCGGATCCCTTACAAGGATTAGGTCGGGAGTTCGAGCCTCTCAGCGCCCACCAGATAACCGCGCGATGTCGTTATAGTGAAGAGCCGATCAGTAGAAACGGAGCGGTAGTTCAGTTGGTTAGAATACCGGCCTGTCACGCCGGGGGTCGCGGGTTCGAGCCCCGTCCGCTCCGCCAGCATCAAGAAAAAAGGGTCCGATTCGTCGGACCCTTTTTTCGTTGTGCGGCTTCAGGCTTGCTTGAGCATGGGCTGGCCCACTTCAACCCGGTTGCGCCCACCGGTCTTGGCCGCGTACAGCGCATGGTCGGCACGGGCCAGCGCCGCGGTCAGCTCTTCTTCTATCCCAATCGTCACCACGCCGATGCTGACCGTCATCCGGTAGCCCTGCGCGCAGCCGAGCACCGGCGCTTCAAGCACGGCAAGACGCAGGCGCTCGGCCGCATCCAGCGCGCCCTCCAGGTGGGTACCCGGCAGCACCAGCGCGAATTCTTCGCCGCCCAGCCGGCCGACGATGTCGTGCTCGCGCAGCACGCCGCGCGCGGTATCCGCGAACACCTGCAGCGCTTCGTCGCCGCAGGCATGGCCAAAACCATCGTTGAGCTGCTTGAAATGGTCGATGTCGAGCATCAGCAGCGCGATCGGCTTGCGCAGGCGTAGCGCCAGCTGGCGGGCGCTGTCGGCGCGCTCGAAGAAGGCGCGGCGGTTCAGCATGCCGGTCAAGCCATCGATGGTCGCCAGGCTGCGCATCAGCGCATCGTCCTTCTGCTTGCACAGCAACAGGAAACCGAAGCCGTTCACGATCATCAACAGGTAGCTGGCCAGGTAGGCCAGGCCGATCACCGGTGTCATGCTCGTGCCGGGATTGTCGCCTTCGAAACCCAACCAGGCCCAGATCGCCAGGGCGAACAGCATGTTGTTGGCGCCGATGAGGCGTTGCAGCAGCGGCGCCTTGCGCGGACGCAGCAGCACCACAGCCGCACCGAACACGGACACGGCGATGATGAAGGAAATCAGCTCCATCAGCTGCAGCCGCGGCGCCCCGGTCGCCACCGCATAACTGACCGCCGCCCAGCCAGGCAGCACGCCCAGCCACAACTGCTTGCGCCAGCGCGTATAACCGAAGAACAGGCAGTTGGCCGCCACTTCCAGCGCCACACCGCCCAGCCAGGCCAAGGCGGATAAAGCCTCGAGCGGGCGCAGCCCGAACTGCGGCGCCAACCACCAACAGATCTGGGCCAGGCCGATCGACAGCCGGCCCCACATCCAGTAGCCGAGCGCCGGGCTGTTCTCCGCACCGCGCATATAGCCCGCCATCAGCAGTGCAAACGCGATATTGCCGACGCCAAGCGCCAACATGAAAGTTTGGACGTCAATCACCGTGTTTATTATTATTGCAATTTTTGTTTCCCAAGGGAATTATCTTACACCTTTTCATTATGGATGCGCGCACCAATCGTGCGCGGCCAGATTTGCTGTTCAATAAATACACGATTGCTGTGCCATTGCTGCGTAGCACAAGTGAATCGTGCATAATTGACAATAATTTATTCCTTCAATGGCCGCCGTGCATGGAGTCGCCGTGATCTTTGGTTTCCTCAAGTCCCAGACCTTGTCCCCGCGCCAGCGGCGGCTGCAGAACACCACCCTGTTCCGCACGCTCAAGCCGCTGGAGGTCAAGTTCGTGGACGGCCTGATGCACGAGCGGCGCTACCTGCCCGAGGAAATCATCTTCGACGAGAACGAGGAAGGCCAGGCGCTCTACCTGGTCATGGCGGGCCGGGTCGAGATCAGCCGCATTCACGACGGCAGGCGTCAGCTGGTAAGCGAACCCGGTCCGGGCAGCTTCTTCGGCGACCTCGCCCTGCTCGACGACTCGCCGCGCAGCGCCCGCGCGCGCGCCATCGACCACTGCGAGCTGGCGGTGTTCTTTCGCGACGACTTCCTGGCGCTGATGGATACCGATGCCGTGATCGGCTACAAGATCTCGCTGGCGCTGGCACGCCACATCGGCCAACGCCTGCGCGACGGCTTCGGCGGCCGCCCGCAACTGGAAGCCTTGTGATCGCCGCGCCCCTGGTTCGCGACGAGCGCGCCGGACCGGTGGTCTGGTGCGCGATCGTCGGCGTCACCTGCCTGCTGCTGGTGCTGCTCGAGCACATGCTGTGGCTGGTCCTGCCCTTCATCTTCGGCACCGTCATGTACTACACGCTGCTCGGGCCGATGCGGCGCCTGCTGCGCCTGGGCTTTTCGCGCAGCGTCTCGTCGATGCTGGTGTGCGCCATCTTCTTCGGCGCCGTGACCCTGATCGTGGTGGCCGCGCTGTCGTGGAGCAGCGGACCGGAAGACGGCGGCTCCTGGCACGACAGCCTGGCGCTGTACGCCAACGGCGGGGTGGCTTTTGTCCGCAACACGATGGCGCTGCTGGAAGCGAAATTCCCGATCCTGGCCGAGATGCACCTGAGCTCCCTGGTCAACAAGCGCTTCAAGGTGTTTACCGATACCTTCGCCCAGCGCTATCTGACCACCATCCTGGTCACCGCGGCCGGCTGGCTGCCTTCGCTGCTGCTGGCGCCCTTCCTCGCCTTCTTCTTCCTGCGCGACGGCCTGCGCTTCAAGAAATTCCTGGCGCGCGCGGTGCCGAACGCCTATTTCGAACGTACGCTGTTCCTGCTGCACCAGGTCGACCAGACCGCGCGCCGCTACTTCGAAGGCCTGCTCAAGCTGACCGTGCTCGACACCATCGTGCTGGGCTTCGGCCTGTGGGTGATCGGCGTCTCTTCGCCGCTGCTGCTGGGTTTCATCTCCGCGCTGCTGGCCTGGGTGCCCTTCATCGGTTCGGTGGTCGGCTGCATGATGGTGGTGATCGTGGCCGCCACCGACGCACCAAGCAACCCGCTGGTGGCCTATGGCGCCATCGTCGTCTTCATCCTGGCGCGCCTGCTGGACGATTTCGTGTTCATGCCGATCACGCTCGGGCGCAGCCTCAAGATCCACCCTTTGATCACGGTGCTGATGATCTTCATCGGCGGCGCGCTGTCCGGCGTGGCCGGCCTGATGCTGGTGCTGCCCCTGCTGGGCGTGGTGATGGTGATCGGCGAGACCCTGGGCCGCCTGATGACCAATCCGCGCCTGCGGGCACGGCATCGCTATGCGCGGGCTTTGCGGGAGAAGCAGGCGAGCGGGGATCTGAAAGTCTGAGCACATAAAAAAACGGATTCATGTTGGCGCATGAATCCGTTTTATGAGGCGGCCGTTGCGGCCCTGCCTTACTTGCGCCCGGCCGCCTTCGGCTTGGCCTTGATGGTGGACAGGATGCCGGGCTTGGCCTTCGACGGCGGCGGCGTGAAGCCTGCCGGCGCGCGATCGCCGCGGCGCTCGTTACCCGCCGCGCTGGCGCGGCCACCACGCTCGTTGTTCCGGCGGGTCGCCACTTCGATCACGCGGCCCTTCGGCGCGGCGCTGCGGGCCTCGGCCACCAGCGGCATGTTCTTGCGCTCGCTGCGCGGCGTCATTTCCAGCTCGCTGCCCGGCGGCGGCACCAGGTGGCGCTCGCCGTTGCCGATCAAGTCGCCGCGGCCCATGCGCTTCAGGCCCTCGCGCAGCACCGGCCAGTTTTCCGGGTCGTAGTAGCGCAGGAAGGCCTTGTGCAGCTTCCTGGTCTTGCCGCTCTTGGCGGTGAGGACTTCTTCCGAATCCTCGGTCACCTTGGCCAGCGGGTTCTTGCCGCTGTGGTACATGGTGGTCGCCATCGCCATCGGGGTCGGCGTGAAGGTCTGCACCTGGTCGAGGTGGAAGTTGTTCTTCTTCAGCCACAGCGCCAGGTTCAGCATGTCCTCGTCGGTCGAACCCGGGTGGGCCGCGATGAAGTAGGGGATCAGGTACTGCTTCTTGCCCGCCTCCTTCGAGTACTTGTCGAACAGCGCCTTGAACTCGTCGTAGCTGCCGATACCCGGCTTCATCATCTTCGACAGCGTGCCCTCTTCCGTGTGCTCGGGCGCGATCTTCAGCAGGCCGCCGACGTGGTGGGTAACGAGTTCCTTCACGTACTCCGGCGAACGCACCGCCAGGTCGTAGCGCAGGCCCGAACCGATCAGGATCTTCTTGATGCCCGGGATCGCGCGCGCCTTGCGGTACAGCGAAATCAGCTTGCTGTGGTCGGTGCCCAGATTGCTGCAGATGGTCGGGTACACGCAGGACAGGCGGCGGCAGGTTTCCTCGATCTTCTTTTCCTTGCAGGCCAGGCGGTACATGTTGGCGGTCGGGCCGCCCAGGTCCGTGATGGTGCCGGCGAAGTTCTTGGTGGTGTCGCGAATCAGCTCGATCTCGCGCAGGATCGACGGCTCCGAGCGGCTCTGGATGATGCGGCCTTCGTGCTCGGTGATCGAGCAGAAGGTGCAGCCGCCGAAACAGCCGCGCATGATGTTCACCGAGTAGCGGATCATCTCCCAGGCCGGGATGTGGGCCTTGCCATAGCTCGGGTGCGGCGCGCGCGCGTAAGACAGGTCGTAGACGCCATCCATCTCGTCCATGGCCAGCGGCAGCGGCGGCGGATTCAGCCAGACGTCGCGGTCGCCGTGCTGCTGCACCAGTGCGCGCGCATTGCCCGGGTTCGACTCGAGGTGGAACACGCGCGAAGCGTGCGCGTACATCACCGGATTCTCGCTGACGGTCTCGAACGACGGCAGGCGCACCACGGTCTTCGCGGCTTTGGCGCGCGCGGCGGCCTGGCGCTCTTCGCGCGTCATGATGACGATCGGCTTGACCTCGGGTGCCGGCTGCGCGTTTTCAGTGGCGCAGGCCTTGGTGTCTTCCTGCGCCATCGCATACGGGTTCGGATGCGGATCGACGCGGCCGGGCACGTCGACGCGGGTCGAGTTGTGCACGCTCCACTCTTCGTCCGGCAGCCAGCCGTGCGGCACCAGGAAAGCGGTACCGCGCAGGTCGCGGATGTTCTTGATGTTTTCGCCGGCGGCGATGCGGCGCGTGACGTCGACCAGCGCGCGCTCGGCGTTGCCGAAGATGACCAGGTCGGCCTTCGATTCGAACAGCACCGAGCGGCGCACCTTGTCCGACCAGTAATCGTAGTGCGCGATGCGGCGCAGCGAGGCCTCGATCGAACCGGCGATGACCGGCACGCCCGGGAAGGCTTCGCGGGCGCGCTGGCAGTACACGGTCACGGCGCGGTCCGGACGCTTGTTCGGCTCGCCGTTCGGCGTGTAGGCGTCATCCGAGCGGATCTTGCGGTCGGCCGTGTAGCGGTTGACCATCGAGTCCATGTTGCCGGCGGTGATGCCCCAGTACAGATTGGGTTTACCCAGCGCGCGGAATGGTTCCACGGAGGTCCAGTCGGGCTGGCTGATGATGCCGACACGGTAACCCTGGGCTTCCAGCAGACGGCCGACCAGCGCCATCCCGAAGCTCGGGTGGTCGATGTAGGCGTCGCCGGTGATCAGGATGATGTCGCACGAATCCCAGCCCAACTTGTCCATCTCGGCACGGGACATGGGCAGGAAAGGCGCGGCGGGAGCACGGCTGGAACGTTTGGCAACGTTCGCGAAAAGATTGGCGGGGGAGTTCATTGGCCGATATTTTACAGGAAAAGCCTGCGGCCAGCTCCCTCCCCTTCCAAAATTGGCTTAATTTTCAACAACTTGGCTCATCCGTTGCGGACGAACGTTGCGTTAAATACCCATATTGTTCAGGATATTGCCCAGCTGGCGCAGCGCTGGCTCCAGGGTTGGATGGCGGGCGGCGAAGCGGGCCGTGATTTCCTGGCTGCGCGAAGCCAGGCCATAGGTGTTGGCGTCCGGATTGTCGGCACGGCGCTCGAGCACGTGCTTGATGTCGCCGTCGAGCTGGCGCAGCAGCATCTCCAGTTCGTCGTCGACCTCGCCCGTCTCTTCGAGGTGGCGGTGCAGGGTTTTCAGGTGCGCTTTCAGGGTGTCTTCGTTGTCGTTCAACATGTCTTGCCTCATGTGGTGAACCTGGTCTCCAGGTACAGCTTCTCGACCTGTTCGCGGGCCCAGGGCGTCTTGCGCAGGAACTTCAGGCTCGACTTGATGCTCGGGTCCTTGATGAAACAATTGATCGCGATGCGGCGGCCGAGCCCGTCCCAGCCGTAATGCTCGACCAGGCGGGTCAGCAACGATTCTAAGGTAATACCGTGTAATGCCTGAACACTCATAGTTGCAAGTTTATATCTGATAGGGGAAGGATGGGCGCGCGCCCATCCTTCGCTGACCGTTTATTCGCCGGTCAGGCCACGGCGCTCCAGCAGCGGCTGTACCTGCGCATCACGGCCGCTGAAGCCGCGGTACATCTCCATCGCGTCCATGGTGCCGCCGCGCGACAGCAGCATCTTGCGGAAGTGGTCGCCGTTCTTGCGGGTCAGGCCGCCGTGCTCCTTGAACCAGTTCACGGTATCGGCATCCAGCTTCTCGGCCCACAGGTAGCCATAGTAGCCGGCCGAATAGCCGCCCGAGAACACGTGCGAGAAGTAGGTGGTGCGGTAGCGCGGCGGGACCAGCGGGAAGTCGGCGCCGGCGTCATGCAGGGCCTTGGCTTCGAAGGCCAGCACGTCGCCCGGGATCTGGTCCGGGCCCAGCTGGTGCCAGCTCTGGTCCAGGATCGCGGCCGCCAGGTACTCGGTGGTGCGGTAGCCTTCGTTGAACTTGCTCGATGCCTGCACCTTGTCCAGCAGTTCTTTCGGCATCGCCGCGCCGGTCTGGTAGTGCTTCGCGTAGTTGGCCAGCACTTCCGGCCAGTCCATCCACATCTCGTTGACCTGCGACGGGAACTCGACATAGTCGCGCGGCACGCGGGTACCCGAGAAGCGCGGGTACTTCACGTTCGAGAACATGCCGTGCAGCGCATGGCCGAACTCGTGGAACATGGTGCGCACTTCGTCATAGGTCAGCAGGGTCGGCTCGCCGGCCGACGGCTTCGGAATGTTCAGGTGGTTGGCGATCACCGGGTGCGTGCCCAGCAGGGTGTTCTGGCCGACGTAGGCGTTCATCCAGGCGCCGCCGCGCTTGTTGGCGCGCGCATACGGGTCGTGCAGGAAGATCGCCAGCTGCTTGCCGTCGCTGTCGAAGACGTCGAACACGCGCACGTCCGGATCGTACACCGGCAGGTCCTTGCGCTCCTTGAAGGTGATGCCGAATTCCTTGGTGGCGGCGAAGAACACGCCGTCGACCAGCACGCGGTTGTATTCGAAGTACGGCCGCAGCTGGCTCTGGTCGAAGGCGTAGCGCTGGGCGCGCACCTTGTCGGTGTAATAGTTCCAGTCGTAGGCCGCGACCTGGAATTTGCCGCCTTCGGCATCGACCACCTTCTGCAGGTCGGCCGCTTCCTTCCTGGCGTTGTTCACGGCCGGCTTGGCGAATTCCGCCAGCAGCTTGTTGACGGCGCCCGTGTCCTTGGCGGTCTGGTCTTCCAGCATGTAGGCCGCGTGGCTCGGGTAGCCCAGCAGCTTGGCGCGCTCGGCGCGGGTTTTGGCCAGCTCCAGCACCAGGCTGCGGTTGTCGAAATCGCCGCCATGGCTGCCGCGCGCCAGCGAGGTCGCCAGCAGCTTTTCGCGGGTCGCGCGATTGGTCAGCACGGACAGCGGCGCCTGCTGGGTGGTGTTCACGACCGGGATCACGAACTTGCCGTCCAGGCCGCGCTTCTTGGCCTCCGCCGCGGCGACGTCGATCGCCTTATCGGACATGCCGGCCAGCTCTTCGCGGCTGCCGACCACCAGCGCCGAGGCGTTCGCTTCCTTCAGCACGTTCTGGCTGAACTGGGTCTGCAGGGCGGCGATCCTGGCGTTGTAGGCCTTCAGCTTGATCTTGTCGTTGCTCGAGAGCTGGGCGCCGGCGCGCACGAAATCGGTGTGGTAGCGCTGCAGCAGGTAGGCCGACTCGGCATCCAGGTGCAGCTTGGCGCGCTTGTCGTACAGGGTCTTGATGCGCTTGTAGAGCTTCTCGTTCAGGCGGATCTTGTCGCTGTGCGCGGCCAGCTTCGGCGCCAGCTCCTTGTCCAGCGCATTCAGGGTGTCGTTGGTGTTGGCGCCGACCAGGCTGGAGAAGACGGTCGAGACGCGGTTCAGCAGCTGGCCCGAACGCTCCATCGCGACGATGGTGTTCTCGAAGGTCGGCGCGGCGCGGCTATCGGCGATGGCGTCGATCTCGGCCGACTGCTGGCGCATGCCTTCCTCGAACGCCGGCGCGAAGTCCTCGTTCTTGATCTTGTCGAAGGCCGGGTACTGGAACGGCAGGGTGCTCGGCTTGGCGAAGGGGTTCGATGCCGGCAGTTGCGATGGCGCGGCCTGGGCGAAACCGGCGACGGCGGCGGCCACTGCGAAGGCCAGGATGTGGGAACGGTGCATTTTTCTCTCCAGTGAAAATCGTTTTTTTAATTGCCGGTCAGGCCGCGGCGCTCCAGCAGCGGCTGAATCTGCGCATCGCGGCCGCGGAAGTTGCGGAACAGGTCCATCGCATCGGCCGAGCCGCCGCGCGACAGCAGGGTCTGACGGAAGTGGTCGCCGTTCTTGCGGTTCAAACCGCCGTTTTCCTTGAACCACTCGACCGTGTCCGCATCCAGCTTTTCGCTCCACAGGTAGGCGTAGTAGCCGGCCGAATAGCCGAGCGAGAAGCTGTGCGAGAAATAGGTCGTGCGGTAGCGCGGCGGCACCGGTGCGAAGTCGACGCCGGCGTCACGCAGCGCAGCCGCCTCGAAGCCCAGCACGTCGCTCGGGATCTGCTTGGGCGTCAGCTGATGCCAGCGCTGGTCGAGCAGCGAGGCGGCCAGGTACTCGGTCGTGATGTAGCCCATGTTGAACTTCTTCGAGGCCTGCACCTTGTCCAGCAGCTCCTGCGGCATCGGCGCACCGGTCTGGTAGTGCTTGGCGTAGTTGGCCAGCACCTCGGGCCAGGTCGCCCACATCTCGTTGACCTGCGACGGATACTCGACGAAGTCGCGCGGCGTGTTGGCGCCCCCGAAAGTCGGGTACTTCACGTTCGAGAACATGCCGTGCAGCGCGTGGCCGAACTCGTGGAAGGCGGTGCGCACTTCGTCGTAGGTCAGCAGGGTCGGCTGGCCGGCGGGCGGCTTCGGGATGTTCAGGTGGTTTGCCACCACCGGGTGGTTGCCCAGCAGCGTGGACTGCGTAACGTACTCGTTCATCCAGGCGCCGCCCTGCTTGTTCGGGCGCGCGTAGTAATCCATGATGAAGATTGCCAGCTGCTTGCCGTCGGCGTCGAAGACGTCGAACACGCGCACATCCGGGTCGTACACCGGCAGGTCCTTGCGCTCTTTAAAGGTGATGCCGAATTCCTTGGTCGCGGCGAAGAACACGCCGTTCAGCACCACGTTGTTCAGCTCGAAGTAGGGCTTCAGCTGGCTCTCGTCGAAGGCGTATTTCGCCTGGCGCACCTTATCGGTGTAGAAGGCCCAGTCGTGCGCGGCGACCTGGAAGCCGCCTTTCTCCGCATCGATGACGCTCTGGATCTCCGCGGCTTCACGCTTCGCGTTGTTCACCGCCGGCAGCGCCAGCTCGCCCAGCAGCTTATTGACGGCTTCCGGCGTCTTCGCGGTTTCGACTTCCAGCGAATAGGCGGCGTAGTTCGGGTAGCCCAGCAGGGTCGCCTTCTCGGCGCGCAGCTTGGCCAGGCGCTGCACCAGTTCGCGGCTGTCGAATTCGCCGCCGCGGCTGCCGCGCGCCATCGAGGCGGCCATCAGGCGCTCGCGCGTGCTGCGATTGGTCAGCGCGGACAGCTGCGGCTGGCCGGTGGTGTTGGCCAGCGCGATCACGAACTTGCCGTCCAGGCCGCGCTTCTTCGCTTCGGCAGCGGCAGCGTCGATTTCGGCGTCCGACAGACCGGCCAGTTCGGCGCGGGTCTCGACCACCAGGCTCGATGCATTCGCTTCCTTCAGCACGTTCTGGGCGAAGGTCGACTGCAGGCTGGCGATCTCGCCGTTATAGGCCTTCAGCTTGTCCTTGTTGGCGGACGAGAGCCTGGCGCCGGCACGCACGAAGTCGCGGTAGTAACGCTCCAGCAGGTGCTTCGACTCGGCGTCGAGCTTGAGATTGTCGCGCTTGTCGTACAGGGTCTTCACGCGCTGCCACAGCTTGTCGTTCAGGTAGATCGCATCGGCATGGGCCGCCAGCTTCGGCGACATCTCGCGGTCGATCGCATCCAGGTTGTCGTTGGTGTTCGCGCCCTGCAGATTCGCGAAGGTGGTCGACACGCGCGCCAGCAGCTGGCCCGCGCGCTCCATCGCGACGATGGTGTTCTCGAAGGTCGGCGCGTTGCGGTTGTTGGCGATCGCCTCGACCTCCAGCAGATGCACGCGCATGCCGACTTCGAAGGCCGGCTTGAAGTGCTCGTCCTTGATCTTGTCGAAGGCCGGATAGTGGAAAGGCAGCGTGCTGGCCCTGGCGAACGGGTTCGAGGCCTCGAGGACGGTGGCGGAAGCGGCAGAAGTTGCGGGAGCGGCGGCGAGGACGGGGGTGGCGGTCGCTGCGTAGGCAAGCGCGATGCTTGCCGCAACGATGAAGCGGTGTGGCTGTTTCATGCGATCTTTCACGGACACTGTATGGACACTGCCGGAGCAAGCCCGGCAGCAGGTGCGCGGAAGATCATAGCAGGCTTATCAGTGAGCCGCCTCTTCCTGTTCGCTTTCCTCGACCACTTTTTCTTCGATGCGGCGGTCCGGAATCAGCCACATCACGGCCACGCCCACGTAGATCGCAAAGCCCAGCCAGGCGGCAAACCAGGCCGCCGCCATGCCGACCAGGTAGAGAACGATCGAGATCTTGCCCTTGCGGTCATCGCCGACGGCTTCCGCCAGCGTCGTGTTCTTGTCGTGCTTGCGCACGAGGACGCGCACCAGCAGCGAGTAAGCCACCGCGCACATGAACAGCACGAAGCCATAGGTGGCGGTGGGTCCGGTCTCGAAATGGTTCTCGCCCGTCCAGGCCGTTACAAAGGGGATCAGCGACAGCCAGAACAGCAGGTGCAGGTTGGCCCAAAGGACGCCGCCGCTGACTTCTTCCACGGCGTGCATCATGTGGTGGTGGTTTCTCCAACATGTATAATACCCACCATGCAGAACGTCTATCTTTATATCCGTTACAGTCACGAACGACAGGGCGAAGGCTCCAGCTATGATCGACAGTTGGGCATGGCACGGCAGCACTGTGCCACCCTTGTCGAGGACGACAAACACATCTATTTCGATGCTGGCAAGAGCGCCTACAAGGGCGAGCATCTGGACGATGGCGGAGCACTGAAGAAATTCCACGACAATGTCAAAAGCGGGATTGTTCCCAGCGGGAGTACGCTGCTCGTGGAAGACCTTGACCGCTTGTCGCGGGCGGACATGTGGAAGGCATCCGACAATCTCAGGGAGTTGACGGAGAACGGCATTACCGTTGTCACGCTTCGGGACGGGCAACGCTATTCAGGGAAGCTCAGCCTGTCCAGCGGGCTGACATCGCTGATCAAGCAGGAACTGGCTCACGAAGAGAGCGTCAAGAAGGGCGATCGGGTAGCCGATAGCTACGTCAAGCGGTACGCCAAGGCCAGAGCCGGACTGAAGGTGAAGGTACTGCTTCCCAGTTGGATCAAGTGGGTCAGCGATACTGAATACGCGGTCAAGGAAACTGAGGCATCCGTCGTAAAGGAAATCTTCGAGTGGGCTGCGGCAGGCTACAGCTATGCAGCGATTGCTAAGAAGCTGAATCAGCGGGGAACCAAGCCGTTCCGTAGCAAGGAAGGTGATGAGAAGCTGTGGATCACGGCCACCCTATTCGGACTGATCAAGAACGAAGCCGTATTAGGCACTTACCAACCACGCGACGGTGGACCACCGATTCCCGATTACTTCCCAGCCATCATCGACCGAAAGCTGTTCAATGAGGCGCAGGGAGCCAGAGCCGAACGGAAGCGAGACAAGGATACCCGTACTGGAGCACTCTACAACCTATGGAGCAAGGTCGGGGTATGCGCCCACTGCGGCAAGACCTTGCACGCTCTGCCGAAGGGCCGGAATAGTCAACTGTACCTCGTTTGTAGCGGCAAGACCGGTGGAACCTGTACCGCGAAGAACATCAGGGCAGACAAGGCCGAACTGGGCTTTCGCGAGGTCTTACTGAATGCCGTCAACGCGGATTACTTCCTTGGCGACACCCACGAAGAGAAGATGAAGGTTCGGGAACTGGAGGGCAAGCTGGATGCGGTAGAGCATCGTCGGACCAAGCTCCTTGCGATTCTTGCTACTGATCCGATGCCGGAAGTTGTTGCAATCCTGAAGCAGGCGAATGCAGAGCGAGACATGTTGAAGGAACAGAAGGCCACCCTTGATGACGCTACCGTACAGCGTGACAAGCTGGCACGTAGCCGGGATGCTTTACTGGCCAAGATCGACCTGACGGAGAATCCTGCACGCATGGAAGCGAACAGTCTTCTGCGGAGGCTTGGAATTACCGTGAGGATCAGCCGCTACGAATCGCAGATTTCCTACACGGTCAATCAGGAAGACAAGCGGATATTGCAGGTGTATCAGAAAGATGATCGTCCTGTGGCGATGGCCTACAGTAAAGACACTGCCATCCGCATGTGGGAGCGAGGGGAAACCGAGGAACCGGAGTTGAACATATCGTTATCCGATGTTATTGGAAAGGCTCCGAAACGGATAGAGCCTGACCTACCGGAAACACCGTGTACGCAGGAGCCTTGGGACTGGTCCGGCATTACACTTGAACCGTACGGCTACACAGCAGAACAGGAAGAATCTTAAAAAATAAAAATTCAGCAATATCGACTGTGTGGCTTAACACGGTAGCCCAGCCGAATATACCGAACACTGGGCTTTCCAAAATATCAACAGGCCGTTGTCAGTCCTTGATTGCCGCGTACAGCGTTCCACGCGACACCTTGAACTCCTTCGCCAGTTCTGCCTTGCTTTCGCCCTTGGCGATGCGATCCTTGATCTCTGCCACGTCGGCTGGCTTCAGCCGCTCTGGTCGTCCTGTTGGTTTCCCTGCCGCCTTGGCCGCTGCAATCCCTTCACGCTGGCGCTCCAGAATCATCGAACGCTCGAACTCAGCAAACGCGCCCATCATCGACAGCATAAGCGTGCTCATCGGGCTGGAGGTGTCCGTGCTGAAGGTCAAGTTCTCCTTGACGAAGGTGACGGTAACGCCCTTATCGTTCAAGCCCGAAACGATGGCTCGCAGATCGACAAGGTTGCGTGCAAGACGATCGATGGAGTGGACCATAACGGTGTCGCCTTCGCGTACGAATCCCTGTAGGGCAGCCAGAGCGGGACGCTTGGTGTCCTTGCCGGATGCCTTGTCCTCGAACACCCTGTCCAGCTTGATGCCGTCGAGTTGACGGGCGAGGTTCTGGTCTACCGAACTCACTCTCACGTACCCCACTGTCTGTCCTGTTGCCATGTCCCGCTCCTTGTTGATGTGTTCAACAAAGTCTAAGGGATTTCTGGAAAGTGTGCAAGAACTATTGATAACGACCTTGTTGAACGCTGTTTCTCGACAGTTTCAGCGTGTCCATCAAGGTGTACTTTTTAGACACCTGTTCCTTAACCGAGCAATCTTTTGCTCCGAGGAGACACCTCGATAGTGCCGATCAACACAACCACCTGCACAACACAACGGCAAGTTACAATGCCAAAAGAACTTTCTTGGAGGCAGCGTGAGCAATACGACTATCACTGTTAAGGGCGCAGAGATTCATATCGTTTCAAAGGATAACGAGGACTACCTCAGCCTCACGGACATGGTGTCATCCTTTGATGGCGGTTCTGGCCTGATCGATAACTGGCTGAAGAACAAGGATACGATCGAGTTTCTTGCCGTGTGGGAACGTCTCAACAACCCTGAGTTTAATTCCCTCGAATTCGAGGGAATTAGAAGTGACGCTGGTACGAACAGGTTTTTCATGTCTGCGAAGCGTTGGGTAGAGCGCACTCGGGGCATTGGCATTATTGCAAGGGCAGGAAGGTATGGGGGAACGTTCGCTCATCGCGATATCGCCTTCGAGTTCGGGTCGTGGCTCAGCCCAGAGTTCAAGCTGTATCTCATCAAGGAGTTCCAGCGACTCAAGGAAGCGGAGGCAAAAGGGCAGAATCTTGAGTGGAACATCCGCCGCACCCTCGTGAAGGCGAACTACCGCATCCATACGGATGCCATCAAAGCAAACCTTATCCCGAAAGCAATTACTTCTGCGCAAGAAGGCTTCATCTACGCTTCAGAAGCAGACATTCTTAATAAGGCTCTGTTCGGTATGTCAGCCAAGGAGTTCAAGGATTCCACCCTTGGCAAAGAAGGCAACCTGCGCGACAACGCAACTGTTGAACAACTCGTTGTCCTTGCAAGTCTGGAGAGCCAGAACGCATTGTTGATTCAGCAAGGGAAGACGAAGACTGAACGGCTTCTCATCCTCAACCAGTTAGCTGTTTCACAGATGAAGTCGCTTCTGGACAATGCTTCTGTGCGGCAGTTGTCGAACAAACCACTGCTCAATAAGGGGGACGACTAACCTCGTTGCATACAGTACTGGGTCATCGCTTACGATACGCCATCTGCTCTACCTGCTTCATTGCCTTAGCGAATGACGCGGTATTTATCATGCTGGCGTTGATCATGATTGGTCCAGGAGCAACCGGTCGTAGCACGATAGGCTGACCTTCTACTGCCCGCTTACGGTTGGGGCGTGAGCGAGAGAAGACGTGGCCATTGATCTTCTTGTCATCTACGTCAGGCTTACCACGGGCCTTGAAGGCGTATGTCAGCCAGATCAAGGCATCTTCCAATCGTGCGAACCCTGTCACGGTAGCCTTGTTACCTGCACCGAGGTACGGTAAAGCAGCATATCTGTTGTTGCCATGGATTTCGTTCCTTGGCGGGTTGATATGTAGCAGGATGCCACGCTTCAGGCACTCGCGACCGAGGAACTGGTCCTCGAAGCCATTCAGGATGCTCTGTGCTCGTACCTCGCCCGAATCGAGGAGGATGAACACGTGTAGGTGTTCTCCCTTTTCCGAATCGGTCTCTCGGGCCGAGAACCATTCGCACGCTACGCCAGCACGGTCGATCTTCTGCACCAGCGCTTGTAGCATGGCCTTGTGCTTCTTGTTGGTCTGGCCTTGAAAGCAGAGGTGGTACAGACGAGGCTCGCGGTAGACGAGCAAGCAATCGTAGATCAGCTTGACAGCACTACGATACGCTCGTTTTCCAAGCGGGTGGTACCCACCGTTGTTCTTCGCGTTGACGACGGATGTAGGGTAGGTGATGGTAGCCTTCGGCATGTGGTGTTTCCTTTCGTATAGGCGTAGCTCTCCTTGGTCCCGTGGGAAGGGACGAATGATTACTTGTTTGTTAGTGATTTGTGGTTGGCAGTTGATGAGCTACCGGGACGTACAGTGCTGCTGGACCTTGGCCGATACGATGGCTTCGGTGGTGTACAACCATGCTTCTTACACCCCTACTACAGTAACGGTGATCCACGCCCGTACAGGCGCTGACATTTCACGAGGTGGAAAACTGGTGAGCACTACAAGGCATGCGGCTTCCAGAGGATCGTACGATGCACTGGACCTTGATTGTAAAACGTTCAGGCGTAGGGCATCCCGAACTCTCGCACGGACGAATATTAACACAAGTTGCAGTGAAACTCAAAATGAAGCGAAAACCACGGTTTCCGTGAGTCGGAAACGCGTTTAAACGCTCTTGGTTGCGTTTGACTGCCGACCCATGGTTTGCAGTGTCTTCGTTATTAGAATCGATCCTACGCCGTTCTGTGGCTTCCTATGGGTATCGATGCATCACGAAAGATACTGGGCAAAGTAGAAAGTGACAAAGAAAAATTATTTTCCCTATTACATACAAAAGTGTATGTATCTACTTAGCAAACTGGTGGTTTTCTATTCATCGGAATAGAGAAGCAACGTTCACGACACTTTCGTACGTTCAGTTTGCGTCTGCTTGGGACGCGTCTTTACGATCTTCCTCGACTACCCTTCGTTCGATACGTTGGTCTGGAATCAACCACATGACCGCGACTCCGACATAGATCAGGAAGCCCAGCCACGCTGCGAACCACGACACCGCCACGCCGACGAGGTACAGCACAATCGAAATCTTGCCCTTGCGATCCTTGCCGATGGCTTCGGCCAGCTTTGCATTCCTGTCATGATGCTTGACCAACCTCTGCACCAGCAGCGAATACGCCATCGCACACATGAACAGCACCAAGCCGTAGGCGACGGTTGGACCAGTTTCGAAGTGGTTCTCACCAGTCCACGCGGTAACGAACGGGATCAGCGACAGCCAGAACAGCAGATGCAGGTTTGCCCAGAGAACACTACCGCCAACCTCTTCGACGGCGTGGATGAGGTGGTGATGATTGTTCCAGTAGATTCCAACGTACACGAAGCTGAGCACATAGCTCATGAAGACCGGCCAGAGCGGTAACAGGGCGTGGAAATCGGGACTGTGCGGGACTTTGAGTTCCAGCACCATGATGGTGATGATGATGGCGATGACGCCGTCGCTGAAGGCTTCGAGCCGGGTTTTGCCCATAACTTCCCTGATTCAAATAAGATGTTTGAGGACTCAGGGGGTCTGAGCGTACTTCTCATTAAGAGTTTGCTTCCAGTCCTGCAATACGTCGACGATTTCGAGGGCATGCTCCTTCGTCTCCTGAACGCCCATCCGGTCCGTAGCGGCATAAATCAGGTACTCGGCAATCTTCTCATCATTGTTATCGCCCTGCGTCAGAAGCGAAAACACTGTCGGCAAATAACTGTAGTACTCATCTCGTGCCATTGGCATACCTGCTACGCCAATCGGATCCCAGATGTAGTGCAGAACCTCATCCACTCGCTGGTACAGTTCGGCATCGTGCGGCGATAACTTTGTACCCATCGGTCGCTCTCCGTTCACCTGACAAGCAGTCATGCTATCACTATGGCAGGTTTAGAAGCCATTGATGGGTAACATGCATGCTGGCGCTTGTTCCAGTAGATGCCGACGTAGATGAAGCTGAGCACATAGCTCATGAACACGGGCCATAGCGGCAGCAGGGCGTGGAAATGCGCGCTGTGCGGGACTTTGAGTTCCAGCACCATGATGGTGATGATGATGGCGATGACGCCGTCGCTGAAGGCTTCTAATCGGTTTTTGCCCATGGTTCTGGTTTCTCAGGTAGCTAGCCGTTGCTATACGTTTCTCGCAGCATACCGGTAGTTTTTTCTTTCCGACGCAGGCAGAACATTCGATACGAACCGCTCGGCACAGGCACCCCATCGAACAAAGTTACAGCGGCCTTCACGTAGAGTAAGTCCGTGGTTCGCACCGGATTCGTCATCAGGAGATTCGATACCGTACGCATCCTGTTCCCAAAAACAGATGGGGCAAATCTCGTAGTCCTGACCGTGCGGAATCGTGTAGTAATCGCAGCAGTCGCACTGATCCAATAGATTGGACATCGGCTCTTCAATGATCTTTTCGTTGATGGGAGATCACTACTTTAGCACCTGAGTCAGGACGGCAGGTCAATCCGTACGTTCGAGCAGCTTGTTGAATACCTTGATGATCTTGGCATGCCCTACTAGCCGGCTGCCTTCGTGTACACGCACCTCTCGACCGATCCACAAGCACCCCGGATATGCCTCCGGGGTGATGAACCAGATCTTTGCCACTACCGTCTCTCCCGGCCACACCTCATCTTTGTCGATATATTCATGGTGCCCCGAAGTCAGGTAGTTCTCCAGCAGCTGATGACCGGGGCGATAGCCCGACCTGACAGCATTGGCCATTCCCACCAGCTTCTGGCAAGAAGAAGGTGACTTCTGCTTCGGCATCAGCTTGCCTTCGGTTGGACATACTCATAGTTTGAATGACGTAAGCCCCATGGTGAATGGGCAATTCCCATACTGGAGCTTGTTCCCGTAGATGCCGATGAAGCTGAGCACATAGCTCATGAACACGGGCCATAGCGGCAGCGGCGATAAATGCGCGATCCTCGGTAGATGGCAAGCATAAACGGAACAGCAATAAACAGAATCCCCGGCAGCAGATCTTTTAACCACATCATGAACGATTCGAGCCGATGAGTACGGTGCCACGCATTGTCGAGAGCGACCCAGCCCAGACTGGTCAGCGCTAGCCAGAGAACCAGCGTACCAAGCACCATATTTTTTGGCGTTAAAAGCGCACGCTTGAGAGAAGCCGCCATCACTGGCACCCAACCAGAACCAGGAAGGGTAGTACGACAACAAGCAGGAGTATCGTCGCGTAGATAGTCCACCCCGGTACAATGGACCAGCGCTGGTGCTCGGACAAAAGACCGTCTGCGACCCTGTTGCTGAAGTCCATATAGCATCCAACAAAATTGGTGCCGACCAGGCCGATCCCGGCATACAGGTAGGCAAGCGCGAGCGGTTTGAAACCAATGACAGGAAAATCCGCACCCAGCATGGCCCGCCAGATCATGAAAGCCAAGCCGATCGCCGCGCCGATGAGAATCAGTCCGAAGCCACTTGTCAGCCAATAAACGGTCCAGTCACCAGCCATTGTCACCTCGGTATCCTGCGTGGTCTGTGTGCCTTCATCCTCATGATGCGCATCTCCACGCGTTCAAAGTCGCATGCCCAGCCAGATAACCGCTTCCGTTGCGGCAGAGATCCCGGAGCCGATGAGTCGGTCAATGACGCCAGTATGGCGAATATGCTTTGCGGACTGGTCGTGATGCTGCTGCTCTTCGCTCAATATAGCCGAGATGGCGACAGTCGCATCGGGATCGGCGTTACCGATCTCCAGGAGTTGCTGCCGCAAATGTCGGAGTACCACCCGCTCTACCGCCACGGTTGCGCTTGCGATGGATTGCGCGCCCATCAAGCCGGTAAGAAGGCCGAGCACGTATCCCCCCAGGGCGCACAGCCAATAGCTGCGGCAGCGTGGCAGTCCCCTGCGCTTCAATTCCTTGGCAAAGATGGCGCGATGCCGCTCTTCATGGGCCTTGAATTCGGCCAACTCGGGCAGCAGGGAAGGCGCTCGTAGCCGTGCCATTGCGATCTGCCCGGCGTATATATTTGTCGCGCCGTGTTCGCCTGCATGGTTCACCTTGATGATCCGTCCGGCGTCGATGGTTGAACCCCGTGCGCTGTCCATGAAAATCCAACCTGAGCTTGGATGCGTTATTCAAATACGGCTTTGGTCCAGTAAGAAACGGAGCATCTGTTGGGTGGCACCCAACAGATGCAATCGAAGTGTGCCAGAGAAACCAACACACAGCGATCCCCAGGTTTGCAATTCCTTAGTCAAGCGCTATCCCGCGACTGGCACGCTTTCTGCAAATCTCGATGATACCGGCACCCCGCCCGACAAAACGGTACTACTGAGGAGATTAAGATGAACAAGCTGACGATCAAAGATCTGGCCATCGCCAAGGAACTCGACAGGCAGCAAATGACGAGCATTGAAGGTGGCATGGGACGCACGCCGCAACAAATCCTGGCGTGGGAATTGACCGGCAAGCCCGCCACCTGGCAGGGCCTGGTCCTGGGGGACGACAATCGCCTGCACGTGCCGGCGATCTGAGATTCGCAGCGCGGAAATTGCCAGCCCGGCTTCCGGCCGCGACTGCGAGCGCGTCGCGCATGTGTGCGGCGCCGGCACCATGCCCGTCACGCCATGGCCGATAAAGTCGACGATATCGGCCATGGCGTGGCCCTGGGAAAAGCGAAGCGCTTACTGCGAATCCTGCGGAATGTACTTCCCGAGATTGGCAATGAAATCGTCGAGGTTTTCTTCCATCATCGCGCGGAACTGGCCGGTGAAATACTCCAGCGCCCGCTCCTTCTCGGCCTGCATGTTTTCCGGGGTGCCGGTGGTGCGGGCGACGATGAAGGCATTGAAGCGGGTCGCGGCGTACATGGTCGACGCGCAGACTTCATTCGGGTCGGCCGATTCGCACTGGTCGTTGGCGGTGTTGATGACGGTGTTGACGCGGTTCCAGAATTCCGGGCCGGGAGTTTGGTTGCTCATGATATAGGTCGTGGCTGTTTAGACAGGGCAAGCTGGGATAGCAAGCAGCACACTGTAGCATACGCAATGTCGCGACCGATCCCAGCGCGGCGATCCAGCCCTGCCCTCAGCCAGGCACGCTTACTTACTTACCTGCTTGCTTGCGCGCTTGCGTTCCTTCTGCCGCTTCCGAAGGGTCTTGACGTAGCCGATCAGGGCCTCATTCATCCGGTCCTGGATGCCATGCAGTCTGAACATCAGGCCAGTCATGCTGCGAGACCGGCACAGCAGCAATTTGCCGCGCCGCTGCAGTACGTGCGTGGAGCGGAATTCCTGGTTCGGCGTCCCGTAGCCGAAATCGGCATGGATAAAATGCGAAGACGCGATCGCATCCTGCAAGGCCAGGTGCACGACACTCGTGCCGACCGATAAGTTCGCGTACGCTGGATCGCAGAAGATATTGTGCACGTGCCATACCTCGTCGGAACGGGTGCCCAGCACCAGAGCGATTGTCCGGCCACCGCATTGCAGCAGGTAGGAGTGCAAAAGACCGTGGCGCGCCAGGCTCTCGAGCTTCGCCTGCGAATTCTGGACCACGAAATCCTCGGCGCCATGCAGATTCTGTATGGCTTTGGTCAGTGCGGCGACCTGATGCGCATGCTCGACCCGCACCAGTGCGACCTCGCCGGCTTCCTTGCTCAGCAGGCGCACCTGGCGCGACAGGTTGTAGCGCTTCTTGGCGCTGAGCTTTTGCAGATAGGTCTCGACATCTGCTGGCAGGGGTACGGTATGGCAATCGCGCCAGCCCTGCATGACGTGGCTGGACAAGCCATTGCCGCCGATTGCGCCAGCTAACTCTGCAGGCACGGCCTGCAATAGCAGCGCGCGGCAATCGGGGTAATTCTGCAACAGGCTCTTCAGGACGAAACCGCCCAGATCCTCTTCGCCCGCATCGAGCAAAGGTAGGCTGCCAAGCACCTGATAGACAGGAACAGTACGCGTGAACAGGGTCAGGGGACCGAGACGCACATTCACGGTCTGCGTCGTTTTGCGGCCGGGAACGACACCCACGATCCTGGCATCGCTACGGCGGCGCACGAGGTGGAGATGGCATGCTGCCCCGCCGGCCGGGCCAGTCTCCATCAGATAATCGAAGAACGCCGGCAGCTGGTACAGCCTTTCCGGACTGCGGCGCGTTGCCAGCAAGTGGCGCCAGGCAGCCTGTACATCTGAACGCTGATATTCCTGGCCAACATCGACGAATTCGAAACGCTGTGACGCATCGGCACGCTGTCCGGTCGCGGCACTTGTCACGGACCAGGGTGAAGTGCTCGGTATTTCCTCGGCATGTGGAACAGATACTTTCACGTCAACCTCGCGCAGGCCAGTTTATTCATCAAAATGACGAATTTGAGTGTATTTACATCTCTCTCAATAATAACTGGCGGTAACTCGGCAGTACAGTAGTTTTATCCTAAGGCAATGATGCTTTTGTTAAACGGTGAACTTGCAGAGGACCGCAACATGCGATCCACGCTGGGCATTTGTTAATTCATGCATCAAGCATAAATGATCGCGCGCAAATCGTTGTGCGCAAGATACAGTGCACTATCAGTAATGCGGCGGCTTTTCGTTCACCGGCCCCTGCCCTGCATCGCGCAGCGCGCGAACGTGTTCGGCCAGCTTGGCCACCATGGTTTCCAGCTGGTCGATACGGCGACCTTGCTCGTAGATGGTCTGGTTCAGGGACTCGACCAGGTTTTCCTGGTGCGCCACCTTGATTTCGATATCGATAAAACGGTTTTCGTCGCTCACGGTTTAGCACTCCTGAAATGAAAAGAGCCGCATTATGACAGCGGCTCTCTTGATGGGCGACGATCTCGGGATCAGGCTTGATGCCAGGGCACGTAGTCGATGCCGAGCTTGAAGGTGCCGACCACGTTCGCCTGGTTTTCCAGGCTGTTGCTGAAGTCGATCACCATCTGGGTGCGCACCTCGTTCTTGTTGGTGTTGCTGTTGTTGGTCAGGGCATTCATCCAGTACTCGAAACCTGCCGGCTCCGGGTCACGGTGCAGCACGTTGTTGTACAGCTTGGTGACGAAGGTCGCATCGCTGGGGTTCTTGCCGTACAGGGTGTCGAACTCGACCTGTTTCATGAACTCGCTGGCCACCGTCTGGATCGAGGTGCCGTTTTCCATGCGCCACATCCAATAGCCCATACCCGCGGCCTCGGCCGGACGTCCCAGGGAGGCGGTGTAGAGGCGGAAGATCTGGCCGGCGATGCCTTCGGTGTCCAGCGCCACGAAGGCGTCGTCGAACTGCACACGCTCGATGTTGATCAGGGAATCGTGACCGTTGTTGCCGACCTTGTCGACGATGTCATAGCCCCAGGCTGCCTGCTCGAGCGAGTAATTGCTGCGCGGACCCGCGTAGACGACGGTATCGAGACCGTCGGCGCCGTCGACCGCGTTGTTGCCGGCACCCGGCTTGAGCATGTCGTTGTTGGCAGTGCCGGTGATGTTGGCCGTGCTGTTGACCGTCAGGGTGGCGCTGGTCAGCGCGTTGGTGCCATTGTCGCCCTTGTCCATCGACACCACGCGGAGCGTATAGCTGCCGTTCGGCAGCGGCGACGTGTCCACCGTCCATTTGCCGTCGTTGCCGACCGTGGTACGTGCAATGGTCTGCAGGTCGCCGAGGCGCACCAGTTCGATCGTGGTGCCGGCTTCGCCAGTCCCGTCGAAATGCGCCTGGTTGCTGCCAGGGGCCTGGGTCATATTGAAGGTCGGCCGCACCGGCGCGGTGCCGTCGACATTGAAGCTCATGGGATCGCTGCTCGACGAGACGTTGCCTGCCGCATCGGTTGCGGTGGCGTAGACCTGATAATTGACGCCATCGGCGAATTTATTGAGCGTCAGCGTGTACAGGCCATTGGCATCGGCCGTGACGGTGCCGACCACTTTATTGTCGCCCGCGGTGTAGATCTTGACGGTGGAGCCGGCCTCGGCCTTGCCGGTCACGAGCGGCGTGCTGCCGGTCGCGTAGCCGTTCACGTTCTTGGTAACGACCATGGTCGGCTTGTCCGGTGCCGTCGTGTCGACCACGATGTCGGCACGGGACACGCTCATGTCCGAGAACTGCAGCATCTCGATCGAGCGCAGCGTATCGGTGCCGTCGATGCCGTCCAGGCTCGTGACCACGAGGTCGCCGTTCGCCAGGGCATTGAATGCATAGTTGCTGCGCGCGCCGCGGAACACGGCCGTATCGAATCCATTTCCTCCGTCAATCATGTCATTTCCTCCATCGCCTTCAAGCTTATCGTTGGCGGCGGTACCCGTCAGGGTATCTGCGCCGCTGGTGCCGGTGATATACCGGCCGCCACTGGTTGAATTGATGCCCAATGCGCCACCCAGGCCATCGCCGCCGTACAGCCAGTTGAGTGCGGCGATGTCGTACGGGCTGTACGCCGCGTGGGCGCCGCCCACGTTGGTGTACGACATCAGGGTATTGCTGGTGTTGTCTTGCGACGACGGCAGGTGAATGCTGTCGTCGAAGGGATGCTTCAGGCCGAGCGCGTGGCCCAGCTCGTGCAGCAGGGTTTCGTAACCGTAGGTGCCTGGGGCCGGATTCTGGTTCTGTGCGAACCATTCCACATTGTCGAGATAGACGTAGGCGTCGGCGTCGTAGCTGACCAGCTGCGTACCCGAGTAGCTGTAGCTGCTGTGCCAGCTGCACAGGCCGGTGACGTTGGAACCTTGCAGGTCCAGGTTGCACAGGTGGATCTGGGCGTCGGTGCCGTTGACGACCTCTGCAAACTGGATGCCGGTCAGTTGCGAAATGTAGGCCAAGGCAGTGCGCGTGGCGGCCTGCTGGGCCAGCGTGAATGCCGCCTGGCCGCTTTGCCCCGACTCGTTGCCCGACGCAATGGAAAAGGTGTAATAAAGCGTATTGCCTGCCGGAGTCAGGTAATTCCAGTCAGGACCGGTATCGAGCAATGCGTCGATATGGTTCAGGCCGGAGGTCGGAGTCGTGGTAATGTCGGTTACGGTTGCCATGCTGTTGACTTCAATGTTGATTGTGACAAAGTCACTTGAGGAAAGTATTTCCTGCTCAACAGTTGAAGTCAAATAAGAGTTTCAATCGTGCGCACCCCTTGCCACCTAATCAAGGCTTATGCGCAACGCATAGATATTGAACGATTATGGACAATATCTCGCCGCCAACTCCTGGCAAATGCGCTTATTCCGGCGCCGGAACCTTCGGCGTCGCCAACAAGGCCTTCAGATTGGCTAGACGGGCTTTCGGGCTCAGCACTTCGTCTTCCTTGGGCGGTGCATCGCCGACCTCGAGCGCCATCTCCTTGATGAAGCGCGACGGATCGCAATGCATCAGTTCGCCGGCACGCTTGCGCTTCTTGCACCAGGTAATGTGCAGGGTGCGCTGGGCGCGCGTGATGCCGACGTACATCAGGCGCCGCTCTTCCTGGATGCGGGCGGCGATCTTCTCCACCGGGTCGTCGACGTCACCCTTGTGCGGCAGGATGCCTTCCTCGACGCCGACCAGGTAGACGTGCGGATATTCCAGGCCCTTGGAGGCGTGCAGGGTCGACATGCGCACCGCGTCCTGCTCTTCGTCCTGCCCTTCCAGCATGGACATCAGCGCCACCATCTGGGTCAGCTCGAGCAGGTTCTTCTCCTCGCCGTCGCGCTCGCGCCCGCCGCGGCCGCGCTCCTTCAGCCAGTTGGTGAACTCAAGCACGTTCTGCCACTTGCCCTGGGCCGCCTTGTCGTCGAAGTTCTCGTACAGGTAGTGCTCGTAGTTGATCTCTTTCATCATGTCGTCGAGCAGCTCGGCGGCATTGTCGCCACTGCCGGACGGGCCGGGACGCGTGGCACGGTCTTCCAGTTCGTTGATCCAGTGGCAGAACTCGCGCAGCGGATACAGCTGGCGGTCTTGCAGCCTGGCTTCGAGGCCGCCCTTGAACGCGGCGGCGAACAGCGAACAGTTCCACTGCTTCGAGACTTCGCCCAGCACTTCGATGGTGGTCATGCCGACCCCACGCTTGGGCGTGGTGATGGCGCGGATGAAGGCCGGGTCGTCGTCCTGGTTAGCGATCAGGCGCAGGTAGGCGATGACGTCCTTGATCTCGGCCTTGTCGAAGAAGCTCTGGCCGCCCGAGATCGTGTACGGAATGCGCTCCTTGCGCAGCGCCTGCTCGATGATGCGGGCCTGGTGGTTGCCGCGGTACAGGATCGCGTAGTCGGCCCACTTGTTCTTGCGCTGGAAGCGCTCGGACGAGATCATCATCGCCACCTGGTCGGCCTCGGTCTCCTCGTTCGGCATGCCCAGCACCTTGATCGGTTCGCCCAGGCCGTGCTCGGACCACAGTGCCTTCTCGAACAGCTTCGGGTTGTTGCCGATGACCGCGTTGGCGGCTTGCAGGATGCGCGTGGTCGAGCGGTAGTTCTGCTCGAGCTTGATGACCCGCAGGTCCGGAAAGTCGGTCTGCAGGGTTTTCAGGTTCTCGACCGAGGCGCCGCGCCAGGCATAGATCGCCTGGTCGTCGTCGCCCACCGCCGTGAACATCGGCTTCTTGCCGAGACCCGTCACCAGCAGCTTCACCAGTTCGTACTGGCAGGTGTTGGTGTCCTGGTACTCGTCCATCAGCAGGTAGCGCAGGCGGCGCTGCCAGCGGTCGCGGATCGGTTCGTTGTTGCGGAACAGCTCCACCGGCAGGCGGATCAGGTCGTCGAAGTCGACCGCCTGGTAGGCCTGCAGCGTCGCCACGTAGTTGCGGTAGACGCGGCCGGCCTGGGCTTCGTCTTCGTCCTTGGCCTGGTTGATCGCGTCATCAGGGTCGACCAGGCCGTTCTTCCACAGCGAGATCGCATTCTGGATGCGGCGGATCTCCTGCTTGTCGGTGGTGACCGCCAGGTCCGAGACGACGGTGTAGCAGTCGTCGCTGTCCATGATCGAGAACTTGTCCTTCAGGCCGACCCCGGCCGCTTCCTGGCGCAGGATCTTGACGCCCAGCGAGTGGAAGGTCGACACGGTCAGCTGCTTGGCCTGTTTCGGCTGCTTGAGCAGCTTGCCGATCCGCTCCTGCATCTCCAGCGCCGCCTTGTTGGTGAAGGTGAGCGCGGCGATCGTGCGCGGATCGTAGCCGCGGTGCTCGATCATGTAGGCGATCTTCTGGGTGATCACGCGGGTCTTGCCGGAGCCGGCGCCTGCCAGCACCAGGCAGGGGCCGTCGAGGTAGAGCACGGCTTCGCTCTGCGGACCGTTGAGGCCGAAATTCGGGGTCGACATGTGGGAATATTTCCTGCAGGACTGCTTTAGAAGAGCTCATCATTTTAACGAAGCCCGGCCGCGCACGCTAAAATCATTTAAATAAAATTGGACGATGTTGTGGCTTGTCAGCACGCCATCCCGCCACCACATAGCCCCTTTAAACGGGGCTGCCCAAGCGAGAGAACAGAAACATGAAATTTGAACACCTGATCGAGATTAACGACCCGCTCAACCCGCTGGCCGATACCATGACCCGCGAACAACTGTGGCGCGGCCTGGTGCTGCGCGCCGAAGACCCGAAGATGTTCATGCCGCACCTGGACGAATGCACGCTCGGCGAACGCGAGAGCGGCAGCTTTTCCCGCCGCCTGCGCTACGGCGAGCTGGTGATCGACGATGTCGTGTACCTGACCCCGCTGCAGGAGGTGCGCTACGAGGTGCCGGCCCAGGGCGAGATCGCCGCTTCGCGCATGACGATGACGATCGAGGCGCCCAGCGAAGGCGTGATGTGGGTGCGCTTCCTGTACGACGACGGCAATGCCTCGGCCAACGACGAGATGGGCAAGATGTATGAGGATTTCAAGAAATCCGCCTACCAGGAGGCCGATATCGATACGGTCAAGATCTTGCGCCAGTTGGCGGCTGAGGGGAAGCTGGATAGCAGCTACCTGAACTGACGCACGACGTGGGCACGGGGTGCCCACCCTACTTCCGGCGTGGCACGCCGCGCCACGCTTTACGTACCCGGCTCCACCTCGTCTGGATCGATATCGCTGCAACCCTTGGCGATATTCGCGGCGAGGTCGCGCAGCGCGGTGCGTACGCCCTCCTCCACCACCGGGTGATAAAAGGGCATCTCCAGCATCTGCTCGACCGTCAGGCGGCCCTGCACGGCCCAGGACAGCAAATGGCCGATGTGCTCGGTGCGCGGGCCGATCATCTCGGCGCCCAGGAAACGTCCGGTGCCGTATTCGCCGTACACCCGCAGCATCCCCTTGTTCTGCAACATGACGCGGCTGCGGCCCTGGTTTTCGAACGAGACCTGGCCGATCGCGAATTTCGGCTTGCCCGGCGCGCACAGCTGCTTGTAGCTGGCGCCCAGGCTGACGATGTTCGGCTCGGTAAACGCGATGGTCAAGGCTGCACGGCGCAGGCCCGGGCGGATGTCCGGGTAGCGGCCGGCATTGTCGCCGGCGATCTTGCCGTGGTCGGCCGCCTCCGGCAGCACCGGCCGCTCGTTGTTGGCATCGCCGGCGATGAACACGTGGCTGGTCCCGCACTGCATGGTGCGGCTGTCGAACAGCGGCACGCCGTTCGCGCCCAGTTCTAGTCCCAGCTGCTCGATGCCGATGCCCGTCACATTCGGCGTGCGCCCGGCCGCCTGCAGCACGTACTGGAAGCGCATGGCGCGCTCCTCGCCGTTCTGGCGGATGGTCAAGGCCACCTCGTCGCCATCCTGCATCGCGCTGACGATCTCGGACTGGAAATGCAGGTCGAGCTCTTCCGCCATCACGCGCGCCGCGTTACGCAGCACCGCCGGGTCGGTCAGCTGGGCCACGCTGCCGCCGCGCGCGAACACGCTCACGCGCACGCCCAGGCGCGTCAGGGCCTGGCCCAGCTCCAGCCCGATGACGCCGGTGCCGATCACGGCTACCGAGCGCGGCAGGTCCTGCCAGTAAAACACGTCGTCGCTGGTGATCACGCCGGGACCGACGTTTTCCAGCTTCGGCAATCTGGTCGGCGTCGAGCCGGTGGCGATCACGATGCGTGCGGCCTCGACTTCGGTATGGTCGTCGACCACCAGCGTGTGCGGGCCGGTGAAGCGCGCACAGCCGCGCAGCTTGTCTTCATCCGGGATATTGTCCACGCCTTCCAGCACGAAGCCGACGAAGCGGTCGCGCTCGCGCCGCACGCGTTCCATCACGGCCACGCCGTCCACGCGCTTTTCGCCCGCATGCACGCCGAAGCCGGGGGCGGCATCGATCATGTGTGCGGCCTCGGCGGCCGCGATCAGAAGTTTGCTGGGCATGCAGCCCACGCGTGCGCAGGTGGTGCCGTAGGGCCCGCCCTCGATCATCACGGCGCGCGCGCCCTGCGCCCTGGCGGAACGGTAGGCCACCAGGCCGGCGGTGCCGGCGCCGATGACGGCGACATCGACCTTCAGTTTCTGCATCTTCATCTCCGGAGTGTTCGCGGACATGAAGATACGCTATTTTGGGGAGATGCTCTATTGGGTGTCGAAACGGTACTGGACCCGGACCAGGGCATCGGCCGGGATGCCTGCCGGGCGCGGGTAACGCGCCAGGGCGCGGTCGGCCACTTCGCGCAACGCGTTTTCAAAGCCCGCCAGGCGGGTTTTGGCGCGGTCCCGCTTCAAGTCCTGTTCGACCGAACCTTCATGCTGCAACTCGGGCAGCACGCCTTGCTGTACCTCGACCCGCGGCACGCCCGGCAGGAAACGCAGGATCACGTCTCCCGAGACATGGTATCGCAGTGCCAACACCGGATAATTGCTCTCGGCCGACAGCATATTCATCACACCGGTCATGTAATTGCAGGCCGCAAGGCGTTCCGGCTGCCAGGTCTGTAGCTCAGCAACGAAGCGGTCGATGTCCTTGGCCGCGTCGTCGCTGACGGCGCAGGTCGCCATGCCTTCCGGACGCACCACATGGCGGGGCCGGCGACTGGCCCACCACAGTGCCGCCGCCGTGTCGGTGCCGTTTTCGGGCGCCGCATAACCTGCGGCCAAGCGATCGGCGGCGCTCTCGACCCCGCCCTGCCAAGCCTGGATATAGAAGGGCACCGCACGGTTCCAGTCGCGTGGCACACATACGCCATGCTCGTACATCGAACCCGCCAGCAGCGCGACTTCGGGGAAGTCGTTCTTCAATCCGGTCTTCAGGTCGGCTACCGCGCCGGCGCAGTCTCGCGAAGTGATTCGGTCGGTGACGACGGCAGCGGCTTTCTGGCCGGCGCTCGACTCTTCGGCCGCCGCGGGCATGCACGGCAGGACAGCGAGACTGGCGGCCAGCATGGCCTGCCAGGAAAAGGGGGAGAGTTGCAAGCTGATGTTTCCTAAAACAGTGAATCAGATATCCATCGGGTCGACTTCCAGCGACCAGCGCACCCGCGACTTCATGGCGCGCAGCGCATCGACCCAGACCCGCAGAAAAGCCTGCAGTGCGGGCCGCGAACTCGACTCCACCAGCAGCTGGGCACGATCGACATTATGCACCCGCGTCATGGTCATCGGGATCGGATCGTTGATCACCACGTCCTCGCTGGGCACGGCATCGCGTGCCTGCTCGAGAAAACCGATGGCGGTGGCCAGTTCCGGCGCTTCCGCGCGCAGCAGCGCCTGGTACATGAAGGGCGGCAGGCCGGCCTGCGCACGCTCGGCCAGCAGGCTGCCCGCGAAGCGGTCGTAATCGTGGCGCATCACCGCGCCGTACAGCGGATGCTGGCAGTAGCGCGACTGGATCAGCACCTCGGATTCGAGGCCGGCGCGACCGGCGCGGCCGGCCACCTGCATCAACTGGGCGAACAGGCGCTCGCTGGCGCGGTAGTCCTGCGAGAACAGCGCCGTGTCCGGGTTCAGCACGCCGACCAGGGTCAGGTTTTTGAAATCGTGGCCCTTGGCGACCATCTGGGTGCCGATCAGGATATCGACGTCGCCGCGGTGCACGGTGTCGAAAGCTTCCTGGGCGCTGCCCTTGCGGCGCGTGGAATCGGCGTCGATGCGCAGCACGCGCGCCTCCGGAAACAGCGCCTGCAAACCCTCTTCGATGCGCTGGGTGCCGCGGCCCAGCGGCTGCAGGTCGATGTTGCCGCAGGTCGGGCAGGAATGCGGAATGCGCAGCTCCAATGAGCAGTGGTGGCAGCGCAGCCGGTGCTCGGGCCGGTGCAGGACCATGAAGGCGGTGCAGCGCGTGCAGTTGCTGATCCAGCCGCAGGCCTCGCAGCACAGCACCGGCGCATAGCCGCGCCGGTTCAGGAACAGCAGCGACTGTTCGCCCACTTCCATGCGATGGCGCAGCGCCGCGATCAGGGCCGAGGTCAATCCCTCCTTCGGCTTGTCCTTCTCCATGTCCACCAGTTTTACGCGCGGCAGCACGGCATCCTTCACGGCGCGCTCGCGCAGCTCCAGCCGGCGGTAGCGTCCCGTCTGCGCGTGATGCCAGCTCTCCAGCGAAGGCGTGGCCGACCCCAGCACGATGGGAATCTGCAGCTGGTGCGCGCGCCAGACAGCCAGGTCGCGCGCCGAGTAGCGCAGACCTTCCTGCTGCTTGTACGAGGGGTCATGCTCTTCGTCGATCACGACCAGCTTCAGATGCGGCAGCGAGGCCAGGATCGCCAGCCGGGTGCCGAGCACGATGCGCGCGCGGCCCTGGTGCGCGGCCAGCCAGTGCAGCATGCGTTCGCCCTCGGACAGACTGCTGTGCAGGGTGGCCAGCATCACGCCCGGGAAGCGCGCGCGGATGTTCGCTTCCAGCTGCGGCGTGAGGTTGATTTCCGGGACCAGGATCAGGATCTGCGCCTCGGCATCCTTGGCCAGCACCTGGGCGCAGGCCTGCAGATAGACCTCGGTCTTGCCGCTGCCGGTGACGCCGTACAGCAGCAGCGGTGTGAAGCCCTGGGCCTGGCCGATGGCGTCGGCGGCCTGCTGCTGGGCGGGGTTCAGCACCGGCATCGCGGCCGGGCTCGGATCGTGGGCGTCTTCCAGCTTGGCGAGCTTCTTGAGCGCGCGGTCCAGCGCCACCGTGGTCGACAGGCGCAGGTTCTTCGGCAGGCCCGGCATCGCGACTTCGCCGAGAGGCCGATGATAATAATCGGCGGCGAAGCGCGCCAGCGCCAGCCATTTGCTTGATAAGGGCGCCAGCTGGCTGCGCACGGCCAGCGCGTCCTTCAGCTTCTCCGGCGGGACATCGGTTTCCTGCTTGACGGCGACGATCACGCCGACGGCTTCGCGCCGCCCGAAGTTCACCAGCGCCAGTTGCCCGACCGCGGGTTCGCTGCCGGGCTCGCATGGCCAGCGATAGTCGAACACGCTGTCGAGCGGGGTATCGAGCGCGATTTGTAAGATGCAATACGCCAAACCGGACCTTTAGGATAAGCACTGCGGAGCGCTGTGGAAAACTTTGTGGAAAATGGAAAACTTGACCGGGACAAAGGTTTACGTTAGCTCAAAGCACTTAGCAATTCCCTAAGTTCACAAAAAATTTTCTCTTTTAAATTCAGGCACTTGCCCACGCAACCTTGTCAAGAGCGAAATTCAGCATCGCTCGGCCGCTTCTGTGCATAACTGGGCATTTCCGGTGAAGAACTTGAGCGCAGTGCAGCAAAAACTTGATGCAACACTTGAAGAAATCGCGTAAACCCCGGTAAACCAAGCACTTTTCGGGATTATGCACAGAAGCTGTGCATAACTTTGTGAACAAGGCGCTGCCAACTTGGGCAAGTCGCTGCCGGGTAGTCTGTGCGCCACTCTGGCGCGCCCTGTCATCCCGACAGCAAATCCATAAGAATCAAGTACTTACGACATGCCATCCAGTACTGTACATTTCCACAGCAAGGCAGGGCTGGGTTCACGAATATGTGAATAAGTGTGATTTATTACGCCGTAAGCAGCAGCCGGTTCAAGCCTGGCGCTGGCGGCGGCTGAAGCTGTGCACAGCCTCGACCATCGCCGTGACCGATTCCGGCGGCGTGAACTGCGAGATGCCGTGGCCCAGGTTGAACACGTGGCCGTGGCCCTGCGTCGGGGTACCGTAGCTGGTCAGCGCCTTTTCGACTTCCGCCGCTACCTGCTCCGGACCGGCCATCAGCACCGCCGGGTCCAGGTTGCCCTGCAGGGCGACACGGTCGCCGACCAGGGCGCGCGCGCGGCCCAGGTTCACGGTCCAGTCCAGGCCCAGCGCGTCGGCGCCGATCTCCGCCATCTCGTCCAGCCACAGGCCGCCGCCCTTGGTGAACACGATCGCCGGAATCTTCACACCGTCCTTCTCACGCTGCAGGCCGGCCACGATCTTGCGCATATAAGCCAGCGAGAAAGCCTGGTAGGCGCCATCGGCCAGCGCGCCGCCCCAGGAGTCGAAGATCATCACGGCCTGGGCGCCGGCGTCAATCTGGGCGTTCAGGTACTGGGTCACGGCTTGCGCGGTCACGTCCAGGATGCGGTGCATCAGGTCCGGGCGCGCGTACAGCATCTTCTTGATCGTGTGGAATTCGCGCGAGCCACCGCCTTCGACCATGTAGCAGGCCAGGGTCCAGGGGCTGCCGGAAAAACCGATCAGCGGCACGCGGCCGTTCAGGGCGGTGCGGATCTGGGTCACGGCGTCGAACACGTATTGCAGCGAGGCCATGTCCGGCACCTGTAATTTGGCGACGTCTTCCTCGGTGCGCACGGTGCGCTCGAATTTCGGGCCTTCGCCATCCTCGAAATACAGGCCCAGGCCCATCGCGTCCGGCACCGTCAGGATGTCCGAGAACAGGATCGAGGCATCCAGCGGATAGCGGTCGATCGGCTGCAGCGTGACTTCGGTCGCGAAATCCGGATTCTTGGCCAGGCCCAGGAAAGAGCCGGCGCGCGCGCGGGTGGCGCGGTACTCCGGCAGGTAGCGCCCTGCCTGACGCATCAGCCACACCGGGGTGTAATCGGTCGGCTGGCGCAGCAGTGCACGCAGGAAGGTGTCATTCTGGAGCGGGGCGAATTGTGGCATGGCTGGCAACCTGGAAGTCGGCGCCCGAATCGCGGGCAAACTTCTATTATCGCACTGTTGGGCCGTCCTTACCCGTCCTTCGTGAGGCGCGGATGCCACTTATAATGGGCGTCCATCCGTCGCCAGGACCGATCATGACCAACTCTTCCCGCAAGCAGGCTGCCCCGTGCGGCGCCTGGACCTCCCCAATCACCGCCGCCGTCGTCGCCGCCGGCTCGACTCCGCTGTCCGGCGTCCTGCTGGACGGCGCCGACCTGTTCTGGCTGGCCGGCCGTGCCAGCGAAGGCGGCCGCACTACCCTGCTGCGCCAGCGCGGCGGTGAGGTCGAAGAACTCACGCCGGCGCCCTTCAATGCCCGCACCCGCGTGCACGAATACGGCGGCGGCGCGGTGCTCGCGGCGGACGGGCGCGTGTGGTTCTCGAATTTTGCCGACAACCGTATTTACAGGATCGATCCGACTGCCGGCGCCGAACCGCTGCCGGTCAGCGAAGGCGGCGCCCTGCGCTGGGCCGACTTCGTGCTCGACCGTGTGCATACCCGCCTGGTCGGCGTGCGCGAAGACCACTCGGCCGGCGCCACCTATCCGGTGAATACCCTGTGCGCGCTCGGCGCCGACGGCCGGCAGCTGGTGCTCGACGACGGCTACGATTTTTATTCGTCGCCGCGCATCTCGCCGGACGGCAAACAGCTGGCCTGGCTGTGCTGGAACCACCCGTGCATGCCCTGGGAAGGCACCGAGCTGTGGCTGGCCGACATCGCCGCGGACGGCAGCCTGGCCAACGGCCGCCTGATCGCCGGCGGGCCGCAGGAGGCGATCGTGCAGCCGGAATGGTCGCCGGGCGGCCTCCTGTATTTCGTGTCGGACCGCAGCGGCTGGTGGAACCTGCACCGCTACGAACATGGCGTGGTGCACCCGGTGTGTCCGCGCGAGGCGGAGTTCGGCGGTCCGCACTGGGTATTCGGCAACAGCATGTACGGCTTCCGCACGGACGGCGAGATCGTCTGCACCTATATCGAGAATGGCGTCAGCCGGCTGGCGCGCCTGGACACGGCCAGCGGTGCCTTGAGCCCCATCGACAATCCGTATCAGGAGATCCGCGAGCTGCGGGTCAGCGGCGACACCCTGGTGCTGCTGGCCGGCGCCCCGACCATCGCCGCGGAAGTGGTGCGCATCGACCTGGCGACTGGCGCGCGTGAAGTGCTGGCACGTTCGATCGAACAGCTGCCGGCGGTCGGCTATTTGTCGGTGCCGCGCACGGTCAGCTATCCGAGCATGAACGGCCGCACCTCGCACGCCTTTTATTATCCGCCGACGAATGCGGATTACGCACCGCTGCCCGGCGAACTGCCGCCGCTGATGGTGATCGGCCACGGCGGCCCGACCGGCATGGCCAGCAGCACCCTGAAACTGGCGACGCAGTTCTGGACCAGCCGCGGCATCGCCGTGCTGGACGTGAACTACGGCGGCAGCACCGGCTTCGGCCGTGCCTACCGCGACCTGCTGAAGGAACAATGGGGCGTGGTCGACGTCGAGGATTGCGTGGCCGGCGCCCTGCATATGGCTAACTACGAGCTGGCCGACCAGGGCCTGGTCGACCGCGAACGCCTGGTGATCCGCGGCGGCAGCGCCGGCGGCCTGACCACCCTGTGCGCGCTCGCCTTCCACGACGTGTTCAAGGCCGGCGCCAGCTATTACGGCGTGTCCGACCTGAAGGGCCTGGATGCGGACTCGCACAAGTTCGAGTCGCACTACAACGAATACCTGATCGCGCCAAAGGCCCGCGCCGACGCCGTGTATGCCGAGCGTTCGCCGATCAACCACACCGATAAACTGCGCCGCCCGATGATCTTCTTCCAGGGCCTGGACGACAAGGTGGTGCCGCCGCCGCAGTCCGAGGTGATGGTCGACGCCCTGCGCGCACGCGGCGTGCCGGTGGCCTATCTGACCCTGGAAGGCGAAGGTCATGGCTTCCGCAAGGCGGACAGCATCGTGCGCACGCTGGAGGCGGAGCTGTATTTTTACCTGCGCGTGTTCGGCATTCCGCTACCTGCCGATCTGCCCGCGATCGAGATCGAGAACCTCGCCGCATGAGTGTCGAGGTTTTAAGCGCGATCCTCGAAGCGTGCAGCGAAAAGCGCAAGCTGGTCCTGGCGCTGCTGGCCCTGGCCGGCGAGCCGATGGGCCGGCGGCGCATCCACGAGCATTTGCTGCCGCTGGGCGAGAGCGCGACCGAAAACGACCTGGCCGACGACCTGACGGCACTACGTGCCGATGGCCTGATCGGCGAGCTGACGGGACGTGGCTACGTGATCACCCCGGACCTGGCCTGGCCGGCGATCGCCTGGGCCATCCGCACGCGCCGCCTGAACGACATCCGCGAGGTCTACCAGACCGTCACACCGCTGCGCCTGGACTGGCAGGGCACGCCCATGCTGCGCAGCTATCGCCAGGGCGTGGCACTGCTGCGCATGGCGCTGCTGGCCGGCGAGGGCCCGAAGACCATCGCGCCGCTCCTGAGCGCCTGCCTGCGCTGCCACGAAGCGGCCTACCTGCACCCGCTGGTCGACATCTGCGCCCGCCCCTTCGAACCGGAACTCATCGAACGCATCAACGGCGCGGTGCGCGACGAGGTGCTGGCGGTGCTGGTCAATCACGTCCAGCGCGAGCCGGGCAGCGCGCCGCCGATCCGCGCCTATGCCGAGGAACACGTGGCCCAGGGCGGCGCCTCGATGGCGCTGCGCATGGCGCTGGCCGAGCACCTGATCCTGTGCGGCCGCCTGGATGCCGCCGCCGAACTGCTGACCGATCTCGACGAATCCGCAACGCTGTACTACCGCAGCGTGCTGCAGCTGCTGCGCGGCGACCTCGACGAGTCCCTGGGCGGCTTCGACAAGGCGCTCAAGGCGCTGCGCAAGGAGACCGGCAAGAGAAAAGCCATCTTCGAGGGGATCGGCGGCCACCTGTACATCACGGCGCTGTTAAGAAGCAGCGATCCGAAGCACGCCAAGGCACTGGACAGCTATCTCGAGTCGGCCACCCGCGCCGTCCAGAGCCACGATACGGCCGTCTACCAGCAGCTGTCGATGCTGCGCCAGATCCGTGGCGGCACCGTCGACGCCGACGTCCTCCCCTCGCGCAACTGGGAGACCTCGCTGCAGCCGGTGATGTTCCGCGCCCTGCTGCACTGGTGGCTGGGCATGCCGCAGCTGGCGGATCGTCAAGCCTTCCTCGAGCAGCAGATGGAGACGGCGGAAGCGGCCGGCTTCGACTTCATCGCCGCGCAGATCGGCTCGGTGCTGGGCCAGCTCGGCATGGTCGGCATCGACAAACGCGCGATCGCGCTGCGCCAGCGCCACCATTTTACGGACATGGCGCTGTGGTTCGAGCGCGAGCAGCCGTGGGAGCGCCAGCTCAACGCCCTGATCAATCTGCAGCCGGCCGTCAACGTCGAGGTGGTGAAGGAATCGCGCCTGGCCTGGCTGGTCGGCTGGGACGAGCACCTGGGCGTGCGCGCGCTGGAACCGCGCGAACAGAAGCGCGACGTGCAAGGCGGCTGGACCCGCGGCCGGCCAATGGCCCTGAAGCGCCTGGCCGAGGATGCGGCCGAACTCGATTTCCTGACCGCGCAAGACGTGCAGGTGGCGAGCACGATCGGCGCCTACCGCTATTACAGCGGCACCGGCATGCGCTACGAGTTCGATCTCGACAAGGCGGTGGCGCTGCTGGCCGGCCACCCGCTGCTGTTCTGGATGGACTCGCCGGGCACCCGCATCGAGCTGCTGCCCGGCGAGCCGCAACTGATGGTGCGCGCCGGCGGCGGCAAGGTGACGATCTCGCTGAACCCGACTATGCGCGAGCAGCAGGGCGAGGTCGTGGTGACCAAGGAGACGCCGACCCGCCTGCGCATCGTGCGCATCAAGGACGAGCATAAACGCATCGGCGCCATCGTCGGCGCGGGCCTGGAAGTGCCGCTGGAGGCGGAAAAGCGCGTGCTGCAGGCGATCAGCGCGATTTCTTCGATCGTGACGGTGCAGTCGGACATCGGCGGCAGCCCGGCCGACATCGAATCGGTCGCAGCCGACATGCGCCTGCACGTGCACCTGCTGCCCTACCAGCAGGGCCTGCGCGTGCGCGTGCTGGTGCGTCCGCTGCCGGATGCCGGTCCCTATCTGCAGCCCGGCGACGGCGCCGAGAGCATTATCGCGGATGTAAAAGGCGTGCGCGTGGAGGCCAAGCGCGACCTGAACGCCGAGCGCGAAGCCGAGCGCCAGCTGCTGGCCGATTGCAAGGCGCTCGAGAACGCCGAGCACGAACACGGCGAATGGCTGCTCGGTCAACCCTTCCACTGCCTGGAGCTGATCACCGAGCTGCAGCAGGTGGATGCGTCGCGCGTGGTGGTCGCCTGGCCGGAGGGCGAATCCTTCCGCGTCACCAGGAAGCTGTCGTCGAAATCGGTGCGCCTGAACATCCGCCGCGACAAGGACTGGTTCGCCGCCAACGGCGAGGTCAAGATCGACGAGAACAAGGTGATGGACTTGCGCGAGCTGCTGGGCCGCCTGCGCGAAGACCGCTTTATCGCCCTCGGCGACAACCAGTTCCTCGCCCTCACCGACGAGCTGCACCGCCGCCTGACCGACCTGTCGGCCTATACCGATGCGGATGAGGAGGCGCTGCGCTTCCACCCGCTGGCCAGCTTCGCACTGGAAGAGATGGCGCTGGAAGCCGGCGAAGTCGACGCCGACGTCGCCTGGCGCAAGCACCTGCAGCACATGCAGGCGAATGCCGACTACCAGCCCAGGCTGCCGACCACCTTGCAGGCCGAGCTGCGCGACTACCAGGTCGAAGGCTTCGAATGGCTGTCGCGGCTTGCGCACTGGGGCGTGGGCGCCTGCCTGGCCGACGACATGGGCCTCGGCAAAACCCTGCAGGCGCTGGCCCTGATCCTGTCGCGCGCGCCCGGCGGCCCGACCCTGGTGGTGGCGCCGACCTCGGTGGCGACCAACTGGATGGCGGAAGCGGAGCGCTTCGCGCCGACCCTGAACATGAAGCTGTTCGGCGCCGGCGACCGCGCCGCCATGGTCAAGGATGCCGGCGCCTTCGATGTGATCGTGGTGAGCTATGGCCTGCTGCAACTGGAAGCAGGGCTGTTCAAGGACCAGCGCTGGCACACCATCGTGCTCGACGAAGCGCAGGCGATCAAGAATGCGCACACGCGCCGCTCGCAGGCGGTGATGTCGCTGCGCGGGGACTTCCGGATGGCGGCCACCGGCACGCCGCTGGAAAACCACCTGGGCGAGCTGTGGAACCTGTTCAGGTTCATCAACCCGGGCCTGCTCGGCACCAGCGACCAGTTCAATCTGCGCTTTGCCGGACCGATCGAAAAGGCCAGCGACAAGCGCGCCGAGCTGGCCGCGCGCACGCGCCTGCGCCGGCTCACGCAGCCCTTCATCCTGCGCCGGACCAAGGCCCAGGTGCTGTCCGAGCTGCCGCCGCGCACCGAGATCGTGCTGCCGGTGGAGCTGAGTGCCGAGGAGGCGGCGCTGTACGAATCGCTGCGCCGCGACGCGCTGGAACGCATCGCCACCTTAGAAGCGCCGCAGGCGCAAAAACAGATCCAGATCCTGGCCGAGATGATGAAGCTGCGCCGCGCGGTCTGCAATCCGGTGCTGGTGGCGCCCGACAGCGGCATCCGCAGCAGCAAGCTGGAAGCTTTTGCCCGCCTGGTCGACGAGCTGCTCGAGAACCGGCACAAGGCGCTGGTGTTCAGCCAGTTCGTCGACCACCTGTCCCTGCTGCGCCAGCACCTCGATGGGCGCGGCATCCGCTATCAGTACCTGGACGGCGCCACGCCGATGCAGGAACGGAAGCGCCGCGTGGATGCCTTCCAGGCCGGCGACGGCGACCTGTTCCTGATCAGCCTGAAGGCCGGCGGGGTCGGCATCAACCTGACCGCGGCGGATTACGTGATCCACATGGACCCGTGGTGGAACCCGGCGGTGGAAGACCAGGCCTCGGACCGCGCGCACCGCATGGGTCAGCAGCGGCCGGTGACGATCTACCGCCTGGTGGCGCGGCACACGATCGAGGAAGGCATCGTCGACCTGCACCGCCACAAGCGCGACCTGGCCGACAGCCTGCTCGAAGGCAGCGACGTCTCGGCGCGCATGTCGCCCGACGACATGCTGGCCATGCTGCAGGCCGGGCTCACGGGCGTGCGCGCGCCGGCGCTCGATACGTGACGTATTGTTTCAAGATTCCGCAAAGGTGGGGAATGGTGCTAATCTGGCGCCCGCCAATTTTTTAATCAGGCAGACAGACCACGATGATGAAAACGAAAATCGCGCCGAAGCTTGCTCTTGCAGTTTTGCTCACCAGCTTCGCGCTGGCGCCGGCAAGCGCGCGCACCAGCAAGGCGGCCAAGCCGAAGCAGACCAGCAGCGCCAAGGCCAAGTCCTCGGCCAAGAGCAAAGGCGCGGGCAAATCCGCCGCGAAGGGCAAAGGCAAGGCCGCCGCCGTCGCCGCGCCGGTCGCTGCCGCCGCGGTGGCTGCGGCAGCGCCGGCACCTTCGCCGGCCCCGACTTCGCAGAACCGCAACGACCGCTACATGGATTCGCTGTCCATGCAGTTCCTCACCGCGCTGTGGCGCGTCGATCCGGAAGGCGGCATCTACGTCGGCAAATTCGACGCCGCCGCCAAGCTGACCATTCCGGACGCGCCGACCCGCGCCAAGGAGCTGGCCTTCACCGACGAGTGGCTGGAAAAATTCCGCAAGCTGAATGCCGACAAGCTGTCGCCCAACCAGCGCACCGACCTCGCGGTCCTGCTCAACAAGCTGCAATACGACCGCTGGAAGCTGACCGTCTACCGCGACTTCGAATGGAATCCGGCCCAGTTCAACGTGGCCCAGCCGCTCGACCTGATCCTGAACACCGAGTACGCCGCGAAACCGCAGCGCCTGCGCACCATCCTCAAGCGCCTGGCCGACGTGCCGGCCTATTACCAGGCGGCGCAAGCCTCGATCCTGCACCCGACCCGCGAGCACACCCAACTGGCGATCTCGCAAGCCCCGGGCACGCTGGTGGTGCTGGCGGACGTCGGCAAGGCAGCCCAGGAGTCAAGCCAGCTGACGCCGCAGGAAAAGGCGATCTTCGCGCAGCGCGTGGCGAACGCCGGCAGCGCGGTGCTGGCCTGGGTCGACTATCTGAGCGACCTCGATAAATCCCAGGAGCAGATGCAGCGCGCCCGTTCGTTCCGCCTCGGTAAAGAGCTGTACGAGCAGAAGTTCGCGTTCGAGATCCAGTCTTCGAGCACGGCCGAGCAGACCTACCGCAAGGCGCTGGCCGCGCGCGACGACCTCCTCACCCGCATGGATGCGCTGGCCGACCAGCTGTGGCCGCAGACCATGGGCAATGCGAGCAAGCCGAATGACCGCTTCCGCAAGATCGGCATGGTGATCGACAAGCTCTCGCTGCAGCACGTCGCCCCCGCCGACTTCCTGCCCGAGATCCGCCGCCAGATCCCGCAACTGCAGGAGTACGTCATCAAGAACAACCTGGTGACGATCGATCCGAGCAAACCGCTGGTGGTGCGCGAGACCCCGCTGTACCAGCGCGGCGTGGCCGGCGCCAGCATCGATGCGCCGGGACCGTATCGGCCGAAGGACAAGACCTATTACAACGTCACGCCGCTGGATGGGCTCACGCCGCAGCAGGCCGAAAGCAGCCTGCGCGAGTACAACAACTGGATGCTGCAGATCCTGAACATCCACGAGGCGATCCCCGGCCACTACACCCAGCTGATGAACGCCAACCGTTCGCCTTCGCTGGTCAAGTCGCTGTTCGGTAACGGCGCTATGATCGAGGGCTGGGCCGTGTACGGCGAACGCATGATGCTCGAATCCGGCTACGGCAACAACGCGCCGGAACTGATGCTCATGTGGTGCAAGTGGAACCTGCGCAGCGTGTCGAACACCATCCTCGACTACAGCGTCCACGTGCTCGGCATGAACCGCGAGCAGGCGCTGGACCTGCTGGTGCGCCAGGCCTTCCAGACCCCGCAGGAAGCCGTGGAAAAATGGCGCCGGGTGCAACTGTCGTCGGTGCAGCTGACCAGCTACTTCAGCGGCTACAGCGACATCGTCGAACTGCGCGAGCGCCGCAAGCAGCAACTGGGCGAGCGCTTCAACCTGAAGGCTTTCCACGACCAGTTCCTCAGCTACGGCAACGCGCCGGTGCGCATCATCGGTCAGCTGATGCAGTAAGGCATAAGGCGACGGCATGAGGCAGATCGACCGTCCTGCCGCCGCTTGATTGCCCACAAGCGCCCACCCCAGGCAGGCCTTAGGATTGCGCGGTTTCCCCTCAACCGCGAAGGACGCCTCCATGAACCTGCCGCATCGCCCGGCCTGCCTGCGGCTTCCCCTGCTGTTCTCCCTGTCTGCCTGCGCCACCGCGCCCACCATCGGTGCCTCGGGCGCCAAGACCGTCGCCACCGGTGCGGCTGGCGGCGCCAACGCCGTCGATGCCAACGGCCAGCTCGAACGCTGCGACCGCTCGCTCGGCACCCTCACCATCGTCGAGGAATCGAACCAGCCCTGGATCAACCAGCTCACCGCGCAGTACCGCACGCAAAGCACGGTGCCGCTGCTGCGCATGATCATCCAGCAGTCGAACTGCTTCGTGATCGTTGAGCGCGGCCAGGCCTTCCGCCAGATGCAGGGCGAGCGCGAGCTGATGGCTACCGGCGAACTGCGCAACGCTAAGACTAACCTCGGCAACATCGGCAAGGGCCAGATGGTGGCGGCCGACTACACGATGACGCCGTCGATCACCTTCAGCCAGAAAGGCACGGGCGGCGTCAACGGCCTGGTGGGTGGGCGCATCGGCGTGGTCGCTTCGCTGGTCGGCGGCTCGATGAAGTCCAACGAAGCCTCGACCATGCTGCTGCTGACCGACAACCGCTCGGGCATCCAGCTGGCGGCCGCCGAAGGCAGTGCCCGCAATTGGGACCTGGGCTTCATGGCCGGCTTCTTCCAGCACGGCCTGGCCGGTGCCAGCGGCTTCAGCAATACGCCGGAAGGCAAGGTGCTGGCGGCCTCGTTCATGGATTCGTACAACCAGATGGTAAAGGCCGTGCGTGCCTACAAGGCGCAGTCGGTCGAAGGCGGCCTCGGTAACGGCGGCGTCCTGAAGACCAATTGAGCTCATCGCCGGCGGTGTTGGGTTTGATCCGACACTGCTGCGCAAGATGTTGTCCCCGGCCCGACTTCCTGGCGGCCTGTTCGACGCCCGCAAGGGCGTTTTTCCTTTTCCAGGGGCTGGCACGCCGCGTGCTGAATGGAGATCGTGAACGCAAACAGCGCTCCGCACTTTCCGAAACCAGCCATTCAAGGGGAACATCATGAACATCCACAAACACATGGAAGCCATCTTCATCGTCGCCCTGGCCACCGTCGGCCTCGGTACGATGGTCATCGACGGTATGCCGGAAGCGACCGCCGGCGCGTCGACGCCGGTGATCCGCGACGTGGCGGCAGCGCCCGCCAAGGCACAGGGAGCGGCGCCGGCTGCCATGCTGTGCGCATCCGCGGCCGCACCGCGGGCTTGAGTTCTCCGTCAGCGGCGGCCTTCAGCGCCGCCGCACCAGGGCCAGGCCGAGCAGGCCGATCCCCATCAGGCCGACCGAGAGCGGTTCCGGCACCGCATCGTCCGATGAGGTGACAAACATCGGCGCGACGGCCGCCCCGAGCGCGAAGGCGCTCAGCAAGGCGACGGTGATGCGGTGACGGCTGGGTTTCATCCTGGCTCCTGATTCGTTGCCTAGACAGAAGCAAGATCGATGCCTAGAGGAAATTATTATGCCGAATCAGTCACTTAATGGCATGCGCCAGCCAGGTAGCGGTTGCACTGTAAGATATGCCGACAGCATGGCTGCCGGCCGGCGCATCAGGCGTGCTCTTCCGGCGCGCGGGAAACGCGCACGAACACCGGCGCCAGCAGCAGGCCGAGTTCGAACAGCAGCCACATCGGCACCGCCAGGGCCAGCTGGCTGACCACGTCCGGCGGCGTCACGATGGCGGCGATCACGAAGGCGCCGACGATGATGTAGGGACGGAAGGACCTCAGCTTCTCGACGCTGACGATGCCCATCCGCACCAGGATCACGACCACCACCGGCACCTCGAAGGTGGCGCCGAAGGCCAGGCACATCGAGATCACGAAATCGAGGTAGTTCTCGATGTCGGGCATCACCGCGATCGAGGTCGGGGCGAAGTTGGCGATGAAGTGGAACACGCGGCCGAACACGAAGAAATAGCAGAACGCGACGCCGGCGATGAACAGCAGCGAGGACGAAATCACCAGCGGCAGCACCAGCCGCTTTTCGTGGGCGTACAGGCCAGGCGCGATGAAGGCCCAGGCTTGATAGAACACCCAGGGCAGCGACAGGATCAGCGCCAGCACCAGGGTGACCTTCATCGGCACCAGGAAGGGGGCGCTGACGCCGGTGGCGATCATCTTGGCGCCCACCGGCAGCGAGGCCAGCATGGGGGCGGCAAGGAAATCGTAGATCATCGCCGGGCCGGGCCAGGCCAGCAGGGCGATGCAGACGAGAGCGACCCCGATCACGGCCTTGACCAGGCGGTCACGCAATTCGACCAGGTGCGAAATGAAAGTTTCGCCTGCAGCTTCGTCAGTCATCTAGACTCTAGAAAAAGGAAGTGTTGGACTTGGCGCCAGGGCGGAACTTGCGCACGCGCGCCGCGCCCGACAGCACGTGCTGGCGGCCGCCGTGGCGGTTCTTGTACCAGGATGGAATGCTGGAGGTTTTGACCAGCTTCTTGCGGCGGAATTCGCGCGCCTTGCGCTCGATGTCGTCCGGGGTGGCGGTCGGCGTCGGTGCCGACGAGGCCATGGCGTCGCCGCGCCAGGCCGATTCGACCTCGCCCAGGTGCGACGAGACCGTGCTCTCGACCTCGGTGCCGAAGCTCTCGACCTCGGTCTTGAAGCTGTGCGCGGTTTCCTGCACTTCCTTGTGCAGGTTGCGCAGCTCCTCCATTTCGATCTCGCGCGAGACTTCCGACTTCACCTCGTGCAGGTAGCGCTGGGCACGGCCGTACAGGGTGCCGGCCATGCGCGCCACCTTGGGCAGGCGTTCGGGGCCGATCACGATCAGCGCGACCACCCCGATGACGGCAAGTTTGGAAAGCCCGAGATCGATCATGGACAGGAATTACGAGCGGTTCTTTTCGCGCGTTTCGACGTCGATCGTGGTGGTCGACTTGTCGACCACCTGCGAAGGCGGTGCCGGCGGCACGTTGGCATTCGCCTGGCGCTCTTCCTCGCTGCCCTTGACGCCGTCCTTGAAGCCTTTGACAGCCTTACCCAGGTCGGAACCTGCGTTCTTCAGCTTGCTGGTACCGAACACCAGCACAACCACCACCAGCACGATCAGCCAGTGCCAAATACTAAACGAACCCATTGTTTTCTCCTTGCAGGCGTACGCCCGAATTCGCATACAGCGTACGCGCAGTATACGCGATGATTCCCCGGCATGGCTTCTTTCCACCCGGAAGTTGTTTTTAAGCTCTAGGCGTCAGGTCCCGAGCCCGCGCCATGGACGCGGACCGCCATACACGTGCAGGTGCAGGTGATAGACCTCTTGCCCGCCGTCCGGCCCGCAGTTGATCAGCGTTTTATAACCGCCGCTGCGCTGGCCATCGGGTCCCTGCTTGACGGCGATACCATGTTCGGCAGCCAGCTTCGGCGCCAGCGCCAGCATCTTGCCCAGCACCGCCGCGTGTTCATCCGTGCAGTCGGACAGCGTGGCCACGTGCTGCTTCGGAATCACCAGCAGGTGGACCGGCGCCGCCGGGTTGATGTCCTTGAACGCGAGCAAATCCTCGTCTTCGTACACCACGCCTGCCGGAATCTGCTTGGCGACGATCTTGCAAAAGATGCAGTTGTCCATGTTCTCTCCAGGTAGGGTGGGCACACCGTGCCCACGGTATCAATCCTGCTTGCGGGCCGCCTTTTCGTCGAGGCCGGACAGGCCTTCGCGGCGCGCCAGCTCGTCCAGCACCTGTTCCGGCGTCAGGCCGAAACGCGCCAGCAGCACGGCGGAATGGAACCACAGGTCGGCCACTTCGTACAGCAGCTTCGACGCATCGGCACCGGCGCGCACGTCCTTGGCCGCCATCACGGTCTCGGTGGCTTCTTCGCCGATCTTCTTGAGGATGGCGTCGTCACCCTTGGCGAACAGGCGCGCGACATAGGATTTGTCCGGATCGCCGCCGTTTTCCGGCTTGCGCGATTCGATCACCGCCGCCAGGCGGTTCAGGGTGGTGCTCATTTTGTTTTTTTCGGGTTCGTGTAAATCGTGTCCGGATCCTTCAGCACCGGATCGGTATCCTGCCAGTCGCCATTGTCGAACTTCTGGAAGAAGCAGGAGTGACGGCCGGTATGGCAGGCGATGCCGCCGGCCTGCTCGACCTTCAGCAACACCACGTCTTCGTCGCAGTCGAGGCGGATTTCCAGCACCTTCTGCACGTGGCCGGACTCTTCGCCCTTGTGCCACAGCTTCTTGCGCGAGCGGCTCCAGTACACCGCTTCGCCGAGTTCCACGGTCTTGGCCAGGGCTTCGCGGTTCATCCAGGCGAACATCAGGATGTCGCCGGTTGCGGCTTCCTGGGCGATCACCGGCACCAGGCCGTTTTCGTCCCATTTGACCTTCTTCAGCCAGGGCTGGGCCGGAATCGATGGGGTCGTCGTCGGGGTAACCATCTGTGTCGTGTCCAGTTCAGTCCAATCGCATCGGGATGCCGCGTTCCTGCATGAAGCGCTTGGCTTCGCCGACCGTGTGCTGCCCGTAGTGGAAGATGCTGGCGGCCAGTACCGCGTCGGCGTGGCCCTCGAGGACGCCGTCCGCCAGGCATTGCAGGCTGCCGACGCCCCCGGAAGCGATCACGGGAATGCCGACCGCGTCCGAGACGGCGCGCGTCAGGCCCAGGTCGAAGCCGCACCGGGTGCCGTCGCGGTCCATGCTGGTCAACAGCAGTTCGCCGGCGCCCAGGCTTTCCATTTTACGGGCCCACTCGACGGCATCGAGGCCGGTCGGGTTGCGGCCGCCATGGGTGAACACTTCCCACTTGCCGGGCGCGACCTGCTTGGCGTCGATCGCCACCACGATGCATTGCGAGCCGTGCTTCTGCGAGGCGTCGAACACGAGTTGCGGGTTGGTGACCGCCGAGGTATTCATCGACACCTTATCGGCGCCGGCGTTCAGCAGACGGCGCACGTCCTCGACCTTGCGCACGCCGCCACCGACGGTGAGCGGAATGAACACGGTGGACGCGACCGCTTCGATGATCGGCAGGATCAGGTCGCGGCCGTCGCTCGAGGCGGTGATGTCGAGGAAGGTGATCTCGTCGGCGCCCTGGCCATCGTAGCGGCGTGCGATCTCGACCGGGTCGCCGGCATCGCGCAACTCGGTGAAATTGACGCCCTTGACCACGCGGCCGCCGGTGACGTCGAGGCAGGGGATGATGCGTTTTGCGAGCATAATTTAAGTATCGGCTCGTCGTTCCCGCGGAGGCGGGAACCCAAGTTTGTATGCGTTTCGATTGCTCATGCAAGCTTGGATTCCCGCCTGCGCGGGAATGACGTTTGGGTATATCAGGCTTGTGCGCCCTCGGTCAGCTCGTCGGCGCGCTCCTGCGCAGCTGCCAGGTCGAGCGTGCCTTCGTAAATCGAGCGGCCGCAGATCACGCCCTCGATGCCTTCGTCCTGCACGGCGCACAGCGCTTCGACGTCGGCCAGGTTGTGCAGGCCGCCGGAAGCGATGACCGGGATCTTGACGGCTTGCGCCAGGCGCACGGTCGCTTCGATGTTCACGCCGCCCATCATGCCGTCGCGGCCGATGTCGGTGTAGATGATCGACTCGACGCCGTAGCCTTCGAATTTCTGTGCCAGGTCGATGACTTCGTGGCCCGACATCTTGCTCCAGCCGTCGGTCGCGACTTTACCGTCCTTGGCGTCCAGGCCGACGATGATGGAACCCGGGAAGGCGCCGCAGGCGTCGTGCAGGAAGCCCGGGTTCTTCACCGCGGCGGTGCCGACGATGATGTAGGTGATGCCGTCGTCCAGGTAGCGCTCGATGGTGTCGAGGTCGCGGATGCCGCCGCCGAGCTGGACCGGGATCTCGTCCAGGTCATTCTCGACGGCGTATTCCTGCACCACCTGAATGATCGATTTGATGGCAGCTTCGTTCTTCGGCTTGCCCGCGAATGCGCCGTTCAGGTCGACCAGGTGCAGGCGGCGCGCGCCCTTCTTGAGCCAGTGCAGCGCCATCTCGGCGGGATCTTCGGAGAACACGGTGGCGAGGTCCATATCGCCCTGTTTCAGGCGAACGCAGTGACCGTCTTTCAGGTCGATGGCGGGGATCAGCAGCATGGTCGTAAAAAGGTTAAGGATTCCAGTGGATGAAATTGCGGTACAGGCGCAGGCCGGCGTCTGCACTCTTCTCGGGGTGAAACTGGGTGGCGACGATGTTATCGCGCGCGACTGCACAGCAGTAGGCGCCGCCGTAGTCGGCCTCGCCGATGGTGTCGGCGGGGTTTTCGGGCTGGGCGTAATAGCTGTGCACGAAATAGAACCAGGCGCCGTCCTCGACGCCTTCCCACAGCGGGTGCGCGCGCACCTGGCGCACGCGGTTCCAGCCCATCTGCGGGACCTTGAAGCGCGAGCCGTCGGCCTGCGTCTTGCCGTCCAGCTGGAAGCGCACCACTTTGCCGGGCAGCAGGCCCAGGCCCGGCGTGCCCTCGTTTTCCTCGCTCATGTCGAACAGCATCTGCTCGCCCACGCACACGCCCATCACCGGACGGGTCTTCATGGCGCGCAGCACCGCGTCTTCGGCGCCGGATTCGCGCAGGCCGCGCATGCAGTCGCGCATCGCGCCCTGCCCCGGCAGCACGACGCGGTCGGCCGCATCGATGTCGGCGGCCTGGCTGGACACGACGATCTCGGCTTCAGGGACGGCGGCGCGCAGCGCCTGCGCCACCGAGCGCAGGTTGCCCAAACCGTCGACCACAACAATCTTGTTTGCCATAGTGATGTCGCTCAGTGATCCCGATTACAGGCTGCCCTTGGTGGAAGGGATCGTGCCGAGCGCGCGCTCGTCGAGCTCGGACGCCATGCGCAGCGCGCGGCCGAAGGCCTTGAACACGGTCTCGCACTGGTGGTGGGCGTTCACGCCGCGCAGGTTGTCCACGTGCAGGGTCACGCCGGCGTGGTTGACGAAGCCGCGGAAGAACTCGATGGTGAGGTCGACGTCGAACTTGCCGATGGTGGCGCGGGTGAACGGCACATGCCATTCCAGGCCCGGACGGCCGGAAAAGTCGATCACCACGCGCGACAGCGCCTCGTCCAGCGGCACGTAGGCGTGGCCATAGCGGCGGATGCCCTTCTTGTCGCCGATCGCCTTGGCGACCGCCATGCCCAGCGTGATGCCGGTGTCCTCGACGGTATGGTGGTCGTCGATGTGCAGGTCGCCGACGGCTTCGACTTCGAGGTCGATCAGGCCATGGCGGGCGATCTGGTCCAGCATATGGTCGAGGAAGGGCACGCCGGTGTTGAGCTTCTGGCGGCCGGTGCCGTCGAGGTTCAGCGCGACGCGGATTTGCGTCTCGCTGGTGTTGCGGGTGATTTCTGCGGTGCGGGTCATTACAGGGAAGCCTTCAGGGCATTCAGGAATACGGAATTCTCTTCCGGGGTGCTGACCGTCACGCGGATGCAGTTGGCCAGCAATACATGCATTTTACTCAAATTTTTAATCAGTACCCGTTCGGCGAACAGTTTAGCGCAGGTGCGCTCGGCGTCCGGTACGCGCAGGGTAATGAAATTCGCGCTCGACGGGAACACGGTCACGCCCGGCAGCGCCGCCAGCGCGGCAGCCAGTTCGCCGCGCGCTTCGTTCAGCTTTGCCGCCTGCTCGTCGAGAACGGCGACGTGGTCGAGCGCGAACTCGGCCGCCACCTGGGTCAGCACGTTGACATTGTAGGGCGGACGCACCTTGTCGAACTGCGCCAGCAGCGCCGGCGCCGCGGCCAGGTAGCCGAGGCGGATGCCGGCCAGGCCCAGCTTCGACAGCGTGCGCATCACCATCAGGTTCGGGTATTGCGGCAGGCGGTCCATGAAGCTGGTGCGGGCGAAGGGCTGATAGGCCTCGTCGACCACGGCGATGCCGGTCTCGCCCAGCGCCTCGATGATGGCGATCATGTCGTCTTCATCGTAGAGGTTGCCGGTCGGGTTGTTCGGGTAAGCCAGGAACACCACCGCCGGCTTGTGCTGTTCGATCGCCGCCAGCATCGCCGCGCGGTCGAGCGAAAAGTCGGCTTTCAAAGGCACGCCGACGTAATCCATGCCGGCAAACTGGGCCGAGCGCTGGAACATGACGAAGGCCGGGCTCGGCGCCATCAGGACCGCACGCTTGTCCTGGCGCGCGGTGGCGGTGGCGATGATGCTGATGATCTCGTCCGAGCCGTTGCCGAGGATGACGTCGTAGCCGTTCGGTACGCCGAGCTTGTCGCAGATCTTCTGCTTGAGGGTGGCGTACGAGGCCACTGGATAGCGGTTCAGCACGGCCTCGGCCAGGCGCGTGGCCAGTTCCTGGCGCAGCGGGTCCGGCAGCTCGTACGGGTTTTCCATCGCGTCGAGCTTGATGTAGCCGCTGGCGTCGGGCACGTTGTAGATATGGCCGGCACGGACGTCTTCGCGGATCGTGTTGGCGATGAGGGTGTCGATGTCGGTCATGGTGTGCTTTCTTCGGTGATGTCGTCAATAACACCGTCGTCCTCGCGGAAGCGGGGACCCATGCTGCGCTTGCTGTCGCGCTCAGCATGGATTCCCGCTTTCGCGGGAATGACGGTTTCAGCTTTGTCCTTTTTGCGCACGCTAGCGGCCTTTTTCTTTACCGGCGGCTCGGGTTGCGCCAAGCGCTGCTGGATGATCTCGCAATACGCCGGGTTCAGCTCGAAGCCGACGAAATGCCGGCCCAGCTTGCGCGCCGCCAGCGCCGTGGTGCCGCTGCCCATGAAGGGATCGAGCACCACGCCGCCCGCCGGGCACGAGGCCTTCAGCATCCGCTCGATGATCTCGAGCGGCTTCTGGGTCGGATGATCGACGCGCTCGGCATGCTCGCGGTGCAGGCGCGACACGCTCCACAAATCCTTCGGGTTGTAGCCGACCTCCAGCCACTTGGCGCCGATGAAGATCGAGCGCGAGCGTGCCTTCTTGGTCGCGGCGTCGTACGGAATGCGCACGGCGTCCAGGTCGAAATAATAATCCTTGCGCTTCACGAAGAAGCCGATCGTGTCGTGCACCGAGCTGAAGCTGCGGGTGCTGCCGCCCATCGAGGGCACGCGGCGGTCCCAGATGATCTCGTTCATCATCGTCAGGCGCTTTTTGAGCATGACGAAGATCTCCGGCGCGAAGCGCCAGGTCAGGAAAATGTACAGGCTGCCGTTCGGTTTCAGCTTCGGCAGCGCGATGTCGATCCAGCGCTCGGTCCAGGCCAGGTAATCGTCCACGCTCTGCTGGTCGGAGGCGTTGCCGTAGTCCTTGCCGAGGTTGTAGGGCGGGTCGGTGAGGATCAGGTCGATGGCCCCATCCGGGATGCGCGCCATCCCCTCCAGCGCATCCTCGCAGAAGACCTGGTCGACCCAGCCCGTCATGACTTCTCTTTGATCCGTAGTTCTGCGCTGCGGGCATGCGCCTGCAAACCCTCGCCGTATGCCAGCTCGGCCGCGACCTTGCCCAGCGTTTGCGCGCCGGCTTCGGACACGAACAGGACCGAAGAGCGCTTCTGGAAGTCGTACACGCCCAGCGGCGACGAGAAGCGCGCCGTGCGCGAAGTCGGCAGCACGTGGTTCGGGCCGCAGCAGTAATCGCCCAGCGACTCCGACGAGAAGCGGCCCAGGAACATCGCGCCGGCGTGGCGGATGCGGTCGGCCCACTGCTGCGGCTCGGCAGCCGAGATTTCCAGGTGCTCGGCGGCGATGTCGTTGGCGATCTCGCACGCTTCTTCCATATCGCGCACCTTGATCAGCGCGCCACGGTCCGTCATCGAGGTCGTGATCGTGTCCTTGCGCGGCATGGTCGGCAGCAGCTTGTGGATGCTGGCCTCGACCTGGGCGATATAGTCCGCGTCCGGGCACAGCAGGATGGCCTGGGCCAGCTCGTCGTGCTCGGCCTGCGAGAACAGGTCCATCGCGACCCAGTCCGGATCGGTGGTACCGTCGCACAGCACCAGGATTTCGGACGGACCGGCGATCATGTCGATGCCGACCGTGCCGAACACGCGGCGCTTGGCGGCGGCCACATAGGCGTTGCCCGGGCCGACGATCTTGTCGACCGCCGGAATGGTCTCGGTGCCGTAGGCCAGCGCGGCCACGGCCTGGGCGCCGCCGATGGTGATCACGCGGGTCACGCCGGCAATCGCGGCGGCGGCCAGCACCATCTGGTTTTTGACGCCGTCCGGGGTCGGCACCACCATCACGATGTCTTTCACGCCGGCGACCTGTGCCGGAATCGCATTCATCAGCACCGACGACGGATACGCGGCCTTGCCGCCCGGGACGTAGATGCCGACGCGGTCCAGCGGCGTCACGCGCTGGCCGAGCACGGTGCCATCCGGCTCCGTGTAAGTAAAACCGTTCAGCTCCTGCTTCTGGCGCTCGTGGAATACGCGGATGCGGTCGGCGGCGGTCTGCAGCGCGGCGCGCTGGGCGGCCGGCAGTGCCGCCAGGGCGGCCTGCAGCTCGTCCTGGCCGAGGTCGAAGGCGGCCATGCTGGTGGCGCCGTTCGGGATGCGGTCGAATTTGTTGGTGTACTCGAGCACGGCCGCATCGCCGCGCGCCTTGACGTCGGCAAGGATCCTGGCGACGGCGGACTCGATGGCGTCGTCGGTCTCCGCTTCGAAGGCCAGCAGTTTGGTGAGCTGCTGCTTGAAATCGGCGGCGGTGGAATCGAGTTTGCGGCTCCGCAGTTCTACATTCCTTGTCATTGCTTTAGCCTTGCTGTTTCGAGGCGCGTTCGAAGGCCTCGATGATGGGTTGCAGGCGCTCGCGCTTGAGCTTGAGCGCAGCCTGGTTGACCACCAGGCGCGATGAGATCTCCATGATCTTCTCGACTTCGACCAGATTGTTGGCGCGCAGCGTGCCGCCGGTCGAGACCACGTCGACGATGGCATCCGACAGGCCGACCAGCGGCGCCAGTTCCATCGAACCGTACAGTTTGATCAGGTCGACGTGCACGCCCTTCTTGGCGAAGTGCTCGCGCGCGGTGTTCACGAACTTGGTCGCGACGCGCAGGCGCGCGCCCTGGCGCACCGCGGTCTCGTAGTCGAAGCCGGCATTCACCGCCACCGACATGCGGCAGCAGGCGATGCGCAGGTCGACCGGCTGGTACAAGCCTTCGCCGCCATGCTCGAGCAGCACGTCCTTGCCAGCCACGCCGAAATCGGCGGCGCCGTACTGGACATAGGTCGGCACGTCGGTCGCGCGCACGATCAGCACGCGCACATTCGGGTCGTTGGTGGCGAGGATCAGCTTGCGCGAGGTTTCCGGATTTTCCGTGACCTCGATGCCGGCCGCGGCCAGCAGCGGCAGCGTGTCTTCAAAAATGCGGCCCTTGGACAGGGCCAGGATCAGCTGGGAGTCATCCCGCGTTGGTTTGCTCATGATTTGATGCGAACGATGTCGGCGCCCACCGCCGACAGCTTGGCTTCCATGCGGTCGTAGCCGCGGTCCAGGTGGTAGATGCGGTCGACGATGGTGGTGCCCTCGGCGGCCAGGCCGGCGATGACCAGCGAGGCCGACGCGCGCAGGTCGGTCGCCATCACCGGCGCGCCGACCAGGCGTTCGACGCCGCGCATGAAGGCGGTGTTGCCCTCGGTCGAGATCTGCGCACCCAGGCGGTTCATCTCCTGCACGTGCATGAAGCGGTTCTCGAAGATGGTCTCGGTGACGCGGCTCGGGCCGTCGGCGATCGTGTTCACGGCCATGAACTGGGCCTGCATGTCGGTCGGGAAGCCCGGGTATTCGGTGGTGCGGAAGGACACCGGATGCGGACGGCCATCCATGCGCGCACGGATGCTGTCGCCTTCGACGGTGAGCTGCACGCCCATCTCGCGCAGTTTATCGAGCGCGACGTCGAAGATGTCGGTGCGGGTGTTGACGATGCGGATGTCGCCGCCGGTGGCCGCCACCGCGCACAGGAAGGTCGCGGCTTCGATGCGGTCCGAAATCACCGCGTGCCTGGTGCCGTGCAGTTCGTTCACGCCCTGGATCACCAGGCGGTCGGTGCCGATGCCGTCGATCTTCGCGCCCATCGCCACCAGCATGTTGGCCAGGTCCGTCACTTCCGGCTCGCGCGCGGCGTTTTCCAGCACGGTCTCGCCTTCGGCCAGCACCGCCGCCATCAAGAGGTTCTCGGTACCGGTCACGGTGATCATGTCGGTCAGGATGCGCGCGCCCTGCAGCTTCGGGCACTTGGCGTGGATGTAGCCGCCTTCGATCGTGATCTCGGCGCCCATCGCGCGCAGGCCCTTGATGTGCTGGTCGACCGGACGCGAGCCGATCGCGCAGCCGCCCGGCAGCGAAACCTTGGCTTCGCCGAAGCGCGCCAGCATCGGGCCCAGCACCAGGATCGAGGCGCGCATGGTCTTCACCAGCTCATATGGCGCTTCGAGGCTGCTGATGTTGGCGCCGTTCAGGGTGACGTTTTCGTCGTCCTGGGTAACCTTCAAACCGGTCTGCGCCAGCAGCTTGAGCATGGTGCGCACGTCGTGCAGGCGCGGCACGTTCGACAGTTCGAGGTCGCCGCCGGTGAGCAGGCCGGCGCACAGGATGGGCAGCGCGGCGTTCTTGGCGCCGGAGATGACGATGTCGCCGTTCAGGCGCTTGCCGCCGGTGATCTGGAGCTTGTCCATGCTGGTTATCCTTGGTACTCGTCGGGGGTCAGGGTCTTCATCGACAGCGCGTGGATCTCTTCGCGCATGCGGTCGCCGAGCGCGGCGTAGACGATCTGGTGGCGCTGGATGCGGCTTTTACCCGCAAACGCGGGCGAGACGATGACGGCGCTGAAGTGCTGGCCGTCGCCTTCCACTTCGAGGTGGGTGGTCTCGAGGCCGGCCTTGATGTAGCCGTGGATGAGTTCAGGTGTGGTAGCCATGATGAATTCTGAATAAATCTTAGTGACGCAGCTTGTAGCCGCGGCGGAGCATATTGATGGCGACGCCTGCCAGCACCACGAAGAACACGGCGACGATGGCCAGGCTGGTCCAGGGCGAGACGTCCGACTTGCCGAAGAAACCGTAACGGAACCCGTCAATCATATAAAAGAACGGGTTGAAATGCGAGACTGCCAGCCAGAACGGCGGCAGTTTCTTAATCGAATAGAACACGCCGGCCAAAAATGTTGCAGGCATGATCAGGAAGTTCTGGAACGCGGCCAGCTGGTCGAACTTCTCGGCCCAGATACCGGCGATCACGCCCATCGCACCCAGGATCGCCGCGCCCAGCAGCGCGAACACGATGATCCACAGCGGGAAGGTGAACGACAGGTGCGCGAACCAGGCGGTGATGACGAACACGCCCGCGCCCACGCACAGGCCGCGCACGATCGACGCGGTCACGTAGGCCGACAGGATCTCCCAGTGCGACAGCGGCGGCAGCAGGATGAACACCAGGTTGCCGGTAATTTTCGACTGGATCAGCGAGGACGAGGAATTGGCGAAGGCGTTCTGCAGCACGCTCATCATCACCAGGCCCGGGATCAGGAAGGCGGTGTAGTCGACGCCTTCGAGCATCTGCACGCGGCCTTCGAGCACGTGGCCGAAGATCAGCAGGTAGAGCATCGAGGTGACGATCGGCGCGGCGATGGTCTGGGTGGCGACCTTCCAGAAGCGCAGGATCTCTTTATAGAACAGGGTCTTGAAACCCACGGAAAAGAAATTCATCGAATCGAGACTCCGGCTTGAGATTCGCCTTCCATGATCTGGATAAAAATGTCTTCCAGGTCGGCCTGCTGCAGCTGCATTTCGTCGATCTGGGCGCCCGATTCGCGCAGGCGCGCGAGGATGTGCTCCACTTCGCCGTACTCGTTCACGCGCAGGGTGTATTTGTTGCCATGGCCATTCGGCTTGGAGGCGTCGTCGTGTTCGTCGTGCGCGACCAGGTGGCGCAGGCCTTCCGGCAGCGCGCCCTGCTTCAGGTGCACGATCAGCGAAGAACCCGACACCCGGCGCAGCAGCTGCGACATGGTGTCGAGCGCGACCACGTTGCCGGTCTTGAGCATGGCCACGCGCTGGCACATCGCCTGCGCTTCTTCGAGATAGTGGGTGGTGAGCACCACGGTGTGCCCTTCGCGGTTCAGGCGCGAGATGAACTTCCACAGGGTCTGGCGCAGTTCGACGTCGACGCCGGCGGTCGGTTCGTCCAGCACGATCACGGGCGGTTTATGGACCAGGGCCTGGGCCACCAGCACGCGCCGCTTCATGCCGCCGGACAGGGCGCGCATGTTGACGTCGGCCTTGGCGGTCAGGTCGAGGTTTTCCATGACCTCGTCGATCCACTTGTCGTTGTTCTTCAGGCCGAAGTAGCCGGACTGCAGGCGCAGCGTCTCGCGCACCGTGAAGAAGGGATCGAACACCAGTTCCTGCGGCACCACGCCGAGCGCCATGCGCGCGGAGCGAAAATCCTTGACCACGTCGTGGCCGTGGATGCGCACGCTGCCGACGTCCGGCCGGATCAAACCGGCGATGCAGGAGATGAGGGTGGTCTTGCCGGCGCCGTTCGGGCCGAGCAGGCCGAAGAACTCGCCTTGTTCGATGGTCAGTGAAACGCCCTTCAAGGCCTTGAAGCCCTTGTAGCTTTTCTCGACGCTGTCAATCTGGATGGCTGTCATGCGATAGGGGCGCGCCGGGATGGCGGACCGTGCAGGGGAAACGAGCCATTATAGAAGAAAACGTCATGACGGGTCGGCGATGGCCCGTGGGCGCGGGGCACCCACCCTACATTGAGCGATCGGTCGTAGGGTGGGCACCCCGTGCCCACGCACCCTGGCAATTACGCGCGGCCGATCAGGCCATCGACGCCATACAGACGTGCCAGCGCATCGACGTTGGCCGGCACATTGATGAAGGTGAGCCTGCGGCCGTGGCCCTGGGCGCGGCGCTGCCACGCCAGCATCAGGGCCAGGGCCGAGGAATCGGCGGCACGTACGCCGCCGAGGTCGAACACGGTCTCGCCGGCGCTCAAGGCGGCGCAGCCCTGCTCCAGCGCCGCCTGGGCGTTCTGGAAGGTCAGGGCATCCAGCGAGAGCATGGGATTGGACTCGGCCATGCTTACTTCTGCGGGGACTTCAGCGGCTTGTTGGCCAGCTGCTGGTTACGATCGTGCAGCTTCTTGATCAGGCCATCGACGCCGCCCTTGCTGATTTCGGAGGCGAAGGTCGACTGGTAGGTCTGGACCAGCCAGGCGCCCATCACGTTCAGGTCGTAGATCTTCCAGCCCTGCGCGCCCTTGCTCAGGCGGTAGTTCAGGGTGATCGGCTCGCCGCGGGTCAGGTTGACCTGGGACTTCACCTCGACGTCGGTGTCGGCCGGGTCGGCGCGGAAGGGCTTGAACTCGACGGTTTCGTTCTTGATCTGGGCGAGCGCGCCGGCGTAGGTGTAGATCAGCAGGTCGCGGAATTCCGCCGACAGCTGCTTCTGCTGCTCCGGGCTTGCCTGGCGCCAGAAGCGGCCGGCCGCCTGCGCGGTCATCTTGTCGGAGTCGACATACGGCAGGATCTTGGTGTTCACCAGGTCGATGATCTTGCGGCTGTTGCCGGCCTGGATGTCCTTGTCGGACTTGACCGAGTCGATCACGTCGGTGCTGACGCGCTTGACCAGCACGTCCGGCGCTTCGTTGGTGGCCGCAGCCGGGGCAGCGATCACGCTGGTGGAAAAGGCCGCCACGGCGGCGGTCACGATCAGTTGTGCGATGGGCTTCATACGCTTCCTTTATCTTGGTCGAGGCTCTGCGCCTCCAATGTGTATCCCGTTAACTACTTCTGCACCGGTTCGGATGACACCGGTGCCGGCACCGGCGGATTATTCGGCGCCGAATTGTTCTGTGCCGGGGCAGCGTCGGCAGGGGCGCCGTCGTCGCCCGGCGTTTCCGCCTTCTTGACGCCCAGCTTTTCCTGCACCCGCTCCTGCACCTTGTCGATGCGCTCCTGGACCTTCTCGGCGCGGACCTGCGCCTTGTCGGTGTCCAGGACCTTGCTGCTGCGGCGCTGCAGGTAACCGTCGCGGATGAATTCGTAGCGGTCGAGGGCAGCGTCCTCCAGCAGGTTCGAGGCATCCAGCACGCTGGCGCGCTGGTCGACGGCGCGCAGCGCGATGCCGCTGTTACGCCACGGGATGTCGTTCACATGGTCCCACGGGTCGCCCCAGAAGTCGCCCGGCAGGGCCGCGGTGTCACGTACCGTAGATGGGCCCAACAGCGGCAACATCAAGTAGGGACCGGACGGCACGCCCCAATAACCCAGGGTCTGGCCCAGGTCTTCGTTGTGCTTGCGGAGGCCAGCCGGGGTCGCGATATCGAGCACGCCGGCCAGGCCGAGGGTCGAGTTCACGGCAAAGCGGGTGAAGTCGTTCAGGCCGTCCTGGCCCTTGAGCTGGGCAAAATTGTTGACCGAGCTCCACAGGTCCGACAGGTTGCCGAAGAAGTTGTTCACGCCGGTCTGCACGAAGTCCGGGGTCACGTTCTTGTAGGCGGTGGCGGCCGGTTTCAGCGCGGTGCGGTCGACCGCGTCGTTGAAGCTGAAGACTGCCCGGTTGAATTTCTCGAACGGATCACGCGGATTGGTGACGGTGCTCGCACAACCGCTCAGCAGCACAGCAGCGCCCGCCGCCAATACCAGTGAATTACGAAGGGTCATTTATCGCCGTCCTTTCCTTCTGCAGCTTTGCTATAGATAAACTGGTTGATCAGGTCTTCCAGCACCGCCGCCGATTGCGTGCGGGTGATGCGGTCGCCATCGGCCAGGTTGTTGGTATCGCCGCCGGCTTCGATGCCGACGTATTGTTCGCCCAGCAGGCCGGAGGTCAGGATCTTCAGCGAGCTGTCTTTCGGAAACTTGTAAGCCGGATTCATGTCCAGACGCACCATGGCGGCGAAGGTCTTGTCGTCGAAGCTGATATCGCCGACACGGCCCACCACCACGCCCGCGCTCTTGACCGCCGACTGTGGCTTCAAGCCACCGATGTTGTCGAACTTGCCGACGATCGCGTACGTCTTGGTAAATGAGATCGTGCTCATGTTACCTGCCTTAAGTGCGAGAAAAAGGAGCGATACCGCACCCAACAGCACGAAAAGTCCGACCCAAACGTCAATAGTTTTGCGATGCATAAGATTTCCTAATATATAGCGGCGATTAATCAGCCAAAGTTCTAATTACTTGATTACTTATTGAACATGAGTGCGGTCATGATGAAGTCCAGAGCAAGGACCATCAGCGAAGCGATCACGACAGTACGGGTCGTCGCGCGCGACACGCCTTCCGGCGTCGGCTGCGCTTCGTAACCCTGGAACAGGGCCGTAAAGGTGACGGCGATACCGAACACGAAGCTCTTCAGCACGCCGTTCAGGATGTCGCGGCGCACGTCGATATTGCCCTGCATCTGCGACCAGAACGCGCCTTCGTCCACGCCGATCAGCTGCACGCCGACCAGGTAACCGCCGATCACGCCGATCGCCGAGAAGATGGTGGCCAGCACCGGCATCGCAATCATGCCACCCCAGAAGCGCGGCGCCAGCACGCGCTGCACCGGGTTCACGGCCATCATTTCCATCGCCGACAGCTGCTCGCCGGCTTTCATCAGGCCGATTTCCGCGGTCAGCGAGGTACCGGCGCGGCCCGCGAACAGCAGGGCCGTCACGACCGGGCCGAGTTCGCGCAGCAGCGACAGCGCCACCAGCTGGCCGAGTTTTTCGTCGGCGCCGAACTGGCTCAGCGTGTAATAGCCCTGCAGGCCCAGCACCATGCCGACGAACAGGCCGGACACGACGATGATCAAGAGCGAGTAGTTGCCGATGAAATGGATCTGTTCCGAGATCAGCGCCGGGCGCTTCAGCGCGCCGGGCAACCGGCCCAGCAGCTTGAAGAAGGAGCGCGTGACAAAACCGATGCGGGCGATGGTATCGAGCACGAAGGCGCCGATGAAGCCGAGAAAACGCGCGATCATTGCTTGCCTCCCAGGCCCAGGTCTTCGGCCAGCGATTTGCCTGGATAGTGGAAGGGCACGGGCCCGTCGGGCTCGGCATTGACGAACTGTTTGACGTACGGGTCGCTGGAAGCGCGCATTTCCGCCGGCGTGCCCTGGGCAACGATCTTGCCGCCGGACAGGAAGTAGACGTAGTCGGCGATGCTGAAGGTTTCGTTCACGTCGTGCGAGACCAGGATCGAGGTCGAGCCCAGCGTGTCGTTCAGGTTGCGGATCAGGTTGGCGGTGACGCCCATCGAGATCGGGTCCAGGCCGGCGAAGGGCTCGTCATACATGATCAGTTCCGGATCGAGCGCAATCGCACGCGCCAGCGCCACGCGGCGCGCCATGCCGCCCGAGATCTCGTTCGGCTTCAGTTTGGCGGCGTTGCGCAGGCCGACGGCGTTCAGGCGCATCAGCACCAGGTCGCGCAGCACTTCTTCCGGCAGCTCCGTGTGTTCGCGCAGCGGGAAAGCCACGTTCTCGAAGACGGTAAGGTCGGTAAACAGCGCGCCGAACTGGAACAGCATGCCCATCTTGCGACGCAGGCGGTACAGGTTTTCCGTGTCGAGCCGGTGGACGACTTCGCCGTTCACCGAGACCGTGCCGCGCTGGGGACGGATCTGCCCGCCGATCAGGCGCAGCACCGTCGTCTTGCCGGAGCCGGAACCGCCCATCACGGCAATCAGTTTGCCGCGTGGGAAATCCATGCTCAGATTCGACAGGATGGGGCGATCTCCATACGAAAAATGCAGATCGCGGATTTCGACAAGGTTGGACACAGTGAATATTGGTATTTGGTGAATCTCGTATTGTAGTGCAGAAACGTTAATCCCTGCTGGAGGCAGCCCAATTTGGACGCCTGGATCGACGTGATATTACAACATTGCTGAACAATGAGTCAGATATTTTCTTTACGTAAGTATTTGTTTTAAATGAGATATGCATATGCAGCATTGTTGCGCGACGCTCATTTCCATTAACAAATTCCCTATGGAAACAACAGCTTGAGGCTTTGTTGAAGAGCTGAAATTTCCGCGGCACCAGGGTGGTTGGACAGCGTGAATTTTTGGGTGCATTATGGGTCGAACGACGTGGGGGCGACCGTGACTGCCAAAGCCTTGATCCACATCCAGCACGACAACATCAGCATGGAAGGCATGCTGGAGTTGCCGCACGAACCGCTGGGCATCGTCCTGTTTGCCCACGGCAGCGGCAGCAGCCGGCTCAGCCCGCGCAATAATTACGTCGCCCGCATCCTGCGCGAAGCCGGCATCGGCACCCTGCTGCTGGATTTACTGAGCGCCGACGAAGAAACCCACCCCGACACCCGCTTCGACATCGCCCTGCTGACCCTGCGCCTGCGCAGCGCCGCGCGCTGGCTGGTGCGCGAGCCGGCGACAATCGGGCTGCCGCTGGGCTTGTTCGGCGCCAGCACCGGCGCGGCGGCCGCCTTGCGCCTGGCGGGCGAGCCGCATCTGGGCGAGCCTTATCTTGGTCAACTGACGCCCGGCCATGCCGGCCCCTACCCTTCGATTGCCGCCGTGGTCTCGCGCGGCGGCCGGCCGGATCTCGCCGGCGTGGCGGCCCTGCACGGCGTGACCGCGCCGACCCTGCTGATCGTGGGCGGCGAAGACACCAGGGTCATCGAACTGAACCGGCTGGCGTTCGAGCAGTTGCACTGTCCACGCGAGCTGGCGATCGTGCCTGGGGCGACGCATTTGTTCGAGGAACCGGGGACGCTGGAAGAGGTGGCGCGGCTGGCGAGCGTGTGGTTTGGTGGGTGTTTTGCGCGCCGGGGTGCTTCGGGTGGTCCAGCGCAGTGAGTCGCCTATGCCTGGGGCGGCTTCGGCTGGCTTCCTTGTCGTATTACAGAAAACGAATTAGAGGTTCGACCGTAGAAATGACGTTGAGACAAGCGTTCGAGCTGACGATGACCCACTCTCTAAAACCGCCGAATGCCGCAGTTACGTTGAGCATGCCATGCGCCGTTTCCTGCTCGGCCCAACCCCCACTTTTGATTTCGAAGACGACGTAACGCGATGTGTCAAAGGCCCGGCTGCTCCAATAGGGAAGCAAATCGCCTTCATCAAGGTATCGGAATCCTCTTGGTGCCGTGAACACGATTTCGAGGAATTGGTCATTCCCACGCTCGTCCTCGCCTAGAGCGACTGCAACACGCAGACCGGAAAATCCCAAGGACAGGTCACATAAATCGGTGCGTCCCCGGTTCGGGATTAATGGCCCGACGGCCTCGACAAGGTACCTAGGCTTCATATTGACAGTTGGGATGACCGATTGAATGCGCAGTGTACCAACCTAAATCGGGATAGGGGCCGCCAGTCTAACTGACGGGTCCCCTCCCACACCACCCGGCATGCGGGTCCGCACCGGGCGGTTGGAACGGTTGAGGTCGTAGCGCCGGACCCGCGCACTACGCCTACTT
>Ga0308160_10000183_pt1 | contig 158223 bp, 142 predicted proteins | sample PhyFR1_FD_201036 | JGI IMG/M metagenome (GOLD analysis project Ga0308160, IMG submission 201036) | Phyllosphere microbial communities from UC Gill Tract Community Farm, Albany, California, United States - DLSLF.R1 | ecosystem: Host-associated > Plants > Phyllosphere > Unclassified | place... | reverse complement strand
GGGCAATAGATAGACGGCCGCGGAGCGGCCTTTCCTCAGCGGGTCGCCGCAGGCGTGGCACCGAGGGGGCTACCCGCCGGCTCTTGCCCCAAGGCGCCAAGGCCCAACGCGATGCCGAAGGCGAGCCACGCTCACCCTGATCATCCCCGCGCCCGACGCCCCCAAAGCCACCCACCGCCGCAAATGCCCAGCACGAGCACCGCGTCCAGCACCCAAGGCGCCCACGGCCGTGCATCGAACCAGGGCGCCACCAGGCCGTCATGGGCGATCATGCGCGCCGCGGTCCAGGCGATGGCCGCGGCACCGATGTAGACGACCGCAGGGAACCGCTCGATCAGTTTCAGGATGAGGGTGGAGCCCCACACCACCAATGGCACGCTGATCGCCAGCCCGAGGACCACCAGGCCCATGTGGCCCTTGGCCGCGCCGGCGATTGCCAACACGTTGTCCAGGCCCATCAGCGCATCGGCCACCACGATGGTGCGGATCGCCGGCCAGAAGCCCGACGCGGCGTCGATGTTCGGGTCATGGTCGTCGTGCTTGAGCAGTTTCCAGGCGATGGGGATGAGCAGGGCGCCGCCGACCAGCATGAGGCCGGGCAGCTTGAGCAGCCAGATCACGGCGAAGGTCAACACGATGCGCAGGGCGATCGCCCCGAACGTGCCCCAGAACACTGCCTTTTTCTGCAATTCCCGGGGCAGGTTGCGTGCGGCCAGTGCGATCACGATCGCGTTGTCTCCCGCCAGGACCAGGTCCAGCAGGACGATGGCGGCAAGGCCGGAGAAGAATTCGGGAGTGAGGAAATCCATGGGTGGCGGCCTTTGCGCGTGGTGAGATCGAATGCGGCGGCCACGGGCACGCGCACTCGTGGCCACCACAAAAGTCTCGTTCCTGGCGCAAGCCACCGCGACGACCGGGATGCATGGGGCATCCGTATTGACGACCGTCGCGCACGAAACCCCGGAGGGACTTCGCGGAACTACTCCCCTTCGGGTTGGTAGTGGGGTGCATTGTGCGCGGTTGGGATGCACCGCGGCAAGACATTGCCCCGGGGTCACCGGTTAAAATCGCCGGCTATCCCAACCCCGCGAGTGACATCCATGAGCGCACACGACATCCGTTCCGCCACGCGTCCCGATCCGGACCAGCCGCTGGTGGACATCGCCAACTACGTCGCCGACTACCGGATCGACTCGCAGGAGGCCTACGACACCGCGCGTTACATGCTTCTGGATTCGCTGGCGTGCTCGGCCCTGGCGATGAAATTCCCCGATTGCGTCAAGCACCTGGGACCGCTGGTGCCGGGCGCGGTGATGCCCGGTGGCTCCCGCGTGCCGTTCACCGCGCACGAACTGGATCCGGTGCAGGCCGCCTTCGCGATCGGCACGCAGATCCGCTACCTGGATTTCAACGACACCTGGCTGGCGGCCGAGTGGGGTCACCCCTCGGACAACCTGGGCGCCATCCTCTCCGTGGCCGATTACCTCTCGCGCAAGGCGGTGAAGGAAGGCGGCGCGCCGCTGACGGTGCGCGACGTGCTGGGCTATGCGATCAAGGCCCATGAAATCCAGGGCTGCTATGCCCTGAAGAACAGTTTCAACCGTGTCGGCCAGGATCACGTGATCCTGGTCCGGCTGGCGTCCACGGCGGTCACCACGGCCATGCTCGGTGGCGACAAGGAGCAGATCACGACGGCGGTCTCGCACAGCTGGATCGACAACGGCGCCCTGCGCACCTATCGCCATGCCCCGAACACCGGTCCCCGTAAGAGTTGGGCCGCGGGCGACGCCTGCCGCCGTGCCGTCACCCACGCCATCAACGCTGTCTACCGCAACGTGGTGGGTTATCCGTCGGCGCTGACCGCCAAGACCTGGGGCTTCTACGACGTGGCCTTCAAGGGCAACGCGTTCGAGTTCGAGCGCCCGTTCGGCAGCTACGTCATGGAAAACGTGCTGTTCAAGATCAGCTTCCCGGCCGAATTCCACGCCCAGACCGCGGTGGAATGCGCCATGGCGCTGCACGAGCAGGTCGCCTCCCGAGTGGATGAGGTGGAGAAGATCGTGATCGAGACGCAGGAGGCCGGTGTCCGCATCATCGACAAGACGGGCCCTTTGGCGAACTACGCCGACCGCGACCACTGCATCCAGTACATGGTGGCTGTGCCGCTGATCTTCGGCCGCCTCACCGCGGACGACTACAACGACGCCGTGGCGGCCGATCCGCGCATCGACGCCCTCCGCGACAAGATGACGGTGGTGGAGAACCCCCAGTTCACCCGCGACTACTTCGACCCGGAGAAGCGCTACATCGGCAATTCGGTGCAGGTTTTCTTCAAAGATGGTTCAAAAACCGAGAAGATTTCGATCGACTTTCCCATCGGTCATCGCAACCGCCGAGCCGAAGGCATCCCCGTCCTGCTCCGCAAGTTCGAGGCCGCCCTGCGCGCAGAGTGGCCTGCAGAGCGGGTTGAGAAGGTTCTGGAGGTGACTTCGTCGGCCGAAAAACTCGACGCGATGCCCATTCACGAGTTCATGACGCTCTTCACGGCTTGATAATAGCCGTGACTCAAGTATGAACGGCGGTTTTTAGCACGTGTTCAATTGTTTGATTTTTGCTAAACTGCCGCCGCCCGTTGAAGGGATATAAAAGCGAGGGACGGCTGAAGTCCCCGGATTAGATTTTAGATTTACGCGCGATTCCGTTTGGGGTGGAGCGCGGAAGCGAATACCAATAATGAGGAGACACCGATGAAACGTAAGGGCTTGTTTTTGCTGATCGGCTTGGCCCTGGGCGGCGTGGGTGCCGTTCATGCGCAGGAATCCGCTGCTGACACCGCGGGTAACGGCTATGACGGCCGCTGGTACATCGCACCGACGGTGGGCGGTTACTACAACGACACCGACCGCAACACCAACAGCCGTCAGGTCTATTACGGCCTGGGCTTCGGTAAGTTCATTTCGAACAACGCGTCGATCGACATCTTTGCCGATCGCACCAAGCGCGACAACGACGGTAACGGCCACTGGTCGAACAACAGCTACGGCGTGGCAGCTCGCTTCTACGCTGGTGCCTGGGACAGCTGGCGTCCGTACCTGCTGGCTGGCGTGATGGGTTCGTACCACCACAACCCGTCCGACAACGGCTGGTCCCCGGCTGCCGAGCTCGGCGTCGGCGTGTCGAAGACCATCACCGACAGCTCCGACTTCCGCGTCGAAGCCGGCTACCGCTACGACTGGGACGACAAGACCGTCGAGAGCGAGAATGGCTACGGTGACTGGTTCCTCGGCTTCTCGATCGTCTCGCGCTTCGGCGAGCCGCCGGCAGCTCCGGCTCCGGTCGCTGCTGTCGCTCCGGCCGCTCCGGATTGCTCGACGCTCGACAGCGACGGCGACGGCGTGAACGATTGCGACGACAAGTGCCCGGCCACCCCGGCCGGCACGATCGTCGGCCCGGACGGTTGCCCGCAGAAGGTCGTCATCGACCTGCGTGGTGTCAACTTCAAGTTCGACCGCCCGAAGAAGGGTGAGACGAACATCGGACCGACCCTGCAGGAGCCGACCAGCGACTCGCTGGGCGTTCTCGACCAGGCTGTCGACACCCTGCAGCGTTACCCGGCCGTCAAGGTCACGGTTGCTGGTTACACGGATAGCGTCGGTAAGGACGCTTACAACCAGGGCCTGTCCGAGCGTCGCGCGAAGATCGTGTTCGACTACCTGACCTCGCACGGTATCGGTGCGGATCGTCTGGAAGGTCCGATCGGTCACGGCGAAAGCAACCCGATCGACACGAACGACACGGCCGAAGGCCGCGCTCGTAACCGTCGCACGGAACTGCAGGTTCAGCAGTAATCGTTGCAAGATCGGTAAGTGCAGCATGAAAGAGCCCGGCGAAAGCCGGGCTCTTTTTTTGTGCAGGCCATAGGGTCGGCCAACGTTCCAAGGGTCCAGCAGCCCTGCGGTTGTAGGAGCGGACGATGTCCGCGAACCCTCGACGTGTCGTTTCGCGAATGATGCGTTACCTCGGCACGAGCGGAGGTTCTACCCACGTGCCCGCGTGGCATTCCGCGCCATGTGAGACCGCTTTGTTCGGTAGTTGGAAACGCCCGGCGTTAGGCGGGGCGCGGCATCGTTCGTTTTAGCGGTGTTGAGGGTTCGCGGACATCGTCCGCTCCTACATTGGCCTGTACCGTAACCGTAACCGTAACCGTAACCGCGACCGCGACCGCGACCGCGACCGGGGCCGGGGCTACCTTGGCGGCGGACGCAACGCACCGCCGGGTTTGGCGGGGTTACCAGGCGTAGCGGAGCCGCCCGTACCAGTACGCGCCGTTCGAGCCGATCGGGGAGATCACGTCGTAGGGGAAGTTGCCGGCGTAGGCGATGTCGGGGATCGAGCGATCGGGGTATTGGTCGGTGATGTTCTGCCCGCCCAGCGCGAGGGAGAGGCGATCGGTGGCGTGCCATTCGGCTTCCGCATCCAGCTGCCAGCGCGCCGCATAGGTCTGCTTCGGCACGAAGCCACCACCGAAATCGAACACCCGCGTAGTGCTGCCCTGTCGTGTAGCGCGGCCCAGTAACGACCAGCGCGAGTTGTCCCAGCGTGCGGTGAACGCGCCACGCTGGCGTGGGGCGGCATCGGTGAGCGTGTTGCGTTCTTCCAGCCCGAACAGCACCGCATCCGCGCCGAGCGCGGCCAGTTCCGGTGGCGTGTCGCGGACGTGGCGGATCGACGTGCGGTTGTAACTGTAGGTGGCGGTGAGCGTGAGGTTGCCGCCGAAGGCCGGTTGCCGATAGTTGGTGACCAGCTCCGCGCCGCGGGTGCGCGTGTCCACGGCGTTGGTGAAGAACGCCACGCTTTGGACACCCGGTACGCCGAAGCGTGCGTCGATGTAATTCTCCAGGCCGTCCGGCGCGATGGTTTCGGACAACGTGACACGGTGGTCGACATCGATGCGGTACACATCCAGCGAGGCGTCGAAGCGCTCGCCCAGGCGGGCGGTGAGCCCGAGACTGTAGTTGCGGGATTTCTCGGCCTTGAGGTCGCGTGCGCCCAGCCCGCGCGCGATGGGATTGTTGACCGAGAGCACGCGGCCCTGCACCAGGGTGCCGTCGGCACCGTAGCCCGTGGAGGTCGATTCGAAGCCGACCTGGCTGAGCGAGGGTGCGCGCAGGTTGTTCGATGCCGCGCCGCGAATGGCGAAGGCATCGGTGAGGGCGTACCGGCCACTGAGCTTGCCCGTCCACGCGGAGCCGAAGTCGTCGTAGTGCTCGTAGCGCCCCGCGGCATCGGCGAAGAAGCGTTCCGTGACGTCGCCGGAAAGATCGACATAGGCGGCGCCGACGTTGCGATGCAGGTCCGCCGTGTCCTGGGGTGTCAGGCCGCCTCCGGCCTGGGCGCCGGTCGGTGCCCCCACGATCGGCCCGACCGCGTAGGAGGCCGGATCGCCCGCGTAGGTCCGGAAGCCCTCGTGGCGGAACTCCGCACCCGTTGCCAGCGTAAACAGCTTCGAGCCCCATTCCACGGATCGGCTTAAGTCGAGGTTGGCGGTGCCCTGCGTGCTGTCGTACTTGCCGATGTCGAAGCGCGTGGGGCTTTGCTCGCCCAGGGACACGTTGACGGTGTCGCGCAGGTCGTAGTCGAAGGTGTTGCGACCCCAGGTCAGGCTGCCGTCGATATCCCATTCGCCGGCGCGGCCGCGCGCGCCGGCGGTCAGGTTGACGTCGCGGTTGTAGCCGAGCGATTCGGGCCGATAGCCTTGCGGATAGAGCGCCGGCACGTTCGCGTCGCTGTCGGGATAGCGGAAATAGTTGTCGCCGACGGTGCGGCGCTGGGTATACATGCCGAAGGCATAGCCGCGCACGGTGTCGCCGAACGGCAGTTCGGCGTTGAACCAGCCGCTGTAGTTCTCGTTGCGCGGGTCGCCGGCGGCGTAGTTGCGCTTGCCGCGCAAGGCCAGGTTTTCCGGCGAGGGGTTCTCCCAGGAGGGGATGTCGTCCCGGCCGGCCCGGTTGGTCGGCTGGCGGTTGTTGCCCTCGATGCCGGCACGGACGAAGCCACCGTCGCCCCCGAGTTTGGCGCCCGCCTTGGCGCTGACGTAGCCGCTCTGGCCATCGGTGATCTCTCGGTTCCCGGGGCGGAAATTCGTGTGGTAAGCCCCATAGGTGGCGTCCACCTCGCCGCCCTCCGGGGCATCGTCGAGGATGATGTTGACCACGCCCGCGATGGCGTCGGATCCGTATTGCGCGCCAGCACCGTCGCGCAGCACCTCGATGCGCTTGATCGCGCTGATCGGAATGGCGTTGAAATCCACCGGCGTGGTGCCGCGGCCGATCTTGCTGTCGCTGTTTACCAGGGCGGAGGTGTGGAAGCGCTTGCCGTTGACCAGCACCAGCACCTGGTCTGGGCTCATGCCTCGAAGCTGGGCGGCGCGCACGTGGTCGGAGCCGCCCGAGTTGGACTGGCGGGGAAAATTGAAGGAAGGCAGCAGCGTGGCCAGGGCCTGGCCGAGCTCGCCGTTGACGGCGCCGGCCGAGCGGAGGTCCTCCGGCGTGAGCACATCGATCGGCACCGGCGAATCCAGTACCGTGCGGTCTTTGGCGTGGGTGCCCGTGACCACGATCTGGTCGAGGGTGGAGGCGGTGTTGCGGTCGGCCTCCTGAGCGGCGGCGGGAAGGGCGGCAAGACCGAGCAGGACGGCGGAAGCGAGGCGGGACGGGTGCATGGATGATCCTGGCGGGCACGCGGGGAGGTCACCGCGGCGACACGGGCGACGATGGCGGAGCACGATGGTTCCGGTGGCCGCAGTAACGTGCGAACCTTGCACTATTTGTTGCATTGCAGTGTACGCTGTGTCAATAGGTCGGACGCCTAGCCGTATGGACGTCCGTTTCGAAATACTCGTGCAAGGGGTTTCCATGAAGGTGTTCGCTGGTCTTTTCCTCGCCGTCTCGCTCGTGACGGCCGCCTGTGCCGGCCCCGCGCAGCGCGGCCCGGCCGCACCTGTCGCGGCAACGCTGCAAGGCGATACGGCCCATCCGGATGCCACCCGTGGATGGGTCCGCACGGAGCTCTACTTCGGGCTGGGCCGCGCGGATGCGCACGACGGCGTGGACGAAGCGGCGTGGCGCGGTTTCCTCGACAAGGACGTGACGCCGCGCTTTCCCAGCGGCCTCACCGTGGTCGACGCTTACGGCCAGTGGCAGGGCAAGCAACAGGCACAGCCCGAGCGCCTCCGCTCGAAGATCGTGGTGCTGCTGTATCCCGATACGCCGGCGGCGCGGGCGTCGGTCGACGCCATCCGCGCGGCATGGAAGGCGAAGACGGGCGACCAGTCCGTGCTGCGCGTGACCCAGCCCGCGGACGTGTCCTTCTGATGGCGGCCGTCCCCGCACCGCGTCGTCGCTTCGGCGGCGGCGACCTCAACGGCGTCCTCGGCCTGGTGGTCGACAACCTGTCGCTACTGGCCTTCCTGGCCACGGCGCTCATCGGCATCTTCGGCATGCCGGCCGACCTGATCTTCCGGCGCATGTTCCCCGGCACGGCACTCGGCGTGCTACTGGGCAATCTCGCCTACACCTGGATGGCCCGCCGCCTGGCCGCGCGCACCGGCCGCGACGACGTCACGGCCATGCCGCTGGGGATCGACGCGCCGACCACCATCGGCATGGCGCTGCTGGTGCTGGGCCCGGCGTTCGCGGGCTACCGGCAAGCCGGCATGGATGCCTCCGCCGCCGGAGAGGCCACCTGGCACCTGGGCATGGCGTCGCTGGTGGTCATGGGCGTGCTCAAGTTCGTGCTGTCGTTCTTCGGGGCGTGGGTACAGCGTTCGGTACCGCGGGCGGGCCTGCTGGGATCGATCGCCGGCATCGCGCTGGTACTGATGGGGCTGCTGCCGCTGGTCGAGATCCTGCGTGTGCCGGTGGTGGGCTTTGCCGGGCTGGGTATCGTGCTGTACGCACTGATCGCCCGGCGCCGCCTGCCGTTCGGCATCCCAGGCGTGCTGGGCGCCTTCGTCGTCGGCGTCGCGCTTTATTACGGGCTGGGTCCGGTCGGGTTGCTGGGCAGCGGCTACCACGCGCCCGCGGGCTGGACATGGCGATTGGGCCTGCCCCTGCCCAACCTCGGTTTCCTCGATGCCTTGCCGGCCACGCTGCCCTACCTTCCCCTCATCCTGCCGTTCGGCCTGCTGATGGTGGTGGGCGGCATCAACGTGACCGAAAGCGCGCGCGCGGCGGGGGATGATTACTCGACCCGCGACATCCTGCTGGTGGAGGCACTGGCGACGCTGGTGGCGGGCATCTGCGGGGGCGTGGCGCAGACCACGCCATACATCGGGCAGCCGGCCTACAAGGCCATGGGCGCCCGCACGGGCTACACCCTGGTCACGGGTCTGGTCATCGGCCTGGGCGGCGTGTTCGGTTACCTGTCCAACCTGGTGGAATTGCTGCCCGTGGCGGTGCTCGCGCCGATTCTGGTCTTCGTGTCGGTCAGTATCACCACCCAGGCGTTCGAGGCCACGCCGCTACGCTATGCGGGCGCCGTGGTCTTCAGTTTCTTCCCGGCCATCGCGCGGCTGCTGGCCATCAAGCTGGGTGATCCGACCATCGTGGACCCGGCGCATTTCGCGGCGCTGTACGCCGACAACACCCACGGTATCTCGGCCATGGCGGTCATCGTGATCCTCGGCAACGGCTTCATCATCACCTCGATGGTCTGGGCCAGTTTCGTGGTGGCGATGATCGACGGGCAGGTGCGCAAGGCCGCGGGTATCGTGGCGCTGGGGGGCGTGCTTACTGCGTTCGGGGTGATTCATTCGGTGGCGCCGATCGGTTCGGTGTACCTGCCCTGGTTGCTGGATGCGGCGGCGCGGGCGGTGGTGTGGCAGTTCGTGGCGGCGTATGGGGTGTTGGCGGGGGTGTTGATGGTGCTTTCCGTGGGGGAGGCTTCGGAGCGGTGGGAGCGGTCGGAGCGGCGGGTTTAGGAGGGCCAGGGGTAGGGTGGGGTGCGGCCTTGCCGCTGCGTTGGCTTTTCGCTCACATCGTGAGCTCCTACCCGCGTTGTTGGGTGGGTAGTAACGGGTTTTAGGTGCGTTGCGTGGGGTGGTGCTTGAATTGCTTGGGGTGGGAGGCCACCCTTGGGCATTGTCCCGAGGAAATTCCCCATGTCTCTTTCCGACCTGACATCACTGCCGGGCGTGACCGCCGCGCCGGATGCTGTGACCCAAGGCTACGTGTTCAACCATACGATGATCCGGGTGCGCGACCTGGACGCGTCGCTGGACTTCTATACGCGGGTTCTGGGCTTTACGCCGGTGTACCGGCAGGTGCACGAAGAGGCGGCCTTCACCATCGTCTACCTGGTGCTGGTGGGCGATCGTGCGCTCATTCCGGATGACGACGCGGAGCGCAAGCGCTGGGTGCTGTCGCAGCCGGGCGTGCTGGAGCTGACGCACAACCACGGCACGGAGAAGGATGCCGCCTTCGCCTACCACAACGGCAACAGCGAGCCGCGCGGCTTCGGCCACCTATGCGTGAGCGTGCCAGACGTCAACGCCGCCTGTGCGCGTTTCGAGGCGATGGGCGTGGCGTTCCAGAAGCGCTTGAGCGATGGCCGCATGCGCCATATCGCCTTCATCCGCGACCCGGACCAGTACTGGATCGAGATCCTCCAGCCCACGCCGTTCACCGCCTGACGCGCCCGCCACCATGCCGACGAACCTGCCCCCGGTCACCCGCAATCTCCTGATCGCCAACGTGCTGGTCTTCATCGCGCAAACGCTGCTAGGCGACGAGCAGACGCTGGCGGTGAGCCGCTGGTTCGCCCTGTGGCCGATCGGCCACGATCTTGCCGTGGACCTGGGCGGCGGCGATATTGCCGGCATCGGATTCCGCGTGTGGCAGCTGGTAACCTACGGCTTCATGCATGGAAGCATCATGCACATCGTGCTGAACATGTACGCGTTGTACATGTTCGGTGGGCTGATCGAGCGCGTGATGGGCCAGCGGCGCTTCGTCATCTACTACTTCACCTGCCTCGTAGCGGCCGCCGTGGCACAGCTGGCGGTGGTGTACTTCTTCGAGCCGGGCCGCATGTACCCGACGGTGGGTGCGTCCGGTGCGGTGTTCGGCCTGCTCGGCGCTTTCGCCATGCTGTTCCCGCGCGAGAAGCTGATGCTGATCCCGATTCCCATCGGTATCCCGGCGTGGTTGTTCGTCACGCTCTACGGCGCCGCCGAACTGATCTTCGGTGTTACCGGCACGGTGTCCGGCGTGGCGCACTTCGCCCACCTGGGCGGGTTGTTCGCCGGGCTGGCGCTGCTGTGGGCGTGGGGCGTCAGGCCGCCGCCACGCCCCTCGTTCTGAAGCGACTCAGCGCAGCGCGAGGAAGTCCGGGCTGACCACGAAGCGCACCGCGTCCAGGCGGAAACGCGCTTCGGGGATGGCCGCCAATAGGGCATCGCGTTCGTTTTCCACCGCCTCCAGTTCCGCATCCGTGATCGACGGATTGACCGCGTGCAGGGCGACCAGCCGCGCGTATTCCGTATCGAGTTCGCGCCGTGCGGTTTCCATCGCCTCCACCTTGATCACTTCGGCACGAGCCTCGGCGAGGTCCTGCGCGCGTTCCAGCATGGGCGGCACCAGCTTGGAGAGGAACTTGCGATAGCGCGGCACCTCGATATTGCGATCAGGGGCGCGGCGCATGGCGACGTCGCTGGGGCGGAAGCCCGGGCGTTCGCTGAGCTTGGTGTCCACCGTCAGGGCCAGCGGTGTCGTGGGCAGGAAGCGGCCCGGATCGAGTGTGCGGTCGGCAATGATTTCCAGCACGAACACTGCCTGCAACAGGGCCGTGCGCACGGGCAGGGCATCGTCGACGAGGAAGGCGGCATTGCCGTTCTCCCCCGAGACCAGCAGGTCCACCGCGGCCAGCACCATCGGGTGGTCGAGACGCAGCAGCGGCAGGTCTTCGCGCGCTAGGGCGAGGTCGCGCGAGAACGTGACCGACAATGGACCATCGGCGAAACCGGTGAGGCCGTCGGTGGACAGGTATTGTGGATCCAGCAGCACGATGTCCTTGGCCAGTTCTTCCGCGTGCACGCCGAAGGTCTCGAACAGGCGCTGGATGAAGGCATCCCGCGCTTCGTCGGCGTCTTCGGCGGCGAAGCTGCCGGCGAGGTCGTCCGCATGCGGGTCGCGGCTGGCGGCCAGTTCGAGCAGGTGGTCGCGGCCGGCGTGGATCAGGGCGGCCAGTTCCTCGTGCGCGCCGCGGGTCTCGGCGATGAGCGCATCCAGTTCCTGATCGCGGGCATCGTCCTCGCGGGCGTGCTCGTCGGCGAGCGTGGACAGCAGTTCACCGAAACGACGCAGCAGTTCGCGACCGTCGGCGGGGCTGGAACGGAATGCATCCATGCCTTCGTCGTACCAGCGCGCCAGGATGTGCTGCGCGCTTTGCTCGACCACCGGCACGTGGATGCTGATGTCGTGTTTCTGGCCGATGCGGTCCAGGCGACCGATGCGTTGTTCGAGGAGGTCCGGATCGAGGGGGAGATCCCACATCACCAGGCGGTGGGCGAACTGGAAGTTGCGGCCCTCCGAACCGATCTCGGAGCACAGCAACAGGCGCGCGCCGTCGGGCTGGGCAAAGAACGCGGCGTTGCGGTCGCGCTGCACGATGCCCAGACCTTCATGGAAACGGGCCACGCCCACGCCGCTCTTCGTGCGCAGGGCTTCCTCGATCGCCAGCACCTTGGCCTGGCTGCGGCACAGCAGCAGGAACTTGTCCGCCGGATGCGCGTCGAGCAGGCTCAGCAGCGCGGCCAGGCGAGGGTCGTCGTGGTAGTCGAACTCCAGTGGGGCCGGTGGCTGTTGCAGGTCGGAACGGAACTCGGCCAGCAGGGCGTCGCGGCGGCCGGGCTCTAGCGCATCGGCATCCAGCACGCGGATGTGCGGCACACGGTGCGGGAAGCCGCCGATGCCGGCACGACGGTTGCGGAACATGGCGCGGCCAGTGCCGTGGCGATCGATGAGGGCGGCCAGCAGGGCATCGTTGGCGTCGTCGCGCTCGACCAGGCCGAGCAACTCGCGGTCCCCGGTGAAGCGAGCCTTCAGCAAATCCCGATGCGCCGTGCCGAGTGTCTCGCCCGCGGCCAGCACGCTGGCCACTTCGGACAAGGCGCCATAGCCTTCCGCCTCGCCGAGGTAGGTGTCCAGGTCGCTGTAGCGTTGCGGGTCGAGCAGGCGCAGGCGGGCGAAATGCCCGGCGCGGCCCAGTTGCTCGGGCGTGGCGGTGAGCAGGATGACGCCCGGCGTGGCGGCGGCGAGGGTCTCGACCAGGCGGTAGCGGGGGCTGGCCTCGTCCGGGGTCCAGGCCAGGTGGTGGGCTTCGTCCACCACGATCAGGTCCCAGCCAGCCTCGGTCAGCTGCGCAGCGCGCTTCGGCGAGCCTTCGAGGAAGGCGAAATCGGCGATGACCAGTTGTTCGTCCTCGAACGGGTTGCGGCCGTCGCTGGCCTGTTCGATGGCCTCGCAGCGTTCCTCGTCGAAGATCGAGAAGGACAGGTTGAAACGGCGCAGCAGCTCGACGAACCACTGGTAGACCAGGGTTTCCGGCAGCAGCACCAGCACGCGACCCGCACGCCCGGCCGCCAGCTGGCGCGAGAGGATCATGCCGGCCTCGATCGTCTTGCCCAGGCCCACCTCGTCCGCCAGCAGCACGCGCGGCGGGCGACGCGCGGCGGCGATGCCGGCCACGCGTAGCTGGTGCGGTACCAGGCCGATCCGCGCCGATTCCAGGCCCCAGGCGGCCGAGCGACGGGCATCGGCACGCCGGCGCAGGGCTTCCAGGCGCAGGTCGAAGCGGTCGTTGGTGTCGGTACGGCCACCGATCAGGCGGTCGTCCGCCTGCGACAGCGCCTGCTCGTCGTCCAGCTGGCCTTCTTCCAGTTCGCGGCCTTCGCCACGGTAGACATAAAGGCCATCGCGTTCCTCGATGCGCTCGACCAGGAAGGCGATGCCCTTGCCCGATACGCGCTGGCCGGCGCGGAATTCCGCACGGATCAGCGGGGCGCTATCCGCCGCATAGGGGCGCAGCACGCCCGCCTTGGCGAACAGCACCTGCACGCTACGTCCCTCGACGCGAAGAACGGTGCCGAGACCGAGCTCGGGCTCGGCGGTAGAGATCCAGCGTTGACCGGGTTGGAACATGCGAGGGGAGCCAGGACTGCAAGGGGGCGTTGATTATCCGCCGCCGGGCCCCGGATGCCTACCTTTGTGACATCAGGTCTCGGCCCAGCGTCGCAGCAGGTTGTGATAGACGCCCGTCAAGCGCAGGATCGCCGCCTGATCCGCCCCTGTGGCCGACAGCTCGCGGATGGACGTATCGAGCTCCAGCAGCAGCCGCCGTGCGCCATCGTCGCGGACCAGGCTCTGCACCCAGAAAAACGCGGCGATACGGGCGCCACGCGTCACCGGCGTTACCCGGTGCAGGCTGGACGAGGGATAGACGATGGCGTGGCCGGCCGGCAGCTTGACCTCGTGCTCGCCGTAGGTGTCGCTGACGATCAGCTCGCCGCCGTCGTACTCGTCCGGCTCGGCCAGGAACAGCGTGCATGAGATATCGCTGCGAACCTGTTCGTCGCCGTGGCCGGTGGACATCACCGCGCCGTCGATATGGAAACCGTATTCGCCGCCGCCTTCGTAGCGGTTGAAGCGCGGCGAGATCGTGCGCAGCGGCAGCGCCGCCGCGTGGTAGAGCGGATGGCGGGTGAGCGCCGCGACCACCTGTTCACCCAACTGTCTCCGCAGGGGTGACGCGTCGGGCAGTTGCAGGTTGCGCTTCACCTTCGCACCCTGCGGACCGACGGTCTGCCGACCGTCGGTCCAGTCGGCATCCACCATGGCGGCACGCATACCCGCGACCTGTTCGGCGGTCAGGACATCGGGAATGTGCAGCAGCATGGCGGGTTCCTCCGATGGATCAGAAACGGACGTTGGCGGTGAGCATCGCCGAGCGCGGTGTCCCCGGAGTGTAGCGGTAGCCGCTCTTGTTGATTGCCGCCACGTAGCGCTTGTCGAACAGGTTGTACACGTTGAGCTGCAGGTCGACGTTACGGTTGATCGGGTAGCTGGCCATCGCGTCGAACACCCAGTACGCCTTGGTGTACTGCGGCGTGCCCACCGCACCGTCCGTGCCGCGCAGCAGTTCGCCGGAATAGCGCGCGCCGCCGCCGACGGTCAGGTCGAACGGCAGGTGGTAGGTGGTCCAGGAGGTGAAGGCCTTCTTCGGCGTATAGGCCAGGTCGTCCGAGCCGTTCTGCGTCACGTTGGCACCCTTCTCCACGGTGGCGTCCATCGTGGTGAAGCCGGCGCTGATCGCCCAGTCTTCCGTCAGCTTGCCCAGGGCCGACACCTCGATGCCCTGCACCCGCTTCTTGCCGATCTGGTAATAGAGCAGGTCGGTCGGGTCCTGCACCAGCTCGTTGGTCACCGTGGTGCGATACAGCGCGCCGGTCAGCAGCAGCCGCGAGTCGAGCAGGTCCCACTTGGTGCCGATCTCGGCGGTGCGCGCCTTCTGCGGGTCGAAGTTGGGGTTGTCGGCGCTGTTGCCGGATGCGGACAGCGTGAGCGTGTTGCCGCCCGGCGGCTCCTGCGACTGGGCCACGTTGATGTAGATGCTGCCGTTGGCGGCCGGCTTGTACAGCACGCCCACCTTGTAGTTGATCAGGTTGTCGCTCTTGGTGGTGTCCACGCCGGGCAGGATGCTGCCGGCCGGCAGGCGACCGCACGCGGGGCCATTGCGCGCACCGCAGACCACGAGGCTGCTGAAGTCGGTCTTGTAGTGGTCGAAGCGCACACCGGCGTTGACCTGCCAGTTCTCGCCGAACTTCAACGTGTCGAACAGGTAGGCCGCGGCGGTGTTGGTCTTGCCGCTCGATACCGCGCCGGTCTCGTGGTAACGCAGGCCACCCACATCGGAGTACGGCTTGTACAGATTGGCGGCCGGCAAGGTGCTGCCGGTAACGGGACCGAGGCCGATGGTGCGCGCCTGCTCGTTGGTCAGCTCGATACCGGCGCTGATGTTCTGCGTGACCGCGCCCGATTCGATCGTCGCCGTGAGGTTGGTCTGGTTGGTGGCGATGCGGTTGGACTGGTGCTTGAACGTCGGCAGGCTGCGTGCCAGCGTCCAGGTCGACGGATCGGCCGGGTTGGGCGTGAGCAGGTTGGCGGTGGTGCCCATGAACGCGGTCAGCAGGTAATCCTGCGTGGTGCGGGCCCAGCGCGAGGTGTTGTGCAGCGCCACGGTGTCGTTGACATCGTGCTCGACGATGACGGTGAACATGTCCTGCGTGACATGGTCGTGGTCCTGGTTGGTGCCGTAGTAGTTGTCTTCGTCGACCTTGCCCGCGCCGGTGAGGAACGCACGGCGATCGGGCGAGGTGTAACCCGGCAGGCCGATGGTCGGCACGCCGCCGTCGGGCACGTTGTTCTGTTTGATGTGCAGGTAGTCGAGGTAGACACGGGTCGGTGTGCCGAGCCCGAACGCCAGCGACGGGGCCACGCCCCAGCGGTTGTTCTCGATACGGTCGCGTCCGGCCACCTGGCTGTCCTGGCCCATGACATTGAGGCGGAACGCCGCGTCGTTGCCAAGGGCCTGGTTCCAGTCGGCGGTGCCGCGGCGGCGCTGGCCGCTGCCGCCCTGCACCGAGCCGGACACGCCGTTGCCGAGCACCGGCTGCTTGGTCACGAGGTTGACCGCACCGGTAGGCGCAGTGCGGCCGTACTCCGTGCCGTCCGGGCCCTTGGTGACTTCCACCTGCTCGATGTTGAAGACATCGCGCGACACGGTGCCCAGGTCGCGCACACCGTCGACGAAGATGCTGCCCGAGGTATCGAACCCGCGCATGTAGATCGAGTCGCCGGTGTTGGTCGAGCCGTTCTCGCCGACGAAGAACGTGCCCACGCCCGGGCTGTTGCGCAGCGCCTCCGTCAGCGTGGTGGCGCCCTGCTGCTGCATCAGCGCGCGGTTGATCACCTGGATGGTCTGCGTGGTGTCCAGCAGCGACTGGGTGAACTTGGGCGATGACACCTTGTCCACGCGGTAATCGCTGGAGCGATCGGCCTGCACCTGCATGCCGGGGAGGGCCTGCGCATCGTTGACCTTGGCCTGCTGGGGCGGCACGACGTCGACAGGCGCGTCGCCGGCGACGACGCCATGGGCGAGCGAAAGTAGGACGGCGGCACCGACGGTGCGTACCGCGGGTGCGGCGTGCTTGCGGCTGGTGATGAAGGCCATGGGGATCCTTGCAAAGACGATGGACGAAAAAGGCTGGGCCGGGTCACGCGCACGGCACCGCCCCTCGATAGCCGATGGCTCCCGCGGAAGTTGGATACGTGCCCTGACGATGCTGTGGCGCGGGTCTGTGTTAACCCGGCGTGATGCACATCGTAAGCTTAATGAGAACGATTCGCAATATTGTCGTAAGCCGTGCCTAAGCCCGGATTACGAATAATGCGTCCGTGGTGCCGTTTACGTAGCCCGGATTCCTCGCGGTAATGCGATACCAGAGGCCTGCGGGTGCGATCGAAGGAGTGGGCCGTGAATATCATCGTCGTCGAGGATGACGTCCGACTGGGCGCCGCCATCAAGCGTGCACTGGAGCATCTCGCCTACACGGTGACATGGTTGCGTACCGGAGCCGAGGGCCTCGAGGCATTGCGTAGCGAGTCGGTGGATCTGGTGCTGCTCGACCTGGGTCTTCCGGAAATCGACGGCATCGAGGTGATCGCCGAGGCGCGCCGGCTCGATGTCAGGACCCCCATCATCGTCATGACGGCGCGGGACTGCGTCCAGTCGCGCGTGCGTGGCCTGGACGCCGGGGCGGATGATTACATGACCAAGCCCTTCCATCTGGACGAACTCGCCGCGCGTATCCGCTCGCTGGCCCGGCGCGCCCGCGGTCTTGCCGACAATCAACTGGACGCGGGAGGCCTGTCGCTCAACCTCAGCACGCTGGAGGTCACTTTCCAGGAGAGGCCCGTCGAACTGACCCGCCGCGAGTTCGCCCTGCTGCGGATACTGATGGAGCGCCACGGGAAGATCGTTCGCCGCGACTCGATCGAGAGTTCGGTGTACGGCATGGACTCGGACGTGGGCCGGAACGCGCTGGAAGTCCTGGTCCATTCCCTGCGCCGCAAGCTTTGTCCCGAGGCCATCCGCACCGTTCGCGGTTTCGGTTATATGGTGCCCAGTGACCTGGTCTGAACGGCCTCGGCTGAGGACATCGAATCGTCATCCTGCCGACAGCAATATCTAAGGTAAGTGCGGCATCGTCGGCGGTAGCCCTCCCGAGAGCCCGCCCATGCGTCCTTTGGCATCGTTTTCCCCCGCCACGTCAGCCGAACCCGACCGCACGCCGATGCACGGCAAGACGGCGGCATGGCGCCGTCACCTCGCCGCCTGGCTGGCGCGCCACCTGATCGCCCCGTCCAGGAATCTCGTCGGTGCGGGTGGGCTGCCCACCTCGGGCATCCAGCGCATCCTGGTCTGCCGGCCCAATCACCGGCTGGGCAACACGCTGCTGCTGACGCCGCTGCTGGTCGAGATCGAGCGCCGCTTCCCCGGCGCGGAGGTTGACCTGCTCTCGGCCGGTCCGGCCGCCCATGCGGTGTTTCGCGGGTTCGACATCGTCGGCGACTGCACGACCCTCGATCGTCATGCCGTCCGACGCCCGCTCGCCACGCTGGGTGCGTTGCGCAAACTGCGCTCGCGTCGCTATGACCTGGTGATCGACGCGGCGGCGGGTTCCTCGTCGGGCCGCATCGCCAGCGCCATGGCAAAGGCGCGCTACCAGCTTCGTACAGAAGCCATGCCGACCGACGGCGGCACGACGCATCTTGCCGCACGCCCGGTGCAAGCCCTGCGCTGGGCGCTCGGCGTGACAAGCGACGCCCAGGTGCCGCCCCTCGACGTACGGTTGTCGGACGCCGAGCGGCAAGGCGGTCGCGAGGCCCTGGCTCGCGTATTACGCGAGGTCGACGGACGGCACCTGCCGGTGCTGGCCATCTTTCCCAATGCCACCGGGTCCAAGCGACTTCCCGCCGACTGGTGGGGCAGCTTCATGCAGGCGTTGCTGGATCGCCTCGGCGAGAGCTGCGTGGTCGAACTCGTCTCCGCCGACGGCCAGTCGCGCCTGGGTGGCGGCTATCCCACCTATTACACCAGCGATCCGCGCAAGCTGGCCGCCTTCATCGAGGCGTCGGGCACGTATATCAGCGCGGATTGCGGCGTGATGCACCTCGCCGCGGCAACGGGGGCGACCACCGTCGGGCTGTTCGGCCCGACCGATCCGGAACGCTACGCACCGTATGGTCGCGACAATACCGCCGTGGCCTGCGACGACGGCTGCCCGCGGCAGGCGGCGGCACGTGTGGCTATGCATCTGCTGCGCCTAAGGCTTCAAGCACGAAGCACGTAGTAGGGAACGATGCCGTCGGTGCCGGTAGGCGCGACGCTGCGCTGTATCCGTAAACCATGGCGTGCCGCGCCTTGGTGGACGTCGACCAGCACCGGCGTATGGCCGAACAGGACGACAAGCCCTCCGCGTCGCACACTCGGTACCAGCCGGTCGAACAGGGCGTCAGCCTGCGCCCGCGTCACCACTTCCGCATTGAGAAAGCGGAGGATCAGGGCGTCGCAGGAGGCCGGCGGTACGAGTGCGGCATCGGCGAGGGAGAAGGTGACCGGCCCATCGGGGTGACGGGTACGCGCGGTCCGGATCATGTCCGCCGCCCGATCCGATCCCTCGAAGTGGAGCCGTGGACAGGCATGCGCCATGGCCACTACGAAATCCCCGGTGGAACAGGCCGGATCGCGTACCAGCGCGCCGTCGGGCAGCTCCGTACGCAGTGTGGCGGCACACAGCGCACGCATGTGGCGCTCGCCGGCTGCCAGGTCCTCGGCGCGTTCGGCCATGCGCGCCCAGAACGCCGGCGGACAGACGAACTCATGGCCCCATGTGCGCATCGGCGCGATGGGGAAGTGGATCACGGCGAGCGGATCGCGGCGCACGAGCGCCATGAAAGCCTTGGCCTCCTGACGGCGACGATGGGTCGCGCTCACCTCGATCGCGTCCGCATGCTCGTACAGCACGCCATCCGAGCCCAGCAGATGGTGCGGCCGGATCACGTTGCAGGCGTGCCGAGGCTCGTCACGCGTCGCCGGCGCGACATGACCGATCCAGCGATAAGCGCCGGCGCGCAGCAGAAAGTAACCGTGCGCGGATCGTGGGTCGTCGATCCGCCAGTGCCGCCGGCTCGTCGCCTCATTCATGGCCGGCGATCCGCGCGGCCGGAAAACCCGGAACGATGGGGTTGCCGTGGGCGACCAGGAAATAGCGATCGAAACCCGGCACGAGCACCTGGCAGACCACGACACCCCGGCAGGCCGCGTGGATCACGTGCAGCAAGGGGCGATAGCCTTCTTTCGCCAGACGATGTAACGCACGCGTGAGCAAGGCGCGCGGCGAGGTGTGTCGAAGGCGAGTGGGCAAGGGCACGGCGACCGTGCGTCGCTTGCGTAGCAGTGCAGGCAGGTCGGCCACGCAGGCGCGATGGGCACGCGGCCACGGACGCAACCGAAGCTCGGCGCGCTCGAGCTGATGAAGAACGCTTTCCTCGGCGCGGGCGAGCAGCTCGAGTTGTACCAGTTCGTGCAGGGCGCGCGACAGGGCGTGCCCAGGGCAGCCGGATGCGCCCGCGCCGTAGAGCTGCACCGGATGGGCGGCATGCTGCGTGAAGGCGAGGTAGCTGTAAGCGGCGCGATGCGTACCGATGTCCAGTACGGTGACGGTATAGCCCAGCATGTCTTCCGTGCCGTTCCACAGTCGGGTGGACACGGGGTCCAGCGTACTGCGATCGATCACGCGCACCGGTGCAATGGCATCGGCGTCATGGAAATGCACGCGAAGGAAGTGGGAGACGTCGTCGCGCTCGATGCACTCGTTGAGCGCATGCAGCGCGGCCTCCGTGAAGGTCGAACCGATGGCCGTTCCGCTGTTGCCGGCATAGCGGCGCAGGCCTGAATAGTCGAAGGTGTCGGCCTGCATGCGCCGGTCGATATACGTGGGACGAAACAAGGCGAGGGGATGCTCCTGTGCGCTCCCGTCGTGGAAGCTGGTAAATCGGCGGACGGCGAGCCGTGCCTCCGGCTGTGCATCCAGCAGCGCATCAATGGGCGCACCGACGCCCCGCGTGACGTCGCGGGCGGTCGCGACCACCGACGTGAGCGAGCAGTCATCGTGCAGGGAGATGAAATGCTCGAAGGCCTCGAAGAGCCCGCCGACCAGCGCGCTGTCGCGGTCGCCCTTGCCGACGCCACGACACACCGGGCGACCGGCGTCGTCGCTCAACTGAACGACGGTCGCAAAGGGGCCGGACCCATGTTCCGTCGCGTGCCAGCGCAGCCCTCGCGCGGCCAGTTCGTTGTCGATGCGTCGCCGCGCGGCTCCCAGGGGAACGTCGCGTTCGAATGGCAGGGTGGCGTTGGCCATCGGGTGGTTCCTCCATGAAAAAAGGCGAGGCCTCCTGGCCTCGCCCGGGTGGATCAGTCGTCGCTGGTGAGCGCCGCGGCTTCCAGTGGGGTGAGGTGTTCCACCGTCTCCGTGGCCGGCATTCCGGTGGTGTCTTCGTTGACATCGACGTAGGCGATGCCGCTCATCATGTAGCCCATGGTGGTGTTCCTTGTGAGTGGGAAAGGACGTGCCGGTGCGGTTATCGCACCGGCGCGCTCAGATTCGCGCACACGCACCGACATGGGCATCGGGCTTTTCGCTGAGATTCTGTAGGGGAATGCCGGGGGTGAGCAAAAGCATCCCGTACTTGCGATCGAAAGCGCTTGCCCGATCTTCACCTGTTTGTCGCCCGAGCGAAGCATCTCCGCGCAATGATTCAACCCCTGGGCGAAAGTAGATATAAGTCGTGGGATGGGTATGCGCCGATTCGGCCTGCGTCGTTCAACGCCATGAATCCGCACAGGTGTATAGCCGTGTGTCGAAAGCCGCGCAGTGGACGCGGCGAGTTGTGCCTGGAGTGAGCCGGCGATGTGTTCGGTTTAACGCCATTGGCCCCGGCGTGAGAATATATACCCAGCCTTCTGGCGCACAGGGCGGGCTCACATATGCGTGACATGGGTTGGAGCAACTTAAATGTTGCAAGGAGAGCCCTTGCCCGTGCTCATATGGAAGAGATGCACCATGTCATTCAACGCAGATAGCGCGTACTTCAATCCGGTATTTGATGACATCGCACAAGCATTCGTGGGAGAGTTTTACAGGCGGTTATGTGATCAGCCTGCTGATAGTTTGAAGTCGCTCTTCAACGTCGAGCTTTCTGTGCTGTCAATCGATGGGAAAGTCGGCAGAGGCAAGGAGGGGATTGACTTGCTAGAGGCACGTTCCGCCGTGGTTTCGGGTGGCGGAGGCAGCTTCGGATTCAGTGGGCCCGTAACTGCTCTGCCGACGAGAGATGGCGGCGTGCTCGTCGTTGCTAGAGGGCGGTTTTCCCATGGATACGACGGCTCAGTTTTTACTGACGTATTCATCCTTTCGCCCAAGGGAACAGGCTTCTTTATCGCTAACTACATCAGCGTAAAGACATTGATGGATCCGTCGGCGTAACAGAGGACGTTGCAGCCGAGTTTTACGTGTATCCGTTTGGGGCTCTAGGCCGATAAATTCGGTCACAAGTCATCGCAAACGGCGCTGGCGACCGGTTGTCCAGTCGAGTCGATATGTTGTCTGGCTTGCGGTCCCATTAGTGTGGCCGTCGACTTATAGCGGAGATCGTGTTGCCCTATAAAACGAAAATGCCGCGCGACAGCGCGGCATTTTCGTCACCGAGCCCTTGGGCGAGCGGCGATTACCAGATCTTCACCTGCTTGTCGCCCGAGCGAACCATCTTCGCATCCGGCTTGCACTGGAACGCGGTAGCGAAGGCTTCCATGTTCGACGGTGCACCGATGGCGCGCAGCGATGCCGGGGCGTGCGGGTCGGTGTTGAGGTAGAGCATGGCCTGCTTCTCACGCACGCTGCCGCGCCACACGCGGGCCCAGTTGAGGAAGAAACGCTGGTCCTGGGTGTAGCCGTCGATCTTCGACTCCGCTTCCTTCGGGTTTTTCTTCAACGCTTCCTGCAGGGCGTCGTATGCCACGGCCGTGCCGCCCAGGTCGGCGATGTTCTCGCCCAGGGTCAGCTTGCCGTTGACGTGCAGGTCCGGCTTGTCTTTCAGCGGGGTGTATTCGTCGAATTGCTTCACCAGCTTGGCGGTGCGCTCGTCGAACTTGGCGCGGTCGGCCTTGGTCCACCAGTTGCTGTTGTTGCCTTCGCCGTCGAACTGGCTGCCCTGGTCGTCGAAGCCGTGGCTGGCCTCGTGGCCGATCACCGCGCCGATACCGCCGTAGTTGATCGCGTCGTCGCCGTTGGCGTCGAAGAACGGCGGCTGCAGGATGGCGGCCGGGAAGTTGATCGTGTTGTCGGTCGGGTTGTAGTACGCGTTGACCGTCTGCGGCGTCATGCCCCATTCCATGCGGTCGGTCGGCTTGCCGATCTTGGCGATGTCGTAGTGGTAGTTGAACTTGCCGGCGGCTTCGACGTTGCCGTAGTAGTTCTCGCCATTGATGTCCAGGCCCGACCAGTCACGCCACTTGTCCGGATAGCCGATCTTGGGCAGGAAGGTGTTCCACTTGGCGATGGCCTTCTGCTTGGTCTCGTCGCTCATCCAGTCGAGCTTTTCCAGGCGTGCCTTGAGCGCGGTGCGCACGTTGTCGACCAGCTCGCTGGCACGTTGCTTGGCTTCTGGCTTGAACACCTTGGCCACGTACAGCTGGCCCAGGCCTTCGCCCATGGACGTATTGACGGTGCCGAGCACGCGCTTCCAGCGCGGCTTCTGCTGCGGCTGGCCGGCGAGGGTCTTGCCGTAGAAGTCGAACTTGTTGTCCTGGAAGGTCTTGGACAGGTACGGCGAGGCACTGTCGATGGCGTGGAAGCGCAGGTAGGCCTGCCAGGTGGAGACCGGCGTGGTCGCCAGCATCTTGTCGAATTCCTTGAAGAACTTCGGCTGCGACAGCGAGAAGCCCTTGTCGACGGTGACGCCCTGGGCGGCAAAGAACTTCTCCCAGTTGAAATGCGGGGTGACCTTGTCCGCTTCCGCCACGCTGACGAAGTGGTACTGGTTTTCCGGTGCGCGCAGTTCCACCGGCGAGAGCGAGGCCGCGGCGAGCTGGGTCTCGAATTTCATGATGGCGTCGGCCTGCGTCTTCGCATCCGCGTCGGACACGCCGGCCAGGGTCAGCGTCTTGACGATGTAGTCGACATACGCCTTGCGGTTGTCGGCCTGCTTGGGATCGGTGTAGTAATCCTTGGTCGGCAGGCCCAGGCCGTCCTGCTGGGTGAAGCCGATCTGCATCTTGGCATTCTTGAAGTCGGCGCCGGCGCCGAAGCCGAACACGTAGCCGTTGCCGTCGTTGAAGCTGCTGTCGAGGAAATCCACGATGTCCTGCGGCGACTTCAGCGCATCGATCTTCGCCAGCTCCGGCTTCAGCGGTTCGATGCCGGCCTTTTCGATGGCGTCCTCGTTCATGCCGGAGCGGTAGAGCAGGCCGATCTTCTGTTCGATCGAGCCGGCCTTGGCGCTGGCCGCGCCCTTGTCCATGGCGTCAACGATGTCGTGCTGCGTGTTGAGGCTGGTTTCCGCCAGCTGGTCGAAGGCACCCCAGCGGGTGCGGTCGTCGGGAATCGGGTTGGCGGCCACCCACTTGGCATTGACGAAGCCGTTGAAGTCGTCGCACGCGTCGATGCCGGTGTCCAGGTCGGCCACGTTGAACGTGGGGCCGGCGGGCGCGGCGGCGGCCGTGGTGGCCGGGGCGGGCGCGCTGCCCGTCGCGGCCGGGGCGTTGGCGGCCGGCGCGGCGGTGTCGGCATCGTTGTGCTGGCTGCACGCGGTGCCGGCGAGCGCGATGCTCAAGGCCAGCGCGAGCGGCTTCAGGTACTGCTTGGTCATGGATGTCCCTCGATGGAAGTGACGTACATCGGCACCCCCCGGGCGCCGCACTTCCCGAGGATAACGGCTGGCGGGCCAGCGCAGGGCCAACCGTGACGAAAGTCATGGATCGGCACATTCCGCAAGTAATCGCGGCGAAGTGACGCCGGGCTGTCATACGCGTTTCGCAAACTGGAGGGCAATCGCGTCGCAGGGGGCGCGGTCCCCAGGCAGTGCGATCGTCATACCGAGGAATCATCGTCATGCGCAAGCTACTGGCTGCAGGCATCGCCTGTGTGCTCACCCTGTCCGCCGCGTCCATCGTCGTGGCCCAGCAGACCGCTCCCGCCGAAGCCACCTCGGTCGAGGACGCCCTCGGCTTCGGCTACGGTCATGGCCATGGCAGGGGTCCACACACGGCCACGCCGATCCGGCACCTCGTGGTGATCTTCCAGGAAAACGTTTCCTTCGATCACTATTTCGGTACCTACCCCTTTGCGGCCAACCCGGCCGGCGAACCCGCGTTCTATGCCCGGCCGTTCACGCCGCCGGTGAACGGGCTCACGCATCGGCTGCTCACCGCCAACCCCAATGCCGCCAACAGCGGCAATGCCGACGCCGCGATCAACCCGTTCCGGTTGAGTCGCGCGCAGGCCGCCACGGCCGACCAGGATCACGGCTACACATCGGAGCAGCGCGCCTTCGACGGCGGCCGCATGGATGCATTCCCGCGCTACACCGGCCGCGGCGAGACGCTGCCCGGCGGCGACCCCACGGAAGAAGGCAAGGGCCAGGTGATGGGCTATTACGACGGCAACACCGTCACGGCCTACTGGAACTACGCCCAGCGATACGCCCTGAGCGACAACCATTACGGCACCGGCTTCGGTCCTTCCACTCCCGGCGCGGTGAACCTGATCGCCGGGCAGACCGCGGGCGTGATCGACACCCTCAACGGTACCGGTGCGGAAACCGACGACGGCCACGGCGGGCTGACCATGATCGGTGACCCCGATCCGCTGGGCGATGTCTGTTCCTCGCCCACGGCCAACCAGGTGACCATGGGTGGGCGCAACATCGGCGATTTGCTCAACGAGCAGCAGGTGACCTGGGGCTGGTTCCAGGGCGGTTTCGACCTGGGCGTGACCAACCCGGACGGCAGCACGGGATGCGGCCGGCATACCCTGTCCGCGGTGACCAAGGTCACCTCCAACGACTACAGCCAGCATCACCAGCCGTTCCAGTACTACCCCTCCACCGCCAACCCGACGCACGCGCGGCCCACGTCGCTGGCCATGATCGGCCGTACCGATGCGGCCAATCACCAGTACGACATCCACGACTTCTACGACGCGCTGGACACCGGGCACCTGCCGGCGGTGAGTTTCCTCAAGGCGCCCGCGTACCAGGACGGTCACGCGGGTTATTCCGATCCGCTTGACGAGCAGGCCTTCGTCGTCCACGTGATCAACGCCCTGCAGCAAAGCGACGAGTGGAAGGACACCGCCGTCATCATCGCGTACGACGATTCCGATGGCTGGTACGACCACCAGGCGCCGCCGCGCGTCAACGGTTCCGTCGGCAGCACCGACGCCCTCGATGGCGACGGTGTATGCAAGGGTCACGGCACGTTGCCCGGGCTGGATGGCAAGACGCCGGCGCAGGGCCGCTGCGGCTTCGGTCCGCGCCTGCCGTTGCTGGTGGTGTCGCCGTGGGCCCGCGAGAACATGGTCGACCACAGCATCACCGACCAGAGCTCGATCACGCGCTTCATCGAGGACAACTGGCTGTCCGGCAAGCGCATCGGTGCCGGTTCCAGCGACGCACAGGCCGGTCGCATCGACGGCATGTTCGACTTCTTCCTGCCGCGTCTGTTCGACCGCAAGCTGATCCTGGACGAAACCACCGGCCAGCCGAAACAGGCCGGCGGCGGCTGGCCCGGCTGGCCGCAGTGGCCGAACGGGAACGGTGGGCATGGTTGATCGCCGTCGGTTCCTGACGACGGCGGGTTGGGCGGCCGCGGCGGGATGGATGCCGTCACGGCTGCTCGCGCACGACATGCACGACATGCACGGGGCGCCCGCCGGCAAGGTGGGCAACACGTTGTGCATGCATCCCATGGGTGACACCAGCCGCATGCCCGGCCTGGTCGATCCGGCACGCCTGGCGCCGTTCGTGGATGCCTTGCCGTTGCCGCCCGTGCTGCACGCCGTGCATGGCAAGCCGCTGCACGTGCGCATGGTGCAGACCGCGCAGAAACTGCACCGCGACCTGCCGCCCACGACCTTGTGGACCTACGGTGGGCATTACCCCGGCCCCACCATCGAGGCACGCACGGGTCAGCCGATCGATGTGATCTGGGAAAACGCGCTCCCGCGCAAGCATTTCCTTCCCGTCGACCATGCGATCTGCGGTGCCGAGGCGGACAAGCCCGAGGTCCGCGCCATCGTGCACCTGCACGGGGCCAAGGTGCCGCACGCGGATGACGGTTATCCCGAAGATTGGTACGTGCCCGGTGTCTCGCGCCGTCACCACTATGCCAACGTGCAGGACGCGACGGCGCTGTGGTACCACGACCATGCCATGGGCATCAATCGGCTGAACATGTACGCCGGGCTGATGGGTATGTACCTGCTGCGCGACGAGCATGAGTTGTCGCTCGGCCTGCCTGCGGGCGAGCAGGAGCTGCCGCTGGTACTGGCCGATCGGCTGCTGCATACGGACGGCCGTTTGTATTATCCCGATTCCGGTGACGCCAAGGCCCCATGGGTGCCGGAAGTGTTCGGCAACCTGACCCTGGTCAACGGTGTGGTGCTGCCACGAGCGGATGTGCAGCCACGTCGTTACCGTCTGCGCGTGCTCAACGCCGCGAACGGGCGTTTCTATCACCTGCGCTTCCGCGACGGCCGGCCTTTCCATGTGATCGGTTCGGACCAGGGCCTGCTGGCGTCGCCATCGGCGATGAAGTCGATCTTCCTGGCGCCGGGCGAGCGTGCGGACATCGTGGTCGATTTCGCCGCGTTGCGCGGTGGCACGGTCGAGCTGATGAACGATGCGTTGCCGCTCATGCGTTTCGCAGTGGGGCAGGGCACGGTTCGCGACGACAGTCGCGTGCCCGACGTGCTGCGCGACCTGCCGCGCGTGACGGCATCCACCGCGTCGAAGACCCGCGAGCTGACCCTCGACGAATACAGCGACTGCGTCGCCACGCCCATGCTCATGCTGCTCAACGGAAAGCGCTGGCACGACCCGGTAACCGAGTCGGTGAAGCTCGGAAGCACGGAAATGTGGAGCCTGGTGAACCTTACCGAGGACACCCATCCGATCCACCTGCACCTCGTCCGTTTCCAGATCCTCGACCGTCGTCCGTACGACGTGGACGAATACATGGAGAAGAAGACGATCCGCTATGTGGGCCCGGCACAGGAACCGCCGCTGCACGAGCGTGGCTGGAAGGATGTGGTGCAGGCGTATCCGGGCATGGTCACGCGCATCGTCGCCACGTTCGACGGCTTCCCCGGACGCTACGCGTGGCACTGCCATCTGGCCGAGCACGAGGCGAACGAGATGATGCGTCCGTTCGAGGTGGTGGCCTGAGCCGCTGTATCTGGTAAGTCAGGCAACGGGCGCCGCGGTCAGCGCGGCGCCAGCGTTTGCAGCGCCGTGTTGTCCAGCCGCAGTACGGGGTAGGCGCCGACCTTCTGCACCGTGTACCACGGGCTGCGTTCGTAAAAGAAGGCTAGCCGGGCGCGCGGGCTGGCCGCGAACGTCGCATCGTCCCGCAGCTTCTGGTCGAATTCGGTTTTCAGCGCAGGGTCGTCGGCGAGCATCTTCCGGGCGAGTGCTTCCAGTACGCGGGGCTCGCCGTATTCCTTCTGTTCGAAGATGCCATTGAGGTAGCCCCAGCGCAGCAGGGAATCCGGCGCACGTGCATCGAGCAGGTTCAGCGCGAGCACGGCATCGGCGTTGTCGGCGCGGACGATGACCGTGCCGGCAGGCAACATCACGTTCTCCCGGTTGGATGCAATCGTCGCGTCCTTGAGCATATGGTGGCCTTCGAACGGCTTGTCCGCCCAGACCGGCCGGGTGAGCGTGTCGCGCGTGGCTTCGACCTTCATCGGCGCTGTCGTGCGCGTGTAGGGAATGCCATGCGCGTCGAGCCGCGCGACGATCTCCGTCCACTGCGGCGGAATGGCCCACGCCGCGGGCAGCGGTGCGGCGACATCGGGCAGCAGGTCGTTCCAGCTCTGGATAGCGTAGGTCTTCCTGACCGACGGATCGTAGCGGACCCAGGTGTCGCCGGAGATCTCGCTTTTGGTCTGCATGAAGGCAAAGCCCTTGAGCTGGAACGGCTTGGGCGTCGGGTCCTGCCTGAACGTCACCGGTAGCGAGGCGTCCGGCTGTGCGGCGCGTGACGCCGCCCAGGCATCCGCCGCACGCGACGCGGCAAGCAGGGCGGCGGGATCGTCGTTCACCACCGCGAGCACGCTGCGCACCACATCGTACGTGGCGCGCACGCGCACCTCGTACGACTTCAGCATGTGTGTCTCGATCAGCAGCCCCGCACGGTTGCGGATGGCCGCATAGCCCGTGGAAAAGCGCGGTCCGGAGCCGAAGTTCTCGATGCCCTTGGTGATGTCGCGGCCATCGCGGAATTCCAGGTAGGGCGAGGCCAGATGACCGAGGGCTTCGTAGCGCGGCATCGTCTGGCCGGCGAACGCGCGGGCCTGCCAGGCGGCGATCGACGGCGGCAACTTGTGTGCGTCCTCGGCATACCAGGTGAGGTCGTACTGGTAGTCCGCGCCGTCCGTCGTATGGATGTCCACCAGCAGGTCGGGCTTCCACGTGTTCCACAGCCCCAGCCAGGCTCGGGTTTCCGGTGCATCGGCTTTTACGTAGTCGCGGTTGAGGTTGAGGTACTGCGACTGGCCGCGGAAGCCCATCTCCGCCGGGCCGTTCTGGTTGATCCGGAAGTAGGGCCCCGAGTTTTCATGGCCGTCCACGCTGTAGACGGGGATGTACACCAGCACCGCATGATCCAGCAGGTGCGGCAGCCGGTGTAGCGTGGCGAAATCGCGCAACAGCATCAGACCCGCGTCCTTGCCCTCGATCTCGCCCGGATGGATGCCCGCCTGCACCAGCACGATCGGCTTGCCGGCGGCACGGGCGCGTTCGGGCGTGAGGTCGCCGTCGGTCGCGGCGATCACCACCGTCATGGGTCGGCCTTCCGGCGTCGTGCCGAAGGTTTCCAGACGAATCGTCTCCGGCGCCGCCTGGGCCAGACGGCGCAAGAAGGCCAGGGTTTCCGCATACGAGGGCGTGGTGCGGAAGGCGGAGGCTTCCGCCGGCGTGGTCCAGGTGTCTTTCGCGTGGATCGTCGTCGGCAGTACCGCGATCAGGGCGAGGAGGAATCGTGCGGGCAGGGTCACGGGTGGCCGGGCCTTGGAAGGGAGAATCGGGTCATTGTGGCGCGATGGCCACGGTCCGCAAAGCCCGGCCTAAGCTGGTACTAAGCGGCCGATCGGGATAATTTGCCCCTATCCCGGAGGGCGCCGCCTTGCACATCATTCTCGTCGAAGACGATGCCCGACTCGGCGATGCCATCCGTCGCGCTCTGGAACGCCTGACGTACACGGTCAGCTGGTATCGCGACGGCAACGAGGCGCTGGTCGCGCTGCGCGACCACGATGCGGACCTGGTGCTGCTCGACCTGGGCCTGCCCGGCCGCGACGGTATGGAGGTGCTGAGCGAGGCCCGCCGGCTAAGGGTGACCACGCCGGTGATCGTGATGTCCGCGCGCGATGCCCTGGACTCGCGTATCCGGGTGCTGGACGCGGGGGCGGACGACTACCTGGTCAAGCCCTTCCATCTGGATGAGTTGGCCGCGCGCATCCGTTCGCTGGCACGCCGCGTACGTGGCGCGGCAGTCAACAAGCTGGAGGCGGGCGCGCTCAGTCTCGACCTGGGCAGCTTCGATGTGCACTGGCGCGGCGAGAAAGTGGAACTGACACGGCGTGAATTTTCGTTGTTGCAGGCCTTGATGGAGCGAGCGGGCCGGATCGTCCGTCGCGAGTCGCTGGAAACCTCGCTGTACGGTCCCGACAGCGCGATGAGTACCAGCGCACTCGAGGTGCTGGTGCACTCGCTGCGACGCAAGCTCAGTCCCGGCGCGATCCAGACCGTGCGTGGCTTCGGCTACATGGTGCCGCGGGAACCGATGTGAAGCCGCTGAGCCTGCGTTCCCGTTTGCTCGTCCTCATCGTATTCATGCTGGCGGTGGTGCTGCTACCGCTGGGCGTGCTCAGCGCGAAACGCACGCTGGAGGAAGTGGACGAGTTGTCGGACGGTCGCCTGGCGCAGGCTGCGCGCACGCTCGAGGTGCTGGTCGGGCGCATCGGCGTGGACCAGCTGCGCACTCAGCGCAACGCTCGCCTGCTGGTGCCCAGTGTGTCCAACCATCCGCAGGAACTGACCGTGCAGGGCCGCACCTTCGAATCCGAAGTGGGTTTCCAGGTGCGCGACAGCGATGGTCATCTGTTGCTGGGCACGGAGAACCTGGCCGGGCTGCCCGACACCCACGCCGCCGACGGGGCGTTCGAGGATGTGGTGAACGGTCGTTACGAGTGGCGCGTGTTCACGCTCATCATGGAGCGCGACGGGATCACCATCCGGGCGGGCGAGCGCTACGACAGCCGTCACGAGATCACCCGCGCCCTGTGGATCGAGCACGGCCTGCCGACGCTGCTGGGGTTGCCGTTGCTGGCGATCCTGGTCGGCTGGGCGATCCATCGCGGCTTGCGTCCCCTGGAAGCCCTGGCCGATGCGCTTTCCCGTCGCGAGGCCGGCAGCCGTGAGCCGATCCATCTGGTCGACGCGCCCACCGAATTGCAGCCGGTGCTCATCGCCTTGAATGAGCAGATCGAGCGGCTTGAAGGGGCGTTGGAGCGTGAACGTCGTTTCAGTGCCGATGTGGCCCACGAGCTACGCACGCCGCTGGCCTCGACCATGATCAACCTGGAGGACGCGATGGCCTCGGCGGAGCCGGACGCGGCGACACGCGCCGCGCTGGAGGCGGCACGCGAATGCCTCGTCTCGCTGGCCCGACGCACGGAACAGCTGCTGGACCTGGCGCGCCTGGAGGCCGGTGCCGCCGCCGGGCCGCGCAGCCGTGTGGACCTGGGCGAACTGGCACTCCAGGTCATCGACGAACTGTCGCCCCTGATCGGTAACGGACAGGTCGAGCTGAGCGTGCGCGAGCTACCGGACCACCTGTTCGTGGAAGGCTACGGCGTCGCCCTGGGGGCGTTGATGCGCAACCTGCTGGAGAACGCGTTCCGGCACGTGCCGCCGGGCGGGCATGTGGAATTGTCGATCGACACGGTCGACGGCGCGGCGCGCATCGTCGTGACGGACGACGGTCCCGGCATTGCGCCGGAGCGTCGCGCGGCCATGTTCACCCGTTTCCAGCGCGGGGCGGATACGCACGGTGAAGGCCATGGGCTGGGCCTGTCGATCGTGCAGCGTGCGGTCCAGCTGCACGGCGCCACCATCGACCTGCTGGACCGCGAGGGTGGTCCGGGGTTGCGGGTCGTGGTGGGGTTGCCGGTGGGGTGAGCTACGTGCCTGGGGGCTTTATCGCGGACATCGTCCGCTCCTACGGGGCCCCATGGCATAGGGCGATTATCAGGGGGTGGCGATGGCGCCGATCAGGTCCTTGCCGTCGCCGCGCACCAGGTGCGGGTATTGCAGGCCGCCGTGGTAGTCGACCTTGATCGTCGCGTAGTCGTCGGTGCTCTTGACCAGGAACTCGATGGGCGTCGATGTGCCCTTGGCCGCGGTTACCGCGTCCTTGAGCACCTGTGGGGAATAATCCTTGCCGTTGACGGCGACCAGCTGCACGCCCGGCACGAGGCCCGCCTTTGCGGCGATACCGTCCCATTGCGCGTCAGTGACGATGCCCTTTTCGTTCACCTGGATGCCGAGCGAATAGGTGAAGTTGGCCGACTTGCGGATCTTTTCCCCGGTGATGACGAAGGGCGAGGGTTTGTCGTCGTACACCAGTTTCCAGCCGCCGCCTTCGATGCCGTGCTCGGGGAGGGTATCGCCGGTGTAGTCGAGGCGCTGGCGCAGGAAACCCGCCCAGTCGAACGGCTGGATGCGGTTGAGGGTGGCGACGACATCCTCGAAGGTGTAGGTCTTGGGGGTATAGCTGCCGTTGTCCATGCCGTAGAAGGCCTTGGCGAACTCGTCCAGCGTATGCTTGCCGCCGGAGAGCGTGCGCATCTTGGTATCGACGTCCAGCCAGAGCAACTGGCCTTCGGGGTAATAGTCGGAGCTGCGACGCAGGTTGTCCCAGCCCGGGCTGCTGCCCCGCGACGAGAGCGGAATGCCATCCGCCGTGTCCTGCAGCGATCGCCACGACCGCCCCGTGCGCGCCGACATGCTGGCGGCGATGCCCGCCAGCGAGTCGCGCCATTGCTCCGTGGTCCAGATGCCCGAGCGCGCGGTGAGTACGCCGGCCCAGTAGTCGGTCAGGCCCTCGTACACCCACAGCAGGTCATCCTGCATCGGCTCCGCGAAGCTCGGGGTCCACAGGTCGGCCGGGCGACGGAACTTGCCGTTCCAGGAGTGGATGTACTCGTGCGGCAACAGCGTGCCCGCGGCCACGTTGACGTCGGCGTCGGTGAGGAAGTTGGCGAACAGGCGGTCGTCGCTGGACTGGTGGTGCTCCAGACCAAAATGACCGGTGTGGTCGGACGTCACCAGCAGGAAGTCGTAGTGCGCGTAGTGATGCGCGCCGAACAGCTTGTTGGCCTGCACGATCAGGTTGCGCTGCACCTGGATCTGCTTGTCGGTGGCCTTGACCCCCGCGGCGGTGTCGCCGGTGATGTTCAGGTGCACTGGCGTGGGCTGGCCGGGCGCCAGGTCGATGCGATTGAAATACTTGCCGCTCATGACCGGCGAATCCACCAGGTTCTCGTAGCTCACGGTCTTGAAATGCACGGTGTTGCCGCTCTGCGAAGCGGTATCCAGCGCCGAGGCGTAGCGCCATCCGGCCGGCAGCGTGACGCTCGGGTCCACCTTGATCTGGCTGGTGTAGTAGCCGGCGGGGTAGAACGATACCTCGTTGAACGACAGCGGCACGTAGTTGGGCGTGGCCGGCGCGAGGTAGACGAAGGATAGTTCCAGCGTGCTGGCGCCCTCGGGCACGTCGACGTGGAAGGCGTACATCTCCTTCGTGTCGCGGCGCCAGGGAATCTTCTTGCCGTTGGCCGTGATCTGGATGCCGGCGACATTCGACAGGGGACCTGCCGGGCCATGCACCCCCGGGATCCACTCGGGATAGTTGAGCACCACGTGGCCGGGCGTTACCGGAATCGTCTCACTGACGCGGAAGATGTTCTTCGCGGCGTCGGACAGGTCCACGTCGAGGGTGAGGTTGCCGGGGTAGGGTGTGTCCGCCGCGACCGGGATGTCGGCGGCGCGTGTGGCCGTGGCGGAGAAGGTCGTCGCGGCGGCGATGGCGGCGGCGAGGATGGCACGACGGAGCGGCAGGCGCATGGCGGCAGGTTTCCCCTTGGCGGACAGTAGCGTCCGATAGTCGGCAGCCTGCCGCCGGGCGGCCTGTGCCAAAGGTAACGGCGCGGCGTGATAAGCCCGGTGTTTTAAACGAGCGGCTTCGCCACGGGGCAGGCGGCGGCTAGCATGGCGGCTCGCGCAGTCTAGGTACCCCGCCCATGAAAGCCTCCACGCTCCGTCGCATCCTCAATGCATGGCCGCCATTCCTGTTCACGGGCATCCGCGTGGTGACGATGGACGATTACCGCTATGCCCGGGTCAGGCTGACGCTGGCCTGGTACAACCGCAACTACGTGCGCACGCACTTCGGCGGCAACCTGTTCTCCATGACCGATCCGTTCTGGATGATCATGGTGCTGAAGTCGCTGGGCGATGACTACATCGTATGGGACCAGGCAGGCGAGATCCGCTTCGTCGCTCCCGGTCGCGAGGCTGTCTTTGCCGAGTTCCGTGTGGACGACGCGCTGCTGGATGAGCTGCGCGACGCCACGGCCGGCGGCGAGAAGTACCTGCGCTGGTTCGACACCGATATCCGCACCGCCTCCGGCGAACTGGTGGCCAGCGTGCGCAAGCAGCTGTATGTGCGCCGCAAGCGCCGCTGAGCCGGCCGCCCTTCAGAACACCAGCGAGGCCATCTTCCGGCGATACGCGCTGACCAGCGCGGCGTCCTCGAGGGTGGCGAACGCGGCGAGCAGGCGCTTTTTGGCCTGGCCGTCTTGCCAGTCCCGCTGGCGCCTGAGGATGTCCAGGAACTGGTCCAACCCTTCGGCGGCATCACCCTCGATCAGCAGGCGCACACCGAGCAGGTCGCGGGCCTCCCAGTCGGTGTCGTCGGTCTGGACCCGCTCGCGCAACTCGGCCATGGACGGCGCCCCATCCAGCGCGCTGGCCAGTTCCAGCTGCTTGGCGAGGCGAACGGCGCGGGCATCGGTGGCCAGGTTGGCGGGCAGGGCGTCCAGCTCGGCCTGGGCCGGCTTCACCTGCCCGGCGCGCATGAGGGCCAGGGCGAGGTCGAGCTTGAGCTCGGCGCGGTCCGGCTCGGCGGCGATGGCCTGCTGCAGGCGGTTGATTGCGTCAGCGGCGGTCTCGGGCGCGGCGACCTCGGCCGGCGCCTCGACCACGGCTTCGGCGGGCGCCACGCCGTGCTTGGTCAGGAACTCGCGAATCTGGCCTTCGGGCAAGGCCCCGGCGAAGCCATCGACCACCTGGCCCCCGCTGATCAGGATGACCGTAGGGATGCTGCGTACGCCGAACATCCCGGCCAGTTCCTGCTCGGCATCCACGTCGATCTTGGCGAGGCGGAAGGCACCGTTGTATTCGCCCGCCAGCTTCTCGAGGATCGGGCCCAGCGACTTGCAAGGGCCACACCATTCGGCCCAGAGGTCGACGAGGACCGGTGTTTCGAGCGAGGCCTGGATGACGTCGGTCTCGAAGCCGGCGGTGGTCGCGTCGAAGACGTGTTCACTGCGGGTCGGGGCACTGCTCACGGAGGACTCCTGGGACGATGGTCGATGGCCCCTTACGTCGGGGGAGGGCGGGAGCATATCAAGGTGCCGAGCGCTTTTCGGCCAGGCAACGCTTTTAGGCCGGCGCCTAGGGTTTTCATCATGCGCCGTCTACGCGAATTTGCGATCATGGGCGCCAGGGCCAGCCGGCCCGGAGCCACCGGGTTGGCATGCGTAAAGGTCAGGACCTGATTATCTGCGAGCATTGCGACTCCGTTTACCGGAGGCGCAGCCTTGCGCGTGGGGAGGTTGCCGACTGCGTGGTGTGCGGCGCGGTGCTGGAGCGCCACCAGTGGCTCGGAGTGGATAGCCAGTTCGCCCTTATCGTCGCCGCGCTCATCGTCTTCGTCATCGCCAACGTGTCGCCCATCGTTACCCTGGGCCTGTCGGGCATGACCGCCGCCACCACCCTTTGGGGCGCAGTGATCGCCATGTGGCAGGACGGCGCCCAGATCGTGGCCGTGCTGACCGCGCTCACGCTGTTCTTCTTCCCGCTGGCGCAGATCCTCATGTTCGGCTGGGTGCTGCTGTTCGCGCGGAACGGGCAGCGGGCACCGGGCTTTGCCTGGGCCATGTCCGCGCTGGTCCGGGTGAAGCCGTGGAGCATGATCGAGGTGTTCATGCTCGGCACCCTGGTCGCCGTGGTCAAGGCGCATACCTATTTCGACGTGGTGCCCGGCGCCGGCATCTGGGCCTTCGGCTTCCTCACGCTGCTGATCACCGTCTTCTCGGCCCACGACCCGCGCGGCCTGTGGGACCTGACCGGGGGCGCCAAGGCATGAGTACGCCGCCCCGCGCCGTGGACATGGGCATCATGTCCTGCCATGTCTGCCAGCTGGTCACCGCGTATACGGATGATCCCCACGCGCATTGCCCGCGTTGCGGCAACCCGCTGCACGGGCGCAAGCACGGCAGCATCTCGCGCGCCTGGGCGCTGCTGCTGGCCGCGGCGATGTTCTACATCCCGGCCAACATCTTCCCGATCATGCGCACCGAGAGCCTATCCTCGAAGGACGACAACACGATCCTCAGTGGCATCGTCGAGTTGTGGCAGGCCGGCTCCCCGGGACTGGCGGCCATCGTCTTCACGGCGAGCATCGTCGTGCCCATGCTCAAGTTCATCATCATGGGCTACCTGCTGGTGTCCGTGCAGCGGTCCAGCGACCTGGGTCCGCGCCAGCGCTCCAAGCTGTACCGTTTCGTGGAACTGATCGGCTACTGGTCGATGCTCGACGTGTTCGTCGTGGCGATCCTGTCCGCGTTGGTGCATTTCAAGATACTGAGCCGCGTCGAGCCCCTGCCTGGCGTGGTGTATTTCGGCATCGTCGTCGTGCTGACGATGCTGGCGGCCATGAGTTTCGATCCCAGGTTGATCTGGGACAAAAGGAAATCGCAATGAGCGACACCCACGACGGAAAAACGCCGGCCCCTGACGAGTTGCCGCAGCCGGAGGTGCGCAAGTCCAAGCTCGGCTTTTCGCTCATCTGGCTGGTGCCGATCGTGGCGGCGCTGGTCGGCATCTCGCTGATGGTCAGCCATGCACTGTCGGCCGGTCCGCAGATCTCGGTCACGTTCCTCACCGCCGAAGGCATCGAGGCCGGCAAGACCCAGGTCAAGTACAAGAACGTGGTGATCGGCAAGGTCACTACCATGCGTTTGTCCAAGGACCGCACGCACATCTCCGTGGTGATCGACCTGGAGAAGGACGCCCGCGCGTTCGCGACCAAGGGCACGCGCTACTGGGTGGTGCGGCCGCGCATCGGCGCCAGCGGCGTGTCCGGCATCGATACGCTGCTGTCCGGTGCCTTCATCGGCGCGGACGCGGGCGATTCCGAAGACGAAAAATCCGACTTCACGGGGCTGGAAACACCGCCGGCGGTTACCCATGGCGCCCCGGGGCGACGCTTCGTGCTGCACTCCAGCGACCTGGGTTCCCTGGATATCGGCTCGCCCGTCTACTACCGCCGCATCCAGGTAGGCCGTATCGTTTCCTATGAGCTGGACAAGGACGGCAAGGGCGTGTCGTTGCAGCTGTTCATCGACGGCCCCAACGACCGCTTCGTCACAAGGGACGCGCGCTTCTGGAACGCCAGCGGCGTGGACGTATCGCTGGGCGCGGATGGCCTGAAACTCAACACGCAGTCCATCGCCACGGTGATCGCCGGTGGCGTGGCCTTCCAGTCCGCCCCGGGCCCGCACGATGAAACCCCCGCCTCGGAAATGGCCGACTTCACGCTGTTCAACGACCAGCAGACCGCACTGGCGCCGCCCGATGGCAAGCCGCACTACATCCGCATGCGTTTCGAGCATTCGCTGCGCGGCCTGGCTCCGGACGCGCCCGTGGAGTTCCTCGGCGTGAAGGTCGGCCGGGTGGTGTCGGTCAATCTCGACTACGACCCGGTCAGCAAGACCTTCCCCGTGATCGTCGGCGCCGTGGTCTATCCGCAGCGCCTCGGCAAGGCGGACGAGAAACTCCGCGCGGCCGTCGGCGGCAACGAGGAAGAACAGCTGCCGCGCATCCTGCATGGCATGGTCGACCACGGCCTGCGCGCGCAGGCACGCACCGGCAACCTGCTGACCGGTCAGCTCTACGTCGCGATCGACTTCGACAAGAAGGCGCCGAAGGTGACCTTCAACGAGAAGGCGTCGCCGCTGGAAGTGCCCACCACGGCGGGCGACTTCGATCACCTGCAGGAGCAGATTTCCAGCATCGTCGACAAGGTCGAGAAGATTCCCTTCGACTCCATCGGCAAGAATCTGGACGGCAGCCTGCAGGAGCTGCATGGCACGCTCAAGCAGGTCAACACCGAACTCCTGCCGGAAGCGAAGAAGACGTTGCAAGGCGTCAACAAGACAGTGGGCACGGCCAACGATGCGCTGTCCGCGGATTCGCCGCTACAGCAGAACATCACGGTGACTCTGGAGGAACTGCAGCGCACGGTGCGTTCGGTGCGCGCCTTCACCGACTACCTCGGTCGCCACCCCGAGTCGCTGCTGCGTGGTCGCGGTGCCGACGCGCCGCCCAAGATCATCACCCCGCCGCCGTCTCCGCAGGCCAAGGAAGCAAAGCCATGATCCAGACACTTCGCCTCGCGGCCGCCGTTACGTTGCTGGGCACGCTTGCCGCTTGCTCCTCGGCGCCCACCCATTTCCACACGCTGATCCCGCCCTCGGCGGGTCTGCCACCCGCCGCCGCGCCGTTCCTGATCGACGTCCAGGCCGTCGGTGTGCCTCCGCAGGTCGACCAGCCCGCGCTGGTACTGCGCCAGGGCGCCAGCGGCATCGCCGTGCTGGACGGCGAGCGCTGGGCCTCGCCGCTAGGCGACGAGATCCGCGGCGCACTGGCGGCTGACCTTTCCACGCGCCTTGGCACGCACGACGTGCACGGCCTGCCGCGTGGCAAGGAGGCCAAGGTGGTATTCGTGCAGTTCGACGTGCGTCGCTTCGACTCCGAAGTGGGCGGCAACGCCACCCTGGAAGCCAGCTGGTCCGTGCGTAGCGGCGACACCGCCAGCACCTGCGCCTCGCGGGTGAGCGAGCCCGCGGGTAGCAGTTACGACAGCCTGGTCGATGCGCATCAGCGTGCACTGGGGAAGGCCGCAGATCAGGTCGCCGGGGCGGTTCGCGCGGTGGCGGGGGGGCAGGTGGCTACCTGCCGCTGAGCGGGGTGGTCGGGTAGGAGCGCACGATGTGCGCGAAAAGCCAACAAAGCGGTGAAGCGGCACCCCTCGAACAAGAGCCGGCGGGTAGCCCCCTCGGGGCCACGCCAGCGGCCCTTCCTTGACGGGTCGCCGCAGGCGTGGCCCCGAGGGTGGCACCCGCCGGCTCTTGCTCCAAGCCCAGCTTTTTGCCTTCAAACCCCGCATTAAGCTAGTCTCCCGCGATTGAGCGCCGCGCTTTTCCCGCGCGGCCACCCGAGCAACTACCGGTAGCGAACACCATGCAGGACACCCCCGACCAGGGCGCGCGGGAGCAGGGCGGTTACGCCCCGGCCGCCGTCGAAAGCAGCGCGCAGCGCTTCTGGAACGACACTCGTGCCTTCGAGGTCACCGAAGACTCGGACAAGCCCAAGTACTACTGCCTGTCGATGCTGCCGTACCCGTCCGGTGCCCTGCACATGGGCCATGTCCGCAACTACACCATCGGCGACGTCATCAGCCGCTTCCAGCGCCAGCAGGGCCGCAACGTGTTGCAGCCGATGGGCTGGGACGCCTTCGGCCTGCCCGCCGAGAACGCGGCGATCAAGAACAACACCGCGCCGGCGAAGTGGACCTACAAGAACATCGAGCACATGCGCGAGCAGTTCAAGCGCATGGGCTTCGCCTACGACTGGACCCGCGAGGTCACCACCTGCCGTCCCGAGTACTACCGCTGGGAACAGCAGATGTTCACCCGGCTGATGAAGAAGGGCCTGGTGTACCGCAAGAACAGCGTCGTCAACTGGGACCCGGTCGACCAGACGGTGCTGGCCAACGAGCAGGTGATCGACGGCAAGGGCTGGCGCTCGGGCGCCACCGTGGAAAAACGCGAGATCCCGCAGTGGTTCCTCAAGATCACCGCCTATGCGCAGGAGCTGCTGGACGGCCTGGACACGTTGCCGGGCTGGCCAGACGCGGTCAAGACGATGCAGCGCAACTGGCTGGGCCGCTCGGAAGGCCTGGAGATCACCTTCGACGTGGACGGCCAGGCCGAGCCGCTGACGGTGTTCACCACGCGGCCGGACACCCTGATGGGTGTGTCGTACGTGGCGGTGGCGGCCGAGCATCCCATTGCCACGCGCGCCGCGGCGGACAACCCTGGCCTGGCCGACTTCATCGCCAGCTGCCGTTCCGGTGGCGTGTCCGAGGCGGAGCTGGAGACGCAGGAAAAGCGCGGGTATTACACGGGCGTCGATGCGGTCCATCCGCTCACCGGTGAAAAGGTGCCGGTGTGGGTCGCCAACTTCGTGCTGATGGGCTACGGCACCGGCGCGGTGATGGCCGTCCCGGGCCATGACGAGCGCGACTGGGAATTCGCCCAGAAGTATTCCCTGCCCATCCACATGGTGGTGGTCGATCGCGGCGTGGTGGATGCCGTGGCCGAACTGAAGCGCGACCTGGCCGCCGATGGCACCGACACCGTGCAGAACGCACTGGACGGCGGCTCGTCGGATGCGTACCAAGTGTCTGCCGCGGTGGAGACGATCAAGACCTTCGAGAGCAACATCCAGACGGTCGGCGCTTATACGGAGCACGGCACGCTGATCAACTCCGGCGAGTTCGATGGGCTGGACTTCGCTGCGGCGTTCGACGCCATCGCGGCGAAGCTGGCCGCGACCGGCCGTGGCGAGCGCCGGGTCAACTGGCGCATCCGCGACTGGGGCGTCAGCCGCCAGCGCTATTGGGGCTGCCCGATTCCGGTGATTTACTGCCCGAGTTGCGGTGCGGTGCCGGTGCCGGAAGACCAGCTTCCCGTGGTGCTGCCCGAGGACGTCGCGTTCTCCGGCGTGCAGTCGCCGATCAAGGCCGACCCGACCTGGCGGCAGACCACCTGCCCGACGTGCGGCGGCCCGGCCGAGCGCGAGACGGACACCTTCGATACCTTCATGGAGTCCAGCTGGTACTACGCGCGCTACACGAGCCCCGGCGCCGACGCGCAGGTGGACGAGCGCGCCGACTACTGGACGCCGGTGGACCAGTACATCGGTGGCGTCGAGCACGCCATCCTGCACCTGCTGTACTTCCGCTTCTATCACAAGCTGATGCGCGACGAGGGCCTGGTGCACAGCGACGAGCCGGCCACCAACCTGCTCTGCCAGGGCATGGTCATTGCCGAGACCTATTTCCGCAAGGAAGACGAAGGTCACCTGACCTGGTTCAATCCGGCGGATGTCGACGTGCAGCGTGACGAGCGCGCGCGCATCACCGGCGCCGTGCTGCGCAGCGACGGGTTGCCGGTCGAGATCGGCGGCGTCGAGAAGATGGCCAAGTCCAAGAACAACGGCGTGGACCCGCAGTCCATGGTGGACAAGTACGGCGCGGATACGGTGCGCCTGTTCTCCATGTTCGCCGCACCGCCGGACCAGTCGCTGGAATGGAACGAGGCGGGTGTGGAGGGCATGGCCCGCTTCCTGCGGCGCCTGTGGCGTGACGTCACGGCCCATGTCGAGTCCGCCGCGCTGGCCCAGGGCGATGGCGCGGCCGCCGAGGCCTCGCGCAGGACGCTGCGCCGCCAGCTGCACGAGACGATCCAGAAGGTCACCGACGATATCGGTCGCCGCCAGTCCTTCAACACGGCCATCGCCGCGCTGATGGAGCTGCTCAACGCGCTCGGCCGGTTCGACGATGCCAGCGCCGCCGGCTCGGTGCTGCGCCAGGAGGCCTTCACCGCCATCGTCCAGCTGATCAACCCGTTCACGCCGCATCTGTCCCACGCGCTATGGCAGGTGCTGGGCCAGGGCGAGACGCTGGTGGAGGATGCCGGCTGGCCGGCGGTCGATCCCGCGGCGCTGGTTCGCGACTCGCTGACCTACGCAGTGCAGGTGAACGGCAAACTTCGCGCTACCATCGAGGTGCCGGCCGCGGCATCGAAGGAAGATGCCGAGGCCATGGCCCGGGCCGAGCCCGCCGTGGCCCGGTTGCTGGAAGGGCAGACCGTGCGCAAGGTGATCGTCGTGCCCGGCAAGATCGTCAACATCGTCGCAGGATAACCATGAGCCCGACCCCGCTCCGTTCGCTCCGTGTCGCCGCCCTCGTTGCCGTCGTGGGGCTGGTCAGCGCCTGTGGCTTCCATCTGCGCCAGTCCGCGGCGCTGCCGCCGGGCATGCAGAAGATCCACCTGACTGTCGCCGGGGGTGGCCGCCTCGAGCGTGAGCTGTCGCGCGCGCTGACCAACGCCGATGTGACGGTGGTAGACCACGCTTCCGTGGATGCCGCCGAACTGGCGATCACCTCGAACAACTTCCGTACGGATTCGCTGACCGTCAGCGGCACCGCGCGCGTCACCGAATACGCCGTGCGCTACCACGTCGATTTCAACGCGAAGGCCGGCGACGGCAGCCTCATCATCGCGCCGCAGAGCGTCGATATGTCGCGCGAGTTCAGCTACGACGCCCAGAACACGATCGGCACCGCCAGCCAGACCGAAGAGCTGCAGCGCAGCCTGGTCGGCGACATGGTGCAGGCCATCCTGTTCCGCCTCGAAGCAGCGACGGTGCACCCGGCCGCGGCGGCTGCGGCGGCCGCTGCCGCCACGCCGTCCGCGCCCGCGCCCGCCTCGTCGACCGCGCACTGAGCGGATAACGCCGTGCCGTTCAATCCGGGCCAGTGGCAGAAGCACCTCGCGGGCGACCGCATGGCGCCGGTGTACCTGCTGGCCGGCGAGGAACTGCTGGTGCTGGAAGCCGCCGATGCCGTACGGGCCATGGCCCGGCGGCTGGGTTTCAGCGAGCGCGAGGTGCTGGAAGCGGACAGCCGTTTCGACTGGGACGACCTAGCGCGATCCTCGGCCGGCCTGTCGCTGTTCGCCACGCAGCGCCTGCTCGACCTGCGCCTGGCGGGCGGGCGTGCCGGCAAGGACGGCAGCGCGGCGATCACCGAGTTCGTCGGCAACCCGCCGCCGGATACCACGCTGCTGATCACCGCCACCGAGTGGAGCACCAAGCACGAGGCGGTCTGGACCAAGGCAGTGGATCGCGGCGGTATCCAGGTGGTCTTCAACGCGCCGCGCCCGCACGAATGGACGCAGTGGGTCGGCCAGAGGCTGGCGTCCCGCGGGGTCAAGACCAGTCCAGATGCCGTGGCGATGCTGGCCGAGCGGGTCGAGGGCAACCTGCTGGCGGCCGCCCAGGAAATCGACAAGCTGGTGGTCCTCGCGGGCGACCAGCGGCTGGATGCCGCGACGCTGGAAGGCCTGGTCGCCGACAGCGCCCGCTTCGACGCCTTCAAGCTGACCGACGCGGCGTTCGCGGGCGAGGGCGGCCGTGCCCTGCGCATACTGGCCGGCTTGCATGCCGAGGGCGACGAGCTGATCGCCCTGATGGGCTGGCTGGTCAACCAGCTGCAACTGGCGCTTCGCCTGGCCAACGCGCGCGATTTCGCCGCCCAGGCGAAGGTCGAGCGGCTATGGCCGGCGCGCGAACAACTCTTCCGCAAGGCCCTGCGCCGCGCCCCGCGCGAACACTGGATGGCCTGCCTGGCCCGGGCCGCCCGCATCGACCGCATGGCCAAGGGCCGCGAGCAGGGCAATCCGTGGCTGGAGGCCGAGCGGCTGATCGCCGCCATCGCCGAGCCCCGCGCGGCGGCTGCCTTCGCGTGAGCGAGATGCGTCCGCTCGCCATCCTCGGCGGCACCTTCGACCCGATCCACCACGGTCACCTGCGTGCCGCGTGGGAAGCCGCCGAAGCCCTCGACGCCGAGGTCCGGCTGGTGCCCGCGCGTACGCCGCCGCACCGGCCGCCGCCGGTGGCCGATGCGGCCGGCCGGGTCGCTCTGCTGCGCGCCGCGCTGGCCGGGCAGGAGCGGCTCCGGATCGACACCCGCGAACTGGACCGCGAAGGCCCTTCGTACAGCATCGACACACTGGCGTCGCTGCGTGCCGAGATCGGCCCCGCGCGTCCGCTGGTGCTGCTGGTGGGGGCGGACGCCTTCGCCGGGCTGGCGTCCTGGCAGCGCTGGCGCGACCTGTTCACGCTGGCCCATGTGGGCGTGCTGAACCGCCCCGGGGTCAGCCACGCCCCCTCGGCGGAGCTGGCCGACTTCATCGCCGGGCGCCGCGGTACCCGTCCGCAGGGGCCGGCCGGCGGCGTGCTGGACATCGCCATCACCCCGCTGGACATCGCTGCCACGGCCATCCGCGAGGTCTTTGCCGCCGGCCACGAGCCACGCTTCCTGATGCCCGCGACCTGCTTCGATCCTCCGGAGCTGCTGGCGCCGTACCGTGCGCTGGCGGACGCCGCGTCCCCGCCCCGGGCCGCCCGCTGAAAGCTGCCGAGGCATTTGACGCGTCCCCGGGCGGGCGGGGGTATACTTCGCCCAACGCCGGCATTCCGCCGTACGAGGTTTTCGTATCTTGAGTTCGTCCGCATCCCGCAAGGCCAAGCCCGCCATCAGCAACGAGCACCTCCGCCAGCGCGTGGTCGCGGCCCTCGAAGACCTCAAGGCCAAGGACGTCCGCGAAATCGACGTTCGCGGCAAGACCTCCATCGCCGATATCCTCTTCATCGCGTCGGGCACCTCCGCCCGGCACGTCAAGTCCATTGCCGACGAAGTCATCAAGTTCGCCAAGGAAGCGGGCGTCATGCCGCTGGGCGTCGAAGGCCAGACCGAAGCCGAATGGGTGCTGGTCGACCTGGGTGACATCATCGTCCACGTCATGATGCCGCGCATCCGCGAGTTCTACGGCCTGGAGCGCCTGTGGACGGTCGGCGACGACGGCTTCGAAGCCGCCCACGCCTGATCCGCCCATGCGGGCGCGCCTCATCGCCGTCGGCGAGCGCATGCCGGCCTGGGTGGCGGAAGGTTTTGCCGAATACCGCAAGCGGCTGTCCCACGAGCTGCCCCTTGAACTGATCGAGATCAAGCCCGGCACGCGCGGCAAGGGCCGCGACGACGTGCGCGCGACCCTCGACGAAGGCGCCGCCATCCTCGCCGCCTTGCCGCGCGACATCCACGTCGTGGCGCTGGACGGGCGCGGCAAGGCGTGGTCCAGCGAAGACCTGGGCCAGCAACTGGAACAATGGCGCATGGGCGGGCGCGATCTCGCCTTCCTGATCGGCGGCCCCGACGGCCATGCGCCGGACGTGCTGGCGCGCGCGGACCAACGCTGGTCGCTCGGCCCGCTCACGCTGCCGCACATGCTGGTGCGCCTCGTGCTCGCGGAGCAGCTCTACCGCGCCACCACGCTGGTGGCCGGGCATCCCTACCATCGCGCCTGAAGGAACCGCCGTGCTCTACCTGGCCTCGCAATCGCCGCGCCGTCGCGAACTCCTCGGCCAGATCGGCGAGGCGCACCGCACCCTCGATGTGGATGTCGAGGAGATCCGCGCCGCCGGCGAATCGCCCGACGAGTATGTCTCGCGCGTGGCGCGGGACAAGGCGCATGCCGGGTTTGCGCTGGTCGCGGCCGAACCGGATGCGCGCGTGCTCGGCGCCGATACCGAAGTGGTGCAGGGCGACGAGGTGTTCGGCAAGCCGCGGGATGCCGTCGACGCGGTGGCCATGCTGAGGCGTCTTTCGGGAAACGAGCACCGCGTGATCTCCGCCGTATGGCTCGTGGAGGCAGGCGAGCAACGCAGGGTGGTGTCGGTATCGACCGTGCGCTTCGCGTCGCTCTCCGATCACGACATAGCGTCCTACATCGATACCGGCGAGTGCTTCGGCAAGGCCGGCGCGTATGCGATCCAGGGCCGCGCCGCGGCCTTCGTCGCGCACCTTTCCGGTAGTTACACCGGCGTGATGGGACTGCCCCTGTTCGAAACCTCCCGGCTTCTTCGCGGTCCGTGACAGTCGCGGGACGCGCGGGATATAAAGCGGGATGACTCATGGAAAAGGGCACGCAGTGAGCGAGGAAATCCTGATTAATGTCACGCCGCGTGAGACGCGCGTGGCCGTCGTCGAGAACGGCATGTTGCAGGAAGTCCACGTTGAGCGTGCCAGCCGGCGCGGTTACGTGGGCAACGTGTACAAGGGCCGCGTGCAACGCGTCATGCCGGGCATGCAGGCCGTGTTCGTCGAGATCGGTCTCGACCGCGCAGCGTTCCTGCATGCGTCGGACATCGTTCGCCCGGCGCTTCCGCCCACCGATGCCCCGGACGGCAAGTCCGGCGGCCACGGCCCTGTCCCGCCCATCAGCGAACTGGTCCACGAGGGCCAGGAAATCGTCGTGCAGGTGGTCAAGGACCCGATCGGCAGCAAGGGCGCGCGACTGTCCACGCACTTGTCCATCCCGTCGCGTTACCTCGTGCTGCTGCCGCACTCGCGCACCCTGGGGGTGTCCGTGCGCATCGAGGAGGAAAGCGAGCGCCAGCGCCTGAAGGACATCATCCTGCCGCTGATCGGCGAGAACCACCTCGGCTACATCGTGCGCACCAACGCCGAGGGCCAGTCCGAGGAATCCCTGGCCTTCGACGTCACCTACCTGAGCAAGGTGTGGCGGGTGGTGCAGGAAAACATCCAGAAGGCCCGCGTGGGCGAGCGGGTCTATGAGGAACTGTCACTGCCGCTGCGGTCGCTGCGCGATTCGCTCAACGACGGCATCGAGAAGGTTCGCGTCGATTCACGCGAGACCTACGAGAAAACGGTCAAATTCGTGGCCAAGTTCATGCCGGTGCTGTCCGACCGCATCGAGCACTACGCGGGCGAACGGCCGATCTTCGATCTCTACGGCGTGGAGGACGAGATCCAGCGCGCCCTGCGCAAGGAGGTACCGTTGAAATCCGGCGGCTACCTGATCGTCGACCAGACCGAAGCCATGACCACGATCGATGTGAACACCGGTGGCTACCTCGGCAGCCGCAACCTCGAGGAAACCGTGTACCGCACCAACCTCGAGGCGGCACAGGCCGCGTCGCGCCAGCTGCGCCTGCGCAACCTCGGCGGCATCATCATCATCGACTTCATCGACATGATCGACGACGAGCACAAGCGGCAGGTGTTGCGCATGCTCGAGAAGGGCCTGCTGAAGGACCACGCGAAAACCACGGTCTATCCGATGTCCGCGCTGGGCCTGGTGGAAATGACGCGCAAGCGCACCACCGAAAGCCTGGAGCGCCAGCTGTGTGAGCCGTGCCCGTCGTGCAGCGGTCGCGGCACGCTGAAAACCGCCGAGACGGTGATCTACGAGATCTTCCGTGAAATCACCCGTGCCGTGCGCCAGTTCAACGCGCAGAAGCTGCTGGTGATGGCCAGCCCGAAGGTGGTCGGCCGCATCCTCGAGGAAGAATCCACGGCGGTGGCCGAGCTGGAAGAATTCATCGCCAAGAGCATCCGCTTCCAGGCGGAAGAACACTATTCGCAGGAACAGTTCGATGTCGTTCTCCTCTAAGCCCGGCGTGCGTCGCCGGCACGTCGGCCGGTGAGTTCCGGCTGGCGCCATCGCCTGAGACGCCTGCGGTTCTTCCTCATCGGTCTGGTCGCGAGCGTGCTCATCGCGCTCGCGTTGCTCATGGCGCTGGGGCAGTTGCTGCTGCCACTGGCTGCCCGATACCCCGATCGCGTGGCGTCGTTGCTGAGCGACGCCCTGCACCGGCCCGTGCGTTTCGCCTCGCTGGAAGGATTCTGGCAGCCGTCCGGGCCGTTGTTCGTGATGCGCGACGTCACGGTGGTGCCCACCGAGGGCGGTCAGCCCGTGCACCTGCCGCAGGCGGCGGTGAAGCTGGACTTCGGTGCGCTGGTGCTGCCCTCGCGACACCTGCTCAACCTCCGCCTGAGCGACCTTCGCCTGGGCCTGCGCCGCGCACCCGACGGCCGCTGGAGCATCGACGGCCTTCCCGGCGACGGCGGTCGGCGCGCGGTGTCGCTCGGCAACCTGGCGGCCGATCTGTGGGTGACCAACCTGCGCCTGGATATCGACGACGAGACCACCCAGCGGCACTACGGCCTGGTGGTGGATCGGCTGCGCGCCAGCCTGCAGGACAACGCGATACGCCTGGGCGGCAACCTCCGCCGCGAAAACGTCCCCACGGTGCTTACCGCGGCGGGCCGCTTCGCGCTGGACGGTTCCAGCGGCCGTGTCTACGTGCACGGCGCCGATGTCGATTTCGCCGCGCTCACCGGCGATTTCACGGCCGGCGGCTATGCACTGGCCTCCGGCAAGGGCGCGTTCGAAACCTGGCTGGACTGGAGCGATGCCCGCGTGGTGCGGATGACCTCGCGGCTGGATCTCGACGGCCTGGGGGTGCGCGGTCCGGAGCGCACCGTGAAAACGGCCGGCCTGCACGGGATCGCCCGTCTCCGGCGTACCGCCGAGGGCCAGCGGATCGATTGGGCCGCCCGCGACGGCGGCGATATCGCCCTGCTGCTGCGCGCGGTGGGCGACACCACCGACGGCACGCTGGTGGGACGCCAGGTCGATCTGGCGCCCCTGTTGCCCTGGGCCGGCCTGCTCCCGCGGATGTCGCCGGCCCTGTCGCGCTGGCTCGCCGAAGGCCACCCGCGTGGCCGCTTCGACGACCTGCGCGCCGACTGGAACTCAGCCACCGGCATGGCGTTAGTGCGTGCGGACTTCTCCGGCCTTGGCATCGACGCCAGCGGCACGCTGCCGGGCCTGTCGTCGCTCAAGGGCGAGGTGCTGGGCGATGCGGAGGCGCTGTCGCTCAGCCTGCCCACGCAGGCGACGACGATCGATGCGACGGGAATGTTCCGCAAGCCGTTCGTGCTGTCGTCGCTGAGTGGCGACATCGTCGTCTACCCGCAGGACGGCGACTGGCACATCGGCGTTGATCCGCTCGATGTGCGCGGCGAGGACTTCACCGGCCAGGTGCGTGGCGAGTACGTCCTGCCTGCGGCCGACACCGGCCCGTTCCTGGACATGTACGTGGCGATGGGCGGGGGCGACATCTCGGCGGCCAAGCTGTTCTGGCCGATCCACGGCATGTCCGAGGGCTCGCAGAACTGGCTGAATCGCGCCATCGTCTCGGGTCACATCCAGAGCGGTGCAGCGCTGGTGCGCGGTAATTTGCGCGATTTTCCGTTCCGTAACCACGAGGGCCGTTTCGAGGGCCGCGCGGTCATCGACGACACGGTGCTCGATTACGGCACGGGCTGGCCGCGCGCGGAAGGTATCGCCGCCGTCGCCAGCTTCGTCGACAACAGCATGTCGATCGAGGCCAGCGAGGGCCATTCGCTGGGCAACGCCGTCAGCTCCGCGTCCGCGACCATCGACGACTTCGCCGAGGGTGTGCTTAACCTGAAGGTGAACGGTGCGGGCACCGGTGCCAGCTACCTGGACCTGGTCAAGAACAGCCCGGTCGGCACGAGCAGTCGCGACACGCTGGATAAGATCAAACTGGGCGGCACGGGTGAGTTCGGTTTCAGCCTGATGCTGCCGTTGAAGGACACGAAAAGTTTCACGCTGGACGGTACGGCCACACTGAAGGACGCCGACCTGGTGGCCGACGACTGGAAGCTGCGCCTGGATGGCATCACCGGGCCGATGCGTTTCGATGGCAAGGGGTTCACCGCCAGGGGCCTGACTACCCGGTTCCAGGGGCAACCGGCCAGCCTCGACCTGGCCATCGCCGGGGGCACGGGCGATCCTGCAAAGATCGTCACGGCATCGGTCACGGGTGCGTTCACGCTGGACGAGATGTTGCGGCCGTACGACACCCTCAAGTGGCTGGCCGACATCGGCAAGGGGCGCGGCACGTTCCGCATCGGTTTCGACCTGAGCCGCACGGGGCAGGGCGACGCGACGGCGCAGGCGCTCACCGTGGATTCGGACCTGCGCGGCGTCGAGCTGCTGCTGCCGACGCCGGTGAAGAAGCCGGCCGCCTTGGCGCAGCCGCTGTCTGTCCGTGTGGGCCTGCCGGTCGACGGCGCACGCCTGGACCTGGCGCTGGGTGACATCGTCCGCGGCCGCCTGCGGCTACCGACGAACACGGTGCCCCTTGCGGCTGCCTTCAACCTGGGCAGCGTCGCGCCCGCTGCGCTGCCCGCGCAGGGTTACCTCATCGGCGGTCATGCCGCCAGGCTGGACGTCTCCGGCTGGGTGCAATACGTGGTCGGCCTGTCCACGGGAGGCGGCAGCGGGCCGGGCCTGAGCGCGCTCGACCTCGTGGCGGACGATGCGGAGGTGTTCGGCCAGCATTTCGCCGGTCTGCACATCATGGCCAACCCCGGCCCGCAGGCGCTGTCGCTGAAGGTGGACGGCGAAGGTCTGGCCGGCGAGCTCACCGTGCCCAACGACGAGATGCGCCGCCGCGGCATCACCGCGCGCATGGACCGGATCTGGTGGCCATCGGCCGACGATGCCGCCGACGCAGCGAAGAAAGGCAAGACCGCGGCGGGCGCCGCGACGACGGTGGCCTCCACCGCCGCCAAGGCGCAGGACGCGAAGGACGGCGCCGCTGCCGGCGGCAAACCCGCCAATACGAACGAGGCGGGCGTGGCGCCGGCCAGCCTGCCGCCGATGCACCTGCAGGTCAGCGACATGCGGCTGGGCAAGGCTAAGCTGGGCGAGGCGCGGCTGGAAACCTGGCCGACCGACGACGGCATGCACATCGACCAGTTGCGCGCGCAGTCCAAGAACGTGCAGATTACCGCGTCGGGCGACTGGACCGGCGACGAGACGCGCAGCCGCACCCACCTCGCCATGGATTTCGCCTCGGAAGACGTGGCGCGCATGTTCGACGCCCTGGGCTTTGCCGGCATCCTGCAGGGTGGGCGCACGTCGGCCCGGCTCGATGCCACGTGGCCCGGCGGCCCGTCGGCCCTCGCACTGGCGAATATGGACGGTACCCTGAAGGTGGACGTCGCCAAGGGCCGCATCCTTGAGGTGCAGCCTGGCGTGGGCCGCCTGTTCGGCCTGGTCTCGGTGACCGACCTGCCGCGACGCATGGCGCTGGACTTCGGCGACGTGCTCGGCAAGGGCTTCGCCTTCGACTCCATTACCGGCGATTTCCGTTTCGCCGATGGCAACGCCAGCACCGACAACCTCGCCATCCGCGGCCCGGCCGCCGATATCACCATCACCGGCCGCGCCGGACTCAAGGCCCGCGACTACGACCAGGAAGTGCTCGTGGTACCGCATCTCGGCAACAGCCTGCCGGTGGTCGGCGCCCTGGCCGGCGGCCCGGTCGGCGCCGCCGCCGGGCTGGCGGTGCAGGGCCTGCTTGGCCGCGGCCTCAACCAGGCCGCGCGCAAGCGTTACCACGTCACCGGCAGCTGGGACAAACCCGTGTTCACCCCCATCGAAAAGGGCGAAACCCCCTGACCCACATCAACAGCCCCCGTAGGAGCGCACGATGTGCGCGATACGCATGGGCGCGACACAGGTGCGCGCGCCACACGCGGCCCCATTCCTAAGGCTTCTGCCGCCGAAACGGAAACATCTGCTGCCGCACGAACCCTTCCGGCATGTAATCGCCCACCACGCCGTACTTCTCGGGAAACCGCTTCGTCGACTTCACCGCGGTGCCGAACAGGTAATCGATGAACGCGTAGTGCGCCGCGTAGTTCCTGTCGATCGCCTCGTCGTCGGAAGCGTGGTGCCAGTGGTGGAAGTCGGGCGTCACGATCACGTACTTCAACGGCCCCCACGGCAGGTGCACGTTGGCATGGTTGAACACGGCCTGGAAGCCGACGACGAGGATGTACGCGTTCATCACCGCCTCGCTGAATCCCAGCACGTAGAGCGGCGCCAGTACGCAGACGCGAGTGAACAGCAACTCCAGCATGTGCTGGCGAGATCCGGCCAGCCAGTCCATCGTCTTCACGCTGTGGTGCACCGCGTGGAAACGCCAGAGGAACGGCACCTCGTGGTAAGCGCGATGCGTGGCGTACTGGGCCAGGTCGGCCACCAGCACACACAGCAGCAGCTGCGGCACAAAGTGGATGCCGGCCACCATGTGCTGGAAGTCGCTTCCCGTCAGCCAGCCGAACCCGTGGTGGATCAGGAAGTTCACCACCAGCAGCGCCAGACCCACCAGGAAGTGGTTCACGGCGAAGTGCTTCATGTCGGTCTGCCACTCGAAGCGGAACACCGACTGCCCGCGATACAGCGGAAACAGCTTCTCGATCACCACGAACAGCAGCGTGGAGCCGAGCAGGTCGAGGATGAACCAGTCCAGGCCGATATACGGCGTGTGGTCGGGAAACGCACCGACCGGCACACGCGAGCCACCGAGTGCCACGGCGGCGATGACCAGCACGAAGGCGGCGATGTTGAGGTTGCGCCGCCGGCCCAGGATCACGTTGGCCAGCGACAGCCCGCCCGCGATCAGCAGGGCGCCCAGCAGCGCCTGGCGCAGCACGTCCACCGAATACCGGTGCCGCAGGTCAGGCGTGGTCAGGTACTGCGGGAAGTGGAAAGCGATGACCGCCAGCAGGCCGAGAAAACCAAGCGACAGCGCGATCGCGGTGCTGACCATGGCCTTGCGCGGGTCGAGGTGGCCGCTGCTATGCAACAAGTCGCGTGTTTCGTCGACCACGGCTTCCGCGCGACGGACAGGCTCCGCCGCGACACGACGGACGAAGGCCCGTTTCTTTCCCCTGCTCATGGAGGCTCCGTTCCGGTGAGTTTGTGTGGGCATCCTAGCATTCGAACGGGCTTGGGCCGGCCGTTGCGGGTCAATCGCTTACCTTAAGACCTGGGCGCCACCGGCATACGTTTAGACGCCTTGTGAATAGTATCGCTGTTCGTTACTATCGAGCGACGTTACTAACATGATCATGTCGTTCGGTGACGCTGCGACCCGCGAGCTTTTTTTCGAGGGGCAAAGCCGGAAGTGGGGACATATAGCCAAACCATCCATGCGCAGGCTGGCGATGCTCCATCGGGCCGAGTCGATCGAGGAACTGAGAATTCCTCCCTCCAACCGCCTAAAGCCCCTGCACGGTGACTACTCGGGATGGCACAGCATCCGGATCAACGACCAGTACCGGATCTGCTTTATCTGGCGCGACGGACATGCGCACGGCGTCATCATCGTCGACTATCACTGACAGGAACCCACGATGCGCGACATTCCCTATCCTCATCCGGGCGAGATACTGCTCGAGGAGTTCCTCAAGCCCATGGGTATCTCGCAGTATCGCCTGGCCAAGGCGATCGGTGTTCCCGCCCCACGTATCGGCGAGATCGTCGCCGGACGGCGATCCATCACGGCCGACACCGGATTACGGCTGTCGCGTTATTTCGGCATGTCGGACTGGTTCTGGACCGGATTGCAAGCCGACTACGACCGGGAAATGACGCGGGACGCCCTGGCTCATGTCCTCGATGCCATCGTTCCCTGGGAGCAGACGAGCAAGGCAGGCCCCACCGAGCCGGTGGCGAACCGCCGCAAGACAGCCCCTGCGAAAAGGGTCTGCAGGGTTTAAGCTGACCCCATCCGGCCCCACCTGTGGGGTCTCCCCCATCGCTAACGGCGCCCCTTGATGGATTCCCTGATTTCCCTTGCCGAACGTCGTCTGCTGACTCCCGGCGGCCTCGCTTCCACCGACCTGGATCGCGTGTTCTCCCAGTTGATGGGCCCGTCGATCGACGCGGCGGACCTGTATTTCCAGCACTCGCGCAGCGAGTCGTGGGTGCTGGAGGAAGGCATCGTCAAGGACGGCAGCCATTCGATCGAACAGGGTGTGGGTGTGCGCGCCATCTCGGGCGAAAAGACCGGGTTCTCCTATTCGGACGAGATCGTCCTGCCCCAGTTGCTCGAAGCCTCGCGGGCGGCGCGGGCCATCGCCCAGGGCGGCGCGGGCGCAGGCCGGCCGCTGGCGATCGCCACGGGTCGCGGCCTGTATCCGGCCATCGACCCGGTGGAAAGCCTGCCCAACGAAGAGAAGATCGCGCTGCTGCGCGAGGTCGACGCCTACGCACGCTCACGCGATCCGCGAGTGAAGCAGGTGGTTGTCAGCCTGGCGGCCACGCTGGATACCGTGCTGATCGCTGCCTCCGACGGCACGCTGGCCGCCGACGTACGCCCGCTGGTGCGCCTCAACGTGCAGGTCATCGCGGAACAGGGCGGTCGTCGCGAGCAGGGTCACTCGGGCGGCGGCGGGCGCTATGGCTACCGTGAGTTGATCGAGAACGGTCGGGCGCATGCGTTCGCCGACGAAGCGGTACGCCAGGCCCTGGTCAACCTCGAGGCGGTCGATGCGCCCGCGGGCAGCATGACCGTCGTGCTCGGGCCCGGCTGGCCGGGGGTGCTGTTGCACGAAGCCATCGGCCACGGCCTGGAGGGCGACTTCAATCGCAAGGGCAGTTCCGCGTTCACGGGCCGCATCGGCCAGCGTGTGGCGGCCGAGGGCGTCACCATCGTGGACGACGGCACGCTGCCGGGGCGTCGCGGTTCGCTCAGCATCGACGACGAGGGCACGCCGACCGAATGCACTACGCTGATCGAGAACGGCATCCTCAAGGGCTACATGCAGGACAAGCTCAACGCCCGCCTGATGGGCGTGAAGTCCACGGGTAACGGCCGCCGCGAATCGTTCGCGCAGCTCCCCATGCCGCGCATGACCAACACCTACATGCTCGCCGGCAATCGCGAGCCGGAAGAAATCATCCGCTCGGTGAAGCGCGGTCTGTACGCGGTGAACTTCGGCGGCGGGCAGGTCGACATCACCAATGGCAAGTTCGTGTTTTCCGCCAGTGAGGCCTACCTCATCGAGGACGGCAAGATCACGCGTCCGGTGAAGGGCGCCACGCTGGTCGGCTCCGGGCCGGAGGTGCTCACGCGTGTGTCCATGATCGGCAACGATCTGGCCCTGGACGAAGGCGTGGGCGTCTGCGGCAAGGACGGCCAGAGCGTGCCGGTCGGCGTGGGCCAGCCGACGCTGCGCGTGGATGGCATGACGGTGGGCGGTACGGCGGCCTGACATAAGGCCGGCCGTACCGCCGCTGCGTGGCGCGGCCGGTACACGGCGCGCCACGCAAACCACCGCATCACTCGGCAGAGTCGTCCTCGGAAGACGCTTCCAGTTCCTTCAGCAGGCGGTAGATCTCACGGAACGCATGCAGCGGCTTGTTCGCCTCGCGTTCGCTGCGCGCCTGCCGGACGATGGAACGCACGTGCTGACGGTCGAGGTGGGGATGCGTGTCGAACAGCTCGCCCAGGGCCTCGTCGCCACCGGTAAGCAGTTTCTCGCGGGCCGCCTCCAACCGATGCATGTGAGCCGCTTCCTGGCGCTGCCGGTCACGGTCCTCGCCCAGGGCGGCGCGTGCGTCGACGAACGCCTCGTCGCCGTGGCGGCGCATCTGCTTCGCCAGATAGGCCAGCTGCCGCTTGCGCGCGATGTGCGCGGTGATCTTCCGCGTGCGGCCGATCTCTTCGACGATGTCTTCGGGCAGCTTCAGCTTGGGAATGCGGCTGGGCGGCAGGTCCATCAGCTGGCCGGCCAGCTTCAGCATGTCGAGCGCGTTGCGGCGGAGCTCGCTGCGGCTCGGACCGAAATCTTCTTCGTCTTCCGCGTCCGGCTTCGGACGATCGTCATGGGTCCTCATGCCGGTGTCTCCTGGCTGGTGAGCGGATCGGTGGCATCGCGTTCGAAGGCGAAGCGGGGTTGGTCGCGGCCTTCATGCTGCACCGTTTCGGCGAACATGGCAGCCGGGCGTACCCACAGGCCGTGCTCGCCATAGAGGGCCTGATAGACGACCAGTTCTTCCATCGTCTCGCTGTGCCGGGCAGTGCCCAGCACGCGGTAGGGCATGCCCTTGAAGTGACGGTAATAGCCGACACGGATGCTCATAACGGTTCCATGGCACCATGCACGGTGCGCTGCGTTGCTTTTGATCGGGTGACGCGGCCCCCATTAACGATGGGTTGGCCGCGCGCGGCCCGTCATTCTAACCCAGCCCTTCGGGAAGCCCCACGTGAGCCTCGTTTCGACACGCGACAGCAGCCAGCAGGACCTCGACCGCCTCGCCACCCTGGCCGAGGACACCATCCGACGCGCCCGCGCCGCCGGTGCCAGCCAGGCGGAGGTGTCCGCCAGCATCGACGTAGGCCTCAACGTCAACGTTCGCCTGGGCGAGGTGGAGACCGTCGAGCACACGCGTGACCGCGGGTTTTCGCTCACCGTCTACGTCGGGCAGCGCAAGGGCTCGGCCAGCACGGCCGACCTCCAGCCCGAATCGATCCAGGCCACGATCGACCAGGCGTGCGCCATCGCCCGGTTCACCGAGGAAGACCCGGCCTCGGGCCTGGCCGAGGCCGGACGCATGGCCACGGTGTTTCCTGATCTCGATCTGTGGCACCCCTGGGACCTGGACGTCGATGCGGCCATCGCCCTGGGCCAGGCCGTCGAGGATGGCGGTCGCAGCGTGCCCGGCATCACCAATTCCGACGGTTCCAGCGTCAATACCGGGCAGAGCCTGTCCGTCTACGCCAACTCGCATGGGTTCGTCGGGCGCGAACGCGGCACCCGCCATTCGTTGTCGGTCGCGTTGATCGCGGGCGAGGACGATGGCATGCAGCGCGATTACTGGTACGACAGTGCCCGGCGCGCGCAGGACTTCACCGATCCGGCCGAGATCGGTCGCAAGGCGGCGGAGCGGACGCTTTCCCGGTTGAACGCGCGGCGCCTGGGCACCCGGCAGGCGCCGGTGCTGTTCGCTCCGGAAGTGGCGCGCGGTTTGCTGGGTCACCTGCTGGGTGCCGTCAGCGGTGGCTCGCTGTATCGCCGGTCCAGCTTCCTGCTCGACCATGCGGGCAAGCAGATCCTGCCGTCCTGGTTCCGCATCGATGAGAAACCGCTCATCCCGCGCGGGCTGGCGTCGTCGGTGTTCGATGCCGAGGGCGTGGCCACCGTCGATTCGTCGCTGGTCGTGGACGGCGTGCTCCAGCGTTACATCCTGGGCAGTTACTCGGCGCGCAAGCTCGGCCTGCAATCCACCGGCAATGCCGGCGGTGTGCATAACCTCGTGGTCGCCACCGGTGGCGACGACTTCGCCGGCATGCTGCGCAAGCTCGGCACCGGGCTGCTCGTCACCGAAGTGATGGGGCAGGGCGTGTCGATCGTCACGGGCGATTACTCGCGCGGTGCCTCCGGCTTCTGGGTCGAGAATGGCGAGATCGCCTACCCCGTCGAGGAAATCACCATCGCCGCCAACCTGCGCGACATGTACGCCAACCTGGTGGCCGTGGGCGCGGACGTGGACCGTCGCTCCCACGTGCTGACCGGATCGTGGCTGGTCGAAACCATGACCATCGCCGGCGAATAGGGTCGCTTCGCAGGCAGGGTGGTTCGTAACACCCTGCCGTAAGTCTGCTTGACAGGGTCCCGGCGCTCTCCGACAGTGCAGGCGACACTTCACGGAGCAGCGCCATGAGTACGCCTTCCGATCAGATACCGCCGTCAACCCCGCCGCCGCCATCCCCGCCTCCCCACGAGCCGCCGCCGTACGACCGGGAACCCACCGCGGCGTCGAGCAGCAACGACGACAAGAACCTGGCGATGCTCACGCATCTGTCGGGTCTCATCCTCAGCATCATCGTCCCGCTGGTGGTGTGGCTCATCAACAAGGATCGTGCCGACAAGGCCTACCTCGTCGCCGAGTCGAAAGAAGCCCTGAACTTCCAGATTACCGTGCTTATCGGCTACGTGATCTGCTGGATACTGACGATCATCCTCATCGGTGCGTTCCTGCACGTGGTGCTTTGGATCCTCAACATCGTCTTCTGCATCGTGGCCGCGGTGAAGGTCAGTCAGACGGGTACCTACCGCTATCCGTTCGCGCTGCGCCTGGTCAGCTGACCGCCGGTCCACCCGTGTGCTCCTACCCCTGGGCGTAGGAGCACACGCGCGTGCGCGAACCCTCAGCGTCGCTACGGCGAAAGAGGCCATGCATCACGTACGTGTTGGCGGTTCCGGTCGCCCAGCGAAGGCATCGCTCTTGCTGGTATTCGGCTTCATTCGATTTAGCAAACTATAAGAGCTCGCCCACATCGTGGGCTCCTACCCGTCGGTTTTCGATCGTATTCGCGCTTAGGGGCGCCGATCGGATCGACCCGATCAATGCCCGCGGTGCGCGGAATAGCGGGCCAGTTCGGCCAGCCACTCGCTGCCGGGTCCGAGGGGAGCGATGGCCTCGAGGGCATCGTCCACCAGTGCGATCAGCCGGGTGCGCGAGGCATCCAGGCCGATAATCGACGGGAAGGTGGGTTTGTCCGCGGCGGCATCCTTGCCGGCGGTCTTGCCGATGATCGCCGACTCGCCTTCGATGTCGAGGATGTCGTCGCGTACCTGGAAGGCGAGACCCACGGCGTGGCCGTAACGGTCCAGCCGGTCCAGCACGGCGTCGTCCTGGCAGCCGGCGGCCAATGCGCCCAGACGGACGGACGCGCGGATCAGTGCGCCGGTCTTGTAGGCGTGCATGCGCTCCAGTTCCTCGAGCGACAGCGTCATGCCAACGGCCGAGAGATCGAAGGCCTGGCCGCCCGCCATGCCCTCGGCGCCACAGGCGGCGCCCAGGGTGCGGAGCATGGCGATGCGTGCGGATGCATCGTCGTCGGCTCTATAGGGCGTGGACAGGATCTCGAAGGCCAGTGCCTGCAGGGCGTCGCCCGCCAGGATCGCCATGGCCTCGCCAAACGCGATATGGCACGTGGGTCGGCCGCGGCGGAGGTCGTCGTCATCCATCGCAGGCAGGTCGTCGTGCACCAGCGAATACGCGTGGATGATTTCCACCGCGCATGCGGGTGCGTCCAGAATGCCACCGTCACAGCCCAGCGCATGGCCGGCCGCGTAGACCAGCAGCGGACGCAGGCGTTTACCGCCGCCGAGCACGGCATAGCGCATGGCGCGATGCAGTTCGACGGGAGCGAGGTCGGCGGCCGGCAACGCACGCGCGAGCGCGTCGTCGGCACGGCCGGCCAGCACCTTCAGCGGCGCGGGCAGGTCAGTCGATGCGGGAATCAAAGGGTTCGGACGTTTCGGGAGTGGCGGGATCGAGCAGCAGGCGCACGCGCAGTTCGGCCTGTTCCAGCGCCGTCTGGCAATGCCGGTAGAGGCCGATGCCGCGTTCGAAGGACTTCAGCGACTCGTCCAGGCTGAGCTCGCCACCTTCCATCCGGGTGACCAGTTGCTCGAGCTCGTCCAGGGAATGCTCGAACTCGGCGATCGAGGAGGCGGTAACGGCGGGGGCGGACGACTTCGGCATGGCCGCAAAACTAGCTCACATGGCCTTCTGGATCAATCTCGGCCGATGTCGCCCACGGCATAAAGTAGGGCAATGACGCGACTTGGCGTCAGTGTTCCAAGCGTAACACGCGACCTTCCCGAGCATGCTCGCCTGGCGATCGAGATGATCCGCGGTGACGATGCGTCGCACGGGCTGGCCGCCTACGTGGACGACATGTCGGTTAGCGTGCGCGACCGCAAGTAATCCCGCGTCGGTTCAGGCGCCGGTGTCCTCGTCCCACACCGGGGTAGCGCCTGCGTCGTCGAAAAGCCGTCGGCCCCGCTCGCTGATCCAGCGGGTGCCGACGGCCACCAGCTCGCGGTCGGCCCATAGCAACGGCATGCGTGGCCGCCGCCAGGGTGGCACGGCTCCCTGCTGGAACAGGTCGCGAAGCTCGCGGGTGTGACGATCGCCCTGCGGCCGCAGGGTTTCACCGCCGGCGCGGTAGCGCACCTGCAGCGGCTGGGCCAGTCGCCTCCCGTCCAGCGTGAGACGGCCACCACCGGGCAGCTCCAGCGGCTCGCCATGCCAGGAGGCCGACCATTCCGGGTCGAATCCCGACAACCGGCGCATGGCCCACAGGCGGCCTCGCCATACCCGCACCTCCGTATCGCGCCAGCCCACCAGGGGCAGCCGCTCGGCGGCGCCTTCGTGGATCTGCCGCTCCAGTTGCTCGCGTTGCGCCGTCGTCGGCGCGGACAGCCCGCAGGTGTGCAGCCAGTGTTCCAGCGAAGGCGCCCGCCACGCGAGGGGAAGTGCGAGCCAGCCGCGGGCGTCCAGCGTGCCCTCGCCCCGGTCCAGGTCGGCCAGGGCGTCCATCCACGCATCGCGCAGGGTGTTGGCAGCGGCCAGGCAAAGCCGCGCGCTGTGGGCAATGCTGGTGGCGGCCTGTGGCCAGCGCGCGAGCAGCGCCGGCACCACCGTGGCGCGGAGATAACCGCGGGCAATCAGCGGGTCGTCGTTGGAAGGGTCGTGCAGCGTGGCCAGCGCGTGCGCGGACACGTGCTCCAGCAGGACCGCCCGGGGCAGATCGAGCAAGGGCCGCCAGAGCATGCCGGCACCCAGCGGACGCAGGCTGCGCATGCCGGCCAGGCCTTCGGGCCCCGCCCCGCGCAGCAGTTTCAGCAGTACGGTCTCGACCTGGTCGTCCCGATGGTGGGCAAGCACGATGCGCTCGCCCGGACGCAGCGCTGCAGCGAACGCCGTGTGGCGTGCCCGCCGCGCGGCGGCTTCGATGCCCTCGCCCTGGCTGAGGTCCACCGTGACGCGGGCCACCTCGACCGGCACACCGAGCACGTCACCGGTGCGTCGGCAATGCGACGCCCAGGCGCCGCTGTCGGCGTGCAAGCCATGGTCGACGTGGAGTGCTCGCAGCGCCGGGCGTGGCATGTGGCTGGCCAGGGCGTGCAACAGGGCGGTGGAGTCGGGGCCGCCGCTGTAGGCGACCACCAGCGATACGCCGGGCGCGGTGTCGAGCGCCTGGGCCAGATGATCGGTCAGGGAGCGGCTCATGGCGCATACGCCGGCCGCACCGCATGGCGATCACCCTTCGGTGAAGGCACCATAACCGCGCAGGCGCTTGTAACGGTTCTCGAGGAGGGTGTCGACCGGCAGGCTTTGCAGCGCGTCGAGCTCGTTGAGCAGCACGGCCTTCAGGCGCACCGCCATGGCCTGCGGGTTGCGGTGTGCGCCGCCGAGCGGCTCGCGCACTACCTTGTCGATCAGCCCGTTCTCGAGCAGGCGCGGTGCGGTCAGGCCCATGACCTCGGCGGCATCCTTGGCCTTGTCGGCGCTCTTCCACAGGATGGAGGCGCAGCCTTCGGGCGTGATCACCGAGTAGGTGGAGTACTGCAGCATGAGCGTGCGGTCGCCGACGCCGATGGCCAGCGCGCCACCGGAACCGCCTTCGCCGGTGACGGTGCAGACGATCGGCACACGCAACTCGGCCATCTCGAGCAGGTTGCGGGCGATGGCTTCCGACTGGCCGCGTTCTTCCGCGTTGATGCCCGGCCAGGCGCCGGCCGTGTCGATGAAGGTGAGCACGGGGATATCGAATCGCTCGGCCATCTTGAACAGGCGCAACGCCTTGCGGTAGCCCTCGGGGCGCGGCATGCCGAAGTTGCGCTTGACCTTGGACTTGGTATCGCGGCCCTTCTGGTGGCCGACGATCATGACCGAGCGGCCGTTGATGCGGGCCAGGCCACCCACGATGGCCTGGTCGTCCGCGAACATGCGGTCGCCCTTGAGCTCGTGGAACTCTTCGCACATGGCCTGGATGTAATCGAGGGTATACGGGCGCGCCGGGTGGCGCGACACCTGGCTGACCTGCCATGGCGTGAGGTTGCGGAAGATCTCGGCGGTCTTGATCTTCAGCTTCTCGCGCAGGCGGCCCACTTCCTCGTCGATGTTGAACGCCTGGCCGCTGCTGGCGTGCCGAAGTTCTTCGATCTTCGCTTCCAGCTCGGCAATGGGTTGTTCGAAATCAAGGAAGTTGGGATTCATGAATACGGAGCATCCGGACAGGACCGCTGATTATACCCAGTGCCGGGCCGGGGCGTGTGCGCACGGGTATGGATGGGCTGGCGCTTCGGCTCTGGCCTAAATGTCTGTAGGCGCAAGCGGCTACTCGCCCAGTCCTGGCCTTTATCCCTGTCGGCTCTGCTTCAATCGCCCTGCGGACGGCGTAGTCCGCGGCATGCCTGTCGTTTCGGTATTCGTCGAAGACGTGCAGGCAGTCCCTTACTTGGAAAGGATTCTCCCATGCATACATGCTTCCCCCTGCGTCGGCTAGCCGTGGCCGCCGCTTTCCTCCCCCTCGCCGCGGCCGGACACGATGCGTTCGACGTGCCGGCGTGCGACGCACCGCTGCCCCCCAACGCCTACGTGCCCACCTGCCTGGTATCGGTACCCAACGGTGACTTCCGGGGCCTCGATGCGCCGAGGGGGGCTGAGACGGGCAAGCACTGGCACCCGTGGGAACCCACCTTTACGTGGATGGGTCTGCCGCGCGAGCTGCACGATGCGGTGGAGCATCTCAAGCCCTGGCATTTCGTCGGTGACGGCCGTCCCGCTTATCGCGACGAGATCCACGGTAAGCCTGGCATGGTGCTGACGCCGAAGCAGGGCGCGATCTACCAGTGGCTTCCGGTCAAGGCATTCGACGGCACTCAGGGGCATGAGGTGGCCTATTCGGTGCGAGTCACCTATGCGCCCCACGCCACCCGATCCGGTGGGCGGATCGTCGGTCCGATCGAGGGGCCGGTGGCCATGGCGGTGACCCTGGTCGCTGCCGATAACGCCGCGGAACGCGTGCCGCAGGTCTTTCATGACCGGCAGGTGGCCTCGGAATACCAACCGGCTACCTACACCGCTACCCTCACCGTGCCGACGAACACGTCGTTCGACCAGTTGGGCGTATCGATCGAGGCGGAAGGCGACGTGCCGCTGGTGGTGGAGAAGGTGGAGCTGCTCGAGAAGACAAGCTTCATGTTCGACGACTGAGCGGGCACGGTGGGGGCGCGCTCTACGAAGACCCTGTGCGGCCGTCCGTCAGTCCGACGGTCGCACGATGCGCAACTCCGTGCCCAGCACGCCCGGCAGCGCGCGCAGCGTGCGTACCAGGTCCGGCAGGGCGCGCACCCGCCACGCTTCGCCCAGTTCGAAGCTGGCCTGGCCGTCCGCGTTGCGGTAGCCGGCCAGCATCAATGGCGTGCGGCCGCCGCGATAGCCCATAAGCGCCTGGCGCAGGTGCTGGTTGAATTCCGGCCCCACCCCGTTGAGTTTGAGCGTGAGCAGCCGGCCGAAATGCTCCATGGCGTCGGACAGCGCATAGGCCTTGCGGGCCCGCAGCTGATAGCCGCCGGCGAAGTCGTCGATGCGCAGGCCGCCCTCGACCACGATCATGCTGCCGCGGGTGAGCAGGGAGGCCGCATCGGTGAACACCTCGCGGAAGAAGCTGGTTTCCAGCATGCCGGTGGCGTCTTCGATCTGCACGAAGGCGTCACTCTCGCCGCGCTTGCGCATGCCGACCACCATGCCGGCGACCACCCAGGGCGTATCCGGCCCGCGGCGGAAGCGATTGGCGTTCTCGTCGTCATCGTTGCGGCGCGGTTTGGGCGGCTGGTAGCGCTGGGGAATCTCGCCGATGGGGCAGCTACCCAGCTGGGCCAGTTCCGCCTTCCACGGGTCGGTGGGGTGGCCCGAGAGGTAATGGCCGAGAGTGTCGTGCTCGCCCTGCAACAGCTGTTCCAGCGGCCACTCCGGCACCGAACCGGACAGTTCGATGATGCTGGGCGCCTCGGCCGCGCCGAAGGCGTTGCCGAAGATGTCGACCTGGCCGGAAGCGCGGTTTTTCGCTTCCTGGTCGGCGGCGCGCATGGCCTCGGGAATGTGCTTGACCAGGGTGGCGCGGTTCTCGCCCAAGGCGTCCAACGCGCCGGACTGCACCAGGGCTTCCATCGTGCGCTTGTTGAGCTTGTTGGAGCCGACCCGCTGGCAGAAATCGACCAGGCCGCGGAACGGCCCCTTCGCCCGGCGCTCGGCGACGATCTCCTCGCAGATCCCCTGGCCCACGCCCTTGATGGCGCCCAGGCCGTAACGGATCACGCGGGGCTCGACGGCTTCGAACATCCAGTCGGAGGCGTTGACGTCGGGCGGCAGTACCTGGATGCCGATGGCGCGCGTCTCGTCGAGGAAGGTCACCGCCTTCTCGGTGTTGTCCATGTCCGAGGAGATGGTCGCGGCCATGAACTCGGCCGGGTAGTGCGCCTTCAGCCAGGCGGTCTGGTAGGAGACCAGCGCATAGGCGGCGGCATGCGACTTGTTGAAGCCGTAGCCCGCGAATTTTTCCATGAGGTCGAAGATCGCGTCGGCCTTGTGGCCCTCGATCCCGTCCTTGGCCGCACCGTCGCGGAACGTCGCACGGTGCTTGACCATCTCCTCGGCTTTTTTCTTGCCCATGGCGCGGCGAAGCAGATCGGCGCCGCCGAGCGTGTAACCGCCGACGATCTGCGCCATCTGCATCACCTGCTCCTGATAGACCATGATGCCGTAGGTCTCTTTCAGGATGGGCTCGACGCGCGGATCGGGGTAATCGACCGATTCGCGCCCGTGCTTGCGCGCGCAGAAGCTGGGGATGAGATCCATCGGGCCGGGGCGGTACAGCGCCACCAGCGCGATGATGTCCTCGAAACGGTCGGCCTGCGCGTCCTTGAGCATGCCCTGCATGCCGCGCGACTCCAGCTGGAACACCGCGACCGTCTGCGCCTTCTTCAGCAGGTCGTAGACCTTCGGATCGTCCAGCGGCAGCGACTCGATCACCAGCGGCTCGGTGCCTTCCTTCGCCCGGCGCTTGTTGATGGCCTTCACGGCCCAGTCGATGATGGTGAGCGTGCGCAGGCCGAGGAAGTCGAACTTGACCAGGCCCACCGCTTCCACGTCGTCCTTGTCGTACTGCGTGACGACGCCTTCGCCGCTGGCTTCGCAATACAGCGGGGCGAAATCGGTCAGCGGCGTGGGCGCGATCACCACGCCACCGGCATGCTTGCCGGCGTTACGGGTGAGGCCTTCGAGGCTGAGTGCCAGGTCGATCAGCTGGCGCGGTTCTTCTTCCTGCTCGTAGACATCGCAGAACTCCCTGACGATGCGGTCGGGTTCTTTCTTCGATTTTTCCGTGCGGCCGAGCGCATCGCCCAGGGTGAGGTCGAGCGGGCGGTTGGGGATCAGCTTGGCCAAGCGATCCACCTGGCCGTAACCCATGCCCAGCACGCGGCCGGAATCGCGCAGCACGGCCTTGGCGGCCATCGAGCCGTAGGTGATGATCTGGCTGACGTGGTCGCGGCCGTACTTGCGCGAGACGTAGTCGATTACCTCGTCGCGGCGGTCCATGCAGAAGTCGATGTCGAAGTCGGGCATCGACACGCGCTCGGGATTGAGGAAGCGCTCGAACAGCAGCTCGAACTGGAGCGGGTCCAGGTCGGTGATCTTCAGTACCCAGGCCACCAGCGAGCCCGCACCGGAACCGCGACCGGGGCCTACGGGAATGCCGTTGTCCTTTGCCCAGCCGATGAAGTCGGCCACGATCAGGAAGTAGCCGGGGAAGCCCATGCCGATGATGACGTCGACTTCGCGGTCCAGTCGCGCCTGGTAGTCCTCGCGCGTCTTGCCGGCCGCCAGCGGATGCTGCTCGAGTCGTTCGTCCAGCCCCTTCTGCGCTTGCGCGCGGATGAAGGTGTCGAGCGTGTGGCCCTCGGGCACGGGAAAGTCGGGCAGGTAGTACGTGCCGAATTCCAGGACCAGGTTGCAGCGCTTGACCAGCTCGATGGTGTTCTCGAGCGCTTCGGGAATGTCGGCGAACAAGGCTTCCATGTCGTCGGGCGACTTGAAGTATTGCTCTTCGCTGTAGTCCTTCGGCCGTTTCGGATCGGCCAGCACGCGGCCCTGATTGATGCAGGTGCGCGCCTCGTGCGAATCGAATCCCTCGCGCTCCAGGAAGCGCACGTCGTTGCTGGCGAGTACCGGCAGTTCGTGGTCGCCGGCCAGCTTCATGGCGGCGCGTACCCAGTTCTCTTCGTTCTCGCGACCCGTGCGGGTCAGCTCGAGGTAGAGACGATCGGGAAACAGGCGTTGCAGGAAAGCCAGGCGCAGCGTGGCGGCGGGCAGCCCGGCGGTCAGTGCCACCCGCGCGACGTCGCTCTCGCGGCCGGCGATGGCGATCAGGCCACGCACGCTTTCCGGGTGCATCCAGGCGGCATCGACCAGGGCGCGGCCCGTGCCCTGGCCTTCGCGCCAGGCGCGGGAGACCAGCCGTGAAAGGTTGAGGTAGCCGTCGCGATCCTGGCAGATCAGGGTGAGCCGCCAGGGACGCGGATCGTCGGGGCTGGATATCCACACGTCGCAGCCGGCGATCGGCTTGACGCCGGCGGCCATGCACTGCTTGTAGAACTTCACCAGCCCGAACATGTTGTTCTCGTCCGTCAGCGCGACGGCGGGCATGCCCGTGCGTACGCAGGCCGCGACCAGCTGCTTGATGCGGATGGTCGAGTCGACCAGCGAATATTCGCTGTGCAGGTGCAGATGGGCGAAACGGACGGACATGGGCGGCGCCGGGTGATGCAGAGGGAAGGCTAACCGGGACAGGGGGTTGGGACAAGAATTGACTTTCCCCCGCGACCCCGGAAACGGCGCCACGGGGCGGCTGGCGGCTTTACGCCGGGCCGACCCTCCCGGCTTGCCGGCCTCAGCGCATGTGCGCTTCGGGGTGCTCGATGAACCAGAGGCCCGCGAACAGCTTGGCGTCGATGGAGAAGCCCTCCTTCGCGCGGTCGAACAGCCACTTGCCGGCCTCGGCGCGCGGCACTTCGTGCACGATGATGTTTTCCGTCTCGTCGCCGCCGCCCTTGCCGACGCGTTCCAGGTCCCATGCGCGGGCGAAGGCGATCATCTCGGTGCTCATGCCTGCCGACGACGGGCCGTCGTGCACGAACTCGATGCGGCCGCAGGCATAGCCGGTTTCTTCTTCGAGTTCACGGCGGGCGGCCAGCAGCACGTCCTCGTCCTCGGCGCCGGCCAGGTCGCCGACCAGGCCAGCCGGCATCTCGATGGTGTTCTTCAGGATCGACACGCGGTACTGCTCGACGAACACGACCTTGTCGTCAGGCGTGACCGCGAGAATGATCACGGCACCGCCCGGGTTGTTCCGTTCGGCGTATTCCCAGCGCCCACGCCGCTTCAGGGTCAGCCACTTCGCCTTGTGCAGGACCTCTTCCGGCTCGCTGGCGTCGGCGGGAACGGGCGAGGCGTGGGGCAGCGGGCTGATCGGCATGGCGGACTCCTTGGATGGCAGGTGACTATCCGGCCAAGGGTATATCGGACCACGTGACGTTAGCGATGGAGCGGGATCAGGCGATGGGTCTAGATCAGCGCGCGCAGGCGCGAACGTGTCAACGGCCCAAAGCGCAGGCGCTCGCAGAGTTCGTCGAGGGTATCGGCCTCGCCCCGGCGCCGGCTCAGCGCATCGGCCGTCTCCGCCACGGCGATATCCAGGGCGATGCGGGTCAGCCGGCGGCACAGCAGGGCCTGGTCGGCGTGCTCGCGCAGGCGCACGGCGCAGGCGGCCGCGCCGCGGAAGCGCAGGTAGGGCACCTCGTCGACGCGATCGAGGATGGCGTCGAGGCTGCCGAAATGGGCGAGCAGGGCGGCGGCGGTTTTCGCGCCGATGCCGGGCACGCCGGGGATGTTGTCCACGGCGTCGCCGCACAGCGCGAGGTAATCGGCCACCTGGTGCGGATGCACGCCCAGCTTGTCGAACACGCCGGTGGGACCCCAGCGCAGATTCTTGGCGAAGTCCCATTGCTCGTCGTGCTCGCCAAGCAGTTGGCCGAAGTCCTTGTCGGCCGACACGATGATGCCGCGAAAACCGTGCGAACGCAGGCCCCACAGCGCGCTGCCGATCAGGTCGTCGGCCTCGTACTGGTGGTCGTTCAGCACGGTGAGGCCCAACGCGGCGGAGACCTCGCGGCACAGCCCGAACTGGCGCACCAGCTGCGGTGGCGGCAGGTCACGGTTGGCCTTGTAAGCGGGATAGATCGCGTTGCGGAACGAGGTGGTCAGCGACGCATCGAAGGCCACGGCGATATGTTCCGCGCGGCTGCGTTCGAGCAGTTCGCAGAGGAAACGGGTGAAGCCGTGCACCGCGTTGACCGATTCGCCCTCGTGGTCGTGGAACTCATCCGGCATGGAGTGCCATGCACGGAAGACGTACAGGCTGCCGTCGACCAGGTGGACGAGCGAATCGGAACTCACGGCGACCACACGCTCACGATGTCGTCGTACGACGGGCGATCGCGTTCGGGGGCGTCCATCGTGGGCGTACCGACATGGATGAAGCCGACGATGTGCTCGTTCTTCTTCATGCCCAGCAGCTTGGCCACGGCGCGATCGTACGCCGCCCAGCCGGACAGCCACTGGGCACCGAAGCCCAGCGCCTGGGCACCGAGCAGGATGTTATAAGCGACGCAACCGGCGGTGAGGTCCTGCTCCAGTTCGGGCACCTTGCTCTCGGTGTCGATACGGGCGGAAACCACGAGCACCAGCGGCGCGTACTCATAGCGGCGCCGTTCCTTTTCCTGCTTCGCGTCGGAAAGGTCGGGATTGGCGTCCAGGGCCAGCTTCGCCAGCTTGCTGCCGAAGGCGAGCTTGTCCTCGCCACGCAGTACGCGGATGCGGAAGGGCTCGAGCTTGCCGTGGTCGGGCACACGGATGGCGGCCTCGAGGAGGCGTCGCAGCGTGGCGTCGTCGGGGGCGGGTTCACCGAGCTGGCGCGAGGGCACCGAACGGCGGTCGTTGAGGCTAGCCAGGGTAGGGTCGGTCATGGCACCAGTTTAACGGAGCGTGGTCTCGCCTGCCGCGACAGCGGGCGTAGCCGCCGTCTCAGTTACCCGGCGGCGGGGGCGGGCGATGGCCGTCCGGGCCATCGGGGCCACCCGGGCCACCGTGGGGCGGGGGCGGCGGCACGATGTCGTTCGGTCCGATCCGGTCCACCGCGTCGCGGCGCTGCTCGGGCGTGAGGTTGCGCCACTTGTCGATCAGCGCGCGGCGCTGGTCGGGGGACAGGTTGTTGAATCGCTCGAAGGCGTCGTGCAGGCGCGCGCGCTGCTCCGGTGACAGGTCCTGGAATTTCTGCTGGTTCTTGCGCGCCTCGGCGCGCTCCTCGGGCGTCATGTGCTGCCAGCGCTCGATGCGATCGCGGATCTGCGCACGACGGTCGGCAGGCAGGCCGCGCCAGCGCTGCGCTTTCTCCAGCATCCGCGACTGGCGCTGCGGCGGGAAGGTATCCCAGTCGCGGGCCAGCGGGGCGAGGATGTCCTTTTCGTCCGCGGACAAGGCGCTCCACGGCCGCGGCGGGGGCAGCGGCGCCGTATCGCCCGGCGGTGGAGGGTCCTGCTGCGCGGTGGCCGCGAGGGGCGCGGCGCCGACGACGAGAAGGGCGAGCACGAACGAAAGGCGGCGCATGGCGGTCACTTGCGGGACGAAGACGAGGGGGCGTCGTTGTAGGCGAGCCAGCTGTAGAACTGCATGTCCTTGTACAGCGCGGGATCGGCGATGTCGGCGTCCGGGGGCAGGTCGTTGGGCGCCGCGTCGCGCGACGACGCGGCCACGGCGCTGTCGGTCGGCGCGACGCTTGGCTGCGGCTGCCAGATCATCAGCGAGGCGAGTGCCACCACGGCGAAAGCGCCGGCGGGCAGCAGCAGGCGACGTGTCACCGAGGGCCGCGGGTCGGCCAGGGCCGTTCGGCGTGCCGCGCGCAGCCGGGCGGCCGTGGACGGGTCCACATCGCGGCTGGCGCGCAGGTAGAGTTCCCGTGCGCGACGTTCGAGGGATCGATCGTGCAGGCTCATCGCCATGCCTCCAGTTGGTCGCGCAGCGCATGCATCGCGCGCGAAAGGTGGGTTTTCACGCTGCCGTCCGAGCAGCCCATCGCCGCGGCCGTCTCGGCCACGTCCAGGCCTTCCAGGATGCGCAGCGTGAACGCTTCACGCTGGCGGCGCGGCAGCCCGCGCACGGCGGTCACGATGTCGCCATAGGCCTGCGTATCCTGCAGTCGGGCCGAGGGATCCGGTGCATCGTCCGCCGGTTCCCACTGGGGCAGTTCGTCGCCGTCGTCGTCCCGACCGCCACCGATCCAGCCGACGACGATCGAGCGCACCTTTCGGCGGCGCTGCAGGTCGACGATCCGGCGACGCAGGATGCCCCAGAAGAGGGGTGTCCACTCGCCCGCGGGTTTGGCCGAATAATGGCGGACCAGGCTGAGCATGGCGTCCTGTACCGCGTCCATGGCATCGTCGCGGTTACCCAGGTGAATCTCCGCCATGCGCCAGGCACGACGTTCGATACCGGCGAGGAACGCGTCCATGCTGGCCGGCACCTCGCGGACATCCGCCAGCGATGCGCCGTCGAGGGCGAGCGAAGCGTTCACGGGCTTCTCCGCGTCGTCTTTGATCGCATCCTCGTGCTCCATACCGCCAGGTTCACTCCGGTAAACGCGGTCATCGACCGCCGGTTGACGGTCGTCCACCGCGGGATAGTCGCCGTCGGTGGATTTACCGCCTATGAAAGCCGGCGACGACGTTCGATCCGTCGTTGCAGCGGCCACGCGGTCAACGCGGCCAGCAGCGCGCCGGCCAGGTAGAGCGCCAGTTGCCCCGGCCCCTGGGCGAGGCGGCCCAGGGCCAGCAGCATGCCCGGACCCGCATCGGCGATGGCCTGGCCGAAGCCGATGCCCATCATGCCGGAGATGGTGGCGGCGACGACCAGGCAGGACGTGTACACCGCCGCCAGCAGGGTGGCACCCGCGGCGAGCAGGGCGCCGGCCAGGCCACGAACATGCAGCCAGCGTCGCACCACCACGCCCAGCACCCAGCCCACGGGCAGGACCAGGGCCGGCAGTGCCCGACCGAACATCATGGAGGGCAGCATCCACACCGCGCCCGCGGCCAGGCCGAACATGGCCGCGCAGAGCGCGCCGAAGAGGAATCCGGCGGTACCCGTGCGCTCAGCCGGCATGGATGGGAGTCGTGTCGCGCATGGCATCCAGGAAGGGCAAAAGGAAGTCATCATAGCCGGGCAAGCCGTCGCTCGCTCTTGAGCCCCGCCTCCGGCGCCCCGACCTATCCCGGTGGATGCCTACCTTCGCCTTGCGCGGCGGCGCATAATCGACGACTTTGCGGCCGCGGCGCGGCCTTCACAGGACAGCAATGAGCGGCTTCAGCCTCAGCAGCGAACCCTTCACCCTCGAGCGCGACTGCCAGGCGGTCATGGTGCCACAGGGCGAGACGGTGACGCTCCCCGCCGGGCAGATCGGCTACATCACCCAGGCCCTGGGCGGCAGCTTCACCGTTTATGTCGAAGGCAACCTGTTCCGCATCGCGGGCGGCGACGCTGACGCGCTCGGCAAGGAACCGCCGCGCCCGATCGAACTGGAGGACGGCGCCACCGACGAGGACGTGGAAAAGCTGGTGTGGCAGCAGCTGCGCACGTGTTTCGATCCGGAAATCCCCATCAACGTGGTCGAACTCGGGCTGGTGTACGACGTCAGCCTCGAATCGGGCGACGAGGGCGTCCGGCGCGCGTACGTGAAGATGACGCTGACCGCTCCCGGTTGCGGCATGGGCGACATCCTGGTCGACGACGTACGGACCAAGCTGGAATTGATTCCCACGATCGCCGAGGCCGACGTGGATCTGGTGTTCGATCCACCCTGGAACCACTCGATGATGTCGGATGCGGCGAAGCTAGAAACCGGCATGCTCTGACCCTCCCCCTCCTCCTGTCTGACGTCGCCCTAGGGAAATCCCTAGGTAGTCGTTCGCGATATCTTGCGCTAGGTTGGCAAGGACTTTCGGTTGGGGGACCGAAGGTCGCGAGATAAAACGGGCAGCGCGCTGCGGCGCGTATTCATATCGTTCGGAATGTGGTCTCACGGCTGCAATGGCCTCGTGCGGCCCATTCCTGGAGGAGGAACGTAATGGCAAGTCATGTTCGCTTGACACTCCTGGTGGCATCCCTCGGGATCGCCGCTACTTCGGTCGCATCGGCCGCTACGGAACAGGCGCTTCGCGCCCAGAGCCTGGGTGCGGTGCCGGCCAACCAGCTGGCCGCCCGGCTCGGGTTGTCTGCCGACAACGGGTTCGTCGCCAAGGCGTCACTGCCGACGGCGAAGGGCACGCAGACCGTCCGCATGCAGCAGACCTTCAAGGGCGTGCCGGTCTATGGCCGCAGCATCGCGGTGGAGCAGGACGGGCAGGGCAACGCCCTGGTCGCCAACGGCGAGGTCACGTCCGACCTGCAGGTCGACATCGCGTCGGTCGCGCCCCGCATCGACGGCACGCGTGCCGTCGCGCTGCTCAGCAAGCAGGCCCCGTCGTTGGCCGGCGTAGCCAGTGTCCAGCCGGAAAACGCCAAGGCCGACCTGTACATCTATCCGGGTGACGGCGCGCCTGCCCGGCTGGTCTACCTCACCTCGTTCTTCTCCGGTGGCGAGCATCCCACCCGTCCCACCGCGCTGATCGATGCCAACACCGGCGAGATCATCCAGCAGTGGGAAGGCCTTGCCTACGCCGAGATCGATGCCACAGGCCCGGGCGGCAACCAGAAGACCGGCCAGTACACCTGGGGCGCCGGTGGCAAGCCGGCCCTGCGCGTGACCCAGTCGGGAACGACCTGTACGGCGCAGAACGCCTACGTGAAGTCGTACAACATGAAGAAGGCGACCTCCGGCAGCGGCACGCTGTGGAGCTTCACCTGCAGCGCGGGTTCCAGCGGTGACGCGGTCAACGGTGCCTATGGCCCGATCAACGACGCCCACCATTTCGGTGGCGTGGTGCACGACATGTACACCTCGTACACCGGCGCGGCGCCGCTGAACCAGGTGCTGATCATGAAGGTGCACTACGGCAACGCGTACGAGAACGCGTTCTGGGACGGCAGCTCGATGACCTTCGGCGACGGCGCCAGCACGTTCTATCCGCTGGTGGCCCTGGACGTGACCTCGCACGAAATCAGTCACGGCTACACCGAGCAGCACTCCAACCTCGCGTACAGCGGCCAGTCGGGCGGCATGAACGAGGCGTACTCGGATATCGCCGGTGAAGCGGCGGAGTTCTACGACCGCGGCACGAACGACTTCCTGGTCGGTGCCGACATCGTCAAGACCAGCGCGGGTATCGGCAATGCGCTGCGTTACATGTGCACACCGTCGCAGGACGGCGGGTCCATCGACAATGCGTCCCAATACACCAGCGGCCTCGACGTGCATTACTCCTCGGGCGTGTACAACAAGGCGTTCTGCCTGCTGGCCAAGACCAGCGGCTGGGGCACGGTCAAGGCGTTCAAGGTGTTCGCTCGCGCCAACGCCCTGTACTGGACGGCCAGCTCCACGTTCAACAGCGGCGCCTGCGGTGTCGCCAGCGCGGCGACCGACCTGGGCTACACCGCAGCCGATGTCGCCACGGCCTTCAACGGCGTGGGCGTCACCTGCTCGACGGGCGGCGGTGGCAACACCGGTGGCACCGCCCTGCAGAACGGCGTGGCCAAGACCGGCCTGGCCGGTAGCGCGGGCACGGAACTGAGCTACACGGTGGTGGTGGCCGCGGGTGCGTCCAACCTCAACATCGTGACCAGCGGCGGCTCCGGCGATGCGGACCTGTATGTGAAATTCGGTTCCGCGCCGACCACGTCCAGCTACAACTGCCGTCCGTACGTGTCGGGCAACAACGAGACCTGCACCTTCGCCGCGCCCCAGGCGGGCACGTACTACGTGAAGGTTCGCGGTTACTCGACGTTCTCCGGCATTTCGCTGAAGGCGACGTGGACGCCATAAGTACGGTCTGATCAGTGTTAAAAAAGAGCCCGGGCGGAGACGTCCGGGCTTTTTTTGTTTCTTCGTGCATGGTCGGGACCCCCCTGAAGCCAAAGCCGAAGCGCAAGCCGTCGTAGCTCGTACAGCGCGGCGATGAGGTGCTGGGTGGTCACACTCTGCGCTCGGGCAGCGGCCACAAGTGGCCGAACTCGCTCAGAGCGTGACCACCCAGCACCTTTGCGACGACAGAGGCGGAGTGGATGGAGAGCAAAGCGTTGGCGACCTCGTACGATACGGGTCCCATCGGGAGATGAGCTTGCCCCGGTCTAATGGATACGCACGTTATGGGGTAGCCGCTCCGGGTGATGCTGCGAGCGTTGCTTTCCCGGCACGCAACCTCAGTCGTCAGTGAGGCGTCGGGTGGTCACCCTCTGAGCGAGTTCGGCCGCTTGCGGCCGCTGCCCGAGCGCAGAGGGTGACCATCCGACGCCTCCTCGCCGTGTCGCCAACGCCTGCGATCCTGTCCCGCAGTTGCTGGTCGCATCCCCTACGAAAGCGCAAGGGCGGCAACGCATGTTTGCGATGGAGGTATCGACCTACGTTGTCCTACCCGCGGCAATCCCGCGACTCGAAGGACATCGACATGCGCTTTCCCCACCGTTCATCCCTCGTCTTCCTCGCCGCGGCCATCTATCCGCTTGCGTCCCTTGCCGTGGACACGACGCCAACGCGGTTCATCGTGCACTTCGACAGCCAGCGTTCGGCGGCCACCGCGGTGCGAAGTACATCGCCATCGCCGTCCCGTGTCGTCGCAGCGCGTGCCGGCGGCGTCCGCCATGTGCGGTCGTTGGCCTCTGGAGGCGACGTCTTCGAGGTGAGCGATGGCGATGCGGCGCGCCTGGCTGCGCTGCCGGGCGTGGTCGATGTCGAGGAGGATCGGATCGTGACGCCTGCGCGCGGGCTGACCTCGCTGTGGCACCGGCAGTGGTACATGCACGATCCGCGCGTCGGCATCGACGCGGAGGTGGCGTGGCGCTACACCCGCGGCGCGGGTGCCGTGGTGGCCGTGCTCGATACCGGCGTCACGGCGCATCCGCAACTGGACGGCCAGCTGCTGCCCGGCTACGACTTCGTCAGCGACGCGACCGCGGCGCGTGACGGCGACGGGCGCGATGCCGATCCCACCGATGAAGGCGACTGGCACGAGGCCGGTGAGTGCAAGTCCGAAAAGCCGTCGGCGTCGTCGTGGCACGGTACACATGTCAGCGGCCTGATAGTGGCGCGCTCGCCGGATGGTCGCGGCGTGCTCGGCGTGGCACCGGAGGCGAAGGTGGTGCCCGTGCGTGTGATGGCGAAATGCGGAGGCCGGCTTTCCGATGTGGTGGACGCCATCGCGTGGGCCAGTGGTGGCGAACTGGCGGGTGTTCCATCGATCGACCGACGAGTCGACGTGATCAACCTGAGCCTGCGCACGCCCGGAGCATGTGGGCGCACGCTGGCGGAGGCGATCGCGGCGGCGCGCTCGCGTGGTACGGCAGTGGTCGCGGCAGCGGGCAACGACGGCATTCGTGCGTCGGCGGTGTCGCCTTCCAATTGCGCCGGCGTAGTCAGCGTGGGTGCGTTGGCGCGTGACGGCTCGATGGCCCGTTATTCCAACCATGGCGACGGCGTCACGCTGTCCGCGCCAGGTGGCACGCTAGGCGCCTTCGGTGTCGACGATATCCTCTCCACCGTCGATGCCGGCAAGCAGGGTCGCGAGCGGCCGATGCTGGCCTACTACGCCGGCACCTCGATGGCGGCGCCGCAGGTATCCGCCCTGGTCGCACTGATGCGTTCGGCAGACCCCTCCATCGCGGTGGATACCATTACCCGCCAGCTGGTGGATAACGCACGACCGCTGCCGGGCCCGTGCCCGAAGGGCTGTGGCGCAGGTCTCATGGATGCGGGGGCGACGGTGGATGCCGTCGTCGAGGATCGCGCCGGTGGTTGACCGGCGCGGGCGATCACACCGCTTCGAAGCGGTTGGCGTCGCGATTCTTGCGGACGGTCTTCGGATCCCACACGCGGCCGTTCATGGCGATGTACACGCCATCGGCCAGCGACTGCACCGCACCCACCGCGCAGCCGATGTTGAAGACGGCGTCCGAACCCTGGAACCGCGCGGGATTCAGGGCGCCGGTCAGCACGATGACCTTGCCCGGGATGCCGGCCAGCACGTGCGCGGTTTCCACCATGGTGTCGGTGCCGTGGGTCACCAGCACGTGGCGATGGGGCTGGGCCTCGATGGTGCTGCGCATGAGGGCGCGGTCTTCGTCGGTCACGTGCAGGCTGTCCTTGCGCAGGATCGGAATCACCTCGAAACGGAAGGCGACGCCGAGCTGGTGCAGGATGTCGCCGATCTGCGGGGAGCCGATCTGGTAATCCGACTTGTCGTCGAAGTAGACCTTGTCGATCGTGCCGCCGGTGGTGACGATGGTGAGTTGCTGCATGGTTGACCTGCGAAGCGGGGTGAAACGGGCGCCCATCTTACATGGTGTCGGCTTTGCCTTCAGGGATGGTCCGGCGCCGTGGCCAACAGCATGTCGTCATCGTTCCCGGGCAGCGACAACCGGTCCAGGCCGCGCGCGACGAACCGCCGGCAGGCCGCCGCGGGGCGCGTATCGCCGTCGGCTTCGCCTGCTGCCGACCGTGCCAGGAGGGCGGCGGCCATGCAGCGTGCGAGCGTGAACGCGATACCGCGGGCGGAGGCTTCCAGCGAGGAACGGTCGGAGGCGACTTCCGCGAGCAGGGTCTCGGTCGCGTCCAGGCTGCGGTCGATGGCCCGGCGCGTGGCGTCGCCTTCGGGCACCAGCCCGGCCACGGCGGTGCGCAATGGGGCGATGCCGGCCCCGCCGAGCGCACGCAGCATGTCGAGCGAAAGCACGTTGGTGGTGCCTTCCCAGATGGCATAGACCTGCGCATCGCGCAGCAGCTGTGGCAGGCCGGTGTCCTCGATGTAGCCCGCGCCGCCGAAACACTCCAGGGCTTCGGACACCACGCGGATTGCCACCTTGGCCGTCCATAGCTTGGCCAGTGGTGTGAGCAGTCGCAGCAGGGCGACGTCCGCTGGTCCGGCTTCGCCGTGCTCGACGTGACCCAGCAGTTCGGCCACGTGGAAGGTGAGCGCGAAAGTGGCCTCGTATTCGGCCTGCATGTCGGCCAGCGTGCGCGCGTGCAGCGGGTGATCGATGAGGCGCCGGCCGAACGCCTGGCGTCGGGTTGCGTAATCGCGGGCGAGCGCCACCGCACGCGCCATGCTGGCCACGGCGCACACCGCGTTCCAGGTACGCGTGACGTTGAGCATCGGCGCAATCTGGCGTACGCCATGATCGACCGGTCCCACGGGAAGGGCGGGAAGGCCGTCGAGGTGGATCTCGGCGGTCGGCAACTCATGCGTGCCCAGTTTCTTCTTCAGCCGGTCGATGGTGATCCCGCGCCATGCGCCGTACTCGTCGCGGGTCTCGACGTAGAACAACCCGAGCGCCGCCGTTCCCGCGCCGGCGCCTTCCGGGCGCGCCAGGGCCAGCGCCGCCTCGCCCACCACCGCCGAACTGAACCACTTGCGGCCGTAGAGCCGCCACTGGCCGTCCGTGTCCTGCCGCGCGGTGGTCTCCGAACGGCCTACGTCCGAGCCGCCCGGTGTTTCGGTCATCCACTGGCCGGACAGCCAGAAGGTGGACGGGTCGCGGCTGAGGAAATGCGGCAGGGCGCGTGTCGCCAGCGCGGCGTTGCCGGAGGCGCGGATCGCCGTCGCGGCGCCGTCGGTCATTGCCAGCGGGCAGCAATAGAACTCGCTGGCGATGTGGTAGAGGTAGACGCGGGCGAACGCTTCCACGCGCGCCCAGGGCGAGGGCTCATGGCCGGCCGCGAGCACCGCATGCCGCGTGGTCATCGTGGGGCCTTCCTCCCAGGCCGGCGTCAGCGCGATGCGGTCGACACGGTTGCCCCAGGCATCCCACGCGGTGAGCACCGGCTCCGTACGCGGTGTGCGCTGCCGTCTTTCCCACGCCATGACTGCGTAATCACCGAGGGCATCCAGATCGCCATGCAGCGCGGCGACGCGGTCCGGCGGCAGCCGTTGGGCCAGCCAGGCGCGAAGTACGCGATCGTGGCGATAGGGCTGCGCCAGCTGGGGGGCGTCCTGCACGAATGCCATGGTGATGTTCCTCGAAAACGGAGCGAAGGCCCCAGCCTGCCCGGACCGCGCGTGCGCGTCGATGTGCTGCGCAACATGCCGGTCGACCGGCCGCGCTCGAGGATGGCGTTGTCAGCCCCGCCGACGCACGCCCACGCCGAGCGTGCCGATCAGCAGCAGGGTCACGACGATCTCCACGGCGGCCAGCCAGCGGTCGCCCGTGGAACTCCAGGCCTCCGCCACGCCGTGGCAGAAATAGAACAGGGCCAGGATGCCGACCCACAGCAGGGCGCGGGTGACCCTGGGCAATGAGAGCAGCGGCAGCAGCAGCGGTGGCACCGTGAGGGCAAACGCCACCCAGGTGGGAATCGATACCGGGGGATACAGCGTGTACCAGAGCACCTGGATGGCCAGCAGTGCCGCCCAGGCCGCCAGTCCGGTCTTCTGGCTGCCGCTCAGTGCCGTGGGCCATCCGGCGGCGGGGCCCTTCGTCATGCGGGCGTGCCGAGCCGGCGCGCGATGTCGGCCAGCCGCTTGCCCAGCGCACGGGACAGGTCGCGCTCGTGCTCGCTGATCGCGTTCTCGCCGCGCGGGCCGGCGACGTGGCTGGCGCCGTACGGGGTGCCACCGGTGGTGGTGCTGGTGAGGGCCGGCTCGGTGTAGGGAATGCCGACGAGCAGCATGCCGTGGTGGAGCAGGGGCACCATCATCGTCAGCAGCGTGGACTCCTGACCGCCGTGCATGGTGCTGGACGCGGTGAAGACGGCGGCGGGCTTGCCCGCCAGGGCGCCCGAAGCCCACTCCGCGCCCGTGGTGTCCAGGAAGTGCTTCAACGGCGCAGCCATGTTGCCGAAGCGGGTAGGGCTACCCATCGCCAGGGCCACGCACTCGACCAGATCGGCGCGGGTGACGTAGGGAGCGCCCTCGTCCGGCTCCGGCGGCATCGCCGTTTCGGTCACCGGCGCGACCGGCGGCACCTGGCGCAGGCGCGCACGCATGCCGGGCACTTCCTCGATGCCGCGGGCGACGAGCCGGGCGAGCTGGGCCGTGTGCCCGCTGCGGCTGTAGTAGAGTACGAGAACGTCGTGGGACATGGATTGAGTGCCTTTGCGAAGGCACTAGTCTCGCAGAACTGTTCACGATCCCAAACCATCGGGACAAGGATCCAAGGACCCCCATGCCGTTTCGCTTCGACCGCGACCGCGCCCTGAGCTTCACCCGGTTCACCTGGCTGCGCTTCGTCGACGACAAATGCTTCGAAACCGCCGGCGCGCTGTCGTACACCACCCTGGTCTCGCTGGTGCCCCTGACGGTCGCCGTGTTCGCCATCCTCTCGGCCTTTCCCGTGTTCGCCGAATGGCGGGGCGCGCTGGCTGCCTATGCGTTCCAGAACTTCGTGCCCGCCACGGGCATGAAAATCCAGGAATACATGATGGCGTTCGCCGACAAGGCCAGCCAGCTCACCGGTATCTCCGTGCTGGTCATGCTGTTCAGCGCCGTGTCGATGATGATCAGCATCGAGGATCGCCTCAACCGTATCTGGCGGGTGCGCAAGCCGCGCGGCTGGACGTCGCGCCTGCTGCTTTACTGGGCGGCGCTGACACTGGGGCCGATCCTCGTCGTCGGCGGGCTGGCACTGTCGTCGTACATCACTGCGTTTCCGATGCTGCACGCGGCCGCCGACCAGATAGCCTCGCAGTTCCGCCTGATCAGCCTGCTGCCCTTCGTCATCACCTTCGTGACGCTGGTGCTGATGTACACGATGGTGCCCAACCGTCGCGTGTCGTGGCGGCATGCGGCCATCGGCGCGTTGCTGGGCGCGATCCTGTTCGAGTTCGCCCGTTGGGGCTTTGCCCAGTTCATTCGCAACTCGCCCAACTACGAGGAAATCTACGGCGCGCTGGCGGCGATCCCCATCTTCCTGCTGTGGATCTACCTGTCGTGGATCATCGTGATCCTGGGCGCCTCCATCGCCGCGTCCATCTCCGCTTTCGAGTACGTGCTGCCCACCGAGGCGCTTCCCGACGGTGCCGAGTTCATCGGCCTGCTAGTGGTGCTCCAGCACTTCGTCGAGGCGCAGCGCTGCGGCGACAGCATCGATCCGGCCACCATCCGCGTGCGTGAGCCCTACCTGCCGTCCAACGCGATCGCCAGCTATTTCGAGGACCTGCAGCGCGCGGACATGATCCAGCGCGGCGAGGCCGGTGGCTGGTTGCTCAGCCGAAGCCTGGATACGACCGAACTGGTTCGCGTCTATCGCTGCACGCAATACCGGTTGCCGCTGCATCCGCGCGAGCAGGTCGATCGCATGGGCATTACGCTGCCACCCGACCTGCTTGCGCTGCTGGACCAACTGGCGGCGGCGCTCGACGCCACGCTGGGCGCACGCCTGGATCACCTGTTTCCGCCGACCCCGGCACCCGCTTCCATCGAGGATTCCCCCGCATGATCCTGCGTACCCTTGCCTTCGCCGCCCTGGCCCTCGCCGTGTCGCCCACGGTCGTCGTGGCGGCTACGGCCGCCAGCCCGCAACTGAAGGTCACCACGCTCGACGGCAAGCCCTTCGACCTTGCCGCGCAGCGCGGCAAGTGGGTGATCGTCAACTACTGGGCCACGTGGTGCGTGCCGTGCATCAAGGAAATGCCGGATATCTCGGCCTTCGTGAAAAGCCGCAAGGATGTCGCCGCCATCGGTCTTGCGTTCGAGGACACCGACGCGAAGGAGATCAAGGTCTTCGTCGACAAGCACCCCGTGTCGTATCCCATTGCGCAGGTGGACGTCACGGCGCCGCCGAAGGATTTCGACGCACCCAAGGGTCTGCCCACCACGTACCTGATCGCGCCCGACGGCCATGTGGCCAAGACGTTCATCGGGCCGCTGACGGGCGAGAAGCTGGGCGAGGCCATCGCCAAGGGCGGCTGACCTCGCGGTCAGCCGTTCAGTCCGTCGGGCCGGTCGCGTTGGCCGGCCGCGCGACGAACGTGGCCGGCACTTTCTTGCCGTCCGATAGCTCGAAGGTGATGGTGAGCCGGTCGCCCGCCTTCACGGCGTGCTTCGGTTTCTCCAGCATCACGTGGTAACCGCCGGGCGTGAAGGACAGTGTGCCTTCGGGCGGCAGGTCCACGCTGTCCACCATCTCCATGCGGCCCATGCCACCCTCGGTGCTGCTGCGATGGATCATCGCCTCCGCGTAGTCGGCGCTTTCTGCGCCGACGATCTTCAGCGCGCTGGTGGAGTGGTTGCGGAAGGTGACATAGGCACCGGCCGGCAGGCTGCCCGGCAGTACGCGTATCCAACCCGCGCTGGCTTCCACCGCCGGCGTATCGGTGGCGCCGGCGGTGCTGGCGACAAGCAGGAATAACGAGGCGGCGAGCGAGCGAAACGTCATGCGTGCGGCTCCAGGGAGGTGAGCAGGGTCAGGTCGTGGACCATGTCGTCCTGCGAGGACGACGGCGTGGCAAGCAGGCGCGCCTTGCCGGCGGCGTCGAAGACATAGATGGCCGAACTGTGGCTGACGTCGTAGGCGCCGTCGCCCTTGTCCGGCTCGCGGGTGAATGCCGAGCGATAGCGCTTGGCCAGCGCTTCCACAGCCGAGCTCGAGCCGACCAGGCCGACCGCACGCTTGTCGAAGGCGTTGACGTAGTCGTGCATGATCTGCGGCGTGTCCCGCGCGGGGTCGACGCTGACGAAAAGGATGCGCACCTTGTCGGCGGCGGGGCCCAGGCGGCCCAACACCACGTGCAACTGGGTGAGCGTCAGCGGGCAGACATCGGGGCAGTGGGTGTAGCCGAAATACATCAGCGTGACCTTGCCGCGGTAGTCGGCACCGGTGACCGCCTTGCCGTTGTCGTCGGTCAGCTTGAAGTCGAGATCCGGCAGGTGGCCGGCTACGTCGTTCAAGCGCCACTCGGGCTGCGGCTCGCGCTGACAACCACCGAGGGCGACCACGGCGAGGAAGGCGAGGAGGGTCAGCACGACCCGGCGGGGAAGGAACGGCTTCATGCGACACTCCGCGGGATATCCTGCGCAGGATACGCCACCCGCGCCGGCGATCAGGCGCACCCGACCGCGGAACCTTGCGAATGCGACAACCTGTCAGCGGTACCCATGCCCTCCTGGTCGGCCTGGCCGGCGCCAGCGCCGTGGCGCTGGGCGCGTTCGGTGCCCATGCGCTGCGCGGCATCGTGGACGAGGCCGGCCTGCAGGTCTGGCACACGGCGGTGCAATACCATTTCTGGCACGCCCTGGCCCTGTTCGTGGCCGTCGTCGGCCTGGCACCGGGCCGGGCGCGCACGGTCGCCATCGCCCTGTTCGCCGTCGGCATCGTGTTGTTCTCCGGCAGCCTCTATGCGCTGGCGCTGGGAGCGCCGCGCTGGACCGGCGCGATCACCCCGCTGGGTGGCGTGGCATTTATCGTCGGCTGGATCGCCGTGGGGCTGTCGCTGCGCCGCGTTCGGTAGTGCGGCGCGTTCGGTAGAATGCACGCCTTAAGTTCACCAGGATTCCCGCATGACGACCTTCGGCACGCCGCACGCTTCCAATGCACTCAAGGTGCTCCTGTTGGGTTCCGGCGAACTGGGCAAGGAGGTGGCGATCGAGCTGCAGCGCTTCGCCGTCGAGGTGGTGGCGGTGGATCGTTACGCCAATGCACCGGCGATGCAGGTGGCTCATCGCAGCCATGTCATCGACATGCTGGACGCCGATGCGCTGCGTGCGCTCATCGAACAGGAGAAGCCGGACCTCGTCGTGCCCGAGATCGAGGCGATCCACACGCCCACGCTGGTGGCGATGGAAAAGGAAGGCCTGCGGGTCATTCCTACCGCCAAGGCCGCCTGGCTGACGATGGATCGCGAGGGCATCCGTCGACTGGCCGCGGAAGAACTCGGCCTGCCGACCTCGCCCTACCGCTTCGTCGACACACACGAAGCATTCGTCGACGCGGTGGCCGCGCTCGGCACGCCCTGCGTCGCCAAGCCGGTGATGAGTTCGTCGGGCAAGGGCCAGAGCGTGCTGCGCACGCCGGCGGATGCGGATGCGGCCTGGGAGTACGCCCAGGCCGGCGGTCGCGCCGGGCGGGGGCGGGTCATCGTCGAAGGTTTCATCGACTTCGATTACGAAATCACCCTGCTTACCGTGCGCCATCGAGACGGCGTGTCGTTCTGCCCACCCATCGGCCATCGCCAGGAAGACGGCGACTACCGCGAGTCGTGGCAGCCGCAGGCGATGAGCGACGCGGCCCGCGCCTCCGCCGAGCGACAGGCGGATACGATCACCGCGGCCCTGGGCGGCTGGGGTGTGTTCGGCGTGGAGTTCTTCGTCCGCGGCGACGAGGTGATCTTCTCCGAAGTGAGCCCGCGGCCGCACGATACCGGCCTGGTCACGCTGATCTCGCAGGATCTTTCCGAGTTCGCGCTACACGCGCGGGCTATTCTCGGCCTGCCCGTGCCGGAGATCCATGCGTTCTCTCCCGCCGCGTCGTGCGCGGTGCTGGTGGAGGGGGAAGGGCAGGCGCCCACCTACCATGGCGTGGCCGAGGCACTGGCGGAAACCGGCACGATGCTGCGTATCTTCGGCAAGCCCGAGGTGCGGGGCCGTCGCCGCATGGCGGTTACGCTCGCCCGTGCCGCCACCGTGGAGGAAGCCCTCGCCAAGGCGAAGCGCGCTGCCGGTCGCATCCGCGTCGAGCTCTGATCCCACGGGCCCGACAACGCCCGTTCACGCCCGAATGTTAAGCTGCTGCGCTTCCCGGTAAGACCCACGCCCATGAGCGGACGCAAAGACAACCACGATCACGAACGTCGCGGTCGCACCGAGCCGACCCTCGGGCGGCTGGACGACCTCGACCGTCCCGCGCCGCCCGTCGACGACGGGCTGCCGCATATCGTGGTGGACACGCCACGTCGCCGCCCCGGGCCATCCGCGCCACCGCCGAAGCGTGCGCGCAAGCGCGGCTGGCTGGTACCGGTGCTGGTGCTGGTGCTCATCGGTGGCGTCACCGGCCTGTGGCTGCAGCAGGATCGCCTGCGCACGCTGATGCCCGCCACGGAACTCAACGACATCCTCGGCCAGGCCAACCGTGCGCTGGCCGCCGGCAAGCTCGACGGTACGGCGGGCGACAGCGCCCGCGAGCTGTTCGAAAAGGCCCGCGACCAGCAACCGGACAGCGACCAGGCCCGTGACGGCCTGCGCCGCGTCGGCATGGCAGAGGTGGCACGCGCGGACGCGGCCCTCGCCGCCGGCAACCTCGACGAGGCGCAGGCGGCACTGGACGTTGCCCGCGAACTGCTGGGCGGCGGCAGCGACGTGGAACGGCTGACCCAACAGCTATCGCAAGCGCGTAACCCGCAGGGGCGCACCGAGTCCCTGGTCGATCGCGCGCAGGCGGCATTCGCCGCCGGCCAGCTGGACGGCGACGAGGGCGCCGGCGCGCTCTATCGCCGCGTGCTCGATGCCGACCGCAACAACACGGTGGCGGCGCGCGGCCTGGACAAGGTCGGCGACGCTCTCGCGGCGCAGGCACGCCAGGCCATCGCCGCCAACGACCGGCCCAAGGCCAATGCCCTGGTCGATCGCATCGCCATCCTCGTCCCGGGCTACAGCGACCTGCCGTCGCTGCGGGCATCGCTGGCGGAAACCCGCAAGCAGGACGACCAGGCCACCGCCGCGTTGATCCAGCAAGGCAACGACGCCATGCGCGCGGGACGCTTCACCGGCGACGGCGACGACACCGCGCTGGCCCGATTCAAGGCGGTGCTCGCCGTGGACCCGGACAACGCGGCTGCCAAGGCCGGTCTGGGCCAGGTGGCGCAGGCGCTGATCGTGCAGGCCAATGCGGCGCTGGACAGTGAGGACGATGCCCAGGCGGCGAAACTGCTGGAACAGGCGACCAAGCTGGCGCCGAAGTCGGCCGAGTTGGCGGCGGCCCGCGCTCGTCTGGGCGGAGGCGACACCGGCGCGCCGCATGCTGCCGTGCCGCCTGCGCGTGCAACCCAGGGCGCACCCGTGGCCGCCGCCGCTGACGACGACACGTCCGAGGCGTCCCTCGCCGTCAGCCCGGAGCAGAAAGCGCGGGTCGCCGCGCTGGTGCGTCGTGCGCAGGCCGCCACGTCGCGCGGCGACATCATGGACCCGCCCGGCGACAGCGCCTACGATCTCTATCGCAACGCCCTCTCCATCGACGGCAACGATCCCACGGCACGCGCGGGCTTGCAGGGCCTGCCCGCACAGGTCGAGAAGCAGATGCAGCAGGCCGTGGCCAGCGGCAACGTCAAGCGCGCCGAAGACCTCTACGCCACGATGTCCGATCTCGCCCCCGGCGATGCCTCGCAGGGCGAGATGCGCCATCGCCTGGGCAGTGCGCTGATCGACAACGCGTTGCAGCGCTCCAGCGCCGGCGATCGCCAGGGCGCGTTCCAGGCCCTGGACCACGCGCGCCGCTACGTGCCCGACGATCCGCGCCTGCAAAGCGCTTACGAGCGCATTGCGACGGGACGCTGAGCACGATGACGGTACTGGTACTGGGCGGCTCCGGGCAGATCGGACACTTCCTGCTTCCCCGGCTCGAGGCCGCCGGCTATGCCTGGCAGGCGGTGAGCCGGCAGCCGCCACCGGGGGACGCGCGCTGGGTGCGGGGCCAGTTGCCCGATGCCATGCCCGACTTGCCGCCGCTGCGTGCCGTGGTCTCGCTCGGTCCGATCGACCTGCTGGCCGCCTGGCTGGCCGAGATGCGCCTGCCGGGCGTGCCGCACGTCATCGCCACCTCGTCGATGAGCGCGGAGACCAAGCGCGAATCCGCAGTGCCCGAGGAGCGCGAGGTATCGCGGCGCCTGCGCGATGCCGAGACCACCCTGATCGCCACGTGCGCGTCGCGGGGCATGCCCTGGACGGTGTTCCGGCCCACGCTGATTTATGGCGCGGGCATGGACAAGAGCCTGACCCCCATCGTGGCATCGGCGCGCCGGCGTCACGTGTTTCCGCTGCCCCCCGGGCGTGGACAGCGCCAGCCCGTGCATGCCGACGACATCGCGGCGGCGGTCGTCGCGGCCCTGGGCACGGCCGCCGCCCGTGGGCGCACGCTGCCCATCGGCGGTGGCGAGCGCATCACCGCGGCGGAGATGTTCCGGCGCACGCAGCGAAGCGCTGGCGGACTGGTGCTGCCGGTGCCCGTGCCGCGCGTCCTGCTCGATATGGCGGCGGCCCTTTCGCCCACGATCCGCGGCCCCGTCGCCCGGCTCGATGCCGACCTGATCGCCGACAATGTCGACCTGGAAGCGCTGCTCGACGTGCATCCGCGCGCGTTTCGCCCCGTCGCGGCCACCTGGCGGCCGGTGCGCTGACCTTCATTGCCCTCGCTTTGCCCGCTCCCGTTCAGATGATCGCCGGTGAACTGCCCCTATCATCGGTCCCCGACCCCTCCCGCAGGACTTCTTCGCGTTGGCTTTCCTGAACCGTCTCGGCTCCCTCCTGCGCACGGCCTGGCCGTGGCTGCGCATTCCTTTCTGGCTGGTCATGGGGCTGCTGTTCGGCTTCCTGCTGCCTTACACGCTGATCCTCAACGCCCGCTTGCAGGATCGCTTCAACGACCTCGTGTTCGCGGTGCCCACCCGCGTCTACGCGCGACCGCTGCCGCTGGAAACGGGCAGGGCGCTGACGCCCGCCACGCTGGAGCTGGAACTCACCTTCGCCGGCTACACGGCCGAGGGCGCCGGCAAGGTGCAGGGTAGTTATTCGAAGAACGGTTCGCGCTTCGTCATCGCCTCGCACGGGTATTTCGGACCGGACGGCGGTGAGCTGCCGCATCGCATCCGCGTGGCCCTGGCCGACGGCCAGGTGGCCTCGGTGGTGGACGACACCAACAACAAGCCCATCGCGTCGATCCACCTCGACCCCGCGCGCATCGCCACGCTCTACGGCGCGCAGCAGGAAGAGCGCCGCATCGTGCGCCTGGAGAACGTGCCGCCGCTGCTCGTGCAGGGCCTGCAGGCGGTGGAAGACCGCGACTTCAAGAACCACATCGGGCTGGATTTCTCGGCCATCGCGCGCGCCTCGTTCGCCAACCTGCGCGCGGGCCACACGGTGCAGGGCGGCTCCACCCTGACCCAGCAGCTGGTGCGCAACCTGTTCCTGGATCGCAACCAGACCATGCTGCGCAAGGTCAACGAGGCGATCCTCTCGCTGCTGATGGAAGCGCATTATTCGAAGGGTCGCATCCTCGAGGCATACGTCAACGAGGTGTTCCTCGGCCAGCAGGGCAACCAGGCCGTGCACGGTTTTGCCGCCGGCGGCGAGTTCTTCTTCGGCCGCCGCCTGGAAGACCTGCGCCCGCAGGAAATCGCCCTGCTGATCGGCCTGGTCAAGGGCCCCAGCTATTACGATCCGCGCCGTTATCCGGATCGCGCGCTGTCGCGCCGCAACCTCGTGCTGCAGCAGTTCCACGACACCGGCCTGCTCGACGACGCGCAGACGAAGGCCGCACAAGCCACACCGCTGGGCATCGCGCCGAACGCGCAGCTGCCGCACAACCGTTTCCCCGCGTTCATGCAGCTGGTCCGCTCGCAGATCACCGCCGACTTCGACGAAGCCGCGCTACGCGACGGCAGCCTCAGCATCTTCACCACGCTGGACCCCGCCGCGCAGCTCTACACCGAGCAGGCGATCATCACCACGATGAAATCGCTGGGCAAACGCGGTGCCGCCGCGCAGGCCGCGGCCGTGGTCACCGATACCACCAACGGCAGCGTGCTGGCCGTGGTCGGCTCGCGCGACCCCGGCGAGCAGGGCTTCAACCGCGCGCTGGATGCCCGCCGCTCCATCGGTTCGCTGGTCAAGCCGCTGGTGTACCTGGTGGCGCTGGCGCAGCCGTCGAAATGGTCGCTGGCCTCGATCGTCGACGATTCACCGATCAACATGCGCCAGCCCGACGGCACGCCATGGACGCCACAGAACGACGACCACGAAGTGCACGGACAGGTGCCGATGCTGGACGCGCTGGTGCACTCGTGGAATCTCGCCACGGTGAACCTCGGCATGCAGGTGGGTGTACCGCGGATCAAGGGCTTCCTGGAATCGTTCGGCCTGGAGGGCGTCAATCCCAGTCCGTCGCTGCTGCTGGGCGCGATCGACCTGTCGCCGTTGCAGGTGGCGCAGTTGTACGAGTACATCGCCGCCGATGGCCACGCGCTCCCACTGGTGGCCGTGCGTGGCGTCATGGACAACAAGGGCCAGGCGATCAAGCGTTACGAGGTGAAGGGCGGCGACGGCGAATACCAGACCGCCGCGCGGCTGACCACGTGGGCCATGCAACAGGTGGTCAACAGCGGCACCGCTGCCGCCATCGGCAATTCCAGCCTGTCCTGGCTGCATGCCGCGGGCAAGACGGGCACCAGCGACAGCCAGCGCGACAGCTGGTTTGCCGGCTTCACCGGCGACCGCCTGGCGGTGGTCTGGATGGGTCGTGACGACAACAAGCCCACGGGCCTGTACGGCGCCACCGGAAGCATGCGCGTGTGGCAGGAGCTGTTCCGCAAGCTGCCGACGCGGCCCCGCTCGGCGGCGCCCGGCGAAGGCCTGGAGATGGCTTACGTGAACCCGCAGACGGGCAAGCGCACCGACCCCTCGTGCGAAGGCTCGCGACAGTTCCCGTTCGTGTCCGGTTACGTGCCGGAAGCGGAAGAGGGCTGTTTCTGGCAGCGATTCAAGGGTATGTTCGGCGGCGGCGACGGAGCCCAACAGCCCGCACCGCCCGTTCCCAGTAATCCTACGGATTGACGCCATGCATCGCCTTCGTTTCTGCGCCATCGCCGCCGCCACCCTCGTCGCCGCCTGCAGCCAGCCAGCACCGCCGCAGGCCACCCGGCCCAGCAAACCCGTCTACGACATCGTGGCGCAGATCCGCGCCGCCGGAGAGCGGGAGAAGTCGGCCATCGAGGTCGCGCCCTTGCGCGATCCCGGCGTTCAGGGCCTGCAGCAGGCCGCCGCGGCCGACGAGCGCGCCGGCAGGTACCCGGATGCCGACGCCAAGCTCGCCCAGGCGTTGAAACTGGCGCCCCAGGCGCCCGAACTCATCCAGGACCGCGCCGAAGTCGCCGTGCGCATGCAGGACTTCCCGCGCGCTGAGCAGTTGGCGAAGCAATCGTTCGACATGGGCCCGAAGTCGGGCAGCCTCTGCGCCCGCAACTGGCAGACGGTGTACGAAATGCGCATGCAGGCCGACGACCAGGCCGGCGCCACCGCCGCCAAGGCGGAAGGCGGCAAGTGCCACATCGCCGGCCCCAACCGGTTCTGATAAACAGATATAGGTACATGTAGGAGCGGACGATGTCCGCGATGCTTTTCGCATGGTCCGTTCGGAATGCGCGGATCACCAGGATGCCCGAATGCCCACATCGCCCACATCGTGGGCTCCTACGCGGTAACGCCCCGCCCGTTTTTACGACGTGCGGAGGGTGCGGCCGTGGGCGTGCACGGTGTCGACCAGCACCTTGACGTTGTCCGGGTCGACTTCCGGCGTGATGCCGTGGCCCAGGTTGAACACATGGCCGGGGTGGTTGCCGAAGCTGTCGAGCACGGCGCGCGCCTCGCGCGCCACGATGTCGGGCGAGGCACGCAGCACGGCGGGGTCGAGGTTGCCCTGCAGTGCCACGCGGTCGCCCACGCGCCGGCGCGCTTCGCCGATGTCGATCGTCCAGTCCACGCCGAGGCCGTCGCAGCCGGTGTCGGCCAGGGCTTCCAGTTGCCCGTTGGAACCCTTGGAGAAGAGGATCACCGGCAGCTCACGGCCGACCGGGTCCGCCTTCAGCGCATCCACCACCTGGGTCATGTAGCGCAGCGAGAACTCGCGGAACGGCGCGGGGCCGAGCATGCCGCCCCACGTGTCGAAGATCATCAGCGCCTGGGCACCCGCGTGCGCCTGGGCGATGAGGTAGGCCGAGACCGAGCGTGCGATGGTATCCAGCAGGCGGTGCGCCAGCGCCGGGTCGTTCCAGGCCAGCGCCTTGACCCGGGCGAAGTCGCGTGAGCCCTCGCCTTCGACCATGTAGCAGGCCAATGTCCACGGGCTGCCGGAAAAACCGATCAGCGGCACGCGGCCGCCCAGTTCCTGGCGGATCAGGCGTACCGCGTCCATGACATAGCGCAGCTCCTTGTCCATGTCCGGCACCGCCAGGCGATCGATCGCGGCGGCGTCGCGCACGGGGCGCGCGAAACGCGGCCCCTCGCCCTGTTCGAACGACAGGCCCAGGCCCATGGCGTCGGGAATGGTGAGGATGTCGGAGAACAGGATGGCCGCGTCGAGGTCGAAGCGCGCCAGCGGCTGCAACGTCACCTCGCAGGCGTACTCGGGATTCGTGGCCAGCCCCATGAAGCTGCCGGCCTTGGCGCGGGTGGCGCGGTATTCCGGCAGGTAGCGACCGGCCTGGCGCATCACCCACACCGGCGTGGTGTCGACGGGCTCGCGGCGCAATGCGCGGAGGAAGCGATCGTTGCGCGGCGCGTCAGCGACCATGTGCCGACTCCTGGCCTTGGCTGAACATGACTTTGAAGCCTTTTTTCAGTTGGGCGTCGCGGGCTTTCTCGAAAGCCGCCAACGCCGAATCGTGCGTGATGTGCACCTCGCGCTTGAGCGAGGCCTTGCCGCCCTGGACGCCGCTTTCGCGGTAGAGGGTCCAGCCGCCGAACAGGTCCTGCTCCAGGGTGATCTGGACGTAGCGGGGCGCTTCCGTCGCGACCTCGGGCAGGGTTTGCATGTAGATCCGCATCGAACGATCCGGGCTGGCGCAGGGCCGATCATTGTAGGCGTGTCAGGCCAGCACCGCGAGCACGTCGTCCTCGGCGACGCCGGACACGATCTCCGCGCGGCCGATGCCGCGCCACAGGATCAGCCGCAACGTGCCCGCCGTGTTCTTTTTGTCCAGCCGCATGAGTGCCAGCAGCCGCGTGGGCGCATGCCGCGACGAGCGCTCGGTGGGCAGGCCCAGGCGTTGCAGCAGCGTGATCAGGCGTTGCGTATCGTCGGCGGTGGCCATGCCCAGCCGCTCGGAAAGGCGAGCCGCCAGCACCATGCCGATGGCCACGCCCTCGCCGTGCAGGATCTCGCTGTAGTTGCCGGCGGTCTCCAGGGCATGCCCGAAGGTGTGCCCCAGGTTCAGCAGTGCCCGTTCGCCCTGTTCGGTTTCGTCGCGCGCCACCACGCCGGCCTTGTAACGGCATTTGCGGGCGATGGCCTCGATGAGGGGACGGGTCTCGCGCGTGGCCAGGGTGTCGGCGTGGTCTTCCAGCCAGGCGAAGAACGCGGGATCGCCGATGGCCGCGCCCTTGACGACCTCCGCCAGTCCAGCCCGGAATTCACGCTGGGGCAGGGTGTCGAGCAGGTAGGTGTCCGCCACCACCGCGCGCGGCTGGTGGAAGGCACCGGCCAGGTTTTTGCCGGTGGGCAGGTTCACACCGGTCTTGCCGCCGACGGAGGAATCGACCATGGCCAGCAGGGTGGTCGGCACCTGGATGAAGTCGATGCCGCGCATCCAGCAGGCTGCCGCGAAGCCCGCCATGTCGCCGACCACGCCGCCGCCCAGGGCGATGATGCAAGCGTCACGCGTGGCGCCCATCTCGCCGAGGGCCTCGAGGATGCGGCCGATGTTGGCGAAGGTCTTGTGCATCTCGCCGTCGTCGAGCAGGTAGGACGCCCAGCGCAGGCCGTCCAGGCCCTGGGCCAGCGCGTCCAGATACAGCGGAGCCACGGTGGTGTTGCTGACCACCAGCACGTGACGCCCGCGGATCATCGGTCGCCAGCGCTCACTGTCCGCGAGCAGCCCGGGGCCGATCCATACGGGGTAGCTGCGACCGGCCAGGTCGACGTCGACGGTTTCCATCAGGCGCGTCTCCAGTGACGGTCGAGGAGGGCGACGGCGCGCGGCACGGCGGCGTCCACGTGCTCGTGGCGACCCAGGAAGATCAGGTCGGCGATCTCTTCGTACAGGGCGTTGCGTTCGGCCGCCAGGCTTTCCAGTCGTCCGCGACGATCGGCGCCGGCAATCATCGGGCGGACGGTGTCGTGCGCGAGGCGATCGAACTGCTCGGCGACATCGACCGACAGCAGCAGCACGGTGCCGCGTGACATCAACCGGGCGCGGTTGTCGGCATCCAGCACGGCGCCGGCACCGGTGGCGAGCACGACGCCGTCGGCGCGGCTAGACTCGTCCAGGTGCGCCGATTCCAGCGCACGAAACGCCGCCTCGCCTTCGCGTTCGAAGAGGCTGACAAGGGTCGTGCCCAGTCGCGCTTCGATCTGGACATCCAGATCGACGAACGGCAGGCCGTAATGCGCCGCGAGGCGTTGTCCGATCGTGGTCTTGCCGGCCCCCGTGGGGCCGATCAGGAACAGGTTGGGCGAAGGATTCATCGCAACCATGCTAGCAACAAGCCACCCCAAGAGGTACGAGAGCGTGCTGGTCGCCGGCGCGGGCGACGTGGGCAGCCGCGTGGCCAGGCAGTTGCTTGCCGACGGGCATCGCGTATTCGCCCTGCGTCGGGGCGAGGCGGCCGACGGCGACGGTATCGGCTGGTTGCGGGGCGACCTGACGCAGCCAGCCACCCTGCGCGACCTGCCATCGGTGGACGCGCTGATCTACGCCGCCGCGCCCGACGCCCGCGACGAGGCCGCCTATCGCGCCCTCTATGTCGACGGCCTGCGCCATATCGTCGACGCGCTGCCGGTCCCGCCGCGGCGCACGGTGTTCGTGTCGTCCTCGGCCGTCTATGGCGAGCATGGCGGCGACTGGGTGGATGAAAGCACGCCCGTGGCGCCGGGGGCGTTCAGCGGTCGCGTCATGCGCGACGCCGAGCAGTGGCTGGTCTCGCGAGGGGTGGGCGGCGTGAGCGTGCGTCTGGCCGGCCTTTACGGTCCGGGGCGCACGCAGTTGTTCGAGCGGTTGCGTGATGGCCAGGCCCGGGTGCCGCGTGGGCAGGGCGTCTATGCCAATCGTATCCATGTGGACGACGCGGCCGCGGCGCTGGCGCTGGTGCTGTCGCTACCGGACCCGGCGCCCGTGTATGTCGGCGTGGACAATACGCCGCTGCCGATCGACGTGCTGTACGACCACCTGGCCGGGCTGCTCGGCGTGCCCATGCCTCCGGATGGGCCGGGGCCGGCCGGCATCGGCAACAAGCGGTTGTCCAACGCCTTGCTGCAGGCGTCCGGCTTCCGCTGCCGGTGGCCGGATGCGCGTGCCGGTTACGCCGCGTTGCTCGCCGGCTGACCGCGACGAAACGCCCCGGAAGGGCGCGGACCGGCGTGCTAGCATCGAACGATCCCCTGGCACGAAGCTCAGCCACGATGCTCACACCCGATATCCTCGATACCTTCCAGGGCCTGCTCGACGAGGCCAAGGCCAGCGGCGACCGCGAGCCCACGGCGATGAACCTCGCCACTGCCGACGCCAGCGGGCGCGTGCACTCGCGCATCGTGTTGCTCAAGGGCATCGATGCGCACGGCCTGCGTTTCCACACCAATCGCGAAAGCGCCAAGGGTCAAGAAATGGCCGAGCACCCGCAGGTCGCGCTGTGCCTCCACTGGAAGCAGATCCGCGAGGGCGTGCAGGTGCGCTTCGAAGGTCGCGTGCAGTTTCTGGATGACGCGGAATCGGATGCTTATTTCGCCAGCCGCCCGCGTGGCAGTCGCATCGGCGCCTGGGCGTCCAGGCAAAGCCAGACACTGCCCGACCGTGCCACGTTCGAAGAACGCGTGGCGCATTATGAAGCCGAGTTCGAAGGCCGCGACGTGCCGCGTCCGCCACACTGGGGTGGCTACCTGATGCAGCCGGATCGCGTGGAGTTCTGGTACGGCGCACGCTACCGCCTGCACGAGCGATTCGTCCACACCGATGGCGGCACGGCCTGGTCCAGCCGGATGCTCTACCCTTGAATCCGCGTGCCGGCCGGGGCTAGAGCAGCAGCCCCAGGTCCTCGGATCGGCGCACCAGCTCCAACGTGCTGTGCACGCCCAGGATCTGCATGATCATGTACTTGTGCGCCTCGACCGTGCGCGCCGACAGACCCATCCGCTCGGCGATCTCGCGCGAGCGCAACCCCTGGCCCACCATGCGCAGCACCTCGCGTTGTTTCGGCGTCAGCTCGCGCATCTCGTTCGGCAGGCGGGCGGCCGCATGCACGCCGAGCGACGGCGTGACATAGGTACCGCCGTCGCGCACCCGACGCAGCGCCAGCAGCAACTCCTCGCCAGCGGACATCTTCAGCACGTAGCCGTTCGCGCCCGCCTTCGTCGCCATGTCGGCGAGCGACGGGTCGGCGTGCATCGTCAGGATCACGAACGGCGTGGTGTCGCCGCGGGCGCGCAGTGTCTTGAGCACTTCCAGGCCGTTGCCGCGGGGCATGTTGATATCCGAAAGCACCAGGTCGGGCCCCTCGCGGCCGATGGCCTCCAGCAGCGCGCCGCCATCCTCCACCACCGCTACGATGTCGTAGTCGGGTTCGAGCAGGCGGACGATACCCTCGGCGACCATGCGATGGTCGTCGGCGAAGACGAGGCGTGGACGGCCCGGCACGTTCACGGGCTTGCCAGGGGCAGATGGACGCATAGCTGGACTCCTTTACCGGGCGCGCTGCGGAGATCGAAACGGCCCCCGAGCAACCTGGCCCGCTCATTCATGCTGATAAGCCCGATACCGGACGCGTGGACCGGCAGCCGCTCGGGATCGAAGCCGCGTCCATCGTCGGCGATGTGGAGGGTGGCGTGGTCGGTGCAGATCGCCACCGCGATGGTCACACGCGATGCCCCGGCATGGTCCAGCGCATTGCGCAGCCCTTCCTGGGCGATCCGGTAGACGCACAGGGCGACCTCGCCGGACAGCGTGGCGGCGTCCGGCGGCACGGACAGGTCGATGCGCGGCGGCCCCGATCGACCGGTCGACGCGCACAGCGCCTGCAGGGCCTCCTGCAGGCCGGCATGGCTGAGCCAGCCGGGATGCAACTGGTGCGACATGAGCCGCAGGTCTTCCGCCAGCGCCATGACCTGTGCCTGCACGTGGCCGACCTCGCCGGCCTGTGCGGCGGGAACGCGGCGGCGCAGCGCGCTCAGGTCGATGGAGGCGGCGGCCAGGCGCTGGTTGATGTCGTCGTGCAGGTCGCGCGCCAGGCGGGCACGCTCCTGCTCCTGCGTCGCGATCAGCCGCCCGGCCAGTTCGCGCATGTCGTTGCGCGCATTGTCCAGCGCGCGTTGGCCCGCCTGGCGTTGTTCCACGAGGGCGCTCACCGCGATCGCGCAAAGCGTGGCCCCCAGCGTCCACAACTGCACCGCGAGCGTGGTGTCCTGCAGGCTGGCGGCGACGAACGGGCCACGGCCGCCGACGCTCAGTTGCGCGGCCATCACCACGATCACGAACATCGCGGCCGAGCTGCCGGCCATCTGCGCGCGCAGGCAGGCGGCGACGAGGATGGGTGCGGGGGCCAGGCACAGGAGCGGCAGCAGTCCGGGACGCGCCCCCACGGTGTACCAGACCACGCCCAGCAGGGCGATGGCGCAGGCCATCGCGGCCACGAATACCGGCGGCACGCGCCCGGCGTGCCGTACGGAGGCATCGGGGCTGCGCAGGCTGGTCCACGCGGGCAGGTAGAGCACGTAGCCCAGGGCATGGGCCAGCGCGAGGTTGGTCCCGTCGCCCAGCACGGATCCGGTAAACGCGGTATGCGGTGCGACCAGCCCGATCAGCAGGGCCGAGCCGATCGGCAGGGCGACGACGGCGATGGCACCGCAGACCAGCAGCTTGCCGATGTCCTGCAGCAGCGGCGTATCGCCATGCACATGGCGCAGCGCCCAGGCGGCGGCAGGCGTAGGGGCCAGCGCGGCGCCCAGCACGGCCATCGTGTCTCCCAGGGGCAGGCGGAACAGACCCACGCAGACGACCAGAAGCCCTGCGAACGCGGACGTCACCAGCCACGGCCAGCGACGCGGCGGCGTGGCCAGCAAGGCGCCGAGCAGTACCGCGCCCGGAAACCAGACGATGTGCGTGCCGCCTTGCCGGCTCCACAGCGCGTACGACAGCAACTGCGCCGCCATGCAGCCGACGAACACGCCGCCCAGCCACATCGCGCCGCGGCCGGCATCCTCGTCGCGGGCGGCCCGCGCCTCACCCATGCCGCACGCTCCAGCCATGGATGATGCCGCGCAGGGCGGCCAGGCCGTCGGTGAGCGCGGCCGGCCCCGGTTGCAGGATCAGTGGCGATTTCACCTCGTGAAGTTCGCCGTCGCGGATGGCCGGCACGTCGTCCCAGCCGGCGCGGGCAGCCACCTGTTCGGGCCGAAAGCGCTTGCCGCACCACGAGCCGATGATGATCTGCGGCGCGGTGGCGATGATTTCCGCCGGGTCGCCGACGATCCGGTCGCGGGCCAGCGACTGGCTGGCCCGATGGGGCAGTACGTCGTCGCCACCTGCGATCGCGACCAGTTCCGAGACCCAGCGGATGCCGGAGATGTGCGGATCGTCCCACTCCTCGAAATACACGCGCGGACGGCAGGGCAAGCGTGCGGAGACCTCGCGCACGTCGTCCAGTCCGCGTGCCAGCTCATCCGCCAGCTGGTTCGCACGAGCGGCCGCACCGACCAGGGCGCCGAGACGGCGGATGTAGTCGAGGATGCCTTCCACGCTGCGGTGATTGGAAATCCATACCTCGACGCCGGCTTTGATCAGGGCCTGGGCGATATCCGCCTGGATGTCGGAAAAGCCCACGGCCAGGTCCGGCTGCAGCGCGAGAATGCGGTCGATCTTCGCGCTGGTGAAGGCGCTGACCCTGGGCTTGTCGCGGCGTGCTTCCGGGGGCCGGACCGTGAAGCCGCTGATGCCCACGATGCGATCCTGCTCGCCGAGCCGGTACAGGGTCTCGGTGGGTTCCTCGGTGAGGCAGACGATGCGGCGGGGGCCCATGACGACTCCGGAGCGTGACAGGCCCCGATTGTCACCGTTCCGGACGCCCTCGGCCAACGCCGCCGTCAGGGCATCGCGATCCAGCGACCCTGTTGCCGGATTTCCAGGGGGTGGAAGCGACGCTTGTAGTCCATCTTCGGGTGCCCTGCGATCCAGAAACCCAGGTAGACATAGGGAATGCCGCGACGCCGGGCGAGGGCGGCCTGCTGGAGGATGCCGAAGGTGCCCAGGCTGCGTGCCGCCTCGTCGGGTTCGAAGAAGGTGTAGACCGCCGAGACGCCGGTGAGGGCGATATCGGTCACCGCGACGCCGAGCAGGCGGCCCTCGCGGCGCATCTCGAGAAACACGGTGGGACTCCACGGCGCGGCCAGGAAACGCTGGAAATCCTCTTCGTCGGCCGTGTCCATGCCGCCGCCAGCATGCCGCGTGCGCAGGTAGCGTTCGTAGAGCGCGTGGCGTTCGGCGGTGAACCCGGGCATCACCTCACTCACGTCGATATCGGCGTTGCGTTTCAGGCATCGCCGTTGGGTGCGATCCGGCGTGAAACGCTCCACGTCGATACGGCAGGGCACGCAGGCCCGGCAGGCGTCGCACTGGGGCAGGTAGAGGTGGCTGCCGGCCCGGCGGAATCCCTTCGCCAAGGCCTGGCCGTAGAGCTGGTCGAGACGAGGCGCCCCCGGATCGATCACCAGGTTCTGTGCCGTCCGCTCGGCGAAATAGCCGCAGGCGTGCGGCAAGGTCTGGAACAGGCGGACGCGATCGGTCATGGCCCGATCTTATCGCGTCTTTTTGGGGATGTCGGCCGTACTCAGACCGGGTGGTAGACCGACATCCAGTGGGTGATCGCGCCGGCGGCATCCAGCACCGGTTCCAGTTCGAGCCGGCCATGCAGCACCCCGCCGTCGGCCTTGCGCACTGAAACGGCGATCCGGGCGGCTTCGCCGGCGTCCACCGTGCCCGTGCGCCGCGCCAGCAGCGCCAGGTCGCCGACCAGGAGGTCGCCGATGATCAGGCCCGCCACGCTCTCGGCGCGATGGCCGGTGGCGCGGACGAAGGCGTCGTTGACGAAGACGATCTGGCACTCGCGCCAGTCCGCGTGGCTGGCGTCGGTGATCGCGATGGCGTCGGGAAGACGCGCCAGCGAGGCGCGCATCAGCGCGAAGCTCTGCTGGTAATGCTTGCGCTCCATCATCTCGATGAGCACGCGCAGGCCACGCGCGGAGTCCAGGTGCTGGCGCGACCAGGGCCGCGAGCGGCCGCGTACGGTCTCCTGCCACGACGAGAAGCTCTGTCGGGGCGACAGGCGCGCGCCGGGGATGACCTCGAGCTTGGTCAGGGCCGGGTTGCCGGCCCAGCGCACGTTGCGCACCTGTTCCGCACGCGTCCAGATCAGCGCGTTGTGCGAATCCGCCTGCAGCGGCATGAAGATGATGCCCGCGGCCAGGCTGGCGAACTCGGCCTCCGCCAGTTCGGGATAGTGCCTGCCGATCTCGTCGGTGTTGAGCACGCCCGTGATGCCATCGGCCCCGGTCGGGGTGTCGGAGGTGGCCACTACGTCGCGAATGCGCAGCAGGGCGTCCTCGGCGGGCAGGTGGCCGTGGCGGATGACGTGGTTGCCCGAGAAGATGGCCACGCCGTCGGCATCGACCACTTCCAGCAGCTCCGGCGCCAGCGTGGCCAGCAGGTCGGGATCGATCCGGTCGCTTTCGTTGAACGCGGTGATCAGTTTCTCGCGCACGGTCAGCAGGGTGCTCTCCACCTCCACCTTGTCCATTTCCTCGATGGCCGCCACGCGCATGGCGAACGTCCGGGCAACGGCATCGGCCACTTCACGCATGCGATGGTCGGCGAAGAACGGCCGGTAGTGGTGGCACGACACCAGGCCCCAGAGCCGTCCGTTGGTGATGATCGAGGCGACCAGGGTGGCGGTGACGCCCATGTTGCCCAGGTATTCCAGGTGCACCGGCGACACGCTGCGCAGCGAGACGTCGCTCAGGTCCGTGGGGGCACCGGTCTGCGGGTCGAAGGCCGGCAGGATGGGCGAGGGAACGTAGCGGCAGTCGCTGATCTGGCGGACGCGGTTGCGCAGGTAGAGCGCGCGGGCCTGCAAGGGAATATCGGTGGCGGGGTAGTGCAGCCCGAGGTAGGCCTCCAGGTGGTCGTCGCGGGCCTCGGCGATCACTTCGCCGTGCCAGTCGTGGTCGAAGCGGTAGACCATGACCCGGTCGTAACCCAGTGCGCCACGGATGGTGCGGGCGACGCGGGACGCCGCGCGCTGCACGTTGCCGTCGAGTTCCAGCTTGTACGCGAAGTCGAACGCGATCCGCAGCGGGTCCTCGTCGAAGGCGCTTTCGCGTGGTTCCAGTTCGATCATCCAGCGGGTGTCGTAGGCATGGACGCTGGCATGCCAGCCACCGCGACCGGTGTCGTGCGGGAAGGTCACCGCGACCCACGGCGTGTGCGCCGGGCGCTCGTCGTCGAGGAACAGGTCCGACGGGAGGCCGAGCAACGTGTCCAGCGGGGCACCCAGCGCGGCGGCGAGGTCGACACCGAGCAAGGGGGTCACGTTCTCGCTGAGCTGGAGGATCGCCTGCGTTGCCGCATCGACGACGATCAGCATGCCGTGGGGCTGGACGGACCCCGGAATGTGGATGGGCTCGCGATCGCAGGCGGTGAGGTCGGGAAGCTCAGACATCGGTGGGTTCCTTCAGCGTCCGGCGAAAACGGGCGAACATCCCTCGTGCGCCGTCGACGGCGGCACGGCAGGAGGCATCGTCGGGCAGGTGGGTGTCGAGGAGGTGCTGGAAACGGCGCCATGCGGACGGGGCATCTTCGCCCACGGCGTAGAAGCGGTGTTCGCGATCCGGGTAGAGCTCGCGCAGGCGGCGTGCGATGAGGCGGCCGCCGAGGGCGGAGCCTTCGACGACGTAAAGTTCGCCCCAGGCGGTGGGGGTGTCGTGGTCGGCGCCAGGGGGCACGGTGGGGAGCGGTTTGTTGGTGGGGTGGTCGCGGGGGGGATCGCCCACATCGTGGGCTCCTACAGGGGTGTGGCCGGCATGCGGCATCCCGCTCGCGTAGGAGCCCACGATGTGGGCGATAGCCAGATCGTCATCACGCCCCATCTCGCCACGCCCCATCCCCAGATCCTGCCGCAGCAACCCCGCCCGCGACACATACGCCCATCCGGCCCGGGCCGCAGCACCCCGCAACCACGCCCCCCGCTCCGCCTCCCAGGCCTCGAACAGGCCCAGCTGCGCACGCAGCAACGCGGCGTATCCCGCTTCGCTGAGCATCCCGTCCATCAGCCGGCGCATGCCGCCCGATGCCTCGGTGTCCTCGTGGTCGTCACGGGTCGCTTCGCGCAACAGCAGGTGCGCGGCGCGATGGTCGACGGTGTCGTGCACTCAGAGGACCTGCGTGGCCTTGAGGATCACGATCAGCATGACGCCCACGACCACGGCCAGCACCATCAGGCGCACGCGGGACGCCGTGCGCTGCGCTACCGGACGACGGTCCGGATCGCGGTGCATCTGCAACTCTTCCTGGAAGCGGATGACCGGCTCGATGCCCATCTCCTTGAGCAGGGTGCGGGCCTGGGGGAAGTCGTCGGCACTCTTCACCCACACCTGCGGCCAGCTGTCACGGTCGGACTGCCGCTGCGAATAGCTGAAACGCTGGTAGGTGGGGCGATTCCAGGTCGATCGGTTGGTGACGGTCGTCTCGATCGCGTGCTCGGTGAGCAAGGCGACGATCCGGTCGATGTTCTCGGGACGGGGTGAGGTATAGATCTGGCGCATGGCCGGATTCTACGGGATTGCCGGCCCCGGCGCGCCTCAGTGGGGCGGTGCGACGAGGGCGGCGCGCAGGTCGTCCAGGTGGCCGTCGTTCGGCAGCGGGTCGATGCCGAGCAGGTAGGCCAGCAAGGGATACACGTCGACGTTGGGGAACGGCGCCAGCGTGACGCCCCGGCGGATCGACGGGCCGCGTGCCACGAACAGCGCGCGCATGGTCGGCTCCAGGTTGTCGTAGCCGTGCTCGCCACGGGACATCGGCACCGTGCGCCTTGCCAGCGCCTCGTGCGAGATGATCGCCCAGCCCGTATCCGCCATGCAGATCAGGGCGGGCACGCGCGGGTGCTTGCCATAGTTCAGCCGCGGGGGCAGGTCCTGCTTGCGGTAGCAGCGCATGTGCGCATGCGGGCCGAGCAGGCGGGCCTCGGCGGCCGACGCATCCACGCCCGGCTTCGGGTTGAACGCGGAAACGACGCCGAACGCCACCGGGTCCAGGGCGTCCAGATCGGTTTCCTCGTCGGCGAAGACGATATTGCCCACCGGGACGTCGGCCATGCCGTGGTCGGACACCACGACCAGGTTGGTCCGATCGTAGAGCCCGCGGCGGCGCAATTCGGCCACCAGGTAGCCGAGGGCGTCGTCCACCTCGCGCAGGGCCGCGTTCACCTCCGGCGAGTCGGGGCCGAACGCGTGGCCGGCGTGGTCCACGGCGTCGAAATACAGCGTGTCAAACGCAGGCTTCGGGCCCGGCTCGTCGATCCACGACAGCAGCTTGTCGACGCGGGCTCGCGAGGTCAGCGAATCGTCGAAGGGAATCCAGTGGTCGGGACGCACGCCATGGATGGCCGCCTCGGTGCCCGGCCAGAACATCGTGGCTGTGTGCAGGCCATCCTTCTGCGCCGTGACCCAGATCGGTTCGGCATCCGACCACCAGCGGCCGTCGCTGGTCGCGTCGTGGTTACCCAGGCTGAACTTGCCCAGCACCGGGTCGTTCATGGTGTTGTTGACGATGCCGTGGTGGTCCGGCACGCGTCCGGTGACCAGCGTGTAGTGGTTGGGAAAGGTCAGCGAGGGAAACGAGGGCAACATGTACGTTGCCCGCGCGCCATCGCCGGCCAGTGCCAGCAGGTTGGGCGTGACACCGCGCTCCAGGTAATCGGGGCGGAAGGCGTCGATCGACACCAGCAGCACGGCGGGGCGGTCGGACGCGGCAGGGTGGGTGACGCAACTGGCGAGGACAAGTGTGGCGATCAGCGTGAAGATCGCGGCGCAGCGGGAAAACGTGGCGTTCATGGGGGAAAACGTAGGCTCACTATCGAACAATCCCCCCATGATGGCGGAGTCTCATGACCAATTCATCACGCAATCTCGTGCTGTCGATGCTTTTTCTTGCGATTCCGGTCGCGGCACTCGCCCAGACCCAGCCGGTGAAGCCCGCCGCTGCACCGCCGCCGCGCCCGCAGGCGGTGATCGCCACGCCCTCGCACACGGAGCAGTGGCAGCGCCAGGTGGATCGCCAGCAGTTGCAGAACGCACAGAACCAGAACGCCGTGCGCCAGCAACTGCAGCAGAACAACAGCACCATCCAGCGCAACAACACGACCGACCCGGCCATGCGCAACCAGATCGACAATGCGCAGCGCAGTCAGGACCAGTTCAATCGCGCTCGCCAGGACGCGGCGGACCGCCAGTACCAGAACGATTCGCTCAATCGCGGCAGTACAGCGCCGGCACGTACGGGTTCCGCCGGCCGCTGATCCGCTGCAAGCGGCGCCGATCCGCCCGGCCTGCGATTGCTGCGTCGCCGCTGGCGGGCAATGGCGTGGCACGCCCATAATCGGGATTCCCCGCATTCCGGAGTTTCCCGATGACGGCTGCCACGCGCATCGACACCACCCGCACCGTGCGCGCCCCGCGCGGCACCGACCTGACCTGCCGCAGCTGGCTCACCGAAGCCGCGTACCGCATGCTGCAGAACAATCTCGATCCCGAGGTGGCGGAAAACCCCGCCGAGCTGGTGGTCTACGGCGGTATCGGCCGCGCGGCGCGTAACTGGGAATGCTTCGACGCCATCCTGCGCAGCCTGCGCGAACTGGGCGACGATGAAACGCTGCTGGTGCAGTCGGGCAAGCCGGTCGGCGTGTTTCCCTCCCACGCGGACGCGCCGCGCGTGCTCATCGCCAATTCCAATCTCGTGCCGGCGTGGGCGAACTGGGAGCACTTCAACGAGCTGGATCGCAAGGGCCTGATGATGTACGGCCAGATGACGGCCGGCTCGTGGATCTACATCGGCTCGCAGGGCATCGTGCAGGGCACGTACGAGACCTTCGTGGAAATGGGCCGCCAGCACTACGGCGGCTCACTGAAAGGTCGCTGGATACTCACCGCCGGCCTGGGCGGCATGGGTGGCGCGCAGCCGCTGGCCGCGTCCCTGGCCGGTGCGTCCTCACTCTCCATCGAATGCCAGCAGAGCCGCATTGATTTCCGCCTTAAGACACGCTACGTCGACGAACAGGCCGCCGACCTGGACGATGCGCTGGCGCGGCTGGATCGCTACGCGAAAGAGGGGCGCGCCGTGTCGGTGGCCCTGCTGGGCAACGCCGCCGACGTGCTGCCCGAGATGGTTCGCCGTGGCGTGCGGCCGGATGCCGTGACCGACCAGACCAGTGCACACGATCCGGTCAACGGCTACCTGCCGTCCGGCTGGACGGTGGAACAATGGCTCGAGCGCCGACGCACGGACCCGGCCGGTACCGCCGCGGCTGCCAAGGCGTCCATGCGCGTGCACGTGGACGCCATGCTCGCCTTCCACCGGCAGGGCATACCGACCTTCGACTACGGCAACAACATCCGCCAGATGGCCAAGGATGAAGGGCTCACCGACGCGTTCGCGTTCCCCGGCTTCGTGCCCGCGTTCGTGCGTCCGCTGTTCTGTCGCGGCGTCGGCCCGTTCCGCTGGGTGGCCCTCTCCGGCGACCCGGAAGACATCTACAAGACCGATGCCAAGGTCAAGGAGCTGATCCCCGACGATCCGCACCTGCATCGTTGGCTGGACATGGCGCGCGAGCGGATCAGCTTCCAGGGGCTGCCGGCCCGCATTTGCTGGGTCGGCCTGGGCCAGCGGCATCGTCTGGCGCTGGCCTTCAACGAGATGGTCCGCAACGGCGAGCTGAAAGCGCCCGTGGTCATCGGACGCGATCATCTGGACTCCGGCTCGGTCGCCAGCCCCAACCGCGAGACCGAGGCCATGCGCGACGGCAGCGATGCGGTCAGCGACTGGCCGCTGCTCAACGCCATGCTGAACGTAGCCGGCGGCGCCACGTGGGTCAGCCTGCACCACGGCGGTGGCGTCGGCATGGGTTACAGCCAGCACAGCGGCGTGGTGATCGTGGCCGACGGCAGTGAAGCCGCCGACCGTCGGCTGGGCCGCGTGCTCTGGAACGACCCCGGCACCGGCGTGATGCGTCACGCGGACGCGGGCTACGCCGATGCCATCGACTGCGCCAGGGAGCAGGGCCTCAACCTGCCGATGCTGTAATCAGCGTCCGTTTGCCCACGAGGTCACGTACCGCTCCGGGTAGATCCGCTGCAGGGCCAGCACCTTGGGGCGGTCGTTGATCGCGATGTACATGGCATCCGGGTTCAGGCGCATGTAATCCTGGTGCTCGGCTTCGGCCAGGTAGAAGCCTTTCAGCGGGGTGACTTCCGTGACGATGCGGCTGGGGAACGCCTTGGCCGCGGTGAGCTGGGCGATGTAGGCATCGGCCAGCTTCTTCTGCTCCGGCGAGTTATAGAAAATGGCCGAGCGGTACTGCGTGCCGCTGTCGGGGCCCTGCCGGTTCAGCAGGGTCGGGTCCTGCGCCACCGAGAAGAACACCTGCAGCAGCTGGCCGTAGGTGACCTGGGTGGGGTCGTAGACCACCTTCACCGACTCGGCGTGGCCGGTATCGCCCTCGCTCACATCGTCGTAGTTGGCGTGCTGCGCGTCGCCGCCGGCATAGCCCGTGCGGACGCTCTTCACGCCCCGCACGTGCTGGAACACACCCTCCACGCCCCAGAAGCAGCCGCCGGCAAAAACGGCGGTGGCATCGCCCGAGGCCGGTGTGGCGTCCACGGTAGGCGCAGGCAGGCGCACGCCTTCATCACGCGCGGAGGCGGCCGAGCAGGCGGTGAGGGCGACGAGCAGGACGGGCAGCAGGGAACGACGAAACATGGCTTTTCTCCCGGTCGGCATGACCTGATACACCAGACCGGTGTACCCGCGAAAACCTGACAGGATGTGAAGCACTTCTTCACGTTCATGTACCTACAGAATCGGCCAGACGCGCCGTTAAGCACTCGATGCGCGTGACACGGTAGAGTCCGCCGCTCATTTGGCGACGCACCCGGCAGGGATCTCACGCGCGTCGAGAATACCGCTTGAGAAAGGAGGGATAACGTGGCGTATGACCTGGTAGAACGACGTGTCTTCGTGACCGATCTGGAGATCGGCATGTACGTCAGTCGCCTGGACTGCGACTGGTCCGATACCCCCTTCCCGTTGCAGGGCCTGCCCATCACGTCTCGTGAGGACATCGAATCGCTCAGCCGATTCTGTAAATACGTGTTCGTGGATACGCAGCGCCAGGTCACCCCCGATCGTTCGCTGCGGCCGCCCAGCGTGGTCGTCAAGCGCCCCGCCGTGATCCATCGGCCGGCGGCGGTCAGCCTGCGCCTTGTCAGCCGCCACGCCTATGCCGACACCGCGTCGTTCGACGACGAGATGCCGCGCGCCAAGGCGGCGTTCGATACCGTGGCCGATTTCGCGGTGCAGATGGTGGACGACCTGCGCCAGGGGCGCGTCGTGGAGCCGCAGGCCGTCGAGGACGCCGTGCGGCCCATGGTGGAAAGCGTGCTGCGCAGCGGCGATGCCTTCTTCTGGATCGAGAGCCTGCGCCGCCGCGACGGCTATACCTACCAGCACGCGATCGGTTGCAGCACGCTGGCCGCCGCCTTCGGCCGGCACATGGGCTTCGAAGGCGACGCCATCGTCAGCCTGGCCGCGGGCGGCCTGCTGATGGACGTGGGCAAGTCGCAGCTGCCCGAGGAACTGCTGAGCCGTGACGGCCCCTTGAACGACGACGAGTGGGACATCGCCCGGCAACATGTCGGCGAGGGTGTCGCCATCCTGGATCACTCGGGCGTGGTCGACAACGAGGTGCGCGACATGGTGGCGACGCATCACGAGCGCTTCGACGGCACCGGCTATCCCGCGGGCCTTGCCGGCACCGAGATCCCGCTGGCCGGGCGCATGGCGGCGATCATCGACACCTACCACGCAATGTCCACGCCGCGGCCCTACCGGGCGGCGGTGTCGCAGCACGTCGCGCTGCGCGAACTGTATGCCGGCCGCGACCGCGAGTTCCAGGGCGAGCTGGTGGAGCAGTTCCAGGCCTGCCTGGGCGTGTATCCGACGGGCACCCTGGTGGAGCTCAACACCGGCGAGGTGGCGATCGTGATGGTGCAAAACCAGTCGCGACGGCTGCAGCCGCGGGTGGCCATCCTGACGCGGCCGGACAAGACCCACCTCGACGATTTCCTGATCGTGGACCTCATGCGCCAGGTGGAGATCGTCCGCCGGGAAATCATGCGCACCCTGCCGCCCCATTCCCACGGCATCGACCCGCGGGAATATTTCACGGCATGAGCGAACGGTCTCACATCCTGCCGGCGGTGCAGGCCATTCTCGACCGGGTATCGGTGGACTCGGGCCCGTGCGCGGTGCTGATCGTGCGCCTGCAGGGCATGCGCGAGGCGCAGCTGCGCTTCGGCTACGACTTCGGCAGCGAGGTCATGCTGGCGTCCCGCGAGCGCATCGTGGACGCGGTGCGCCACGTGGATACCGTGTTCGTCGCCGGCGACGACACCTTCGTGGTGGTGCTGCCGATGGTGCGCAATCGCACGCACGCGTTGCTGGCCGCCACGCGTATCGTGGCCGCGTTCGAGAAGGCGCTGCTGCGCGGCGAGCGTCCCTGGCACGGACGCGCCGTGGTCGGCGTGGCCATCCATCCGGATCATGGCGTCACCGCCGAGTGGCTGTACCGCCGCGCCGAGCTGGCCCACGACGAAGCCTTGCGTGTCGGCGAAGCCTTCGCCATCTACAAACCGGACGTGACCCCCGTCGAGATCCTCTACGGCGAGCTGCGCGAGGACATCGAGGCCAACCGTTTGCAGGTTGCCTTCCAGCCGCTGCACGACCTGCGCACGGGCGAGATCAGCCGGGTGGAGTCGCTGGCGCGCTGGACCACCGCCGCCCAGGTGGTGGTGGGACCGAACGATTTCATCCCGTTCGCCGAGCGCAGCGACCTCATCGTGCCGCTGACCCGCTGGAGCCTCAACGCATCGCTACGCCATGCGGCGGCGCTGCATCGGGGCGGCTGCCCGATGGACGTGGCGATCAACCTGTCGCCGCGTGTGTTCGTCGAACAGGGCTTTGCCGAGCAGGTGCTGGGCGCCATCGAGATCTGGGGCGTACCGCCACAGTCGGTGATCGTGGAGATCACCGAAACGGCCCTGCTCACCGACATGGACATGAGCGTGCGCGTGCTGCGCCGCCTGCGCGACTGCGGCCTGCGCGTGGCCATCGACGACTTCGGCACCGGCTATGCGTCGTTCGCCTACCTGCGCCATTTCCCCGCGACCGAGCTTAAGATCGACCGCAGCTTCGTCGACGCCATGCGTGGCGACGGCCGCACCGAACTGCTGGTGCAGGCCATGATCGACGTGGCGCACCGCCTCGGCCTGGAAGCCATTGCCGAAGGCGTCGAAGACGAACTCACCCTGCGCCGCCTGGTCGAGATGGACTGCGACCTCGTGCAGGGCTACCACATCGGCCGCCCCATGCCCGCCGAAGCCTTCGTCCAGGAACGCCTCGCCGCCGCCGCGATGGTCTGACGCCCTCGCGACGGCCTACCGTGCCGCCGCCTATCGTGATCCCGTCGCGACTGCCTACCGCGCCGTTGTAGGAGCCCGCCCTGCAGGCGACCCCAACGCGCGATATCGCCTATCCAGCGCCTCGACCTCCGCGTCCAGTGCCCCCTCATCCCCCTCGTTGACCACCACATCGTCGGCGATCGCCAGGCGGTCCTCCCGCCGTGCCTGCGCCGCGATCATCTTCCGCGCCAGCGCCTCGTCGATGCCGTCGCGCCGGACCAGCCGCGCGATCCGTGTCGCTTCCGACGCATCCACCACCAGCACGCGATTCACCCAGTCGTAGTGCACCCGGTTCTCAACCAGCAGCGGAATGGACAGGATGCAGTACGGCCCGGTGTCGGCGGCCGCAGCCGCCCGCAGCCAGGCACGGATGCGCGGGTGCAGGATGCCTTCCAGTGTCGCCCGGGCCGAGGGATCGTCGAACACCCGATGGCGCATCGCCGCACGATCCAGGCGGCCGTCCCGATCGAGCGCGCGGGCACCGAAGACACGCGTCACCTCGGCTAGTGCGGGCGAGCCCGGCTCCACCACGGCGCGAGCCGCCACGTCGGCGTCGTAGGCATGAATCCCGCGTGCCTCGAAGCGACGCTCGACGGCGCTCTTGCCGGAGGCGATGCCGCCGGTGAGTGCGACCACGAAGCCGCTCATCGCAGGCCCGTGGCGCTCAGGTAGGCTCCGAGCAAGCGGTCGCCCAGCAGCAACCAGACCCAGCCGGCCGCCGCGATGTAGGGGCCGAAGGGGATCGGCGCCTCGCGCCCGTGGCGTCGCAGCAGGATCAACGCACCGCCCACCAGGGCACCGATGAGGGACGACAACATGATGATGGGCAGCAGGGACAACGGGCCCATCCAGGCACCCAGCGCAGCCAATAGCTTGAAGTCGCCATGGCCCATGCCTTCCTTGCCGGTCAGCAGCTTGAACAGCCAGTAGACGCTCCACAGGCTGAGGTAGCCGAGCAGGGCGGCGAGGATGGCCGAGGTGGGTGCGACAGGCAGCGGCTGCCAGGCCGGCACCAGGCACAAGGCGAGGCCGATCCACAGCAGCGGGTAATTCAGCTCATCCGGCAGCAGTTGGGTGCGTGCGTCGATACCGGACAAGGCGATGAGGAAATAGGTCAGTACCAGGCCGGCCGCCGCGCCGGGCGTGGGCCCGAACCGCCAGACCACCGCGGCGCTGGCCAGCCCGGCCAGCAGTTCGACCAGGGGATACTGGATGGAGATCGGTTCGCGGCAGAAACGGCAGCGCCCGCGCAACAGCAGCCAGCCCAGCAGCGGGATGTTGTCGCGCGCGGCCAGCGGATGCTTGCAGCGCGGGCAGTGCGACGACTCCACCACCACGCCGGGCGGCAGCGGCTCGTCCACCGTGTCCAGTTCCAGCACCTCGCGCGCCTGCCGGCGCCACTCGGCCTGCATGCGTGCGGGCACGCGCAGGATCACCACATTGAGGAAACTGCCGACCAGCAGGCCGAAGACGCCGGCAAGGCCGATCCAGAGAGCGAGGGGCATGTCGGGCATGGAAGATCCGTGGTCAAGAAAAAACCCTCCGCCCGCGAGGGCGAAGGGTTCCTATTGTGCATGGCGCGGCGGTGGCGTGGTCAGACTGTGCCGGCGAGCTTGAAGATCGGCAGGTACAGGGAAATGACCATGCCGCCGACGAGGACGCCGAGGATCACCATGATGAACGGCTCGAGCAGGCTGCTGAGGGTGTCCACCGCGGTGTTTACCTCTTCCTCGTAGAACTCCGCCACCTTGAACAGCATGGAATCCAGCGAGCCGGATTCCTCGCCGATGGCGGTCATCTGCACCACCATGTTCGGGAACAGGTTGGTCTGGCGCATGGCCAGCTGTAACTGGTGGCCGACGGCGATGTCGTCGCGCATCTGCTTCACCGCGTTGCCGTAGACCACGCTACCGGTGGCGCCCGACACCGCGTCCAGCGCCTCCACCAGCGGGACGCCGGCGTGGAAGGTGACACCCAGCGTACGCGCGAAGCGGGCAATCGCCGACTTGTGCAAGAGATCGCCGATGACCGGGATCTTCAGCGAGAACCGATCCAGGAAGTGGGCGAACTTCTGCGAGCGGTTCTTGGCGAAGATGAGCGCCGCGACGGAGCCGACGATACCGCCGATCACCAGCCACCAGTACGACTGCATGAACTTGGATGCCGAGACGACGAACTGCGTCGGCGCGGGCAGCTCGGCCTTGGCCTCGGCGAAGGTCTGCTGGAACACCGGTACCACGAACAGCAGCAGGATCATCGACACCAGCAGGGCCACCACCAGCACCATGATCGGGTAGAAGAGGGCCTTCTTGATCTTCTTCTTGATGCCCTCCATCCGCTCCTTGTAGGTGGCCACCGTGTCGAGCACGGTGTCGAGCACACCGGCGGATTCACCGGCGTGGACCAGGTTGCGGTAGAGCTCGTCGAACTGGACCGGGTAACGACCCAGGGCCTCGTGCAGCGACGCACCGCCCTCGATGTCGGTCTTGACGTCGATCAGCATGTTCTTGAAGCGGACGTTCTTCTGGCCCTGCGCGATGATGTCGAAGGCCTGCACCATGGGCACGCCCGAGGCCATCATCGTGGCGATCTGGCGGCTGAAGATGGCCACGTCCTGCGGCTTCACCTTCTTGCCCGAGCCGCCGAACATCGGCTTGGTCCGCTCGCGTACCTGCTGGGGGTTCATGCCCTGGCGGCGCAGCTCCGCCTTGACGAGGGAGGCGTTCTTCGCCTGCATCTCGCCCTTCATGCGCTTGCCGCGCTTGTCCAGCGCGATCCAGTCGTACATGACGAGCGCGCTTACGGTGGCTCGCGCGGCGCCCATGGCGCGCGCATTCTTGCTGGCGGTGGCGATAGCCATGACGCGGTGTTCCCCCCGGGGTTGATGCTTCAGGTGGCCGCCGCCGTGCGGTCGGCCCCTGCTCTTATTCTAGTTTGAACGGAGCGCCGGGTGGGTTTCTGCCATCTGACGCACTTCTTTACCGGTCTCGTCGGCTGACGAGACCGTCAGTCCTTGGTGACGCGGTTGATCTCGGCCAGGCTGGTGACGCCGTTGCGGACCTTGAGCAGCGCGGAGGCGCGCAGGTCGTTGATGCCGGCCTTCTTCGCCACGTCGGCGATCTGCATGGCGTTGCCGCCCTCCAGGATGATCTGCTGGATATCCTCGACCAGCGGCATGACCTGATAGATGCCCACGCGGCCCTTGTAGCCCTCGTTGCAGCTATCGCAGCCGACGGCCTCGTAGATGGTGATCCCGGCGTCGATCTCTGCCTGGGTGAAGCCTTCGGCCAGCAGGGCCGCCGGGGGTAGCTGGATCGGTCGCTTGCAGTCGTGCAGCCGGCGGGCCAGGCGCTGGGCGATGATCAGGGTGACCGACGAAATGATGTTGTAGGGCGCGATGCCCATGTTCATCAGGCGCGCGATGGTCTGCGGCGCGTCGTTGGTGTGCAGGGTGGACAGCACCATGTGGCCGGTCTGCGCGGCCTTGACCGCGATCTCCGCGGTTTCCAGGTCGCGGATCTCGCCGACCATGATGACGTCCGGATCCTGGCGCAGGAAGGAGCGCAGGGCGGCGGCGAAGGTCATGCCGCGCTTGACGTTCTGCTGGACCTGATTGATGCCCTCGACGCGGATTTCGACCGGGTCTTCCACCGTGGAGATATTGCGGCCCTCGGTGTTGAGGATGTTCAGCGCGGTGTACAGCGACACCGTCTTGCCCGAGCCGGTCGGGCCGGTGACCAGCACCATGCCATAGGGTTTCTCGATGGCGTTCAGGTAGAGGTTTTTCTGGACCTCCTCGTAACCCAGCTTGTCGATGCCCAGCTTGGCCGAGGAGCCGTCCAGGATACGCAGCACGATCTTCTCGCCGAACAGCGTGGGCAGCGTGCTGACACGGAAGTCGATGGCGCGGGTCTTGGTCAGGTTGAGCTTGATCCGGCCGTCCTGCGGCACGCGGCGCTCCGCGATGTCCAGGCCGCTCATGACCTTAAGGCGCGAGGCGATGCGGTTGCCCAGCTTGTTGGGCGCCGTGGCGACGATGCGCAGGATGCCGTCCATGCGCAGGCGCACGCGGTAGATGGCTTCGAAGGGCTCGAAGTGGATATCCGAGGCGCCGCGCTTGATCGCGTCGACCAGCACCTTGTTCACGAACTTGACGATGGGCGCGTCGTCGTTGGCGTTGGCATCGATGCCGGTGGTGACGTCGCCTTCCTCGTCGCTGCCTTCCAGGGCCAGCTCGTCCAGGCCGCCGTCCTCGAAGGCCGGCACCGAGTTGTTCATGGCCGCCAGCGCGGTGTCGATCACCCGGCGCAGCTGCCCGCGCTCGACCAGCACGGGCTCGACCATGTGGTTGGAGTGGAACTTGATCTCGTCCAGTGCGTGGGACTGCATCGGGTCGGCGATGCCCACGAACAGGCGCTTGCCGCGCTTGAACAGCGGCAGCGCCTGGTGCTTGGTGATCAGCGCCTCGGTGACCAGGTCCAGGGGCATGTTGGCCGTGGCCATGGCGCCGATGTCCATCAGTGGCATGCCGAACTCGGCGGACGCCACCTGGGAGAGCTTGGCGCTCTCGACCAGGTGGTGGTCGACCAGCCAGGCGGACAGCGACGATCGCTTCTCGGCGGCATCCTGCACCGCCTTGCGGACGTCGGCCTCGGCCATGACACCCTCATTGACGAGGCGCCGGGCCATGCCGGTAAGTCCCGCCAGCATGGGGGAGTGCATTTGTGAAGCCATGTAGGGTCCCGTCTTCCCCGAGATATGCGCCTGAATCTACTCTAGATTGTGGGTTTGGTCACCTCCGCGGATGTGAAGTCGCGTGCCCTCCGGCAAGCGCACGACCGGCGTCGGGCCCTCGTTTCGATGCAGGGATATCCCTTATGATTCAACGACCAAAGGGGAGTTCTCTTGAGCCGTATAAGTATCATCCTGCCTGCAAAGAACGAGGCGGCCGCACTGAAAGACCTGTTGCCGCGCCTGACGGCTGCCCAGCCGGGGGCGGAGATCATCGTGGTGGACGACGGGTCGACGGATGAGACGCGTGCGGTGTGTGCGGCGGCGGGGGTTGTGTGCCTGTCGTCGCCGTATTCGATGGGGAATGGGGCGGCGATCAAGCGGGGGGCAAGGGCGGCGTCTGGGGATATCCTCGTGTTTATGGATGGGGATGGGCAGCATGATCCTGCGGATGTGGCGCGCTTGCTTGCGCGCCTTGAGCAGGGGTATGACATGGTGGTTGGCGCGCGCGACTGGGAGAGTCAGGCGGGCGTAGGGCGCGGTGTAGCCAATACGGTGTACAACTGGCTCGCAAGCAGGATGACTGGTCAGACGGTGGCCGATCTCACATCAGGCTTCCGGGTCGCCAGGGCGAGCCGGTTCCGTGAATTCATGCACCTGCTTCCCAACGGCTTCTCGTATCCCACGACGAGCACGATGGCGTTTTTTCGGAGTGCCTACGGCGTTGCCTACGAGCCGATCAAGGCGGCACAGAGAATCGGCAAGAGCCACATCAAGCCGATCAAGGACGGCGTGCGTTTCCTGCTGATTATCTTCAAGATCGCCACGTTGTATTCGCCACTCAAACTCTTCGTGCCCGTAAGCGCCGCGTTTTTTATGCTCGGTTGCGCCAATTACGCGTTTACATACCTGAGCTACGGACGTCTTACCAACGGCAGTGCGCTTATGTGGAGCGCTTCGGTCATCGTTTTTCTTATCGGCCTGATCTCCGAGCAGATTACGGCGCTGACGTACCGGCGCACGGACTGATCCGTGACAGTGGCGAATGAACACGGCGCGGCCTCTGGTAAGCCGACGGTCCTTGTGCTCGCATCCACCTATCCACGCTGGGGAAACGATCACGAGCCCGCATTCGTACACGAGCTATGCCGACGCCTGACCGATCGGTTCCAGGTCATCGCCGTCGTGCCGGACGCACCGGGCGCGGAGCCGTCAGGACGTCTGGATGGCGTCGACGTGATGCGATATCGGTATGCGCCGCGCCGTCTTCAAACCCTCGTCAACGATGGTGGCATTGCAACCAACCTCCGGCGGTCGCGCTGGAAGTGGCTGCTGGTTCCCTCTTTCGTGTTCATGCAGTACGTTGCCGCCCGGCGCGTCATGCGGCGCCGTGTTGTCGATGTCGTCCACGCTCACTGGCTGATCTCCCCCGGCGTGGTTGCGCGTGCCGCGTCTGGCCGCAGGCCGTATGTTGTCACGTCCCACGGCGGCGACCTGTTTGGCTTCCGGCCGGCGCCGTTCCGCGCGTTGAAGCGTTGGGTAGCGGCCAACGCAGTCGCCATGTCGGTCGTCAGTGAGGCGATGCGCCACGAGGTCGGATCGCTTCGCCTGCCAGTGTCTCGGGTGGAGGTCATACCCATGGGCGTCGACATCGAAGGGCGATTCGCAAGTGGCCCCGTCTCGGATCGTTCTGCGTCGGAGCTCCTGTTTGTCGGCCGCCTTGTCGCTAAGAAAGGCCTGCGATATCTCATCGAAGCCATGCCCGCCATCGTCCACGCACGGCCGGACGTCATTCTTCGCGTGGTGGGATTCGGTCCTGAACAGGAATCGCTGGAAGCGCTTTCCCGGCAGTTGGGCATGGCATCGCATGTGGTGTTCGCGGGAGCGATGTCGCAGTCCGCGCTGCCGGCGATGTATCGTCGCGCCGCCCTCTTTGTCGCGCCATTCGTGCGCGACTCGTCCGGTGATCAGGAGGGGCTGCCGGTCGCCTTGATGGAGGCGGTGGCCATGGGATGCCCATTCGTTGTTGGTGAGGTTGCCGGTCTGGATGACCTGCTTGGCCCAGAGGCACGTCCCTACCGAGTTGACCCCGCAGCACCGGGGGTGCTTACAACCACTATCCTTGCTTGTCTGGCGGATCCTTCGCGAAGCGCTGCGGTTGCGGCAGCGGCTAAGGTGCGAGCGGCGTCTGTCGTTGACTGGAACGTGATCGCCGCGCGTTACGCGAGTCTGCTGGCCGATGCCCTTGCAGGAAGCCGTCCATGAAGGCGCTCGTCTGCGGCGGGGCCGGCTACATCGGTTCGCACATGGTGCGGGCTTTGCGGAAGGGTGGTCACGATGTCCTTGTTTACGACAATCTCGTGACGGGTCACCGTGAGGCCGTAGGCGATACGCCGCTGATCGAAGCGAGCCTACTAGACACCTCCGCGTTGCTACAGGCCATCCAGACATGGCGGCCGGATGTGGTTTTTCACTTCGCGGCGTTCTCGATCGTCCGCGATTCGGTAGCCGACCCTATTGGCTACTACCGGAATAACGTCGGTGGCACCATCGCGCTTCTCGATGCGATGCGTCGTGCCGACGTGGGACGCATCGTTTTCTCATCAACCGCTGCCGTTTACGGAGTGCCGTCTTCGGTGCGCCTCAGCGAGAATGCCGCACTGTCGCCTATCAATCCTTACGGTTCGAGCAAGCTTGTGGTCGAACGTCTGCTCGGCGAAGCGGCAACGGCGTACGGCTTGCGCTCGGTGTCCTTGCGGTACTTCAACGCCGCGGGTGCGGATCCGGACGGCGGCATTGGCGAGTCTCACGAGCCAGAGACGCATCTGATACCGAACGTGCTTCGCTCCGCCGAGGGCCAGTCGACGCTACAGGTGTTCGGAAATGACTACGATACGCCGGACGGAACGTGTATTCGAGATTATGTCCACGTCAACGATCTGGCGCGTGCACACCTGTTGGCAGCGGAATACCTGCGTGTTAACGGAGGCGCGCATAGCTTCAACCTTGGCACAGGCAGCGGTTGCTCGGTGATGGAGATCATCGACGCCGTGCAGCGGGTTACCGGGCGCGTCGTTCCTTTTCAGATTGTGCCGCGTAGGCAGGGCGACCCCGCCCGGCTGGTCGCGATGGCTGACCGTGCTTACCAGGAACTGGGTTGGTCGCCCGCTCTCAGCGACGTAGACCATCTTGTGGACTCCGCCTGGGCATGGCAACGAAATCGACTTTACTGAGCGACGATAATGGCGAAGAAGCAACCGAAGCTCGTCCTGCGAGAAGCCTGCATTGCGGACGTGTCCAAAACGTGGCCGAGCGGCCGATTCTTCGAGGCGGGCGCCGGCACCGGTCATATGTCTTCTATCTTCCTTGCGCGTGGGTTTACCGGGGTTGCGCATGACCTGGGGGACAGCAGCCGCCTTGAAATGCGCCACCGATTTGCCGATCGCGGCGCGCACATGCGGATCGTGGATCGAATCGACGAGATCGAAGACGATTCCATGGATTACCTATTGGCGTTCGAAGTGCTAGAGCACATTGACAACGATCGCGAGGTTCTTCAAGGCTGGGCAAAAAAGCTTCGTCCAGGCGGGCGCATTCTCGTGTCTGTGCCAGCGCATCAACGTAAATTCGGACGTTCCGATGCGATGGTCGGGCACGTTCGCCGATATGAACGGAGCGAGATGCGGGCTTTGCTCGAAGCCAGTGACTTTACTGACATTCACCTGATCAACTACGGCTGGCCCGTCACCGAACTGACCCGACGGGTTTCCAATCGGCTGATCGACGGAAGGGAGGACGATTTTGCCGGCCTTTCCGCAAAAGAACGTAGTGTGCGCAGCGCACAGGCCAAGCCGCGCGTCATCGATCGCGTGCTGCGCGTCGTGGGCGGAAACGTCTTCATTCCGTTTACGTGGCTACAGCGATTGTTCTATCGATTCGACCTTGGCGACGGCATCGTCGCATGGGCCCGGCGTCGCTAGGTTTTTGTTTTCACCAAACGTGAAATGAGCGGCGCCAGGCGCCCCATCACGGCGGACCAGTCATCGATCGGGATATCCACGACATCGGGCCGCTCGATCTGCTCCCGTATACGCGTGGCCAACGACGCGGGGCTTCCGGGGCGGTAGAGGAGTCCCGGATGGTTGTCGAGGAGGTCGCTCATCGCACCGACATCAGACGCTACAACGGTCGTTCCGGTCGCCAGGATCTCGTAAGCTTTCTGCGGAAAACAGTAGCGGCCGAACGGCGTGTCCAGGACGCAAACCGTGGCGACATCTAGCGCGCTGAACAACACTGCGATGCGATCGTGCGGCTGCTGACCGAGATAGTGAACCCGTGGACCGGTGGGGAGGTCGATGCTGCCGTCCAGGGGGCCCGCAAGTACGAGGTGAAAGCGAGGGTCCTCCCGTAACAGTGCCCAGGCGTCGAACAGCTCGCCGATGCCCTTGCTCCGATGCAGGCCGCCGGCCGTCCCAATGAGGATGGCGTCGGCCGGGAGGCCCAGCTCGGCACGGCTCGCCGCTTTATCATGCGGCCGGAAGACAGTCTTGTCGATAGTGCTCGGTACAGGCTCGACGCGGCCGTGGGGGCGATACGTCTCCGCTACATAGCAGGCTAGCGCGGTGCTCGTGGTGGTCACCAGATCGGCTGACTTCGTCGCACGACGGAGCGCGCCGACCATGCCGGGCAGCCGAGCTTGCCCGAATGCTTCGAAGTTGTCGTAAAGGTCGACGACGAGGGGTGTTTTCAGGCGATTCGCAAGATTAGCGGCAAGGACGATATTAGGGATGTCGGACGCGCCTACAACCACGTCCGGCATGAACGCCCGAAGATCGGAAAGCACTCTCACCGGGTAGGCCAGTAGCCCGGTGACCCAGGGAAAGCGCAATCCGCGCGCCTGGAAACGCAAGCGACCCGGTCCCGCGGCATGTTCCCAGATGCCATCGGTCTGGCCTTGATAGCCGACGCACTCAACCAAGACGTCGTGACCCAACAGCGCGAGCTGTCGAGGAAACTCATAGAGACGGGCGTAGCGGTCGTCGATGACGTCCTTGCCCATGTAACGACGCTTGCAAAGGAAGGCGATGCGCACGGGTCAGCCGATAAGGGAGCGGGCGGCCGTGAGAGCGGCGCCAACGACCTGGTCCATGTTGTAGTAGCGATATTGGGCCAGGCGACCCACGAAGGTGACGTCTTCTTCCTCTTTCGCAAGTGCTTCGTAACGCTTGAAGAGCGCTTCGTTCTCGTTACTGGGCACGGGATAGTAAGGGTCGCCTTCCGCCTCTGGATACTCGCGGACGATGGATGTCCCCGCGTGCTCCTGACCCGTCAGGTGCTTGAATTCGGTAATGCGCGTATAGGCGTGGTCGTTCGGATAGTTGACCGTGCCGACCGCCTGGAACCGTGAAACGTTCGGAAAGAACTCGTGTTCGAACCGCAGCGAGCGATAGGGGAGGCGGCCGTGCCGGTACTCGAAGTAGGCATCGACGGGGCCGGTGTAAACGACATGGTCGGCAGCCACTCGCTCGCGGACCGCCGAGAACTCGACGCCGAGTTCAATCGTGATCGACGGATGGTCGAGCATTCGCTCGAACATTCGCGTATATCCGTCTGCTGGCATGGCCTGGAAGGTGTCGGTAAAGTAGCGGTCGTCACTGTTCGTACGGACCGGGATGCGGGCAGCCACGCCGGCCTTCAGTTCCGACGGATCCATTCCCCACTGCTTGCGCGTGTAGTTGAGGAAGAACTTCTCGTACAGGTCACGACCGACGCTGTTCAGGACGACGTCTTTGCTGGTGGCGACCGGGTCGCGCGGTTCGCGCACGCGTTCGAAGAATGCAGCCGCACCGGCCTCGTCCAGCTCCAGGCCGTACAACCGGTTGAGCGTGTCGCGATTGATCGGAAATGGGTACGCGACACCGTCGACGACGCCGAGGACGCGGTGCTCATAGGGGCGCCACTCCGTAAATCGCGACAGATACTCCGCAATGCGTGCGCCGTTGGTATGGAAGATGTGCGGTCCGTAACGATGAACCAGGATGCCGTGACTGTCGTATTCGTCATAAGCGTTGCCAGCCACATGCGGGCGACGATCGACGATATGTACGGTATGGCCGGCATCAGCCAGTTCGCGCGCGACGACAGACCCGGCGAAACCCGCTCCAGCGATCAGAAACTTCATCGTCTTTGTATCTCGGGTCACGGATTGATGTTCCATTGTTTGTGCCGCGCGCCTTTGCGTCCGCGCAGGCCGTCCAACGTACCTGCCAGGAACGCCCAAGTTTGGCGGCCCCGGTGCTTCTCATTGATCATGCAGGCCGCCCATCGCATGACAGTACCCGGGATCGTTTCAGTATAAAGGCGTCCACCGTAGTACTCGCGGGCGATCAATAGCCTGTTTCGTGTGTCGTAATAACGTTTCCATGGTGCCAGTCGCAAGCAAGCAAGGCGTCTGCCTAGTGCCCAGGCGTGGTAGACCTCGGCGCGCGGATGTTCGATCCGACTGTCGCCGATGGCAAATATCTGTGCGCCGGCACGCCGCGCACGCATGCAGTACTCGACGTCATCGGCGGCAATGAAGTAGCCCGCATCCGGCAGCCCGATCCGGCGGACCAGCTCGCGATGCACCATCAGTCCAAGGAACGGCAGGAACCGAACCGGGGCCACGTCGCGGAGGTCGGCCGTCAGGGCGACATCGCGCGGGGGATCTTCGTCGACGACCGTGAGGATCCAAGATGTTTCGTGGCCACGGACGGCAACGGACCCATAGACCTGGGAAGGATCCGTGGCGTGTCGCGCCAGTGCCTCGAGTGCGCCTGGGTGGGGCTCCGCGTCGTCATCCATGATCCATACCCAGTCATAGCCGGCTTCGGTCGCCAGGCGCATGCCTTCGGAGAATCCGCCTGCGCCGCCCGTATTGGAAGCGAGACGATGGTAGTGCACTTGCGGATATGCTTCGGCGAGCGCGTGCATCCGGGAGCCGGTGTCGTCCGTCGACGCATTGTCGATGACCCATACCCGGTCCGGAGCGGCGGTTTGCGAGAGCATCGCCGCAACACAGCGCTCCAGCAGCGCGGCACGGTTGAAGGTGACGATAACCGCGCATACGCTCATGTGTCACTCCATGCGTCGCGTCCGAAGCTGGCGGGATCGATCGCCGCGAATTCAGGAAGAAAAGCCATCATGGCGCGTTCCTGGGGATAGAAGGAAAAATGGCCGGCGAAGACATTCGTCAGGTAGAACATGGGCCGCGATGCGAGCATGCACGCCGCACAGATGCCTGTCTCGTCGACGCCGAGGACGCCCTGGCGCCAGGCCGACGTAAAACCACCGAAAGCCTGCCAGAAGTCGCGTTCGAAATAGATGGCGCCGATGCTGAAACGTGTACCTATCATCCTTGCATGTTCAAGGGGAGTGGTGCCGCTGCCGGAAACCCGTGCCGCAACGTCGTCTAAAGGAAGGCTTCGGCGCCACAGCCATTCGGCCGCTTTTGGATCGTAATGGGCATGCACGCCGTCGCTCGCCTGGCGAATCTCCCCAAACGTGTCGCGATACGCGTGTGTCGCCTCGATTTTCTCGAGAAATCCAGCATAGGAAACGCCGTTGACGTTGAGCATGGGCGCGCAGAAACCTGGGCGGTGCAGCCCTTGGTCGGCCAGGGCGTCATACCCCTTGATCAGGTCGTCGAAGAAGCCCCGGGCCACGAAAACGTCTTCGTCCAGCTTGAACCAGCGTGTGGCCGCTGGATGGGCATCGATGACCTTGTTGAGGGCAAGTCCGGTCTTGTTCGCGGACGTCGTGAGATAGGTCCACCCATAGGCCTTGCACAACTCGGCGAGTTCGGGCACATGCTTGCCCGCCGTGGTAACGCAGACCTCGGCGTAAGGCGGGGCGTACTTACGGATGCGAGCCAGTGTCAATGGCCAGAGTGACGGCTTATAGCCGGCCAGAATGACAATGCCGACGTCGAGCCCCTTGGGGTCGCCTTGTAAATGAAAGCTGCCGTGATGGTCGCGCCACCTGCGGAGAGTTGACTCGATACCCGCGAAAAGCTCCTGCGTGGCACGGGATGCGGCACCACGCCAGCCGTAGTTGCCGACGCTTCGCTTCAGTTTCGACGTGAAAGACGCCTTCATGCACTTTTTCTCAGTCGGTTGACTACAACGCCGAGTGCCACGGTCACCAGGCATTCGATGCCGACGTAGGCCCAGGCTCCGCCGATGGCCCCGTAATAACGGCCAGCAAACATGAATGAGATCACATGAGCCGGGGCGGCGGCGACCGTGATGACGGTGACGAACCGCTCCTTCCCCCTGGCTATCAAGTATTGCACGGCGAGCAGGTTGCCCGCTGTAATGATGGCCACGTTGGCGGACAGGATCTGGGTGGTCGAGATCGCACCCAGGAAGGCACTTCCGCTCAGCAAACGCACAGCCAGCGGTGCAAGAACCACCAGGCCGATGAAGATGGCAACGCTGACGGCAAGCGTAGCGACGGCAGCGCGCCACAGGTTCTTCCGCGTTACCTGGGAGCTACGCTCGCCTTCTGCCGCGTAGGGGTACATGGCAACCAGGACGGGTTGGACCGCATTTTTGGCCGCGCGCACAATGCGCTCGCCCAAGGCGTAGTCGGCTACTTGGGTCGACGATGTCACCAGTCCAAGGAGGAATGGGTTGAACGATGAATAGACTCCCGCACTCAGGGAAACCATGAAGAGTGGGAAGCCTTCGCGGAACCGTGCCAGAACATCACGCGGATCGAAATAGGGACGTCCAGGGCTCAATTTCAGATATTGATACAGCAGTAGGACGATGGCAGCCAGCAAGGGCATGCCGAGCTGTATGAGCGCCGCGTGGTTGAAATCGGCAGGTGTCCTGACGAACGCGAACATGGCCAGGAGCGAGGCGAATGATGTTCCTGCGCTTACAGCCGCGACCGCGACCGTCTGGCGGATGGCAATGTAGTACCAGGCAGGCGACAGGGCCGCGCCCAGAACGGGCAGCCAGGTTGCAAAAACCAGAAGCATCGTCGCCCTGGCCGGGATGGCGGATGCCGTGGCGGCGAGCATGATCGTCGCCGGAAGCAGAAGCAGCAACTTGGCCCAGGTGGTCGACCAAAAGATGGACGACCTTCGCTCGCTTGATTCGGTCTGGTTCACGGCCCGAATGGACGAATATCCAAACCCGTACTCGACGAAGAGCGTCAGCAACGCTGCGAGCGCTTGCCAGAATGACAGTGTCCCATAGCGGTCCGGCCCGATCGCGCGCGTGACAATAGGAAGAACGAGAAGAGGAAATACGTATTGCATGCCCTGGATGGCGTAAAGGGCCAATACGTTTGATGCGATCCTCCGGCGGCTCACGGTCATTTTCCTAGAAGGTTGTCTAAGGCTGCGATGTCGCCGTCCAAGGCGCCTCCAACATTCATCGCCGCGAGCTGGCGCCGCTGAGTCCTGGCGTCGTCAACGCTGCCTAAAGCTACAAGCATGCGTATAAGTGTCAGTCTATATGCTGGCTCCCCGGGTTTTCCGGCGACCGCTTCCTTCAACATACGCACCGCGAGCTTCCGGTCGCCCAGCTGGTTCCAGGCGAAATCACCGTAGTTTGCGACCAGTCGCGGGCTCCGTTCCGGATGAGACAGTGCCGCGAGGTACACCCTTTCCATCGCCTGAATCGGTAGCTGGCATTGATGTGTCTGGTCACACTGTGCCAAGGCAGAAAGGGCACTCTCATCCTGTACCGTGACTTTATTGGCGCGCAGCTTTTGCTCCATCGAATCCCACCAGACCGCCTCAATCGGACGATGCATGCGTGAGTTGAAGAATATCAACGCCTGTTCCGGTAGGACTCCTGCGTTCGGCAGGCCCATGGCGCGCTCAAGTGGAGCGTATGCAAGCGTGCTGAACGGGGATGCCGGGTCATAGCGCGACACGATGATGTAAGTGCGACCCAGCTCATACTGGGCACGTGGCGAGTCGGGTGCGCGAGATGCCAGTTCTCGGGCGAGGCTGAGCGGCGAATTCCACGCAAGGGAGGTGAGTGCCGTCATGCCTGCCCAGAATACGAGCAGCGCCATAGCCGCGGCAGGTCCGATCATACGAAGTAGACGGCTCCGAGTCGGGCTTTCAACGAAAACCTTCGGTTGCGCAAGTGGTGGGACGATGGCGAGCAGGACGCCAAAACTGGCGAAATAATTGCGGTGTTCATACACCAACTCAAGCGGCAATATTGTGCCCGTTAGCAAATGCGCCGCGAGGTAGAGCGCGCCGCCCAGCGTGACCAAGGGCCAGCGATTCCGCGCGAGCCATGTGCCTGACGCGACTGCCGCGATGCCTATCACGCTGGGTAGCGTCGTCCATGGCGAAAGCCATCCGCGCGAAATGACCAGATCATCGTGGTAGAACGAGAGCGCGTTGGAACTGGGCAGGATCGTCCAGGCAAGGTAATCCAAGACTACACGCGCTTCCGTAAGCAGCCGGGTCGACATCGTGAAGTCCCGGGTAGACCAGCCCGATGGACTCAGCAGGCTAGGCAGTAGCCATGCCAGACCCAGTATCATCGGCAGCCAGAGAATCACTCCAAAGGTGGCCAGCACTCGGCGATCTGCCCGTCCGCCTGTTGCTTTGTCGGTCGACCCCGACTTGAATCGGAAAAGAACGGCGTCACCGACAAATGCATAGAGGGGTAGCATCACGGCCGTCTCCTTAGCAAGGAGACCAAGCAAGCTAGGTATCGCAATCCAGGCAATGGCGGTAAGCAGCAGGCTATTGGATGGGGTCGCCTGCATGGCCTTCCGTGATCGCAGGTAACCGAATAAACCCAGGAGTACAAAGACGTTTGCCATGCTTTCCATGCGCTGCACGACGTAAAGCACTGCCGTGAGGTTGATGGGGAGCAGCATCCATGCGCCGGCTACGCAAGCTGCGCTGATATCACCTTCACTCGAATCGGCGACGCCACGTTTTTCAAGGGCGATTCGAGTGATCAGGCGAGCGCAAAGAAACGTGAGCAAGCCGTTCAGCAGATGGATCACCACATTGGTGATCTTCATCGGCAAAGGGTCCGTGCCGGACACGAGGAAATTGGCAGCAAAACTTAACGATGCGAGGGGTCGTTTGAACTCACTTGAAGGCGATGAAAGAGCGCTTCGTACCAGTGACGGCAAACTGGCATCCGCAGGCTGCACCCCGGGGTTGTCCACGATGTTGGGGAAGTCGTCGAACATAAAACCGCCGTGTACGCCGGCTGCGTAAACCATAACCGTGATGGCCATAAATGCGGCAAAGGTTAGCCATCCGGTCGTTGTACGTCCGAGCACGAGCTTCATTTGGGCTTTCCTGCGTCACGCGCCAGGGTTTCGGACAGGTGGCTAATTTCGTTCTCCCAGTAGTGCTGTTTCGCGAGAACCATGTCGTGGATCCAAGGCATTCCGTCCGACGGCTTGTGCCTGGGCGTACTAGGTAGTTGCGAAAAGTATTGTAAGTGGGAGAGCCCTAGGTCGGGGCGGCCTGCCGATCCTAGAATCGCCGCCTGGCTGAGGGCGGTCGCAGGGTTTGGATCCTGGATCAGTGACTGCCTGAAATAAACGGCAGCTTGTTTGGGGTCGCTGCTTGCTATGGCAGCCAAGCCACGTACATGGTCGATATCTTGCCGTCGGCCGGCAATGGCGCTGATTCTAGGATTGGTGGACGCGCTGTCGAGGATGCGATGCAGGTCCTCCTGCCGTAAGCCGGGACAGCGTCCACCGGCGCTTTTATCAATGGCAAGCTTGAACCAACTGAGGAGTAACGGACCCGGCTCTCGGCGGGCTTTTGCAAAAGCGTCTGCGGCGTAGTCGACGTCCTCCTTTTGAACACCGCCGGTCTCACAATGAATATCGATGACGTTTAGGGCGATCTGTGGTTCGTCGGCGAAGCGCCGGGCGGCTGCATCAATGCGCAGGCGCGCGGCATTCGGAAAGCCGGTGGCGGCCTCCGTCTGCGCGGCGAAGGCCTGCGCGCGTGCTGACGCGGGATGCAGATCCGCCCAAGCGATGGCCTGCGCCCGCGGGGTTCCCCACAACTTGGCTTGGCCCTCGGTTAGAGCCGTCAGCGCAAGCAGGCCTGCCATGGTGGCTGTGCCTGCGATCCAGCGAGAACGGACGCCTGCGATCATCATCGCCAAGGGCCAGAACATCGGCATGGCGGGCAGGTAGTTACGGTGATCGAAATAGAGTTCGAGTGCCAGTGATGTGGATTCCATGACATGACCGGCAAAGAAGAACAAGATGATCATGGCCACTAATGGCGTGCGCCTGCGCAGTCTTATCGCGGCAGCGATCAGACTCACGCAGCCAATGATCGCCAAGCCTGTATACCAAGGGTCCCATAGCGATCGGGCTACCTGCATATCGTCATGGAGGAGGCTACCGTCACTCGGCTTGATCAGCCATAGTTGCGCAAGATAGTCGAACAGAATCGACGGTTCGGTTATGAGGCGCTGACCCACTGTCCAGCCCCGAACGGGAATCGGTCCCTGGCCGATGCTACTCACGCCCGTCCAGACGACCAACGCGATTGTGCCTACTGCCAGAGGCATCAGTGCCAAGTTCAATCGGTGCCGGAACCCTGGGGGCGCGAGTGGAAGCGTCGACTCGCAGACGAGTACGAGCAGCGGAAGCAGTAAACCGTTCGCTTTGGATAGGGCGGCTAATGCGGTGCAACTCCCGATACCGAGGATGATCCAGCCGCAGGATGTGGCCGGATGCTGTCCGTAACTGCGCCTGGCCTGAAGCCAGCACAACATACCTAGGAGTGTAAATGTCGCGGGAAGCATCGCTTCGCGCTGCACGACGTAGAGTACGGTGGAAACGAAGAATGGATGTAACGCCCAGAATGATGCCGCAATCGCGCCGGCTAGGTCGGCACGCGCGTGAGGCTGGCCATGGAGGCGCCCAAGCCATGCCAAGACAACGCCAAGTAGGATGGCGTTGATGCCGTGGAGAATCACATTGTCGCGTTTGAACGGAAAAGGATCCGCTGGCCAGTCGTGGGCGTCTGCAAGGAATGAGATGAGCGCTACGGGGCGGCCAGTGGGATCCGCGTGTCCAGAGGTGATGTAGCGCAAAAAAACGTTGCCTGAGCGTATCGGGCCGAATGCACCAAGTGATGGAAGATTCGCAAAATCATCGAAAAGGAAGGCTCCATGGAGACCGGGAAGGTAGCCGAAGATCAGCACGAGCATCGCGGCTGCCATCAGGCAAGCAAGCATGATTCGATGGAACGACGCGGGGCGTTTCTTAACCAAGGCAATGTCCAGAAACAGAAGAAAGATTCGCCAGGTGACCCTCCTTCACCACGGACCCTTATGGTGGCCCGAGGATTACCAAGAAAAAAGGGGCCGGATCAACCGGCCCCTTTTCTTGCGCAGCGAAAAGCTAATTACGGACGGCAAGCCGTCGGCAGGTAGGCTTCCGGGATGTTGGTCTTCGTGGTCGAGACGGCGGTCGACTTGCAATTCCAGGCGATGGTGCCGCCGTTGTCGAACGGCGACAACACCAGCGTCGAACCGGAAATCTTCGAGTTAGATTCCTTGCCGAAGGTGGCAACGATCGGACCGTTCGCGACGGTGAGCGTGGAAACGTACTTACCGGTGATCGAAGCGGTGCCGGCCAACCCAGCTGAACCGTTCGACGGCGGATACTTGCCCTTGTTAGTGTAGAACTCGGCAACGGCCGTCTTGGCACCATCAGCCAGGTTCATGCCTTCGGCAACCTGGGTGCGAATGATGTAGTTCTGATACTGCGGGATGGCGATGGCAGCCAGGATCGCAATGATGGCAACCACGATCATCAGTTCGATGAGCGTGAAGCCCTTCTGGACGTTCTTCATGGAAATTCCTCGTTACTGTTGACTAACCGAAAAAGTGATGCCCCCTGAGCCCTAGCACCTCGCCCAATTCCCCGGACTCGGACGCCCCTCACTTGCATTTGGTCAGGAACGACCAGGAAGCTCGCCGCAAAGCCTGCATTGTCTGTGCCATGACTCACGCGACCGGCGTATTTCCGCATAAGTGCCGGTGCCGCGATTGTGCATCTTGTCACGCTTGTGGATCAACCGGAAAATTTCGTGAATTCAGTAAATTGCGGAACATTATAGAGTGACAATTAAGGTCAGGATGTGACCAGTATTGTCACCCCTTAGCGGCAGCTCGATGGCAGATAGCGCCCACCTAAGGTTGACTTGCATGTCCAGCCAATGCTGCCGGTGTTGTCAATAGGAGACAACGACATGGTCTGCCCGTTTAGTCCAGCATTGGCGTCTGGGCGGTTATACGAAATCAGGATGACTCCGGTGTTTTGCAGTGCGACCGACGAAACGTATTTCCCGCTGATCGAGGTTGGCTGAGGTAGTCCGGCGGATGCATTTGATCGAGGGAATCGACCCGTGTTGTGCACGAACTCCCACACGGCCGCCTTCACGCCTTCGGAGCTTATGAGCCCCTCGGACGCCTGGGTGCGGATGACGTAATCCTTGTACTGGGGAATTGCAATGGCGGCGAGGATGGCTATGATCGCGATCACGATCATAAGTTCGATCAATGTAAAGCCTTTGGTGCGCGTCTCGTTCTTCATATGGAAAGAATCCCCGTTTGACGAAGCTGCTAATGCACGCTTCGTACCAATTTCAGGCTGTTACGAGACGTCTCGCGATTCGTGACATGCGTCAGCTAGCTTGCGGTATGCAGCTCCGATCACTGGCATGGCAAGGCAGGCAAGTGCCGCCTCCCGCCGTCGGAAAGGGGTCGCATAACGTGGTTCTGACTGGAGGATGCCGTAGACGAGCGTGGTGAACATTGCGAGTGTGGCTATGAAGAAGTGCGTTTCAACAGGCGGGCTTCGTAGCAAGGCATTAACGGCACCTATTGCGGCGAGAAGGGCAATGACCGGGTTGGCTAGAAAGTATGCTTCTTCCAATGCCTTCCAGGCAGCAGAACTTGCGAATGGCGACTGTCGGGTGGGGTAGACGTAAATGTCGCCCTGTCCTATTCGAATGTCCCAACCCCAGAGCAATGCTGGCTTGCGCGCGTACCAGGCAGCATACGTCAATGGCGCGCCTTCCATTCGTTGAATCATGATCGATAAGCCGGGTAAAGTGCCTTCATCGAACCGCGCGATCTCGTTGTCGATCGCACGAATTGTCTGCCGTCCGACGGGATCGCCCTCATGGCGAGCTGCTAAGCGTCGTGATACGTAGGCCATGACCCCTGTACTAAATTCATGGCTGCACGGTGGATCGACGTGCTCGTTACGGGTGTGATAGTTGATCGCAGCCCCCAGGCCCCCGGCAGCATCAACGATGCCATAGCGAGGAGAAGTGCTGCTCGGCCGGGAAGAATCCCGCGAAGGAATAGGGCACCGGCTACCAGCGGGCCGAAAGGGATAAGGATGGCATTGGTCAATGCCGCGGTTCCCAGCGCCACACCAGCAAGTAACGATGACGAGTGGCGCTTGTCCGACGTGGCGCGACGCAGTGCCAGAATCGCGCTTGAACAAAGGAATCCGAAAAACGTTTCGGTGAGTACATAAGCAGGTGCCGCGACTGTATGCGGCCAGCAAGTCATGAGTGCGGCAGCACAAGCTAGTACTGCATTGGATACGGTGCCCCGCAGCGCAAGCCGGGTGAGAACTACCGTCGTAGCCCCGAGGACCGCTTGTGAGAGGATGACGGCTGCGTACCAATCGGCGTAGCTGGACGTAACGCTCATCCAGGCCGCGAGGAATAGTGCGTAACCGGGATCCCGGAAGCTACTCGGGTGTAGCACCGTCGCGCCCGGGAGATCTACGGCGAAAGTTGCGTGGTGCAGAAGATTCCACGCATACCTATAATAGTCTGCGGCATCCGCCTGCACATTGGGATTGTCGAGCGGCTGCAGTACCTGGGCGTGTGTCACGAAGTACCACCGCAGGGCCAGTGCGATCAGTCCGCCAGTCGCGATGATGATCCTTGTTATGAAGATGTGAGAGGTAGTGTCGCCGATTGAGCGCATGATCATTTTCTCGAATAGCCGGGTCGTACCACGGAGGTGATCAAGCTCGTTATGGCGAAGATGGCTATTGCTGCCTCGATGCTACGATAGGGGATGGTGTAGCGGGGGTCGGACTGGAGGATTTCATGGACAAAGGTGATCCAAAGCAGAATGGCGACCCCCATTGCGATGGCTGGAGGCGGATGGCGGCTTGCTAGGGCAATCACCGCCCCTAACAAGGCCAACAAAGCCATCACCGGGTTCAACATGAACGCGATACCCTCAGTCGCTTTCATCGCTGGATGTACGACAAACGGTGAGTCACCCCCAGGTCATCAGGGGCAGTAGCGCGGCCAGTGATAGAACCGCAAGCGGGCCGAGTGTCATGTATCGCTTTTTGTGCAGAACGAGTGCGAGCACGATTGTCATAGGAGCAAGCACCGCATTGGTCAGTCCGGCGCAAGCGAGCATCAGTCCTGCAAGTAAGGCGCGAGAACGGGTCGGGCTCTCAACTGAACGACGGAGTGCAAGTAAGGACCCTGCGACGAGTGGAGCGGTAAGATTCTCTGAAAGAATGCATGATGCGATAGTTACCGAGTGCGGCCATGCTGCCGCCAGGAGTGCAACCTTAGCAAGTGCCCAAGTCGGGATTTCATGGCGAAAGGCGATGACAACGCACGCTACGGTTACGCCTCCTAACACAGCTTGAGCAACAAGCACGGCGGCGTACCAATTCTGGTAGTCGGTCGCTACTGCCAGCCATAAAGCCAGGAACAGCGGGTACCCGGGATCACGGAAGCTGCTCGCTGCAGGAGCCGCCTGACTTGGGATGTCTATCGATAACACGCCATGGTGAAGCATATTCCATGCGCGGCGGTAGTATTCGGCTGCATCTATGCTCGATCTCGCATCATCAAGTGGTTGGAAAACGATCGCTGCCGTTATGAAGTACCCACGCAAGGCTATCGCCAATAAGCTGCCGATGACTAGGATGGTGAGGAACGAGTATGAGTAGTTTGTCGCTCGTGGCGTGGATCTAGCGATGTGCATGAAATCCCCAGTGATAAGCTTTCGCTAGCAGGCGGGCTTCGGACGAGAGGGTAAACAAAAAGAACCTTTACTAGGCAGGGCTTTATTCGCGCGCTTTCGCAAGCTTTCTCACAATACGGAATAACCGGCCGGCGGCAGATGCAAGCGACTGAAAATCACCAATCGAAACCACTAATAAGGCAAGGCATGGCGCACGTCAGCTTGAATTACGGTGCATGCGACGATGAATCCACCTGCGGTCGCTGCGACGAACTAGGATGGTGGGGTCTTCTCGTAAAGTCGCGTCCACGCGATCAAGCGCGTTACTGTGAATAGTGCCAGCGCGATTTCTATTCCGCGGAACGGGATAGTGAAGCGAGGATCCGATTGAAGCACTCCGTATACCAGTGTGATCCACGCAGCTGTGCCTGCAGCAATTAGAATCGCAACGGGTGGTTTTTGAATTAGAGTCACTGTCAGTAAGGCGAGTAGGGCGAGCAAGCCTATCAATGGATTGAGGACAAATGCCGCCGCCTCGACGCCCCTCATTGCCGGTTGAGTGATGAAAGGCGAGTTGCGCGTTGGGTAAACATATATATCGCCCTGGCCAATGCCGATGTCCCACCCCCATAGCAGAGCCGGCTTGCTTAAGTACCAGGCGAGATAAGTTCCAGGATGGTCTTTCATTCGTGATGTCATCACGCTTAAGCCAGCCGTGAGGCTGTTTTCCATGATTGTCGCTTCTGCATCAATAGCGGCGACTGTCTGGATGCCGACCGGATCGTGAACCGCCCACAGTCTTTCTGCATCGTGATACGTAGGCCATGAACCTTCCACCAGGTTCAGCTTGGCTCGAAAGGAAGCCGTGGCGCCGGTCGGGACTGTCGTGTTTCGAGCGGTCCAAGCCGCGAGTGGGAGAACCCCAGCCAGTACCAAGATGGCGATTTGACGCGGTTTCATTACTCTTTTCCAGCGCACGATGACCGCGAGAACGACCACCAGCGGGGCCAGTACAGCATTCGTCAGGCCCGCGAAAGCCAATAGCAGCCCGGCAACGAGGCTATGTGCCGATGAAGCGCGTATGGTGGCTTGACGTATTGCGAGCAGTGCGCCAGCAAACAGTGCCGCAGTTAGGTTCTCTGATAGTACGCATGCCGTGATGCTTACCGAGTGAGGCCAGAGCGCCGCCAAAGCTGCCGCGATAATGAGGACCCAGTCAGGTAGTTCATCTCGCACGGCGAGGACGATACAACCGACGGTGACCCCGCCGAGCGCGCACTGCGCTAACAATACCCCACTGAACCACTGGTCGTATCCGTTGGTCAATGCCATCCATAGCGACAGAAACAGAGGGTATCCGGGATCGCGGAAACTGTCGGAGGTTGGTGTTGCGTCGGTCGGGATGCTTAGTGAAAACACTCCGTGGTGCAACAGATTCCACGCGTAACGGTAATACTCTACTGCATCGGCCTGCGCGTTCGGGTTATCGAGCGGCTGTAGCACCAGGGCATGGGCAACGAAGTACCAGCGCACGGCGATCGCAAGAGCTGCTCCCGCGACAGCAATGCCCCACACTCGTCGCCGAGGTTGACCAATGAGGTTCGAAGGTTTATTGCCGAATCGAGATTCATTCTTCATGATGCTTGGCTAGGTGGAAGATTCGGGCTGGCTAGGGATCTCCGTCGGCGTATATACGCAACGGCTTGTGCCACGGCCACGCTTGCCATAGCAATCTCACCGGTTCGGAATGGAATGGCGTAGCGTGCATCGGACTGCAGCAAGGCGTAGACTAGGGTGGCCCATGCGCACGTGACCGCGAAGGTAACTAGCGCCGCATTCGGGCTCGGGCGAGTTGTGACGATTATCACTCCGGCCAGCGCAAACAGCGCGAGGATGTCGTTGAAGACAAAAGCGATTTCTTCTACGATTCTTAAAGGCAACTTTGTGACAAAAGGCGAGTCCCGGGTGGGATAGACATAAATGTCGCCGGCACCTAGTTCGATCGTCCATCCCCACAATAAAGCCGGCTTGCGTATATACCACGCCAAGTAGCTGGCTGGAGCCGCGCTCATCCGCTCTGCCATAAGACCGAGACCGCGTATTCGATCACTATGGAGCACAGCAATTTCCCTGTTTATGGCATCAATGGTTTGGGCGCCAACCGGGTCGTGCCTGGCCCATAGTCGGGTCGCAGCATGGTATGTGGGCCATGAGCCCTGAACAAGATTGATTTCGGCACGGTAGGACGACGAGGTTTCGGTTGAAATGGCCGAATTGCGGATGCCCCAAGCAAAAAGTGGTAGCGCTGTCACGGCTATCAGTAAGGCCATGTCCTGGCGCGACATTGTGCGCTTCCAAGCAAAGACAATCACAAGCGGCACTACTAGGGGTACCACCACGGCATTGGTAAGGGCGGCGGCAGCAAGAGTAAGTCCAGCGACGAAGATATATCCCGTGGCGTTGCGTCGTACCGCCTCACCCAGCAGAAGTGCCAATAGTGCGCAGAGCAGACCGCTCAGGTTCTCGGACAGGATATAAGCCGGCATCGTGACGAGGTGCGGCCACAGCGACATGACTAGCGCCGCTAAAGCAAGCAGCCATAGCGGCACAGCGTGGCGGATGGCGAGGGTGGCGAAGGTAACGGTGAGTCCGCCGATCAGAACTTGGCTAAGTATCACGACCCCATACCACTGTTGGTAGGAGCTCGTGACTGCCATCAGGAAGGCTAGAAAGGCGGGATATCCAGGGTCGCGAAAGCTATCCGATGTGGGGTGTGCCGTTCCGGCCAGGTCGGCAGAAAACATGCGGTGATGGACTAGGTTCCATGCGTAGCGATAATACTCGGCGGCGTCGCCCCATTCACCAGCCTCATTTACCGGTTGGAGTACCTGTGCATGGGCGACAAAATACCAGCGGACGAACACGGCCAGCACACCTCCGAGAAATGCTACAACCCACACATATCTATTCTGCAGTGGGCTGCCGGCCTCAATCCTTTGCATGAACTTCCCCTTTCTGGTAGCTGCCGAGTGTCGGTGATCTTACACGGCTAATGATTTGCAGGGCGGCTTGCGCCATGACGGCCCACCGCTTACCGTCCCAACTGCCCCATTGAGGAATAAGCATGAAACCTACCACTGCCGCTCTGGTCGCGGCCATTGCGCTGGTGTCCGGCCCTGTCCTTGCTGCTGACGCCGATAGCTCCGTGATCCATCCGTTTTCCATCCGCGACTTGGTCATGATGGACCGGGTAGGTGATCCCCAGCTATCGCCCGACGGCCGCTACGCACTCTTCACCGTGCGCTCCACGGACTACGCCGCGAACAAGGGAACGACCTCCCTCTACGTGATGGACCTCAACAAGCCGCCGCAGCCAGTCAAGGTGGTCGATAAGGGCTCGTCGCCACGCTGGGCCCCCGATGGCCAGTCCATCTACTATTCCGCGCCAAAGGATGGCGTAGCCCAGGTCTGGCACCGTACGTTCGATGCAGATAACGGAAAAGGTCTGTCCCTCACCGTCCGCCCCGGCGATGCCGTGACCGACGCCCAACTCGACGTCGGCTCCTTCAAGCTTTCCCCCGACGGCTCCAAGCTGCTGCTCAGCTACGAGGTCTTTACCGACTGCCCGGACCTGGCCTGCACCAAGGAGCGCCTCGACGGCCGCGAGAAGGACAAATCCACCGGCACCGTCTATGACAAGCTCTTCGTCCGCCACTGGGATACATGGGCCGACGGTCGCCGCAACCAGCTCTACATCGCTGACGCAGCCGGCCCCTCCCAGCCGCTGCTGCTCAGCCGCGGCATCGATGGCGACGTTCCCAGCAAGCCCTTCGGCGGGGAGGACGAGTTCACGTTTTCGCCGGACGGCAAGACGGTCTATTTCGACGCGCGCATCGCCGGCACCACCGAACCCTGGTCCACCAACTTCGACATCTACAGCGTCCCGGCCGACGGCTCGGCGGCGCCCACTAACCTCACGGCCGACAACCTTGCCTGGGATGCCAATCCGCTGGTCTCCCCCGATGGCAAGACACTTTTCTATACGGCCATGAAGGAGCCGGGCTCCGAGGCCGACCGCTTCGGCATCTGGGCCCTGGACCTTGAATCCGGCCAGAAGCACGAGGTGGACCCGTCATGGGATCGCTCGGCGGGCGCGCTGCAGGTATCGCCAGACGGCAAGACCCTTTACACGACCACCGACGACAATGGTCAGCATCCGCTGTTCGCCATCGACGTGGCGACCGGCAAGGCAACGATGCTGGTCACCGATGGCGCCGTGGGCGGCTTCGCACTTTCGGCAAAGAAGATCCTGCTGACGCGCGACGACCTTAAGCGGCCTGCCGACCTGTACACGGCGGATTTGAGAGGGAAGGGCCTGAAGCAGGTCTCGCATTTCAACGCCAAGCGCATCAAGGGCGCGCAGACGGGCGACTTCGAGTTCTACACCTTCAAGGGTGCGAACGGCGACACCGTGCAGGGATATGTAGTCAAGCCGGTAGGCTACAAGAAAGGCAAGACCTATCCTGTGGCTTTCATCATTCATGGCGGCCCTCAGGGCGCCATGACCAACAGCTGGAGCTACCGCTGGAACGCGCAGACCTATGCGGGCCAGGGTTTCGCCGTGGTCACGGTCAACTTCCACGGCTCCACGGGTTACGGGCAGAAGTTCACGGACGCCATCTCCGGCGATTGGGGCGGCAAACCGCTGGAAGACCTGAAGCTTGGTTGGAGCGCCGCGCTGTCGAAGTACAACTTCCTTGATGGGGACCGCGCCTGTGCCCTGGGCGCAAGCTACGGCGGCTACATGGTCTACTGGATCGCCGGCGTCTGGAACCAGCCCTGGAAGTGCCTCGTCGATCACGACGGCGTCTTCGATGCGCGTGCCATGTACTACGACACCGAAGAACTCTGGTTCGAAGAAAAGGAGAACGGCGGCACGCAGTTCGACCATCCGGAAAACTACGAGCGCTTCAATCCGATCAATCACGTGAAGGACTGGCGCGTGCCGATGCTGGTCATCCACGGCGGCAAGGACTTCCGCATTCCCGAGACACAGGGGATGGGTGCATTTACAGCCCTGCAGCGTCGCGGTATCCCGAGCAAGCTGCTGCATTTCCCGGACGAAAACCACTGGGTGCTCAAGCCGCAGAACAGTGTGCAATGGCATGAGACGGTGAATGCGTGGTTGAAGGAGTGGACGGCTCCCACAGCCGGCACGAAATAACTCGAGACGTTGAGGTGGTGGGCGCTTTTAAGGCGCTCCCACTTCGACGTCCACCTTACATTCCTGGGTGATTATTTATGAACGAAACACTTCCTGCACCCGTGGGGGCCAGTAGAAGTAAGTGGGATCTGGTCACCAGGGTTCTGGGAACGATTGATCTTCATTATCACTTCAGAACACGGCCATTGAGAAGATTCTTTGCGAAGCATGAGCGAAATCGCAGCGTAAGGATTTTCGAGTTTGGCTGCGGAAATGGTGGCAATCTACTCGAACTACGTGCACGGCGAAGCTCGATGATCGGTGTGGGTATGGATATCGACCACGATTTCATTCATGCAGCTCAGATATCTGCCAAAGCCAAGGGCTTTGATGGACTGAGTTTTGTCTGTACGGACAGCATCGATGAGATTAAGGATAAACCTGCTTCTTTCGACTACGTAATGCTCATCGATGTGCTAGAGCATCTGGACGATCCCAGTGCATCGCTGCATGAGGCGGCTCGGATGCTGAAGCCGGGTGGGAGTGTGCTGATCTCTGTTCCCACTCGTCGATATCCCCGTATTTTTGGGCGTGAATATCACGAGGCTGTCGGGCACGTGCGAGATGGCTTCAATCTGCAGGAGTTGGATGATTTATTCGGGCCGTCTTTCGAGCGTGTTCAGTACAATTACAACACCGGGCTTATAGCTAGCGCTGCATGCGCATGTTTCTATCGTTTTGTTCCAAACATCCGATCACGAAAGCTGGCAATTTTCAGCATGATTAGCCTTCATCTTTCGAGACTTGTGGACGTACTAAATGGTGAGTCGCGTTCCTGCTCGTTGTGGGCGGTGTACCGTCAGGTGCCCATGGGCGCAAGTTCCGCATGATGAAAATTGGTCGAAGCTAGCATTTTCCGCATAGCGTCGGACGTCACATGCAAGGTATTCATGAGGCTCAGTGGGTTTCGATGCTAAAAGTATGAAGCGCACCCACCCAAATCGACACCGCCACGGCCCCACCATCCCGAACCCCCATCGCCCGCTCACCCAGATAAGCCGCACGCCCCGCATTGGCACGCAACGTCGCAGTCTCATCAGCTCCCCGACTCGCACCAACATGCATCGCCTCCAGCGCCTGCGAGGCAATCATCCCCGCATCCAACGCCTCCTTATAAGCCCGCGCAGCCGGATACAACGCATCCAGCATCGTGCGGTCCCCAGCTTTCGCCCCACCCAGTTCCGCGATGGCATCCGTAGCCGCCAATAACGCGTCATGCCACTGCAACGGCTGCGGGTCATCGACACCGTCAAGCTCTCTAGCCGCACGCATCAGCCCAGTGGCATAAAACGGCCCTGAGCTTCCCCCGATAGCTTTCCGCACGGCATCTGCCATGTTCCGCAAGGCCATCGCCGGCGTGTGCCAGGCATGGCCGGGCAGTTCCAGGATCGCCTCGGCGCCACGCCGCAGGCTGGCCCCCAGATCGCCATCGCCTGCCTTGGTATCCAGTTCGGTCAGTTCGTCCTCGGCCGCCAGCAACGCGCGTGCCGCAGCATGGCTGGCTTTTCGAACGGCATCCCCCATCGGCGTGGGTGCGGTTATCGCCAACGCTTCATCAGGTGCATGTTCCACCTGCAGCACGGGCGCATCGTTGAGCTTGCCGCCACCCGGCCATGCCGGAGCCGAAGCCGGCGCATCAAGCAAGGCAAGCAGTTCGTCGTCCACTTTCAGTAGCGAAAGCGATGCGCCCGGCATATCCAGCGCCGTGAGGAAATTGCCGCACCACGCTCGGGCGACCTCCATGCCCCTGGCCTCGAGAAAACGCAGCGCACTGCGAAGCAGAATGTCCAGTTCCATGGGCGGCGTCGCGCCCAGACCATTCACCAGCAGCGCAACCCGCTGGCCGCGAGTAAGACCAAGGTCGTCGATGATGGCCGTAAGCACGGTATCCGCCAAGCCGTCGGCCGTCGCGATGGGCCCTTTGCGTACCCCGGGCTCGCCATGGATGCCCAGACCATATTCGACCTCCTGCTCGCCCAGTTCGAAGCCGGGACGACCGGCGGCGGGCACGGTACACGAGCCGAGCGCCACGCCCATCGAGCCCAGGCCGGCCGCTGCGCGCCGACCCGATTCGGCCACCTCCGCAAGGGGCTTGCCGGCCGCTGCCGCCGCACCAACCACCTTGTGGATCAGCACGGTGCCCGCGATGCCACGGCGCTTGTCCGGCGCCACGGTGTCCCGCAACGCCACATCGTCGGCCACCGTGACAACCTCTACGGGGATGCCCTCGCTCCGCGCGATCTCCGCGGCAAGGCCGAAGTTGAGCCGGTCGCCGGTGTAGTTCTTTACGACCAGCACGGCACCGGCAGGACCACCGACGACGCGAAGCGCGGCGAGCACCGCATCGACGCTGGGCGAGGTGAAGACATCTCCCGCGATCGCCGCCGCCAGAAGTCCTTCGCCGACGTAGCCCGCGTGAGCCGGCTCGTGCCCGCTGCCGCCACCGGAAAGGATCGCTACCGTCGAATCGCCATCGTTCCGCTTGCGCACCACGACATTCTGGTCGGAGAGCAGGGCTTGCCCCGGTGAGCGGGAAACGGCACCTTCGAGCATCTCACGGACGACATGGCGTGGATCGTTGATGATCTTCTTCATGGTCTACCGGACCTTTGGGTGAACAGCGAGGAAGGCCCGAGCATAGGCCCGACCATGCCCTGTGCGAAAGGCTTTCAAAACGCGGCCCCCCATCAAAGCCGCCGACACATCAACCCGCCCATCCGCTCCTCCGCAGCAACCGCTTCCTCCTCCGCCACCTCCCCCGACACGGCAAGATCCTCCGTCGCCAACGCTTCGGCGAACTCCACCACCGCCAAAACATCCAGCACCGCGCCGAACGGCACCAGCAACGCGAGCACCTTCGCCAGCGGTGACGTCTCCGCCTGACTCTCCCGCACCAGCCCGGCCTGTCGTCGAAATGCTTTGTTGTACCAGGCGTATACAGCGCGGTCGTTCGCATCGACGAAGCACACCGGTTCCCGCGTCGGGTCCAGGCTGGCCACGCCTTCCCGGTAGCGGAAATCGTCCGTGCAAGGTGGCGCGACGTACGACTGGTTGTCCCTGTATGCCGCCGCCACGCGTGCGATGCGAAACGGCGTGGCGATCTCGCGGATGCCACGGAAGGACGAGCGTGCCACGGTGTGTCGATTGATTTCGGATTCCAGCAGGACACCGAGGTACTGCGCATCGTAGTCATCCAGTGGGCTGCCTTCGGGCAGGCTCATGAAGCGCGCCAGCACCTCGGGTTCGACGTTGCGCACCTCGCGCTTGTCCTCCGGTGTCGCAGCGATGCGTTCGCGCAGGATCTGCGCCGCCACCGCGTATTTGGCGGCAAACGTGCTGTGTGCATTGTCGAAGAGTGCGAGCGACTGCCGGAAGATGTCGGCTTCCACGCCGGCCTTGATCGCGTTCAGCGCCGCCTGCTCGCTGCCCCAGTCGTCGGTGGTGTGCGGCAGCCTCACGTCCTCTGGGCGCGCCTTGGTGAAACCCAGGTCCCACTGGAGCATCCTCCAGGCCTCGTGCAGGTAGATCAGCCGTGTCGGGCTGTCGAGTCGTGCGGCGGCGGACCTGAACGTGTCGTCGATACGCAGGCTGTCGTAGGCGGCCGGCTCCGTGTACGCGTGCGCTGGCAGGTGACTGGGTTCCTGCAGAAGCTGTGACCACTGGGTGTCGATGAGCATCTGGCTATCGGCATGGTCGTGGCGTTCGGCCAGATACGCCTTGAGGAAATCGACGGGTGGCAAGTCGTTCGCGACCACGATACGCGGCAAGGCAAGTAGCAGCCATAGCGACGCCTTGAGAGCATGGGCATCCATGTCGTGAGGGTCTCCGATAAAGTCGGGTGGGGCGTCGTGCGACGCAGGCAAGGCGAGGGCCTAGGAGCGAACGCACTGCGGTGCATCTGGCACCGTCCTCTCGTTCGACACACGTTGGTGGAAATGACGCAGCATCCTGTTTTTCGTCATCTGCAGCAGGCGAAACACCTGCGGCGAATCCTGCGCAGGTGCGGGAAGATGAAACACATGGATATCCAGGTCGTAGGCATCGGCCACGATCTGCATGGCACGCCGACACACCGGGCAAGGCGGGCTGGACGTCCACATGCTCACGCGGCCGCCCGGCGTCAGCTGGTTTTGCACGATGTCACGCTCAAGCGTGCGCAGCCCGCGCATTTCCGCGTCGAACCGATGCCCCACACCCACCGCTTCGCCGGGTAGTCGAAAATCCTCGATGGCATCCAGTACGGACGGCTCGTTCTCGACCACATGCGCATAGACGCTGGGGTTGCGCTCCCGGTAATAACGTTGCCATTCCGGCATGGCGTAGGCTGCATCGCCTTGTGCTTCACCGACACCCATGGCGGCCGGCGGCGCCTTGCCCGATAGGGCGTGGTACAGCGTGGTGCGTGGCTGCCCCGTCGCGTTGCGCCACTGGTACTTCAGCTGGGCCACGTTGGCACGTGACCACTGCGCCGCGAACGGATCGAAGTCCGCCTGCGTCGTCAGCCGTGTTTGTGTGGCCGCGTAGCGCTGTGCCCCGCGAAGGTTGAACTTGAATGACTCGATGAGGCGCTGACCGGCATCGTAGGCATCGGTAATGTCGACCTGGGTGAACTGCACCGTACCCGCCTCGGCGGGACGCCACGAGGCGCTCGCCAGCAGCAGCAAGGCGACGGCAAGGCGTGGGTGGTTGAACATCGGATGGGCGCCGTGTCGGTGTCTCCGGGGAGACGGGGCGCCTATTTGGCCCGAGCGGGTCTGTCGGGTCTGTCAGTCCCTGCCGCTCATCACGCGAGGCAGGGCGAGGCCGTGCACGTCGGCGCGACCACTCAGAACCACTTGTTCCGCTTAAGTGCGATGAAAATCCCACCCACGATACACGCCACCAGACAGGTGATGGCTGGATACGCCCAGGGCTTGTCCAGCTCCGGCATATGCACGAAGTTCATTCCGTACCAGCTGGTGATCAATGTCGGTGCCGCCAGCATGGCCGCCCAGCCGGCCAGCTTCTTCATCACCTCGTTCTGCCCGAACGTCACCAGCGCCAGGTTCACGCTGATGGCGGCCCCCAGCATCTCGCGCATGGCGGAAATCGACTCGTTGACGCGGAACACGTGATCGTAGATGTCGCGGAAATAGGCACGCAGTTCGTCGTGGATCAGATGCGGGTGCAGTCGTACCAGCTGCGCCACGATGTCCTGCAATGGCACCACCGCCAGCCGCAGCGTCATCAGTTCGCGCTGCATGTCGTACAGCCGCTTGATGGTCAGCCGGTTGTACGTCTCGGCGAAGATGTCGTTTTCCAGCTCGTGCAGTTCCTCGCGGAAGTCGCGGACGATCGGCAGGAAGTTGTCGACGATGAAATCCAGCACGGAATACAGCGCGTAGCTGGGCCCCATGCGCAGCAGCTCCGGCGATTGCTCGCAGGTGCGTCTCGCCGGCGCGTAAGAGAGGGATGCACCGTGGCGCACCGTCACGAAGTAACGCTGCCCCACGAAGATCTGCGTTTCGCCGAAGGCGATGTTGCCGCCGACCAGTTGCGCGGTCTGGGCGACGATGAACAGCGAGTCGCCATAGGTCTCGATCTTGGTGCGCTGGTGGGCCAGCTGGGCATCTTCGATGGCCAGGTCGTGCAGGTTGAACTCTTCCTGCAGTTTCAGCAGCAGGGGCTCGTCCGGCTCATGCAGTCCCACCCAGACGAAGGTGTCGGGTTCCTTCAGGACGTCGCTGATCGCGTCGAGGCTGATGTCGCCGATCCGGCGACCGTCGGTGCGATAGGCGACGCAGTTGACCACCATGCCGCCGGAGGCAACGTAGGTGGGCGCGGATTCGGGGAGGATCGAGACAGAGGCCATGGGCGGCATGATGCCGGGCCATGTGTGACGGGGCAATGTTACGCGAGAGTCATCGGACTACCCCGCAAGAACGTGCGGGTCAGTCGTGCCGGCGGCAGAACGTCACGAACAGTGCGGCCCAGCAGGGCAGGGCGAACAGCAGCCAGGGCATGTTGCGCTGGGGAAAGTCGGGCCACAGGTGCAGCAGCATCCCGATCACCGCGGCGGCGAACGAGATCGCCGCGATGCGCGGTGCGAAGCGTCCCATGGGGCGGCCGGCACGGCGCAGGCGCCAGATGCCGGGGATCAGCAGGAACGCCAGTGGCTGGTACGCCAGCAGGTTGAAGTTGCCCCAGGCTGAGCGATGCAGGGTCAGGGTCCACAGGCCCAGCATGAACAGCCCGGCGAGGCCGGCGAACACCGTGAAAAGCGTGCCCGCGGCAACGAAGACACAGCGTGCCACGCGATGCCGGCTGAAGGCGGGCAGGGCCAGCGGGATCGCCAGCAGCAGCCCGGCCAGGAGCAGCGGCCAGCGCAGGTCGGGTGCCTGCTCCGGCGGCGGCACGAGGCGGGCTTCCGCGAGGGTGGTCTCGCCATCCACCAGCGGCCGGGCGTCGTCGCCTTCGCCGATCCGCACATGGCGCAGCTCGTCTTCCAGCACCATCGGCAGGAAGGCTTCCTTCCAGGCCGTCATCGGCTGGTCGGCGTAGGGTCCCAGGCCCAGGTCCATGCCCAGCATCAGCCAGGCCTGGTTGCTCATCAACCGGGCAGTCTGTTCGCGGTAGGTCATGCCGCCGTCGCGTGCGCCCAACTGGCGGCTGAGTGCGCCACCCAGGGCCGCGTCCAGCGCATCGCGCACGCGCGTGGTGCAGTTGTCCGCGTAGTAGTCGTAGTGGTAGCCGGCGTTTTCGGGTCGGACGTTCCAGAGCATGAAGCGACGCAGGTCGTCCTTCTGGGCATCGTCCAGGCTGAGGTGCTGGCGGCGCACGTAGCGGCCTTCACCCGCGTAGAAATCCACGTCCGATTGCGTGGTTTCGGCATCCATGCGGTAGGCCATGATGCCGCGCGCGAAATTGAGGATGAAACCCTTCTGATCGAAGTCGAATACGCCGTAGTTGAATGCAACGGCTTCGCCGCTCACCCGGTCGCGTACCTCCAGCGCATCGTGACCGAAGCGCTCCCAGTAGATGTCGCCGGGTCCGTAGGTCATCAGCGAGATGTCCAGGTCCGAGGCCGGCGCATCGACGATGCCGGCGCGGGACAGGGGGGCGAAGCACAGGGCGAGCAGGAGGATCAGGGCGTGGCGCATGGTCGGGCTGGAATCCTTGCCCGCAGGCATGGCTGTCAGGAACCGCCGGCCCGGAGGCCGGCGGCAGACGTCAGGCTGCGCGGTTGGCGCGTGCGACGTGGAACTGCTGGACGCGACGGTCGTCCGCTTCGGTGACACGGAACAGGAAGTCGCCCACGGCGATCTCTTCCCCGGCGGCCGGCAGGTGACCGAACTCCGAAGTGATCATGCCGCCGACGGTGTCGAATTCCTCGTCGGAGAAATGGGCGCCGGCGATCTCGTTGAAATCGGCGATGGGGGTCAGGGCACTCACGGCGAAACCGCCGTCTTCCAGCGCCTGCACCAGTACCGGATCTTCCTCGTCGTCGTGCTCGTCGTCGATCTCGCCGACGATCTGTTCCAGCACGTCCTCGATGGTGATCAGGCCGGCCACGCCGCCGTATTCGTCCACCACCAGCGCCATGTGGTTGCGTGTGAGGCGGAACTCCGCCAGCAGCACGTTCAGGCGCATGGACTCGGGAATGAGCACGGCGGGACGGAGCAGGGCACGCACGTCGCCCCCTTCGCTCTGGCCGTAGTATTTCAGCAGGTCCTTCGCCAGCAGGATGCCCAGCACTTCGTCCTTGTCCTCACCATGCACGGGGAAGCGCGAGTGGCCGGATTCGACGACGGCGGACAGGATCTCGGGGAGGGAGGCATCGGCCGGCAGGCTGACGATCTGGGCGCGGGGCACCATGACATCGTCGACGCTGAGTTCGGTCACCTTGATGGCACCCTCGACCATGGTCAGGGTGTCGTTGGAGAGCAGGCCGTTGGCCTGGGCGGTGCGCAGTTCCTCGATCAGTTCGTCGCGGTTGCGTGGCTCGCCGGAAAACATATGGCCCAGACGGTCCCACCACGATCGGTGGGTCGGGCCATGGGTACTGCCAGGTTCCTCGTTCATCACTCTTTGCGTTTCTGCCCGGAAGGGCGGAACGGCCAGTCTAGCGGAATTCTTATGACGGTTCAGGCCGACCCCACCCGTAGGAGCGCACGCTCGTGCGCGACATCTCTTGAGGCCGACCCGTGGAGCTGGCGCGTGAATCCATAGGCATGGCGAAAAGATGTCGCGCACGGGCGTGCGCTCCTACCCAGGGGGTCGTGCCGTGGCGGCTCTATGCCACCGGTTCGTAGGGGTTGGCAATGCCCAGCCCCGCCAGGATGCGGGTTTCCAGGGCCTCCATCGCGTCGGCTTCGCCGTCGTCGATGTGGTCGTAGCCCAGCAGGTGCAGGATGCCGTGCACCGTGAGGTGGGCCCAGTGGTCGGCGGGCTTCTTGCCCTGTTCGGCGGCCTCGCGGGCGACCACGGGGGCGCAGATGACCAGGTCGCCGATCAGGGGCAGGATCACGCCGGGGGGCAGTTCCACGGGGAAGGAGAGCACGTTGGTGGCGTAGTCGCGGCCGCGGTATTGCAGGTTCAGCGCCCGGCCCTCATCGGCATCGACGATGCGGATCGACACCTCGGCGGCCTTGCGGCGGCGGGCGCCCTTCAGCGCGGCCTCCACCCAGCGGCGGAAGCTGGCGGAGGCGGGCACGCCCTTGCGTGAAGCGGCGGCGTAGCCGACCGCTACATCCACGGGGATCAACGCGGCGGGTCCTGCTTGTCCTCGAACGCCTCGTAGGCGCGCACGATCTTGGCCACCAGCGGGTGGCGGACCACGTCGCGCGAGGTGAAGAAGGTGAAGCTGATGCCGTCCACGCCGCGCAGCACCTCGATCGCGTGGCGCAGGCCCGAGCGGATGTGGCGGGGCAGGTCCACCTGCGAGACGTCGCCGGTGATGACCGCCACCGAGCCGAAGCCGATGCGGGTCAGGAACATCTTCATCTGCTCGACGGTGGTGTTCTGCGCCTCGTCGAGGATCACGTACGAATCGTTGAGCGTGCGGCCGCGCATGTAGGCCAGCGGGGCGATCTCGATGACGTTGCGCTCGATCAGCTTGCCGACCTTCTCGAAGCCGACCATCTCGTACAGCGCGTCGTACAGCGGGCGCAGGTAGGGGTCGATCTTCTGGCTGAGGTCGCCGGGCAGGAAACCCAGTTTCTCGCCGGCTTCCACCGCCGGACGCACCAGCAGCACACGCTGCACGCGGTTGGCTTCCAGGGCCTCTATGGCGCTGGCCACCGCGAGGTAGGTCTTGCCGGTGCCGGCCGGGCCCACGCCGAAGTTGATGTCGTGGGTGGTGATGGCGTGCAGGTAGCGGGCCTGGTTGGCGCCGCGGCCCTTGATCACGCCGCGCTTCACCTTGATCACCACTTCCTGGGCGGATTCGGCAGCCTGGTCGTTGAGCGCGTCGATACCCGATTCCGCCAGGCGCAGGTGAATGGCCTGGCCGTTGAGGATCTCCGTCTCGGTGGCGGCATACAGCGCGCGGATCACCTGCTCGCCGGCGCGTGCCGAGGCCTCGTCGCCGATGACGCGGAAGATGGCGCCGCGGTGGTCCACTTCCACGCCCAGGCGCAGTTCGATCTGCCGGACATGTTCGTCCAGCGGACCGCACAGGTTGGCGAGACGGGTGTTGTCCTCGGGATCGAGGGCGAAATCGCGTTGGATAGGGCCTGTGGTCATAGGGTCCGGTGCGTCACGTTAGGGGCGAGGGCTCACGACGCCAGCGCGACCTCGTCGGCCAGGCGCACGCGGCCACGCAGCGAGTTGCTCATGGCTTCGGTGATCGTGACGTCGACGAACTGGCCGATCATGCGGGTGTGGCCGGGGAAATTGACGTACCGCATGTTTTCGGTGCGGCCGCTCATCTCGTTGGGGTCGCGGCGGCTGGGTTTTTCCACCAGCACGCGCTGCACGCTGCCGACCATGGCCTCGTTGATCCGGCGCGCGTTCTCGTTGATGGCCGCCTGCAGGCGGGCGAGCCGGGCCTGCTTCACCTCGGCCGGCGTGTCGTCGGCCAGGCTGGCCGCCGGCGTGCCGGGACGCGAGGAGAACACGAACGAGAAGCTCTGGTCGAAGCCGATGTCGTCGATCAGCTTCATGGTCTTTTCGAAATCGTCGTCGGTCTCGCCGGGGAAACCGACGATGAAATCCGACGAGACGCAGATGTCCGGGCGCACGGCGCGCAGCTTGCGGATGCGCTGCTTGAATTCCAGCGCGGTGTAGCCACGCTTCATGGCCGCCAGGATGCGATCCGAGCCCGCCTGCACGGGCAGGTGCAGGTAGTTGGCCAGCTGCGGCACATTGGCGTAGGCCTCGATCAGCGAGTCGGAAAACTCCAGCGGATGCGAGGTGGTGAAACGGATGCGACCGATACCGTCGATCTGCGCGATGGCGTGGATCAGCACCGACAGGTCGGCCACGTCGCCATCGTGCATCGGACCGCGGTACGCGTTGACGTTCTGGCCAAGCAGGTTGACCTCGCGCACGCCCTGTTCGGCGAGCTGCGCCACCTCGACGATCACGTCGTCGAACGGGCGGCTGATTTCCTCGCCGCGGGTGTAGGGCACCACGCAGTAGGAGCAGTATTTCGAGCAGCCTTCCATGATCGAGACGAAGGCGGTGGGGCCTTCGGCGCGTGGCTCCGGCATGCGGTCGAACTTCTCGATCTCCGGAAAGCTGATGTCCACCTGCGACTTGCCGGTGGCGCGCTGGGCTTCGATCATCTGCGGCAGGCGGTGCAGTGTCTGCGGACCGAACACCAGGTCCACATGCGGGGCACGCTTGAGGATGGCGTCGCCCTCCTGCGAGGCGACGCAACCGCCCACGCCGATCAGCACCGGCTTGCCGTTGGCCTTGTGGGCCTTCCATCGGCCGAGCTGGCTGAAGACCTTTTCCTGGGCTTTTTCGCGGATGGAGCAGGTGTTGACCAGGATGACGTCCGCGTCGTCCTCGTTCTGGGTCAGCTCCAGGCCATGGGAGGCGAGCAGCACGTCGGCCATCTTGGCCGAGTCGTACTCGTTCATCTGGCAGCCGTGGGTCTTGATGAAAAGCTTGCCGCTCATGCGCCGGGGTACCGTGATTCGTGGGAGTTGCCGAACCGCGCAGTTTACGCCCCCGCCGGGGTGCGTGCCAGTTGCCCGCAGCGGATCAATGACTTGCGTGACGATCGTCGGCATCGAGCCCTTGGCAGGAAAAGGGGGCTCGGGCACACTCGCGCCCATGGTTCACGACGCGACGCCAGGGGAAAGCGCCGGCCATCGCGCCCGCCGTTTTCATCCTTCCGGCACGGCCCTGCGCAGGGCCGCGGGTACGTGCGCGCTCCTTTTGCTGGGCCTGATGGCCGGCCCGGCCGCCGCGGGCTCGCTGTATCGCTGCACCGGTTCCACGGGCGAGACGGTGTTTTCGGGCACCACGGCCGGCTACAAGGACTGCAAGCGCATCGGCAGCACCGGGCCCTCGCGTCCGGCCCGCTCGATCGCGACAGTCGCTCCCGCCGCCCAGGCACGGTTGCCCGCGTCGCCGTCCGGCCAGACCCGTTCCAACAACGGCCAGTCGTCTTCCGCCCCGACCGCCGTGTTCGAGCCGGTCGCCGGGCCGCCCTCGCTCAAGGGGGTGATCGGGTCCGTGGCCCTGGCCCCCACCGTAGCCGGCCCCTCGCTGGCCGGCATCACGGGGGGCGTGGTCGGCGGAATGGAAGGTAATGCCCCGGAGCCGCTGGTCCTGCCTGCCGTGACGGCGGCGACCCCGTCCCCCGCGGTGCCGAAGGGGCAATGGGATTACAAGGAATCGGCCAGCTCGGACCTGACGGCCGCCGTTGCACCCGAGACGCCGAAGGGTTCACGGGTGCTACGCGGGGCGGTCTATCGCATCACGCGGGCGGACGGCGGGGTGGAATACACCAACATCCCGCAGGGCGGTGGCGGCGGGAAGGGCGGCACCGTCAAGATGCTCTTTACCTATATCGCCACCTGCGCCGCCTGCGATGTCCATTCGAAGGTCGACTGGAACAGCGTCACCCTCAACGTGGCCGCCTATGGCGACGCGATCCGCGCGGCCAGCAGCGAGTTCAGCGTGGACGAGGCCCTGCTGCGGGCCGTTATCCATGCCGAAAGTGCGTTCAATCCGCGGGCACTGTCGGTGGCCGGCGCCCAGGGCCTGATGCAGTTGATCCCCGGCACCGCACGGGACATGGGTGTCATGGATGCGTTCGACGCCGGCCAGAACATCCGCGGCGGCGCCCGCTATCTGGCCCTGCTGCTGCGCACCTTCAACGGTAACGAACGCCTCGCCGCCGCAGCCTACAACGCCGGCCCCGGCGCCGTGCAGAAGTACAACGGCGTGCCCCCCTACGACGAAACCCAGGTCTACGTCGAACGCGTCGGCGTCCTCCGCAAACGCTACAACGACCTCCTCAAGCCCCACGCCGCGCTGTAACGGCCGTACCGCGCCCAACGTCACGCCGCGTGTAGGAGCGCACGCACGTGCGCGAATCGTGCTACCTCAACGCCTGCATAGGCGCCGTAGGCGGCCGCTGCGTTGGCGTTACCGTGGTCGCGAACGCCGCCCCATTACGCAGCCCGGACACCTTCACCGCCACGCCCGGCTTCAGCGAGGCCTCGTGCCGCCGTAAATCGGACGGGTCGAGGATGTCCTCGTCGCCGATGCGCAGCAGTACGTCGCGTTGCTGGATGCCGGCCAGCGCGGCGGGGCCGCCGGGCGAGACCTCGTTCACCACCACCCCGCGGGCCGCGGAGGGCAGGCCGCTGTCGGCGGAGATGGGCACCGCACCGTAATCCGCGCCGATCCAGCCGCGCACCACGTGGCCTGTCTGGATGATCTGGTCCAGCACCTCGCGGGCGCTCTGCACGGGAATGGCGAAGCCGATGCCCTCGGCGCCCACGGCCTGACCGATCAGCGAGGTGTTGATGCCGACCAGTTCGCCGTGCGCGTTGACCAGCGCGCCGCCGGAATTGCCGAAGTTGATCGCGGCGTCCGTCTGGATGAAATTCTCCAGGCTGGACAGGTTGAGCTGGCGACCGATGGCGCTGACGATACCCATGGTCACGGTCTGGCCGATGCCGAAGGGGTTGCCGATGGCCAACACCACGTCGCCGACCCGGGGCCGGCTTTCGGCGTCGGTCATGTGGATGGCGGGCAGGTTGCCCGCATCCACCTTCAGCACGGCCAGGTCGGTTTCATCGTCCGAGCCCACCACGCGGGCCTTGGCGACGCGGCCGTCGTACAGCAGCAGCTGGATGTCGTCGGCGTTGGCGATCACGTGGTTGTTGGTCAGGACGTAGCCGTCTTCGCGAACGATCACGCCCGAGCCCAGGTTCTGCTGGCGGCGGGTACGGGCCGGGCCGGTGGGCACGCTGAAGATGCGTTGTAGCACCGGGTCCGAATACAGTTCGCGCGGCTGCTCGGTCACCATCTTGTTGGCGTAGATGTTGACCACGGCCGGCGCGGCCTTGGCCACGGCATCCGCGTAGGAGGCGGGCGCGCCGGCGGCCGGGGCCTCGTTGTCGGCGCTGGCGGCGGCCGGCTGGGTGGCCGGGGGGGTGAAGCGCTGGCGCAGGAAAGCGCCGCTGCCCGGCCAGAACAGGCCCACCACGAAGGCGACGGCCAGGCCGAGCACGACGAAGCGGGCAACGAAGGCGAGCGTGCGTGCGGCGTGGTTCATGGATTAACGAGGGGTCCTGTCGTCGTCGCGTCGCCTTGCCCGGGGGAATCCGGGCAGCCGGTGGTGCCGGATTTTCCGCTTCCTGGCGGATTCGTGACCGTCCCACCCGTCATGGAGCACAGGGGGTGGTTCAGTTTATTGTACGTGGGTGGTGCCTGCCGTTACACTGACTTGATATAGCGGAAGCCGATTTCCGAACGAACCGGCGATAGGGGTCCGCATTCTCAATGGCATAAGTTCCGGAGAGCCTGATGGCGAACGAAGTCGTCGATCACGGGCGCCGTCGCTTCCTCACCACCACGACCGCGGTCGTGGGCGGTGTCGGAGTGGTCACGGCGGTCGTGCCCTTCATCAAGTCGTGGGAACCGAGCGCAAGGGCAAAGGCAGCGGGAGCGCCTGTCACGGTCGACATCAGCACCATCGAGGCGGGCCAGAAGGTCACCTTCGCCTGGCGCAGCCTGCCGGTCTTCGTGGTCAACCGGACCAAGGACCAGCTGGCCCAGCTGAAGGGCCTCGAGCCCCGCCTGCTGGATCCGCAATCCTCGGACGCAGGCCAGCAGCCGAAGTACGCCACCAACGAGAACCGCTCGATCAAGCCCGAGTGGCTGGTCGTCATTGGCCTGTGCACCCACCTGGGCTGCGTGCCGGACTTCGTGCCCGACATCAAGCCCGAGCCGTTCGACGCCAACTGGAAGGGCGGTTTCTACTGCCCCTGTCACAAGTCGCGCTACGACCTGTCCGGGCGCGTCTTCGCCGGCGTGCCCGCGCCGAAGAACCTGGCCGTGCCGCAGTACCACTTCCTGGATGACTCGCACATCCAGATCGGTGTCGATCCGGAGGGGAAAGGCTGATGGCCAGCATCTTCGATTGGGTCAACGAACGCGCGCCGAACCTGGCGCCGACGTTCCGCAAGCACATGACCGAGTACTACGCGCCGAAGAACTTCAACCTCTGGTACTACTTCGGTTCGCTCGCCCTGCTGGTCCTGGTCAACCAGATCGTGACCGGCATCTTCCTCACCATGAACTACAAGACGAGTGCGCTGGAAGCGTTCAACTCGGTCGAGTACATCATGCGCGACGTGGAGTGGGGCTGGCTGATCCGCTACATGCACTCCACGGGCGCCTCGCTGTTCTTCGTGGTGGTGTTCCTGCACATGTTCCGCGGCATCATGTACGGCTCGTTCAAGCGTCCGCGCGAGCTGGTCTGGATCCTGGGCATGCTGATCTTCCTCGTGCTGATGGCCGAGGCGTTCATGGGCTACGTGCTGCCGTGGGGCAACATGTCGTTCTGGGGCGCGAAGGTGATCATCTCGCTGTTCGGCACCATCCCCTACATCGGCTCGTCGCTGGTGGAGTGGATCATGGGCGACTTCCTGCCCGCCGACGCCACGCTGAACCGCTTCTTCGCGCTGCACGTCATCGCGCTGCCGCTGGTGCTCCTGCTGCTGGTGGTGCTGCACCTGGCGGCCCTGCACGAAGTGGGCTCGAACAACCCCGACGGCGTCGACGTCAAGCACGGCCCGAAGGGCAACCGCTGGGATGCGAGCAAGCCCATCGACGCCATCCCGTTCCACCCGTACTACACGGTGAAGGACCTGGTGGGCGTCGGCTTCTTCCTGACCATCGCCGCGTTCATCATCTTCTTCGCGCCCACCTTCGGCGGCTGGTTCCTGGAGCACGACAACTTCACCCCGGCCAACAACCTGGTGACGCCGAGCCACATCAAGCCGTCGTGGTACTTCACCCCCTTCTACGCGATCCTGCGCATGATCCCGTCGTTCTTCGGCACGGCGATCTGGGGTGTCATCGGCATGTTCGGTTCCATCCTGCTGCTGGCGCTGCTGCCGTGGCTGGACCAGGGCGCCGTGCGTTCGGTGCGGTACCGTGGCATGGGCTACCGCATCGCCCTCGGCGTGCTGGTGGTGTCCTTCCTGTCGCTGGGCGCGGTGGGCGCCGGCGTCACCGCCGAGCTGATCCCCGAATGGTTCCCGCATGCGGACGTCACCACCTGGGAGAACGCCTTCGGCCGGTTGATGACGCTGTGTTATTTCGGCTTCTTCGTATTCGTATGGGTCTACACGCGCTTCGGTTTCGAGAAGACCAAGCCGGTTCCGGAACGGGTGACGACGCATGATTAAGCGCTATCTTTATTCCGCCGCCCTCGCGCTGGGCCTGTTCGTCGCCGCGTTGCCCGCCATGGCCGCCGAAGGTGGTGAGGGACTTCCGTCCGCCGGTACCAACGTGAACGACCAGGCCGCCCTGCAGCGCGGCGCCAAGCTGTTCTTCAACTACTGCGTCGGCTGTCATTCGCTGAAGTACGTGCGCTACTCGCGCCTGGCTTCCGACCTGGGCCTGTCCGAAGACGAGGTGATGACCAACCTCAACTTCACGGGTGCCAAGTTCGGCGAGCCGGTGATCTCGCACATGCCGGTCGACGGGGCCAAGGCCTGGTTCGGCAAGGATCCACCCGACCTGTCGCTCGAGGCGCGCGCCAAGGGCGTGGATTTCATCTTCAATTACCTGAACTCGTTCTACCTCGACCCCACACGGCCGGTCGGCTGGAACAACACGGTGTTCCCCAACGCCTCCATGCCCAATCCCCTGTGGGAACTGCAGGGCCTGCAGGTGGCCGTGCACGGCGAGGCCAAGCCGGGCCAGGAAGCCACGGTGGAGAAGCTCGAGTTGCAGCGCCCGGGCCGGATGACGCCCGAGGAGTTCAAGGCGGCCACGCGCGACATCACCACCTTCCTCGAGTACACGGCCGAGCCGGCCGCCCTCGAGCGCCAGTCGGTGGGCGTATGGGTCATCCTGTTCCTGGCCGGCCTGACCTTCCTGCTGTACCTCGTGAAGCAGGAGTACTGGAAGGACGTGCACGAACAACACGACGAGCACTGACCGATGCCCCGCGGGCGGCCCACGGCCGCCCGTTTCGTTTCGGGGACGGGTGGGGTTAGAGTTCCGAACACCGTAAACAGGGAGATCGACGCATGGTCCAGAGTGCTCGTTCGCGTGCGGGGCTGACGCTTTACACCAGCGCCGACGATATCCATTGCCACCGGACGCGCCTGGTGCTGGCGGCGAAGGGGGTGGCCTATGACCGGATCATCCTCAAGCCGGATCGCCCAACGGCCGATCTGCTCGACCTCAACCCCTACGGCACCCTGCCGACCCTGGTCGATCGCGACCTCTGTCTCTACGACCCCCTCGTGGTGGTCGAATACCTCGACGAGCGTTATCCGCATCCGCCGTTGATGCCCATCGACCCGCTGTCACGGGCCCGCCTGCGCCTGGCCACCTGGCGCGTCGAAAACGACTGGCTACCTGAGATCGAGGCGATTGCAGAGGGTGGCAAGGAGGCTGCCGGTGCCCGCAAGCGCCTGCGCGAGCAGCTGTTGTTGTCCGAGCCGCTGTTCCGGGCGTCGCGTTTCTTCCTCAATCCGGAGATGAGCCTGATCGACTGCCTGGTGGCCCCCGTGGTCTGGCGGCTGCCACACCTGGGCGTGGACCTGGGCCGGGACGGCAAGGCCATCGTCGATTACGGCGAGCGCCTGTTTCACAGCCAGGGCTTTGCCCGCAGCCTCACCCCCGAGGAGCGCGACATGCGCCCGGATTTCAATTTCAGCCCCGGTTAGCGTCGGATGCCGCCTATCCCTTAAACTGTCCTTTCGACCTTGCCCAGCCGGGGCTTTGGTGATCCCCGACCTACCGGCGGGAACGACGAGGACAGCATCCATGGATACGAACGAAAGCGCGGGCATGACTTCCAATCGCCCGTACCTGCTCCGCGCCATCTACGACTGGATCAGCGACAACGGCCTGACCCCCTACGTGCTGGTGGACGCCGCCCAGCCCGGGGTCAAGGTGCCCGCCCATGTGGTGAAGAACGGCCAGGTGGTGCTCAACCTGGCCATGCGCGCGGTGGCCAACCTCGACCTGGGCAACGAAAAGATCGGCTTCCAGGCCCGTTTCTCGGGTGTCAGCCAGCAGATCGTGATCCCCGTGCCGGCCGTGCTGGCGCTGTACGCGCAGGAAAACGGGCAGGGCATGATGTTCCCGGCCGACGAAAACGACGGTTCCGAGCCATCGCCCTCGTCCGGTCCGATGGAAGTGGTGGAAAACAGCGAGCCCCCACCGCCCTCGGCCGGTGGTGATGACGACCGCCCGAAGCGCGGCGCACCGCACCTGCGCGTCGTCAAGTAAGCTCCCGCCGCCCCTTCGGGGGCTTGTGGACGTCCCGGATCGGCCACACACTGCCACCATGGCATCCTTCAGCGATCTTTTCTGGCTCCTTGTCCTCGCCGGCGGTATCGCGAGTTGGTACAGGCTGACGCGTGCGCGCGAGGTTGCCGCACGCGCCGCCGCGGGGCTGTGCAAGCGCTACGGCCTCCAGTTGCTGGATCAGTCGGTCGGCCTGCGCGCCATGCGCCTCCAGGGTGTGGATGGCGTGCGTCGGCTGGAGCGCTGCTACGGCTTCGAAGTGAGCCTGGATGGCCAGTCACGCCAGTCGGCACGCCTGTGGATGGCGGGGCACGACATCGCCAGTTATTCCCTGCCGGGAGCCGACGCGCCCGACCTGGAAACCGTGGTGGCCACCGATCCCTTGATTCACGGCAGCAACGTCATCTCGCTGGCCGACCGACGCCGCCTGCACTAAGCACCCCCCGGCTGCACGTCGAGCCGCAGGGAAAGATCGATGGCGCGTACATGCTTGGTCAGCGCGCCGCTGGAAATAAAATCCACGCCCGTCTCGGCGATGTCGCGGAGCGTGGCCAGTTCCACATTGCCCGACACTTCGAGCGACGTCCTGCCGTCGGTATAGCTCACGGCCTCGGCCAGCATCGCCGGGGTGAAGTTGTCGAGCAGCGCGCGGTCCGCCCCGGCGTCGATCGCCTCGGCCAGTTCGGCCATCGTCTCCACTTCCACGATCAATGGCAGCGCCGGATGGATACGCCGCGCCGCCTCCACGGCCGGACGAATGCCCCCCGCGGCGATGATGTGGTTTTCCTTGAGCATCATGGCGTCGAACAGGCCGATGCGATGGTTGGTGCCGCCACCGCAGCGCACCGCGTACTTCTGCGCGCGGCGCAGGCCCGGCAGGGTCTTACGTGTGTCGAGGATGCGCGTGCGCGTGCCCGTCAGGGCATCGGCATAACGTGCGGTAACGGTGGCGGTGGACGACAGCAGCTGGAGGAAGTTGAGCGCGGTACGTTCGGCGGTGACCAGGGCGCGCGCCTTGCCGGCGAGACGGCAGATGGCGCTGCCGGCGGCGACGCGGTCGCCATCGTGGAGCGACCATGCGATGTCCACGTTCGGGTCCAGCGTGCGGAACGCCGCGTCGAACCAGGCCGTGCCGCAAAGTACGGCATCCTCGCGACAGGTGAGCACGGCGGTGGCGGTGGCGGCTGCATCGAGCAGGTCGGCGGTGGCGTCGCCCGGGCCGATGTCCTCGTTCAGGGCGCGATCGACATCGGCTTGTATCTCGACGGCCGGCGGCAGCGCGTCGGCCAGGGATTGCGACTCGTTGGAAGTCATCGTGGGGATGCGCCCAGGGAAGAGGGCGCTACCTTAGCAAACCTCAGGCACCCGGATCCGGTGTGCGCAGGCGTTCCACGATGGCGTCCATGGCGCGGTCGAACAGCAGTGCGGAATCGAGCAGCCGCGCCGTGCCGTTGGCAAAGCCCTGGGCCAGGCCGGCAAGACTGTGGTCGGCCACCTTGAGGCCGCGACGGTTCACGAACAGGTAGCGACCGCTGATCGGGCTGATCCAGGAGAGCTTGGCGCGGTCGGTGCTGCCGTCCTCGCTGGTGAATTCCAGCCACTGGCCGACCTTCAGCTCGCGGGCCTGGGCGAGATTGCGCTCGTCGAAGGCCTCGTCCGGCAGGGATTCGTCCTCGGGCACCGGCTCGACGATCGGTTCGTCGATCGCCTGGATGGCGTCGGGCAGCGGCGTCACGCTGGCGATGAGCGTGCCCGATCCGGTCTCCGGTACCAACTCGCCCAGCTGCTGCCGGTAGAACGCGTGCAACTGTGCCAGCAACTGTTCGGTGTCGGCATCCTGGAACGCCACGGCGGCCAGTCCGCGGCGCAGCGTCTGCTCCACCGAGGGCAGCAAAGCACGCAGGTCGCGTCGCCCGTTGAGGTCGTAGACCGGACGGGCGCTGGCGATGAAATCGTCGACGAAGCGCAGCGATTCGCGGAATTCGGGCGATTCCTCGCCTTGGCGCAGCAGGGTGAGCACGATGTAGTTGGCCCAGGCCCGGGTCAGCACGCCATGGATCAGCGGCGGCAACGCGGCACCGCCGACCCGGCTGACGATTTCCTCCGCGGCGCGCCGACGGGCGTGCTCCAGTTTTTCTCGGCCGCGGGTGGATTCGGCCACGCGCTGCTCGGCCAGCTCCGCACGCTTGCGGCTGATGTCGAGGAAATCCTGCAACTCTGTCGCCAGGCGGTTGAAGAGATCCACGTCGTCGTCGAAATCGCGCAGCAGCCGTTCGACGATGGTCCGGGTCTTGTCGAACAGGCGGCCGTCGCGGTCGGATTCGGCCGACCAGCCCTTGGCCGCATCGGCCATGGCGTCCAGCAGCTGGCGCGCGGGGTGGGACTTGTGCGCGAACAGGCGCCGGTCGAGCAGGGCGACCTTCAGGTAGGGAATCTGCAGGCGCGCCAGCATCACCTGCATCTCGGCGGGCAGGTTGCGGTCTTCGAGGATGAACTCGAACAACATGCCCACGAGATCGATCGTGTCCTCGTCCACGCCCGACACGTGCGCGGTCTGTTGTCCGCGCAGCTGGCCGATCTGGACGAGCAACTGTTCCTTCAGCTGGGCCACGTCGCGGGTGACGTCGGCCTGTGTCGCCAGCGGTGCGGCATGGCTGGGCAGGCTGGCGATCTGGCTTTGCAGCAAGGTCAGCGCACCGAGCATTTCCGCCGCGCTGGGCAGCGGACCGATCGGCAGGGCCTGGCCGCCGCCGGTGGCCGTGCCCGCCAGGGCGGAGATCGCGCCGCGACGCGCGGAGAACATGGCGTGCAACGACTGCATGAACTCCGCGGCGGCCGCGTCGGTGACCGGGGCCGTCGCCTGCGCCGTTGTCGTGGCCGAGGACGCCGGGCCGGTAGGGGCGGGCGCGTCGCTGCGGCGCGTGGCGATCTCGTGGCGCAACTGCGGGAGCACGCCGGCCGCGGCCAGTTCGTTGTTGATGTCGTCGTACAGCTCGTCGATGCCGGCGAGCACATAGCGGTCGAAAAGCTTGTAGATGATCAGCTTGACCCGGACCTCCACCACCAGCTCGCGCATGGCCTGGCGGAAGGCCCCGGCCAGCGAAGCGGGGCCGACCGGGTTGGAGGCGTCGTCCATGCGGGCGCCGCCGCAGATCACCGACAGGCGCTGGTTCACGGCGAACAGGGCGCGGGCGAGGCGTTGCTCGTTCTTGCCGATCATGCTGGTGATCGCCAGCGATTCTTCCAGTTCGTTCTCGCCGACGAGGCTGAGTTCGATGTTCGCCAGGGGGCGGGCGTGCGCGTCGGCCTCGGGCGCGCGCGTACGGCCGGCGGAGAAGTCGGCCAGGTCGCGGGCCACCTGGCCCAGGAAACTGCGTTCGACGATCGCGCGCTTCTTGCGCACCTCGCGCATGCCGTCGAAGAACTGGGTTTGCGCGGCGTTGTTCTCGGCCTTCTCGGCCAGGTCGAACAGGGCGTCGTCGATGTTCTCGAACATGTTGGTGGACAGCGCGTGCAGCCGCTTGGTTGCCAGCCCGCGCACCGTGACGAGGAGCGCACCCACACTTTCGATACGAGGGTCCATTCGATGGCTGAGATCGACGACGTTCGACGGCTCGTTCGCGTTATTCATCGCGCATCTCTGGATTCACCGGCCCCCGCCTGAGGGGCCATTGTGCGGGATCGAATGCTTTAAAGTGTGACTCGGGTCACGGATTCTGTGCGAGACCGCTTTCCGGCGTAAAGCCGGTGAGCTGCAGCGTGCCGATGCCGGCTTCCGGCAGCATCACGGGGATGCCGTCCTCGACGCGATAGACCAGCTGGCCGTCGGTGGTGATCAGGCCTTCGGCCAGGACGTCGGTGACTTTATCGCCGGCTACGGTGTCGACCGAGCCCGCGCGGATGGCACTGTTGAGGGTGTCGCGCTCGGCCGCCGTCAGGGGGCGCAGCGGGCGCTTGCTGACAGGGCAGCAGAGGATGTCGAGAAGTCGCTTGTCCATGGAGAGCGGCCGTGCCGGCCAACCTGTAGATCGGGAATGCACTTACAATAGCGACTTTTGGGTGGCCGGGCCATGATTTCCAACGAAGGTAACGGAGCGGGCGCGCCGCGCGTGGGCGTGGTGATGGGCTCGCGATCGGACTGGGAAACGATGGAGCATGCCTCCGCCACGCTGACCCGCCTTGGCATCGTCCACGAGGTGCAGGTGGTTTCGGCCCACCGCACGCCCGATCTCTTGTTCGGCTATGCCGACGGCGCGCGCGGCCGCGGTATCCAGGTGATCATCGCCGGCGCCGGCGGCGCGGCCCACCTGCCGGGCATGATCGCGGCGAAAACGGCCCTGCCGGTGTTCGGCGTACCCGTGCAGTCCAAGGCCCTGAACGGCATGGATTCCCTGCTTTCCATCGCGCAGATGCCTGCGGGCATCCCCGTGGGCACCCTGGCGATCGGCCGCGCCGGTGCGACCAACGCCGCCTTGCTGGCCGCCTCCGTGCTCGCCTTGCACGATCCCGCCGTGGCCAGCGCGCTGGATGCCTTCCGCGCCGAGCAGACCCGCAACGTCCTTGACAACCCGGACCCGCGTACGTGAGCCGCACGCTCCCCACCGTAGGCATCCTGGGCGGCGGCCAGCTGGCGCGCATGCTGACCCTGGCTGCGGCGCCGCTGGGCATTCGCACCCTCGTGGTGGATGCGTCGCCCGAGGCCTGCGCCGGCCAGGTGGCCGAGCTGGTGGTGGCCGACTGGTCCGACGAGGCCGCGCTGGCCGCGTTTGCCGCCCGGGTGGACGTGGTCACCTTCGACTTCGAGAACGTGCCCGCCGCCGTCGCCGAGCGCCTGGCCGGGCAGGTCGACGTGTTCCCGAATCCGCGGGCCCTGGCCGTGGCGCAGGATCGTCTCAGCGAGAAAACCCTGTTCCGCGAGGCGGGCCTGGATACGCCCGACTTCGAGACCGTGGACACACGCGACGACCTGGTTCGCGCGGTCGGCCGGATCGGCACCCCGGCCATCCTGAAGACGCGGCGGCTCGGCTACGACGGCAAGGGGCAGTTCCGCCTCAAGTCGGACGGCGATATCGACGCGGCCTGGGCGGCGCTCGGCGATGCCGCCGGCCAGCACGGGCTGATCCTGGAAGCCTTCGTGCCGTTCGACAGGGAGTTGTCGGTCGTGGCCGTGCGAGGTCGCGACGGTGCCTTTCGGGCCTGGCCGCTGACGCGTAACTGGCATGTCGACGGCGTGCTGTCGCTCAGCCTCGCCCCCGCGCCGGGCACGTCCGACGACATGGATCGCGCCGCCATCGCGCATGCGCGCACCATCGCGGAAAAACTGGATTACGTGGGTGTGTTCGCGCTGGAGCTGTTCGTCCGCGGCGGCGACCTGCTCGGCAACGAAATGGCCCCGCGCGTGCACAACTCCGGTCACTGGACCATTGAGGGCGCGTACACCAGCCAGTTCGAGAACCATATCCGCGCCGTGCTGGGCCTGGCGCTGGGCGACACGGGTGTCCGTGGTGCCAGCGCCATGCTCAACTGGATCGGCGACCTGCCGGACCCGGCGCCGGTGTTATCGGTGGCCGACGGTCATTGGCACGATTACGGAAAGGAAGCGCGCGCGGGTCGCAAGGTCGGCCACGCGACGATCTGCGCCGCCGATGCCGGCAGCCTGCGTGCGAAGCTTGCCGAGGTGGGTGCATCGCTGGGTCGTGATGACCAGGTGGCGCCGGCTGTCGAGTTGCTGGGCTGACGCCACTCCGCTACCCGCGTAGGAGCGCGCGATGCGCGCGACATCTTTTCGCGGCAATCCGCAACCTGGCGCGCGAGGCCAGGCGCTCGGCCCCAACACATGTCGCGCACATCGTGCGCTCCTACACGGGCCTGGTGTCGCGCACATCGTGCGCTCCTACATGGCCTGATATCGCGCACATCGTGCGCTCCTACACGGGCCTGATATCGCGCACATCGTGCGCTCCTACGGGTCGGTTGTAGCAACTGTGTCCACCCTCATGGGGTAGGCGCCGCGGCTATCGCCTCTCGCATCCGCGCGTTGAGGATGACGATCAGCTTCCGCATGACGGCGACCAGTGCCAGTTTCTTGGGTTTCCCGCGGC